>Ga0247733_1000120_pt1 | contig 110964 bp, 123 predicted proteins | sample UWRJL043104R2_FD_180932 | JGI IMG/M metagenome (GOLD analysis project Ga0247733, IMG submission 180932) | Plant litter microbial communities from Arlington Agricultural Research Station in Wisconsin, United States - UWRJ-L043-104R-2 | ecosystem: Environmental > Terrestrial > Plant litter >... | reverse complement strand
GTCGGACAGTTTGCCAGCTACGGATGGGTCTGAAAGTTTGCCAGCTGCAGAAGTGTCGGACAGTTTGCCAGCTACGGATGGGTCTGAAAGTTTGCCAGCTGCAGAAGTGTCGGACAGTTTGCCAGCTACGGATGGGTCTGAAAGTTTGCCAGCTGCAGAAGTGTCGGACAGTTTGCCAGCTACGGATGGGTCTGAAAGTTTGCCAGCTGCAGAAGTGTCGGACAGTTTGCCAGCTACGGATGGGTCTGAAAGTTTGCCAGCTGCAGAAGTGTCGGACAGTTTGCCAGCTGCAGAAGTGTCAGACAGCTTGCCAGCTAGAGAAGGGTCCGAGAGTTTGCCAGCTAGAGAAGGGTCTGAAAGTTTGCCAGCTGCAGAAGTGTCGGACAGTTTGCCAGCTACGGATTGGTCTGAAAGTTTTCCAGCTGCAGAAGTGTCAGACAGCTTGCCAGCTAGAGAAGGGTCCGAGAGTTTGCCAGCTAGAGAAGGGTCTGAAAGTTTGCCAGCTGCAGAAGTGTCAGACAGCTTGCCAGCTAGAGAAGGGTCCGAGAGTTTGCCAGCTAGAGAAGGGTCCGAAAGTTTAATAGCTGCGCGATCTGGAGAAAGTTTTCGGACGGGTGGTCTGGCGGGTCTGTGAGCTGCAGGAGAGTCAAGAGGGTCGCTTTGAGATGAGTAATAGCTGTCGAGGTCGTGCATATTTTCGTAATCTCCGAAATAATCTGCGGAACCGTCCACGAAAGCATCTGCGGGACCGTCCACGAAAGCATCTGCGGGACCTGGACCTAGGCCCTCCGCAAGACCTTCCTCAAGACCCTCTGCAAGACCTTCCTCAAGGCCCTCCGCAAGACCTTCCTCAAGGCCCTTCGCAAGACCTCCCTCAAGGCCGCCTGCGAGACTCTCTGTGACGGCTGCGACAGCCCCAGTACCCGCTCTGGGAAGGGCTTGCAGAAAGAACGATGGAACACCTATAAAGTGAAGCACCTCGAAAGCTATCTGCCCGGCCATAACGGCTCCTGAGATCTGGCCAGCCATGAACGATGCGACAATACCTGTGATCGTTGCAGCCGTTTGCCCGAGGGTTATTATCGTAAGAATGCCCAAGACGATGGTAATGATGATGTTGATGATCTCCATGGCGCACATCTTCTTTGGATGATGTGTAGCCTCGTGGAAGAACGTATGGGCGAAATTTTCACAATATCTTGGACAATCAGCGTGGTCTTGCATCGGAATATAAATCACTCACCCATCGAGCCTCTCCTTGGCAGTATTGATCACTTGGATCACGAATTTGCCCTGCTCGAGTCCCAAGCGGTGTGCTTCCATGGCGTACAGCTGGCGACGTGCTTGATGGCGTGAGAGTGGGATCTTTCGCTGTACGTACTCATCCGGCGGAAGACCGGTGCAGGTTCCACTGTAGTCGGAGGGACATTGGGTGTCCGTCCAGCCAGTGACATCTTCAACGAAGAATTCAAAGTCCTGCAGACCGGGGTGTTCCTGAAGTTTCTTTTCGTACTTTGCGCGTGATTCGACACTCCACTGGAGCAAGTAGGTCGTCGGGTCTGCGTCATACCAGTTGAAGTCCGTGGGATGGAAGAACAAGTCTTGGGCGATGCCCATGACCAATTTGTGTTCGTGGCTACGAGAAGTTAGCAACTGGGTTCGTGGGATTTGGTGCGAAGGCCGTTGTTGTTGCCGCTGCTGCGACAGTACATACGTGCGGGTGCTGTTGCCATCGTTGACGAAGTTGTCGGTCTCGATACCAATGTCGACGTGGAGGGGAGTGATGTAGAGCTCGTCATTGGGATCCTCGTCGTGGAAAGTAGATCGTTTGGAACTAGGAGGAGCGTTATCGAGGCGGTAGGCCCATTCTTGGGCATGGACGGCGATCTCTTGGGCGAAAGTGAAGTTGGTGTAAACACACAAGAAGAGGATAATGGTATACAGCTTGGTGGTCCGGGGAGCAGAGGGCGAAAGGGTACCTATGTCAGTGGGCCAGTCCATCTTGAACGATAAGGAGATTGAAGTAGAGACTTGAAGACAAGGAAAGAACGCGAATCTTCACATAGAGCGTCATAGGCTTTATGTGGTGAGACATGATGGACACCAACAGTCATGATGATAAGAATCATTCTGGATGGTGAGCTCCACCTTACCACGGACGACTCGATTTCAAGGTTGTTGAAGAGTGGAAGAGTGGAAGAGCGGAAGAGTGATGGATTGGGGAGACCTGAAGCCCTGGATATATACACTAGCGCATGACGTGACCCTAGAGAGTAGAGGGCTCCCCTGCCGGGTGTCCATGAAGGGCACCTTTCGCTAATAGAGGTGAGAGAAATCGGGCAATCCGGAAGGGTTCCTAGATCTATCATGGGCAACTCTATTCCTGTAGTAGTGAGTTGGGTCGGTTCATTTGTCTAGAGTTAGGGCTTGGCATGACCATGACCATCAGAGTCAATACCACGCCTTTCAGGTGCGGTATGCAGTGGTGTAGGAGGGTGCGGTGCAGGCGACCTCGGGACGCAATAACCAAAGTTCCAAGTGCGTGGCCCTACATACGACCCGTGCACGTGGCGGATGCGCACGGGCCTTCGTTACCGATGACTGAAGCGCGTACAAGACGAGTTGTAAGAATACTGTAGGACAAACCATGCTGGAGCCCTTCAGGTGAGCTTTGTAGACTGTGGCTTTGTATAGGGGACATCAGGATTGTAAGGGCAACGAGTAAGTGCCGGTGTGCGGAATTCAACCGAACAAGAAGATCGCTCTCAACACGACCACCCATGCCCAGCCATGCCCCTCCGCGCCGCATGCCTCCACGGCTTCTACAACCCCTCTACTTCGCATGTCGCCGCCGAAGAAAGACTCCAATCACTGTTAACAACGAGGTGAAGTTGAGTGTCTATTGCGGTAAGCTGTGGGGTCAAAATTCGTGCACGTGGCGGATTCACATCTCAACCTCGCATGTCTCTTCTCATCTGTCTCAACAATCCACACTCCGCCTTCTTGAAGCACCATGAAGGCTCGACTTAAAGCTTGATAACTCGGCCTCATTACACAGCAAGCCTTCAATCGTCACATGATGACTCACAATGAATGCGGTATCTGTGACAAAAACCTTGATGGCGTAGAGCAGACTTGCATGCCCGTCGCCCGCAACGTTCCTTACGAGCCAACCCCGAGCCTGTGCGAACCGGGAATTACTCGACCAATCCTCGAAAGATTTTCAGGAGCGCATTGTGCGATGGCTCAGTCAACCATCGCCATTCTTTTCCAACGTTGGGTGGGGTAGGGCGCGCTTCGCAGGGCCTCCCCAGTCGGCAATGGGACGTGCGAAATGACGTGTAATTCCCCTTTGTTCGACCAACGCTGGCCAACACATTAAGCAGTCTCTCGCGGCTACGTTCAAGTTCCACCGTCCCAAATGTCCTGGTCAGAGCAGGCTTTGGCCATACGGTTTGAAGGTGCTAAAACGCACTGCAAATGATCGAGAAGCGCACCTGGAGCACAAGACTCGCCACGAATAGAGACAAGTCTTTGCAGATTGTCCGCATCGACATCTTCCCACCCCGGGCCATCATCGGCGGGATGCCCTGTCATATATCCTACTCGCCCGCACCACGCGACCAGCGAGCGCAAAAGCCTAGGATACGCGTGGAATAACTAAACGTCTAGAATACGCATATAAGCAGTCTCGTACCCCTTCTGGGTCCTCACGTGGAACCAGACCTCACCCGTCAGATACCACAAAAACCCAAACTTCAGGTTTCTTGAACGCACCCATGCCCTTTTACACCATGCCCAAGAAAACCCCCACCATCGAGCCCGTCTCCACCTCCGCAGATGACTCCCTTGAGCCATCCGTCGAAGCAAAACGCCCAGGCACGAGCGGCACCGAGCTCCTTCTCACGACCAACCGACGCACGGCTAGCGAACAATACGCTGCAGCTCAACGCGCCGAAACCGCGTACAAAGCCAAGAAGCGGTCAGCCGGCGCACACCAGCATCGTTCCGAAGCGAAAGACCACTTTTCGCAAGGAACATGGCATCTAAAAGAGGGAGTGAAGAGCAGTTTCAACATGGTAGCGGCGCTGCCCTGGATGCTGAGGGGCTGGCGAGAGGACAGGCAAAACAAGAACGAGCAAAAGGCAGTTGAGCGTTTTGAGAAGAAAAAGCTCAAAATGGAGACACAGATCGCTAAGAGGGACGCTTTGAAAGGGAAAGCTGATGAGAACGCAGCTGATGCGGCAGCCGCATAGAGATTAGTTGATGTCGTCCTTGGTCCTATACTTGTCTACTCTCCTATGTCTTTGGTTTTTGGAGTCAGCTCAAAGAGATCGTGCGCCAAAGCTTTACTCTACTCTACTCTACCCAGTCTGCCATTCATTTCCTATGTCTTCGATACTGTCCGGCGTTAGATACCACGCACTCGTCTTTTAAGCGCATGGACAGGCGCACCTTTAACGATATACTGCATGATTTCCACCTCTATGAACGGTACTTTTAATGTCGATACAATAATACCACTTTATAAAGAGTTTTATACGCATGTCGAACTTGGCAGAAGCAAGAGCGAAGGGGATGTCCATTGTTTATTGCGCGATGGTTAAACAGCACTTGCACATACACACCGATATACCGCCCGAGAACCCATAAGCAATTGTGAAAGATCATACTGACACAAACCCAGATACATTCCATCATACTCTTCCTTCACCTCCGGTTTCTCAGCCATCCTCACCTCTCTCAAACTCCCGCAACGGTCTCTTGAGCCCACAACCCCTTGGCATCCTCTCCCTCCTGCTCACTCTTCATTGCGCGCCATCTGCTCCCCAAACCTAAGGTTTGATCCTGATTCAAACCTACCCTCTTCGATGTCACTCTCGTGAGTGCGATTTGCACGGGGACGACATGTATGCCGCCGGTCGGCATTCTCGATTCCATCGCCGCCCGACACCTTCAGGTATCCGATGAGTATCCTGTAAGCACCTTCTCATATGTTCTGGTATGAATCCAAAAAAAAAAGCTCTTCCTTCGCTTCTTAGATCGTCTGTGCAGCGACACGATCTCAGCTTCGAGAGATTCTTGAGGCAGATCCTTTCGCCTGGCAATACGACGCCGGATCTTTGATTTCGACAGCACCGTCAACCAATTGTTACTCATATCGATGCCCACGGGAAGCGGTGAGTTGGGCAGCGCAGTACTGCCGTCACTGGAGGGTTAGTGTTGGTGGGGCATCGTGACGCGTGACACGCGAAGTGAGATGACGAACAGTTGAAGGACTCTGCACCCGCACCCCCTCTAATATTCGCATTCCCATCTGTAGGAGAAGGAAACGGCGACGGCTGAATCCCTCCTTTCGGCGAAGACGTCCTCTCCGAGGTCACCGGCGTACAAGCACCAGCAGACCTCGGTCGCCGCTCAGTCGCAAACTCCCACTCTCTACTCGAATCTTCAGCCCATGGCAGGTCGCAGAAAGTACAAGTCGTCCTATTTGGGTCCAATGCATAAGGATCAAGCCAACTTTCGCAACCCTCTCCCTTCCCATGCCGCCACTTCTCCAAGTCTGCACCATCGCACTCTTTCTCCCAGTCACTTTCAGCCTGGAACTTTCCCTTCAGGGGGAACTACTCTGACTGCGGCACGCTTCCGATGCCGTGCTCATAGCCGTAGTTGGCTGGGCGTTCGAGTTCACTTGGAGCGTATTCGTTGCCGAGATCTTCGACGGGCGGGTAGCGAATTACGTTCCACCTACGCTCTTCAGACCTACGGGCGGGATGGAAGAGCTCTAGATTTTCGGGGACGATGGGTTTGGTGCTTTTACGTGAGAGGGGGGGACGTTTGAAGGAATATGAGGGGTAAAGAATGCTTGATGGCATGGTGCTTGGTGGTGGGGTTATGGGCGTAGGAATGTGACCACCACCGCGGACGTTGGCTGATGGTGTAGCATAGGGATTTTGCATACCGGGTTTAACGCATGGCGGGTATGACTCTCTTTTACCATCGCAGATTCTGCAGCTCCCATGCGGGGTACAGACAGTATCGATGTGGTCATTGATCAGGTTGACCAAATCGTTGGAATCGTGGTACGTCTCTTCTTCGTCACTACTTGGAGGCGAAAGCTCACCGCAATCATCGCCTCCCAGGGCCTCCAAATTTCTCAACTGCTCCCGAAGCATACGTTCATATTCATCGGGGCCAAAAGATTTCTCCCACTTTGAGCCTCGCCCTGTAGTACCTTTGTCTTCGATCTTGCTCTCAATCACAGGAAGAGCGATAAGGACTTGGCGGTTGTCACTCGTGTCCGGAAGCGAGATTCCCATATCCTCCCTCAGCTCCATAATCTCGCGGATATGGCCAAGATGTGCATTCGTTTCCAGGCCGTTAGTGTAATGGTATTGCAGGATATCGCGGGCTTGGGCCAGAGTCGTGCAGCGAGGCCATTGAAAGTAACAAACCGGAGTCGTCAAGAGAACCATGATAGAAACGCTGGGGAAATAGTAGAACGCTGTTGCATCGATATCCTGGGGGCCTGTCATTTCATCATCCAGCGTCGTATCTGGACCGACAGAGGTCGGTGCTTCCTCCGTAAACCTAGCACCACGGACCTCTGGCAAAGCCGCCTCATCCCATACCCATTTCTCAAGCTCATCCACCTTTGGTTCAAGATCTTCGTGAAACCGGCTGACCTGCTCATTAATCTCCTGCACCAGCGCCTTCAACTCCTCTGTCTCCCTACTCGCAACATCCGCCTCTTTCCTCGCCTTCGCCGCATCCGCTTTCTCTGTAGTAGCTTTATGCTTCCAATGCTCCACTCGGCAATGCATTGTATCAAGCACATTGTCTTGCCAATCGAATGTTTCCTCCATATCCTTGATGATGTCTTGCAGATGCTCGATCAATCGGTTCTGCGATGCGTTTTGCAGCTGGAGGATGCGGGCGTATTCGATGTAGGCTCTTTGGAAACCATGTTTGTTAGCATCGTCGATGTCGTCGAGGGCTTCTCGGTGATAGTCTGGGACATCGAAGGCCCAAGTTTCTGAGCTTAACGGAGCGAAGGAACGGCGCTCGCGGTCGTCTAGAATGGGTGATGAAGCGCCGCCGCGAAGTCGTGGTTGCTCTTGATGGTCGTCATTGCTTTCGTCCACATCGCTCGACCGTATCCGAGGCTTCTCGTGCACTTCGGCTTCGTCACATCTGTTCGCCACGGCCCCACTTACACCATGAAAGCGCACATTCGACTTACTCACAATATACGTATCCCCCTTTCCCTCCGTGTACCACTGCTTTCTGATATTCTCCTCCCACTGCTCCTGCGTCATACTCTTACGTATCGCATTCTTAAGCTCCGACTCCATATGATGCGTCCGCACCTGTATTACATTGACACTCTCTAGTGGTTCGAGATCGAGAATCGGCAGGCTGGTCGCACATCGTTGGCGTAACACAGTGAGAAGTTGGTCTTTCTTTGCGCCTTGAGGGAAGTGGAAAACGGAAGGGGGAGCTTTGAAGGTTAGTGAGGGGAGGTGGGAGTTGTATTGTGGCAACGTGAAGTTGCCTGGGAGGGGGATGAATATGTAAGATGGTGCTGTGTCGATTGTGAATGGTGGGAGGAATCGGTTGGGTGGAGATGGCGAATTGGTGGAGGGAGGGAAAGATTCTTGTAGCTCTCTCTGCGCATTGCTCCAGACTGGGGTTTTTTCTTCCTGACGCTTTGAATTCTTGTCTTCATCTCTGTGCTCCTGTTCGGTCGAGAGTTGTAACGGTGGCGGATATTCGAGGTCTTTGCTCAGGCCGACGCCGACAGCACTAGCTGTGGGTGAGCGTACGCTCAAGCTGTCCAATTCAACGACTACGGACGATTCTGACAAGGGTCGAGGTCTGCGATGCGACTTTCCACGCTCGGTACGTGTCTGGACACTGTCCGTCTCGTTTCCAAAAATTTCACTCTCAATCCCGCTAAGCTCCAGGTCTTCGTGAACACGAAGCGGCCCGCCAATGTCGGCATCTCTCGAGGCCTCCGCATCCACCTCTTCCAAAACAGCAAGCCTTTCAAGCCGCTCGATGATTCCCATCAACTTCTTGTTCTCCTCCCCAAACTGCAGGATATCTACCGGCAATTCAGCTGCATTCAGCCAGATCCCCTGCGGCATAACCTTCGCTGTCTCTCCACCTTCAATGTCGAGCTTCTTATCGACTTCAATTAGCTCAAGCAACTCTCTCTTCGTCTCCCTCAGCTCCACTACTTGCTGACATTTCATTTCAAGTACCTGTTTCAGTTCCTCATAAAACCCATGCAGGCGACATTCTTCGAGCGATCTGACCCAGCCCCTTACGCCCAGATCTTCGAGATCGCTGATCAGGCACCGCAAGTAGGGAGATAGAGGTGCTTCGTCGCCACACGAGCGACAGTTCACGAGGTTGGCGTAGTTGGCTTGGAGGTGTGCGATGCGTGATGCAGCGTGGCTGATGCGGTGAAAGTCGTCTGGAGCGACGAGAAAGTGGAGGGCTTCATCGCGGAGAACGTTGAGAAGGGTGGCGTAGGTGGTTGGATCGGGGGTGTTGAAGGGGCCCATTGTGAGCTCGCGATTCGCTGGGGGAAAAAAGCAGATCTGGAGTGTAAAAGATTGGTTCGTTTTCGGCGTCCTATGATCGGGAAGATATACGCTGGAAACAGAGTAGAGGTGAGCTTTGCCAATTTTTCAGACCGGCCTACAAACTGTAGGTGGGAATCGATCAAAGTGAGATGATTGAGGACGGGGTGTTGTATACTCTGGAGATGTCGATAGCTTAGACAACTGGCTATTGTAGAGAACCACAGAAGTATGAAGATACAACCTTCGTAGTACCACGGTACTCAGTACTTATACACTTACGCCCAAGTTCTTGGCGTGAGTCTCGAGCGCTGGCGTGAAGCGTAATTATCTGTAAAGAAACGCTGTATGAGAATTCATGGGTCGAACGAAACATACAACCAACTCCTCGACGTCAGACTGCCACTGTGAAGGACCTGAACTGTGACGTGATTCTCGGAGTGATTGCCAGGAGAACAGCGACTCCAGCCAATTGCCAGAAAGACAACAAGTGACGACGCATTGAAGCAGTGAGCCACGGGTTAAGCAATCATTGTTGGGTGAAGAGAGACGATTGCAGACAACAAATGGTGATCTAGAGGAAGAGGAATCATGATGCATGACGTGCCCAAGCGAACAAGGAAGGAGCAATCACCCACCACAGCCCTACCCAAAAATACCTCGTTAGCACACTGACACCAAACGCTCTACAATGTGAGGAGAAAGATCATTATAGCGTGAAATTCCTTCTACAAGAGAACTCCTACGGACCGACCGTCAAAGTCTAAACACCATATATGTAGTTATTGGGTATACCGTACGACGTTGTGCCCCGTACACAAGTACGCCAGAGAAAGACAACGAAACAATAGAATTAAAAAAGGAAACCCTAGCGACCGTCGTAAAGCGTGACGATAACGCATCGTTAAAAAGTCGTGAATTAAGAAAGCGACGATGAGAAGGTAAAAAATGTGTCATGAAGGGTTGAGTTGCCGTCATGTGCTACGTGGGAAGCGGCTTGTTATACCGCGTGAAGTGCGGGTTAGTGCAGTAAGTACGCCACCATCATCGCCACAGCACAGCGTGCGCAAAAACGGTCGGAAAACTGTCTTGAACTCAAGTGGTGACGGCTATGGGGCTTTTCATTCGTTCCTTCTCCCTTAGAGCGCCACGCGATCGCTCCAGAGCAGCTCGCTCCTGGGCCACAATGCTCAAGGCCGCCTTCGCTTCGTCAAAAGGGAGGCGTGGGCTGCGCTGGCCACGCGTCGGACTGCTGCGGCGCGAGTTGACTTGACTGGCGGCCCTCGAGGCAGGATTCGACGGCGTGAGCCCATGGACGCTGTTGGCGCGAGTAGAGGGGCAACTGGCTCCGTCCCGAGTGCTGCCATGGCCACTGCGGAATTCCGTGCTTCTGGAGTCCTGGCTGTGGTGGTCTGCATCGCGAGCATCGATAGAATTTTGGCGAGAGTTGGCGAGCGAGTTCGCCTGCGACCGCTGGTACGTCGGATCGTCGCACTTCTTCATGTGGCGGAATTTTTGCGTTCGAACGTCGACGCACCAGAGCTTGTACGGGCCGGGAATGAACTCGCCCTCTGCGTCCCAGCAATTCACCCATGCGACGCGATCGTCGAGCTGGAAGAAGCCGACCTGAACCATTTTGCCGCGCGAGTTCTCGATATCGCCGTACTTTTTACGCAAGTCGTAGTCAGGACTGAGAAGATAGCGTTTGAGAACTTTGGAATACCGGACCGGCGTAGGTGGAATCATCTTGATCATGTGTTCGTGCGATTTCTCTTCCATCGTTGCTACCGGACCTCCCTCGTTGGACTCGACTTCAGCGGTGCTGGTGGTTTTCTTGTAGGTGGCGATGAGGTACCACCCTCGGCCAGGAATGTACTCATAAGCACCAGGAATCGGGGACTCCCAGTGTTCCGTCTTCCTGGAAGGCCGCTCGGCCTTGTCCTTGCGGAACCATTTCTTCGGCTTGAAAAGGGTTTGCGTCGCGACGAACAGATTCGGTGTCATCCCAAAGACCAGACTGTAACCTCTTCGAAGAGGTTGGAACCCTCTAAGGAGGTGATGTGTTGCTTGTGGATTCGAAAGTTGCGTATCCGAGAGTCGGGAAGATGAGAAGTGGGGTGACGGAGGTCGAAAGACCCAGAGGCGTGAATTGGGTTAAGAAAAGAAAGAGGCGAAGCACGTAAAAGGTGTACCGTAAGGAGTAGGACTCTCGCGATGTTACACACCTAATACCAGATGTGGACCGTAGGCGAAGTTCAGGAAGAGGAAAAATGTCTGCTGATCGCAAGCAGGATGGTCGGGGCCAGGCTCTGAATGGCCGAACACTCAACCGCGGATCGGACTAGCAACAGCCGACAACGCTGTGCAGTAATGCTCAACGGCCGTGTCTCTCCGAACAAACGCCGCAGTGTAGTTGAAATGCCGTGCCGAAAGGGAAGAAGTAAGAAAAAAATCCTCAGGTGCCTGAATGGAAAACTTCCGTTTAAAGGGGACGGTGGCGCGAGGGGACCTGGACCTTGTTTGGGCACGCCCGGGAGCTAAAATAGTGATTCTGAAAATTGGGAATTTCAGGTGAACGCGTTGCCGCACACTGAACTGTGGGTACCTGGGTGGTAGGAGCAGAGGTAAAGTGAAGCTTCGCGTTCGATGGAGCACTCGTGAATTTCAAGCAGATGGGCTGGACAGACTCTGCGGTGGGCCCTGCCAGCCGCCAACCAACTCAGGATTCGTCATCTTCGTCGTAGCCAAACCTCAGCACCGGTTATCGCTCCGGTTCCTCCCATAATCGGTACGAAGGTGCTTCCACAGCATTACTCCTTCGCTGCACGTACACAACACGGCGTGCTCGCACCTCCTCTCACAGCCAGCACGTCTGATAAACGCAGCCTCAGCGGCCAATCAGTGCGGCGAAAGCCTCCTCGTGGTGTCGGGAGAAGTCGCAATGCCAGACAATGTGGCTGATGTGCGACATGCTGATAATCTGTGGAAGAAGTCGCCCTGACTGTGGGTTCGGCGCGAAGGTGTCGGTGTAGCGGTCGGGGTGGTGTTGTTGGGTGCGCGCTGGGTGGCGGGTCGACATGCCGCTCATGCAGCACAAGCGAAAGCGGTAACTTGTCAACACCATCTGCAGGCCCATGATGACAGTCGAACGGGCTTCTCCTTTTCACATGTGATGCTGAGCCTCGCCGCGTCACCGTGTGAGCAACCGTTCCGGTGATTATGCATTGCCCATGGACGTCTTCATCAAGCATCATGCTGCGGAACCGATGCCGCCCTCCATTCGGCCCTTCAGATGTTTCGTCGCTCCTCTCATCGCCCTCGAGGCCGCGCTGGCTGAGCTCAGAGCTGCGACAGACAGAGTCCACGGGTAAAACGCGTGCCCTTGCCATTTCATCAAGGCGGTGTACCGTGTACATGGTGTTGAGCTGCATGTGTGAGCCGATGGGGAAGCGCGGCCGCGCACGCGAGTTTGGCATCGAAACACCCGACTTTGTTATCTACATGGTGTATGTGAATCCGATTAACTTGTATGGCACGCGCGCAGTTCCAGTCCAGATTGCTTTACTGTCCCATCGTGTATGCGTAAGGTCGGGGTACAGTGATGAAGCTGGTCTCGGTGCGTAGTGTCTTATACCAGGCTCCACGATGTCTTGCTTTCCCGACATATTTTATCCTAGCCCTAAGATACCTTTACATCCAAAACCATTTGCAAGTGAGGAATACATGCTATACTACCCAGTCAAAGAATTCAGATGTTTGTTGCGCAGTGACGGTGATGGGGCAGAGCATGTCTTAATCGGTCTTAGCGCCTCGCTTGTTCAGAACGCCAAGTTACGCCCACCACACACTTTTCGACATCGAAGCAACATCGCCAACCTCGACCGATACTAACACTACAGTCGTCAAAGTACGTATACCTGCCGAATCGCTGTCATTGTAAATCCTAACAAGTCTGCCAGATGGTCGCCGCAAAGAAGCACGTCGCGATCGTCAAGAAGCGTACGCACAACCTCCGCCAATGTCGAAATTTCGCGACTGACAACCACAGACCCCAAGCGCTTCAACCGCCACCAGTCCGACCGCTTCAAATGTGAGAGATACCAGGATGCAGTGGAGAGAAGAGGATCTGACTGTGGATAGGCGTCGACCCGTCATGGAGGAAGCCCAAGGGTATTGATAACCGTGTCCGAAGACGGTTCAAGGGCCAGGCTGCTATGCCCAAGGTACGACTCGCCATGATCTAGATAAGAAGCGGAGCCCTCGAGCGCGGGAGAAAGGGCAACCGTGGACGGCTTCATCGCAAGCATTTTGGCTGACGCAGTTGCGACACAGATTGGATATGGCTCCAACAAGAAGACCCGCCACCTCATGCCCAGCGGCCACAAGGCTTTCCTCGTCCACAACGGTATGCCAGCACAACTTCGGGAAGACTGAGATGGCACCAAACTAACGGAAACCAGCCCGCGATGTCGATCTCCTCCTGATGCACAACCAGACCTTCGCCGCCGAGTACGTCGCTCACCTCTGTCCACGTGGCAATCGAGCTAACAGATGATGCAGGATCTCGCACGCCGTCTCAGCACGAAAGCGCATCGATATCATCGCCAAGGCGAAGCAGTTGGGCGTGAAGGTGACGAACGGCCAGGCCCGTGTCAAGACCGAGTCATAGAGGAATGGTGATCTGGGCAGGGCATACACGGCGTCTCTCTGGCTTGGAAACGGCAATGGGATGTGGCTTTTGCATCGGCTCTGACCTCGCACGAGGCGAGCATGTATCCAACAAAATTCATTGCACAATTTCGGTCGGATCAGTGGACTGGGAATGAGGTCGCGGTCGTGAGCGAGCGATAGGATCTTACAATGCGAAATGAGCATTTCCTAGCTTCAAGGATGCGCATCTTTTGTCCTACCCAGTGATGTCGCCATACGGTATCGCGTGCTTTCGCAGACATCTTGGAGATGGACTGGCAGTTCGACGGGATGCCAGTCGTGGAAAAGATCATGTACCAACATGACATTTGTACTTCTGTGCAACGACAGGACACTCTGATCAACTTGCACCATCCTTATAGCGCCGCAGCCACCGACTCCGGCAATGTCTTGTACCCTCTGCGCATTAAGATTGGATCATACCAACTACCCCTCCCATCACTTTTCTCAAGCTGCCTCCAAAACTCTTCAGCAGTACTACAGAGAATCCTCTCAAAAGCCTCCTCCACGTCCTCATATCCCCACTCATAGATCTGCATTCGTTTCCCCAGCGGCTGCGTAAGAAACCGCCACATATCATCTTCTCGTCCCTCTAGCTCACCCCTTCCTAGATTTTGATACACTCGAAAGTCAAGTGTATACGAGACCGTCTTGTTTCTTAGCCGACGCGCAATCCACTGCGTGGGACAGAACTTGCACCGCCCCCTCTTCACTCCACTATCACCCGCCTCGACTTGCAACATCAACTCCACACATGAAAACAACTCCAAGTGGCTGCAGATGCGGAAGGGCAGTTGGACTAAGCTGTGGCGTAAATACAGGAGCGAGGCTTCTGGTGGGAAGACAATGGGTGGTGTGGAGGAGAGGGCGAAGCTGTAGGTGGAGCGGAGGAGGAGCCTGTCGAGTACGATTTTGGAGACGTGCGTGTGGGTATGAGTGAGTGTAAGTGTGAGGGGGGTTAGGGTGGTAAAGGGAAGTGCAGCGGGAGAAGGGGGTGAGATGGTGTGTGCGAAAGTTCCGCGGCATTTTAGGGCGTTGAGGCAGGTGAGCGGACTACCTTGGAGTGCGGAACTGTGGTGTTGGTTGAGGATGGAGGTTATGAGGAGGCGCGTGATGGTGTAGACCGGGTTTTCTGATGGTCCGAGTTGTAAGACTTGTGATGTTGAATCTTCTCTTATTCTGACCCGGAACAATCTCTTCAAAGTTGAGGGATGTATGAGCGGTCGAGGCTTCGGGTGACTCTGCTGCTGTCCTCGTCCATTCGTGACGAGTTTCGTGCGCGGATGAAAAAGCACACAGTCCCTACACCGCCAGTACTCCGCCTCGAAATCCTTCTGCAATGCGTCTAGGAAATCGTCGTGCCTGCGCCAATTCGCACCTTTGGCCTTACTCGTCACGGGCCAGAGACTTGGCCCTAGGATGGTTGCGAAATGTTTACATGTCAATGATAGAGAGGCTTGCTCGATTGTTGTGAGGTAGGCGAGGGTGAGGAGGAGGAGCTCTGTCGGGAGGGTTTGGATGGGCACGGTGGCGTTGATTGGCGATGCAGTCGGGGTTTTTTCTTTCTTGCTGGGCGTGGACTCAGACGGGGCGATGGAGTTGATGGTTTTGGCGCCGACGGTTGCCGGTGAGTCGTTGAAGCGGATGTCTAGGGAAGATGCGTTGTTGGAATTGTGGTATGTACATCCGCGATGTGATGAGCAAGGGAGGCGGATCTCGGAGATCATCCTGTAGATACTTGGAGATATGATGTCAAGAAAAGAAGGTGAAGTCTCCGAGCATTGCCGTGCGGCGAGATGAACGCAAAGCGACACACGGGATCTATCACGGACGCGGCCCTTATTGGTGCGCTTATTTCGTCAGACCAGGATCGGAGAGCACCATGTGCAAAGACCAAGTCGTGCTCTCGCTATAGTGTAGAGGCAGCTCTGCTAATGCTGTTGCAAAGATACATGTTGGGTTAACTCTCTTCGTTCAGACTTGAGGGAACATCATGCTTTCTTCTCTATCCTATGAGCCACATAGCTGACCTTTGGCGTTCTCGCCAGAATTGACTCTCGAGGGTTTTTTAAATCCAAAACTAGAGATGTTTGTGCAACTCCTCCCAGACGATCAGGGCCGGCTAGTTCGAACGAGGCATTCTTACGGTGGACTCGTGGTAGTTCTTCGTACCATCAGTTCTGTTGACTTGGGAAGCCTGTCTGGGCGGTAGGATCCTGCCGCCGCCCCATATTGCGGGCCTGATAGGCCCCCTTGAGTTCTCAAGAGTAGCCGATGCAACAACTCGGGGAAGCTTTCGTGAAGAACATGTCCGTGACCGGAGGAGCCCAGCACTGAAGGCCGTCATGTAATGTACGCGTTCAGAAAAAGGCGAAGCCGTGCCACCACCCGTATCCAAACACAATTGCTGCGTTCAGAGCCGCATATGGAGCAGCCATTTCCACTACGCTCCAGATCCAAAGAGATGCGACCGGGGGCGCAGCCTTCATGACATAGAAGTAGCCATGCTTATTGCCCGAGTATACCAGGTAGCATCCCGCCACAATGCCTCCAGCCATAAACAACATGTTACGCATGAGCGGATAGCGGTGAGAGAAGTCAACGTGCGTGAGGTAGACGAGGACGAGGAATATCGGGAGTGCGGATACGGCTCGCTTGATGATTTCGCTCCACACTACGTCTTCCCGGTACTGGCTGTACACGATGACGTCGAGCGTGAAATGCAGCATAGCCATGGAGACTGAATATAGTATCGCATCGCCGAAAGGTCCGATCGGCTCGCCATCGTCAGCCACGTACCCCGGCTTTGCCTTGTTCAGCTCCTGCTGTCGCTCCTCTGCAAGATCGAATAGCGTCTTTCCCTTTGGTCCGGAGTAGTCGGGGTGCTTGAGGATGTAGTTAATGCCGTCTTCGTCGATGTCGGTGGAGGGCTGGAAGGCGGTGCTGCTGCCGTTTGCATTTGTTTTGGAGGGTTGTTGACCGGCTGCACGCCGCTCTTTTCTGTTTCCACCCATTGTGCGCGTCGGTACGGTAGGCGTCGTCGAGACCGGATCGGATGGTCGTGGTGGACAAAAGGAAGAGGGTGCGGCTCTGCGGAGAAGAAGGTTCGCGCCGCACCCAAGCGCGGATCTCCATCCCCACGCCACCGCCCTCTAACATACCACTATCTAACTTCACAACAGGCGCGCGCTCCTCAAATGCTCGCGGAAAGCTTCAGATATTCTCTATCACCATGCATTGGATCACCTGGGCGTCTGTGCCTATTCTCATCTTCGGCCTATGGCTCTACACATCACAGCTCAGCACGTCGTTCCCCACACTGCAGGGCAAACGCATTCTGCTCCTCATAGCGCACCCAGATGACGAAGCCATGTTTTTCGCGCCGACGATACTGGCATTGACGCGTCCAGACCTCGGAAATCACGTAAAACTCCTCTGTTTGAGCAGCGGTACGTCAGCCCTCACCAACGCTCAGCAACAGACCGTGCACTGACAACCGCCGCTTCATAGGCAATGCAGATGGATTGGGTGAGGTCAGAAAGAAGGAACTCATCAAAAGTGGGCTGCAGCTTGGTTTGGGCTCCAAAGACGATATTCACGTCATTGAAGACAAGTAGGCTGCCTCCAGCTGCTAGCCAGAATTGTACTAACAAGCCCAGGAACTTCCCCGACTCGATGACTGTAACGTGGCACCCTCGCCTGATCTCCAATCTCCTCACCGCGACCTTTGCGCCGAAAATGGCCTCTATACCTTCTAAGGAAGCTCCTCGGGCCAACATCGACGCCATCATCACGTTCGATGCTCACGGCATCTCCTCCCACCCGAACCACGTAGCGCTCTATAATGGGGCGCACACGTTTCTCAAAGCGCTTATGCACCGGCATAGCGGGTGGGACTGCCCAATAAAGCTGTACACCCTCACCACCACATCGATATTGCGGAAGTACATCGGTGTAATCGATGCGCCTGCTACTTTGATCGGCGCTTTGGTGAAGCGGAAAGAGCTTGGAAGCTTTCCGACACCACTGCTGTCTGTCAGTTCACCGGTCGGTTACCGAACTGCCCAGAAAGCCATGACTACGGCGCACGAGAGTCAGATGAGGTGGTTCCGCTGGGGCTGGATTACTCTATCTCGGTATATGGTAATCAACGACCTGCGAAAAGAAAAGACACGGTAAGTATGCATGTTGCCTAGGTAATGATGAGATGCAACAGCATGGCGACGGAAATGGACCGCCCCGGTATCACACGTCGGCGTACGGAGTCCTGACTGTTGACTCTCATGATGGAACGGTTGAGGGAAGAAGTTTCGCACTCGCAAACTTGGCTATGATGGCGAGCCGATGCCCTGCGCCACATATCCGCGTGTGTTCGTCACCCGACGGTCGTTGATCATTCCGAAAAGATATGCCCCATCTCGATTCATGCGAGTGTCAGATGGAGCTCTCCTGATCGTGTCATCTTCGTCCATTTCCAAGCCGAAGTGATGTGTGTGGTACAGAGCTTTGGCAGCCAGAAAGAATAGCGTATTCCGCGCTTCTCGCTTCCCGCTTTCTTGCGCCCTGTGTCACAAGCTTCCCTCTTTAAAGATTGTCCAAGGCACGAACAACATCTCGGATCAACTCGACCAACAAGCTCGCACCGTCCTTCATTATGAGCCAACCACCCTTCCTGCGTCTTCCTCTCGAGATGCTGACAAACATCACCGATCGGCTCGACCTCCAAGACAAAGTCCGGCTAGCAATGGCGAACCGCTTCCTTCGCTCGATCATACCACCGCCTACGCATGAGCAGTTTCTCCGAGCAGAAAGCGACGAATGGGCGATTTCTAGAGAGCTCTACACCTGCGAAGGCTGCGTCGGCTTTCGTCATCTTTTGCAGTTCGCCGACGATATGAGAAAGGGCAGATACGCCCGCCGGGGTCTTGACGTTGGCACGAGACTGTGTATCAAGTGCGGGGTCGATCGAGGCTGCTATTCTGAGGGGATGGAGATTGCAGTCCTAGGCCGACGTGCTGTTTTGGGTCGGCATTGCAGGACGCACACCGATCACATGGAAACAAATGCCGCGTGCGGCTCTTCTGGGGTACTGTTGACATGGACGCTCAAAAAGAAGCTTAGCGGTCGCCGGCGCTCCGAGGATGATTGGGCACACGCCACGCGAAACTTTGTGGAAGGCAAGCACACCGAAGAGCTGTATGGGGTTTGGGTCGACCTCTAGGCACGGTACGACCGTCGTGGTGTCACTGTACCTGTAGCAAAGGGGCGAAACTCACATCGACGACGCGAACTCCACACGCTTATCTCCCTAACAGAGCTTTACACGATACTCACGGCTTTCTCACCGCGCATGTCCACGACTAATGACACCATGTCCGCAGCGAAATCTGGGCGATTGCATGTATGCTGTCTCTTTGATGATTGGGTCGACGGCTCTGTTTGGCGCAAAGTGTACCGCAACGCAACATTTGCCATTCTCCTGGAATTCCCACGTCGCCCTTCGCTGTACTTCACATTGCTACTTTACGATTATAAAGTTCTTAGTCTCAATCATGAGTATGGCTTTATGTGTTCACGGTTTCCAGCCCGTTTTCTTTCTACTCTTTGGAAGAACATTAGAATTCACGCAATATCACATTGCTTGCACAGCGTTCAGGCAAGGTTCTTCAAAATCCTTTCTCCGTTACGCATTCTTCGCTCTAGCTGTGTTGGTGACTTTCCGCTTTACGATACAAAGTAGGTATGGCACCTCGGAGGTGGAATCCTCACGAGATTGCCGCTTCAGCAGAAGATGAGCAAGGTCCTCGCCGACCATCCTTGATCCAGCGCATCTCTGGACTACTAGCCTATATCCCACGACGAACACCCTTGGAAACTCAGCGCCCCAAGACGGCTCCAGATCTGGGTAGCACACCGACGAACAGAGCACCGCGCGGACCTTCACACACACAAGTTGGGCACGAAGATGAGACATCCTTGATCTCAGCGCCTGCCTCAGCAGATACACCATGTCCGTACGATCCTAGTATACTGCAATCTTTCCCCAGCTTCGAAAGAGAGAGGTGTCGGGCCTGTGGTCTATCTTTGCCGTGGTCCAGAAGTAGCAGAGAGGCACCACTCATGCCGTGCGATGCTTGTCGTGCACGAAGTCCTCAGTCGCATCTTACGATGAGCACAAGGTACCTAGGAAGCCGCAGGGCGACGCCGATCCTGGATGCCATTGTGGAAATCAATGAAGTAAGCATCGATACGCCTGTGCGATCAGATCGTAATGTGCCGCAAGCGTTGCTTGAGAGTAGACCCAGGCCGAAGAGGATGACACGTCTTCCTCCTTTTGAAGGCCTTTCCATCTCCATTCCTAGGCCCAAATCCTCGAATGGACGCCCGCCAACTAGGCGTGGAACAAACCAAGACCTTGAAGGAAAGTCCTCACCCGGCAGATTTCAAGGCAAACTCCTCCCTATTCGCAGCAAAACACCGTCACCAGAGCTACCTGATAGTCCTAAACTCCATCACATCCATGGCTTACCCAAAGCAAAAGACTACCCCTACGTGCACAAGCGTGAGGTGGTAGAACATCTCGCGGCGATACGAGCTGGCGCACCAAGTCCCGTCCGAGATGCACAGATCGAAGCGGAAAGAGCTAGCAGTGCGCCAAATGTCTCGAGAGCACCAGATTGGTCAGATACGGTTTTCTACCCTAGTGGTCGATCACCAGTCCCTCCTAGGCCCCCCAGGGCTTCCACGCCTGAGCAGCATCAAACGCTGGGTCAAAATACCCATCTTCAGTCTACGAACTCTCCAGCTTGTTCATCTCGGAACACACGCCAACAACCTCCCCTTCGCCTCAGCACTGGCGTACCGTTTTGGCCAGCACTTTCTCCAAATGCTACGCTCCAATCCATCGAAGCATCCGGAACCGCGACTGTGCGGCCGGGCCCCACAGGTGCCGCCGAAACTGAATTGGAGAGAAGTAGAGTGTATACTTTGCGCTCACCTCGCTCGCGTCACACGTCTAGTCCCCTTCGTCATGAGATCACTGGGTCTTCTTCTTCATCTGATGAGTCCAAATTCTCTACGGGGACTATGCCACCGACGCCAGACGAGATGGGTGGAAGTCGGCTTGAGTTAAGAGGTGGGTATGGACCGGCTAGGATGAGGGGTGGTGGTGGAGATGAGAGTCTAGGTGTGGCCTCTTTCATGAAAGGTTACGGAGAGAAATGCTTTCGAGCATGCACAACCTGCGGCTATTACAGACTTACAAGGAGCGGCGGCACATCCCCATTACGTATAGTCATACCTGAACGCATGGAAGGAGCCCGGGATAAGACTAGGAGGATTCCACTTCCAACACGGCTTTATCCCCGCAGCTTTCGGGTTGGTATCGATGACTACGAATCGAACAACTTTTACCCTGACCCAGCTTCTCCAAAACGCTCTCTATCGCCCCTGGATCCACCCCATGAATCCTTACTAGCCTGTAACCAAAACCTTCCAAATCTCAGGGGTGGCGGCGGTTCCGACCCTACCGACGAAGCCCGCGTTCCAGCAACTTTGTACTTCCTAGCTGGCGGCCGCGGACGTCCAATCACCGTCGCTTCCTGGAATCAGCAGAGGCCAAAGAAACGTATGTGTGGCTTGTTCGGCATGGCACTATACGGTCATAAAGCCGGCACGCCGTATAAGAACGAGGAAGAAGGCACTGATGGTACTATGCCGGAGAAGTCGGTGCTGACGGGAACGAAGAACGTGTCGTTTACTTTGCCGAGTGATAGTTCGTCATCGTCATCATCGTTTTCGACATCGTCTAATGGTGCTAAGGGAGACGAACAGGTGGCGTTGCAGGTCCAGAGTGATCTATCGGCTGTTGTCCTGAATGCTGCTGAGTCTGCGTCTGGTCTTAGAGCGCCGGATGACAAAATACCAGTCGTGGGTGATGCACCTACAAGTGCTGCGCTAGGCCCACCCCCGGAAGCCATCCTTTCTAATGACAGTCCTGTTGAAGATGATCCAACGCCTGGTCTTCAAGCAGCAAATGGTGATGCACAGGCAAATTCGACACAAGCTCCGGCAGATCCAACGCCAAAACCATCAGCAGCACATCGTGAAAACACGACAGATAACGGCATCAATTCACGGAGTCCAAACAAATCGAACAATTCAGAAAACGCGATTCCAAGCTCCGACACTCCACATGCTGGCGATGAAGCAGGTAGTACTTCCACATGCGAACCTATCCATGACAATACAACGCCTGCTCCTGAAGAAAGTCAAGATTATGAGCCTTCAAAGGATACACATGCCTCGAATGGTACTGCCCAAACCGAAAACGATCCGTCGTCAGATTTTCCAGCCGAAAATCTTGCGGGGAGTCTTGATGCGAATGCAATTACGACAACACCAAGCGCGGATGGTCACCATAACGGCGATGACGAAGCTACCACCCCTGCTGGAGACGCTATACTGCAGAATGAAGCATTGCCAGACACCATTGCAAAACCTACAGGCACCTGCAACACCGCAGAGGATGACACCACACAAGGCAACACCCCGCCCGGCAACACAGATACTGATACAGACGCTGCCTCCGCAGGTGACGCGCGTAATAATACGGCTAAGGCAGCAAACGCACCTTTGGAACCTAAAATTGTACCGGGCTATAAGCGAGGGCGCAAAAAGCGAGGGACCACGCAGACGGGTAAGGAGGGAGCAAATAATCCGGATCCAGCGGAGAAGAACTGAGGCGTCGGAATAGCTAGTGAAGTGGACATGTGAAGGATAGGATCGATGCTGCAAAGGTTGAATAGGTTAGCAGAGGACAGGTTAGAGAGAAAGGCGAACGAGCCTTGTTGACGGAAGGACATGTTGTTGGATCTAGTGTTGGTTTTTCCTTGTATTGGACCTGTAGCTGATACTGCCATATTCAATAGTACGCGTATAATTATACCAAACAGAAATCAGTCGTGTCTCATTAACGCCTTAGTGCCCCGCATGCCAAAATCCCCGAAACCAAACCAACCAGATTGACGTTCCTCTACCTCCTCTTTTCCCTCTCCACTCTCGCTCTCTCCGCCTCCCGCCTCAAACTACTCCGCTCCCTACTCTCCGGATGCTTCACATACCCCGTCCACGTCCACACATCCACATCGTCTTCTCCCCGCCACGCTGCATGTTCATCATCTTCGATCGATTTCCTGGCCGAGCAGGAGTTATTAGCATGTCTCGTGACAAGATCGTCGTCGTCGTCGAGATGGGGAGTGGTTTCATAAGCTGCGCTGGGAAAGTGCTGAACTTGGGGTTTGGGTCGCGGTAAAGTAATTGGCGGGCGGCCAGATGGTATGGCTGTAAGATATGCAGTAGGTGATATATGTGTGTAGAGGTCTTGAGCGAAGAGGTGGTGGTGGGCGGGTGGGTAATACCATGGCGTTGGTTCGTGTTCCGCTGTTCCGGCTCCCGTTGTTAAGGGCGTGGACGACATTGAGATCCGGCCTTTCGAAGCTGGTAATTGTGACGATGAAGCCATGATGTTGTGAGTAGTAGGGGAACAGGGTGAGTGAAAAGGCGTGAGTGGGGTTCCAGTCCACCGTCTTCGAAGCGCGCGTTGTGTGAAGAGAGTCGGTGCACGAGTGGAGCGCGCTAAGAGCGGAAGGACGTTTGAAGTATGCGATCAATGTCACTATTCTAGTCTCAGGTTGGCCCGGACGATTTGCATCGAAAGCGATCCTGCGCTTCTTTGTTTGTGGGTAGCTTGCGCTGCATTGGGAACACATGGGGAAGGACATGGAAAACGTGCTACGCGAGGAACAAAGAACGCGTGCAATGTTGCTTGGGAACGTGCTTCGCGCAAACAGACACGCATGCAGCCGTCAAACGTGTGAAGATTTGTAAGGCTCCATCCGTGCGCTGGATTGATTGCATATCTACACGCTGATGGTTTTGAAGACACTGTTACTGTTAGCTGGTTGTTCTCAAGTGTACGTGAACGGGACAATACTAACCCAAACCCCGACCCACCCGTCGCCATGACGGCTCCGGGAATCTGCGGATGCCAATGAGCCTCTTTAACCTGATCCATATAATGCACAAACAATAACTGCGGCGGCACATCCTGCACACCTCCCGTGTCTTTGCTCTCCTCGTCGTCCAACTCCACCGCGAGATCCCAAAGCGTAAGCGTGTTATCGCCCGCGCAAACGAGCACGATGCTGTCGTCCGTTGGATGCCATTCCACCGACGTAATCTGCTCTTTGTGGAAGGTGTATGAAGCGACGGGTGTAGGCTTCTTCTCGCTGCCCAATGCGGTTTGCGGTTTCCATTGGCGCAGGTCCCAGACGGCCCATTCGCCGTCGTCGGCGCCTGAGGCGAGGAGATGGGCTGTTTGCTGGGACCAGCTCAGGACATTGACGTCTGTCTTGGAGACTTGAACGCTGACAGCTGGTTTGCGAGACTTTGATCGCGCGTCCCAGATCTTGACTGTGCCGTCGTTTGACGCAGAGGCGAAGACGCTCTTCTCTGTTGGAGACCATTGCAATTCCTCCACGGTGCCTTGGTGGCCAGTGAAGGGAGTTGTGTCGGTGACCCAACCGCCGCCCTGCGTTCGTGTGGTAGTGAAGATCTTGCCTGTGACGTCGCCGGTCAGGAGCTTCCCTTCGGGTATGAGAGGTGACCAGTCTAGCGCATATCCTTCGCTCGCCTTGTGTGCTCGTATTGTGCTGACGGGCTTGTTCTGCGCGGGTGTGATGGTGGTGCCGGGGGTGTCGAAGGCCGTGAGATGGGGTGTAACGTCGTGAATAAGGACCTGGCCCGACTCCATCATCGATGCGGTGAGGGTGGTCGGAGGCTTCGCAGACGTGCTTTGGGGCGACTGGTGTGCGCGTATGCGGTTCGTGCAGCTGTTGAGGGGTATCGATTTCGTCTCCAGTATGGGATCTGACGCCTCATCGTCTGAATCATCCTCGTCGTCTTCGTCCTCCTTCTCCATTCTTGAAAGACTGCTCATTTTCATGACCATGATCTGGTTCTCCTTCTCCCTTTTCCGCTCCGCCTGCGTGCCTGCCACTGCGTAGACGGTTGCGGGGTATGTCTTGCGGTCGGAACCTAGGTGGTCTGGTATTATGTCGCATGACAAGCACGGCCAGGGTGCTTCGAGTGTGTTGAGCATTTCGTAGGTGGAAAGATCGGGCGCAAGGGTCTCGCCGGCGGAGAGCTTGTGGCGGCCGGGTATGAATGTGCCCTGGTCGACATCCATGGCATCTGCCCAAGATTAGACGGTGTTTGATCCCAACATACGTGATGAAACCTACTCTCTCGCTCCTCTGCCTCTCGCTCTTCGTCTGGCCGCCCGTCTACGCCGGCCTCGAATATCTCATCCTCGCTCTCGTACTCGTCCTCGAACTCGTCCTCGAACTCGCCCGCCTCCTCCTGGTCGAGTTCCATGGGCCGATCTCCATTTTTGATGGCGTCTAGCTCATGCTCGTCCGAGTCTGCGGGTCTTTTCGACATGCTCCCGGTGTATGATATGGTGGATGTCGAAATCGAACTTTTGGTGTCGAAGCGGGGACTGTGAATTTCGAACTTTTTTTTGGGCGCAGTTCCGGTTCCGATTGTCTGCGCTCGGGCCTCCGCCGCCTCCAGCGCGCGCCCCTCGATTCGCGCCGTCACACCCCTGCCCTGCCACTTCGATTGTTTCCCACCAGCCCAAACACAAACTCCCCGCCGTTCCCATCGTCACGGCGCTGCCACCCGTCCCTCTGGTCCGATTCCACACGAAGGAGCATGTGCTACAGCCTGCGCTACACGTCGTAACGCGTCCGCGACCCATCTACGTCTCGGCGGGGCCTCGAGCGCCTACTGCACCTACGCCTTTTTACACCCTCCTATTCGCCCAGCTGGACATTCGGCACTCCTCGAGTCAAGGCATTGCAACCGTGAGCTAGACACACCTCATGGACGTGCAGGCCCCCCACGACCTTCCCGTACTCGGTCGCAGCATGGAAATGCAGCAAGAACCTATGGCTAGCGAGGGCATCAATGTGGATGCACAGAAGCATACGGACCAGCCCATGGAGGTCGACGACAGCATGAACACCACCATCACCGCCTCCACCGTAGGGCCGCTGCCCGACTCCCAGAACGACAGCCGCAGGCAGAGCAGCAATGGCTTCGGAAACGACCATTCCCGCCCGCAGACCTCCTACTCCGACACGGCCTACCACCACTATGGCCACCAAAGCGACGGGTACGGCTCGCGCTTCAACACACCCTCAGACGCAGATACACCTCCCCGACAAGGCTACTACAACAGTGGCAAGGAAACACAGATGGGACAGTCAAACTCGCGGCCAAGCTCGACCATGGGCCACAGATATCCCAACTCGGAGGGCGGAGCTAGGTCATACCAGGAACAGAACCAGCGAACTTCTTCACAGCCGCAGGAGACAGCGACGGCGACGGCGACGGCGACCAAGAACAGCAGCGTCGTTATCAAGGTTGGTATGGTGGGTGATGCGCAGATTGGCAAGACCAGTTTGATGGTCAAGTACGTTGAGGGTAGCTGGGATGAGGATTACATTCAGACATTAGGTTCGTCATGCTATCTCGTATTGATACAGACGAAGTGCTGACCTTACCAGGCGTCAACTTTATGGAGAAGACCATTTCCATCCGCAACACAGAGATTACCTTCTCAATATGGGATCTGGGCGGCCAACGCGAATTCGTCAATATGCTGCCATTGGTGTGCAACGACGCCGTCGCTATCCTGTTCATGTTCGACCTCACGCGCAAAAGCACGCTGAACTCGATCAAGGAGTGGTACCGCCAAGGACGGGGTTTCAATAAGACTGCTATCCCGTTCCTAGTCGGCACGAAATACGATCACTTTGTCAACTTTCCGCGAGAGGAGCAGGAGGAGATCTCCAATCAGGTACGGTCATGTGTCCTCGCTTTCTGTGCAAATCTAACCAAAAGCGCAGGCGAAGCGATTTGCAAAGGCGATGAAGGCCAGTCTCATTTTCAGCAGTACCAGCCACAGCATCAACGTACAAAAGGTACCTGCCTTCTATTCATTCACTACTGAGCGTGACACTAACAACCGGCCAGATCTTCAAGATTGTCTTATCCAAGGCCTTCGATCTCAAGTGCACGATACCCGAAATAGAAAACGTCGGGGAGCCACTTCTTCTCTACCAAGCTGTCTAAACGCAGTACTGTCGCGCACCACTGGGAGGAACCGTTCGGTTTTCAGGCGCAAACGCCGCTAATGAGGAAATGGTTGTGACGAAATATTTGAGTGAGGGACTTTGCATGAACTCGGCGACTGGAGCGATCTAGGATTTGTTTTGCACGCACATTCGGCGTTGTTATCGTGTGCTTTGGCAGGGAGCTGGACGAACAAGCGCTTGTTTACCGCGAAGAAGCGCTGGAATGCTTCAGCTCTATCAGTTCTGAAGTCGATCCGAGCGAGCCTCGTGTGGATGGAATTGAAGGGCGAGATGATGATCTTGTAACAAAGTATAGTGTATTGTGTTGTCGAATCGCAGATGTCGTTCGATGCTTATGCTCCTGGGTCCTGGTGTTCTTGGGAAGCTTTAGGCGAGCGCGGTGACGTAAGTAAGTCTAGCCGAGTTAGCTCGTCCAAATGTTTGTTCTCAAAAAGTTCGAGCTACTCCACCACGCAATTACAATCGCAACGACCGCTCGCATAGACCCCCATACCCTTCCGCGACCATCTTCACCTGTCTATACCGCACTCAATACACCGTCGGTCTCACACGCGTCACACGCGCAAACATACAACCTGAACCAAACCCCACCTCCATTATGGCTCTCCCCTCCATAGCCTTACCAGGCACTCTTCTCGGTCCCTCAACGAAATACCTCCCCGGCCCGGGAACCCACATCCACGACGCGCAAATTTACGCTTCAATAGCCGGACCCGTCACCTCGTCCGCATCTCGACCGCCACCTCCATCCACCACCTCCAAGCCCTCCACAAAAGCCAAACCGCTCCCGCTCCTCTCCATAGTAAGACCCCGCGCAACGACCGATCCCACAAGCGACCCCATCGCCACCAGCACAACCACCATCCTCCCCGAAATCTCGAGCGTAGTCCTCGCACGCATAACGCGCCTAGGCCCGCGCTTCGCCAGCGCCGAAATCCTCGTCATCGACGACACGGTGTGCAGCTCCACATTCCAAGGCCTCATCCGCCGCGAGGACGTGCGCGCCACGGAAAAAGATAAAGTTACTATCGCGGACTCGTTTCGCGTAGGGGATTTGATCCGCGGCGTGGTTATTAGTTTGGGAGATCAGAGCAATTATTATATTGAGACGGCGAGGAATGAGTTGGGGGTTGTGATGGCGACGAGTGAGGAGGGCAATGCCATGTTTCCGGTTAGTTGGAAAGAGTTTGTTGATGGGAGGACCGGGAGGAGGGAAGGGAGGAAGGTAGCTAAGCCGTTTTGAGGAGGAGAGGTGATTTGCTAGGGCCGAGAAGATTTGGACTTTGGGGCGTGCTAGTGAGGCACACTCCTCACTCTCACAAGAGTAGAAAAACGGGAAGTAGCATACCATTTTTGGTACTGTAGAGGTACACGCTCTTCCTCCGAGGCCGCGGCTTCGCTACTTCAAGGCATGGAGCAGTGCAGAAGTGCAGGTTGCTGGGGAAAGAGAGCGGCAAAGTCGGCATCAGATACCCCGTCATGGTTTCAGAACATGTACAAATGGAAAGATTTCTTCACGCACTGGTGTTTATGCATGTAGAGATTACGTAGGCCTAATTACTTCGGACGTGGTTCTTACCCTCCCCACCGCCCAACTTAGAGCATCACCTCACGCAATCGTAAAGCTTGCGTACCAAAGTCTCAGAGCTCTAGAGACACCTCGGTGCTCGGTATCTCGAGGCACAGGCTACTGACCTCATCAAGGTGCGAAGCAGTGTGTACCCTCCTCCAAAGTCACGACCTCATGGTTCAAACTGACACCACTGCGCCATAGCCCCCCAATCAATGACATCGTCCCCCGTGGTAAACTCCATGCCTTCAAAAGCATCCAATCCCGGCGCAGTAAAAAGATCCATCTCAAGCCCCAAATCCGGATCCGCAGCCGACGGCGTAACCTCCGACTCACCCCGTTGCTTCGGCTCCAGCAAGTTATCCACGATCCTCGTGAATGCCCTACACGCCTTTCTAATCAACGAGCGATGAGCTTCACGGGGCCGGGCACTTGAGTTCTCCAGGTGCGCTGCGGAGTCTAAATGCGAGATGAGCACGCTCAGCATGCGGATTGTTTCGGCGCGCGATATGGTGGATGGAAAGGGCAGGCCTGTTCGCTGTTGGTCTTGTAGCGCAGAGGCCAGGACGGAGGCCGCGGGAATGCCGAAGAGGACGATGCCTGCGAGGAAGTCACGGTGGATGTCATAGGAACGGTCGCGGATTGTACCGAGGGTGAGCGACGTGGAGAGGATGTCAATTGATACGCGGAGGCTTATGTTGGACATAGGATTAGCACATGCTTCACAGGTGATCTTTGTACCCGGGGCTTGCTCACAGTTTGGTGTTGGAGGTTAGCGGTTGCTTGTGCTCTAGTAGCTTTTGTATCATGAACTCGTTGTACCAGTGCATTTGGTAGATCGAGACGAGCATTTCGCAGGTACTTGGGCTAAGTTCGTCCCAGCATTTCGACCAGTAGCGCAGGTGCTGGGGTATGGTGTCCCAAGACTCGCGGATTCCGCGAGATATGTAGCTGTTCAGCGTCAGCATTACTGGTGGAACCTGATTGTAAGGCATTTGGCGATGGGTTCTACGCACTGGAGCTGAGATTCAGCGTTTTCGTCGATTTTTGTAAGAGCAAAATCGAGGATTTCTTCTCGGTAGGTGCTCGCTATGTACCGTAGTCGCTTTTGATTGTGAGTTTTGATCATTAAGCTCACGATAATAATGTACGTACGATCCAAGATGCCCGGAGGTATCTCCCACTGGTGTTCCAGCCATCGTCACCTAGTGCCTGTATGGCGGCTTCCAAGGTCTCGTCGTCTGACATGAGTTCTGTATCGGACAAGTCCAGTGGCCGTTTGACATCGGTATGACGCTTGCTAATTCGGAGCGGTCGACCGAGGAATGTCGAGATGGTTTTATCTTGCAAATACGCGGAACAAAAGACCCATCTTCTTGTTTCCTGGATCCACTTGGGTAGGTTCGTTGCATTGGACTCCCTGTGCAATCCGAGGGCATAGATCTGTGTGCCTATCTCAGCTGACCGTCGCCAGGTCGGAGGGGCTATCTAACATTAGCACGTGAAATTTGCACGGTCGTGACAGCAGTCGATCATACCGGAGATCCCGCAGACCATCGCTGTGACGGAGTAGTTGCTTAAGAGCATCCATATTGTGACATCGTTGACGGGGCTTATCATCGAACAAAGCATGGCGCAAGCCGTGCTAGCTCGTAGCAGCTCGTCAACAAGCCCTGACTTCGATCCAGGTTTCTCGTCGAAGAGGTAGTCACACGAGCCGAACAAAAAAGCTCTGCTAGCAGTGGAGAGCAGAAGGCCAATAGTCTCGAAACGGATGTTGTCCCCAGAGCAAATTTTGTGGAAGTCGCAAGCTCGCAGATCACTAGAGATATCCAGGGGCAGGCTGCTATTCTCAAGAACCATGGCCACCAGACGATGGTCTGGGACAGCATGTTCGAGGTTGAATCGTTCCACGACCGGTCGAAGCGCGTTGATGAGATCGAGATCTATTGGCAACGGAATGACTGCAGCGTGAGAATACTTGCTATACCACTCAACTGATGCATGTATAATACTGTAATGTCGAAGACATCTAAGAATATCAGTAGCTATCTGCGTGCGCATCGATTTGGGTAGCGCATGTTGATGGTTAATGTCCGGATTTGAGCTGTCGGACTCCACAGACGCCCCTCGAGGGCGGAGCGAAGATGCTTCGTCTCTTGGTAAGATTGCCTCGTAGCTGGTAGGTCCTAGGTACCCTGGACGATTTGTCTCTGCAGGAACGGCATCTGCTAGCTTGTCATTTCGTGGTGTCACAGACACTGGCATTGTCTCCCTAGAGGCAGGTTTTGAAGTGCGCCTATTCAATCAGTGTTATTAACTTTCGAATCTGTAAAGATGTCTTTTAGTTGACGCGTACTTTCTCTTCAGTGGGCGTGAGCCGCTTGTAAGCCTCTCGGGGTCTCGGGGTTTCGTCAAAGGCGCCGGATGATAAAAGCACCGTTCCTCAATGCCACGTTGGATGCATCGATCGCAAGTGGGAGTGTTGTGATCGCATTTCGTTTTATTTAGACGGCATGGCTCACATGAGGCGAGCTTCCCGTTGCGCCTGCTGGAGTTGATGGGGTCGGGAGCCGTTGTCGAGGTCTCTGGATGCGTGTCCATTTGCGCGAAAGTAAGAAGCTTCAAGGAAATTTGCGCAGCAAGCAGGAACCTCGGCAATTGTAGTTCAGTGTTTAAGACGATGCTGCTGGTCCTGTAGCAAATGGTGATGGCGATGGGATGATTGGAAAGTGTAATCGGCCGATTGTGTAGTCGCGCTAATATCGAAGTAGACTAGATCGCCCTCCGGATATCAGAGCATCCTCTCAAAAACCAGAGCACGCATGGCCTTCATTACTCGGGTAATTTAGTAGTCCCCGAATCGATGTTCTGAAAGGGAGAGTTATCAAAATCTCTTTGTGTAGTACCTCGTGCAGCTCGAAGCTCACGGCAATAACCCAATCATCAAACCCAATGGGCCCTCAGTCCAAGGCCTTCAACGTATGGTGCTGCACCGAACCCAGTGTGGCGGCAAAAAGGAGAGCTATAAAGTATAAAACAGCGATCGGAAGGTAGACTGAGTAATTCGGAGCAAGGCCAAGATGACAGGATCGAAGCTTCTCAAGACCATATACAGTGGAGGTGCCATAATCACACCCTCTACGCGATGGAATCTAGTAGTTACGAAGGTAGGTTACAACACTACCAAGCCTCACTTTCTAAGCCTGCACGGCGTAGCCAACGATACGTAGAACATAACAATACGGTCCAATCTAAACTACCAGAAAGAATAATTACAAGAGGAATAAAGCCGCGAGCGCGTAATAGGTCAAATGTGTCCGCCCCACCAATCCTACCATGCCGATCCGAGGTATCAGAAAGCAAAAAAAAGGCCAAGGCCGACAACGCCGTCTCCAAAAACGCCATGCAACCCTCAATGCTGGCTCTCATCGCATAAAGCCAATCCAAGGCTCAACAACCCTTTTTGTAGCCAGCCAGAGTCACTTTACTCACGTCTTGCGTACCTTCCCAAACCCCTTCGACAAAATGCGATCCACATCCCCTCGCGGCATCTCTTCCCCGATTGTTCCTCTCCCCCCCCTCCTCTCATCCCCGCCCCCCTCACTCCCCATCCGCCCCCTCAACATAACCCTAACAGCCTCCTCCCTCCTATCCTCCTCCCTGCGCTCCGCCTTCTGAACCGCGCCCCTAATCTTCTCCTCATCATCCCTCTCTTTATTAGTCTTCCGATCCCACCCCATCTGCAACTCCTCACTTGCCGCCTCCTCAAATCTCCTCTTAACGTCCGCATCCTTCTCCAGCGCCTGGAAGATGTCCTCGGGCGTAGGGAAGAAAGCGGAGCGGAGTGACGCAACGCCGAATTCGAAGACGAGGATCGACGATACGATGAGGATGAGGCAGAGCCACCAGACGAAGCTGCGACCCCAAGTTGTGAACATGGTGTCGGCAACATAGTAGATTTTCTTGTCGTTGGAGTAGGTCGAGGCTAGGATGATGTTCCAAAGGAACCAGCCGCCGATGGAGCAGAAGAGGGCGATCACGTTAGTGTAGGTCTTGGAATGCGTTTCGATGAATCTGGTTGGTCACGTTAGTCACATCCCCGGTGTAAGTTGTCCCAGCTGTACTTACTGGAGCTTCATGTTGATGATAATCACGGAAGCCGTGTAGGTCATACTGCTCAGCGCAAAGATGGAATTATCCTCGGTGAACAGAGCCTGACCGTAGAGTCCAAACATGCAGAAGTAGACGACCATAGCCTCCGCGCTTGCCATGAACATCCAACCCACATACAGTGGAAAGTTGAATCCCCCGTTCCGCTGTCCTATTGTGTATAGCTCAGGGGCAGCAAGGAGAGTCGAGGCAGCGAGGTCCTTTTCGAAGATGCCGAGGAAGATGACGGGCAGCGAAGTAAAAAGCGTATTGAACATACTAAGTGACCAGGATTCGTAGAGTGAGGTCCCCGTATATCCGGCCCAGCGCTGGTAGAGCGCCTGCGTGAGGTAGAAGAGCAATTCTTTCCAGAAGGTGCCAACGGTGTACTTGCAGGTCCTGATGTAGTTCCAGCGCCCGTGGACCAAGAGTAGCTTCGTGAGAAAACGGAATTGTGCGATCGAGTAATCGGACGTGCGAGCTGCTTGAAGTCCTTCTTTGCCCGTAATGCCTATTCCCACGTGCGCCTCTTGAATCATGGCAATGTCGTTCGCGCCGTCTCCTATAGCCAGCGTGATACTCTTTTTGACGCGCTTGCGGATGCTCTTGACTAGACTCGCTTTTTGAGAAGGCGATGCGCGACAACAGATGACCGAATCCGCTAAGATGGCCAGGTCAAAGAAGAGCTCTTGAAGTGGCTCCAGCTCGTAGATCTGTGCGAGCGTTTGTCCGTCAACAACGATAACAGAGTGCGCTACAGTGCCGTGGTTGATAGCCAAGACGGACGCGGCGATGCTCTGCTCGACCTCGCCAGTTTCATGGTCGAGGATAGTGACAGTGGAGTAATCTTTGATAAGACGACATGAGTAGCCGATGTTGATGGCCGTCTCGCGCTTGTCGCCTGTAAGCATCCACATCTTGATCTTGGCTCTGCGCAGCTTGTCAATGGCCTCCGGTACGCCGTGCTGTAGCTTGTCTTCGATGGCAGTGGCAGCGCATAGCTCGAACTCTTGCTCGATCATGTCTCCAGCTTCCTCGATCAGACGCGCACGGTCGACAAGACTTGTAGTAGCATCAAGATAGCTCTTCTTCCATGTTGCGTACTCCTCATCGTCGAGGTAGCGATAGCCATAAAGAAGAGTACGAAGACCTTCAGTGGCGAAGTCGTTGATGTGCTGGAGGCAGCGTTCGACGACAGCCGACTCATCCGCAGCAACACCCTCATCTACCATGTCATCCATCTCCTCCATCTGCATCGAGCTTCTCGCTTCAGAAAAGGCCACAGACAAACGCTCGAAACCTGACTGGCGTGGTGTCTGGATTGGCGTGTTCTCGTCCACAGACTGAATCTCGAAGTCCTTCTCACGTTCTTTGAGCCATTGATCCACCTCTGCCCGCGCCGATCGTCCTCCCGTGCTCGGTCGTCCAAGACCACCAAGACTGGCTCGACCAAGCGTAGGGCTCCCGATATGTAGACTAGCACGAGCAGCTTGGCCTAACGAAAGGCTCTTGCGTGCGCCAACGCTACTCCTACGACCACCAATGCTGCCCTTCCGCTCTATTTGCTCACTCATGCGCGCGATTGCCTGTTGGGCTTCCATACTCTTCCTCGCATTTGCACGGCGCTCAATCTCAACCATCTTCTTGTTGGCGAGTGTAGCAAGCTTCAAGCGCTCCATGATAATAGAGTCTGCTCCTTTGCATATAATGCATATTCTGCGGTCAGGAAAGCGAACAACGATTGACATCCTCTTACGCTTGCTGGAAAACTCAATGACATCTAAAACTTCGTACGTTTCGCTAACAGATTCTGCGCCTCCACCCAAAGGCATGATGTTGAGTGTAATGGTTTGGACGTCGCGGTTGACAACTAGGAATCCCATATCCTGTGCTGCTTGGACAAGCGCGAGTTCATCAGGAGAAGAAGCCATGAACGCTGTCTTTCCGTCTTCCTGCACCTCAGGAAGACAGGTATGACAGAGCGCAAGGCACAAGAGGAACATTCGAGCCTTCTTCGAAAAAGGGGTATGCGGTCGCCGTTGAATGTAATGAAGCATGTCCCAGGTAAGTAGCTCACGCTGAGACATTCCAGGTCTGGCAGATGACTTCCAAACCGATTCTGGGGCCTCCTCTTGCAACCTCTCCGCTTCTTCGCCGGCTTCCAAACCAGGGGTGGGAGGGTCGAGGGGTGATTGGACGTCCTTGGTAGAAGGAATGCTCCTCCGCACCGGCTGCTTCCCTTTCTTTCTCGTTTTGTGAATGAGCTTCTTCCTCGGTTGATCCTTCAGATCTGCGTTGTGGAGCCAAGATGCTCCGCCCACGCTGATCTTACGGAACTTCATAGAGTTGTCGGTGAGAGTTCCAGTCTTGTCCGAAAAGATATAGCTTATCTGGCCTAACTCTTCGTTGATAGTTGAAGTCCGTGGTTCGCAGGGTGTGTTCGATACCGGGTCGTACATATCGATGTCTATGTGGAGGAAATACATCTGGGCAAGCTTGACGATCTCCAAGCTGACATAGAGAGACAGAGGTATCATGGTATTGAACATGATAATGAACGACGTGAGGTTAGGGAAGAACGCGACAGAGGCGTTCAAAAGGTAGAAATGCCCAGCCTCGTCTCTTTGCCAGATCCGGTAGGCAACAGTGTTGAAGATGGCAAGAAGAATGACAAAAACGACAACGAGGATGACGATGCGGTTGACAAGGAATTGAAGCGACGGAGCCTTGATACGGGGGTTCTTGTTTGCGTTCATCCGTATGCGGCATTCCTCGCCTGAGTAGATAACCATACCCACAGCATCAGGAGTATTTCTCAAAATGCTACCGCGGAAGATGATCTCGTTGAGAGTCAAAGGCGCGGTCTTGCCGTCTAGAGTAACGCGTCCTTCGAATTTGTACAGGTCCTGGTTCGGATCTTCAACAACAAAACGAGCGTCGCAGCTTAATATGTCCTCCTGGACCTCTACTGCTTTAGAGATAGATGCAGTCGTCTGTTTGCTCTTCAGGTTCGTTTCGCCGTCCAGTGCCATAGTTTCAACGTAGGCAACACTACTAACTCCATTGGTGTGTAGCAGGGCTAGATCCGCAGGTGCGGCCTCGTTGCGCTCAAGTTTGACAATGTCACCAACGTTGACGTCTTGCCACTTGACGGTCTCCCAGTTCATATCCTCGATCGATTGTGAGCGATCCGAGCTCTCCATATGTTCTTGTGAGAGCCTTTTCGTGCGCAAGACTCTGGCATCGTGATTGTTCTCTATCTTGTCGAGCCGATATCTTCGCAAGTCATCGTATCCTTCCTTGGCTATAGAGACGGTGACGAAGAACATCAGCGGCACGATTGTGGTATACTGTCCAGTCGTACTAAGGCCTGGTATCATCTGTAAAATACTAACACACAGAAAGTAAAAGTTGGCTAACTTTGAGAACTGGGCAACGAGTTGGCGGGGCACAAAATTCCATGCAGAATAGCGGGTAGAGCGAATCCAATTACTCGTGTACGGCTGGTTGGTTCTCTCGTCGATGAGGTCCTGTTGTCGGAAAGGGTCCAAACCGATATGTCGTCCCTCTTTGCTAGGCGGTATGTCCTTGATCCTAAGTATAAACTTCTTCGTCTTGATACCCAATTCGCGAGCACGTTGCATGTAGCCTGTTTTCTTCTCTTTCTGCAGCCAAGTGTCGTAGTTGCGTAGCGCGATAGGTCCCTTTCCGAGTTTTGTCTCGGTTGGGGTCGACGTGTGTCGTCCAAAGGCATCTTGAACAGGAGAGATGGTAATTGCTGCAGACTTGTCTGTCATTTCTGATTTTGTTCCATCGATTTGACTTGTACCCGCTCGTTCCTCTGACCAGCCTGGCTGCTCTTCCAGCTCGATGGGCGATTCGGACGATTGGGCATGGCCATACACGTTCTTCTGGAAGAGCGCACTGCGTAGCGAGAGACCGCGATTCCGACTCGTTGACGAAAACGCTGTTTTCAGGGTAGGGCGCGGTGAAAGCGGCGAGACTTGTGACGGCGAACGAGGCGTGTGTTCCTCCGGCGTAGCTGAGCTTTGAGCGGAAACTTCCTGAGTATCAACAGAGAGCTCTGGGGTACCGGGCCGCTTCTTCGAGGCATCTCCTGCCCCAAGCTGCGCGTCCTCATCAATTGGGACTGTCGCCGTTCCTTGCGCCGACTTCAGTTCTGGGCCATGGCGTTCGATGTCGGTCGAGAAGCGAACTCGCGGTGGGGCGTCGGTGGACAGTCGCGAGATGGAGGGGCGCGGAAGGCCTTCTAGTGCCGAGGATTGCGACGCGGGCGTGGCATCAGCTTCAAGGGCCGGCTGCTGGGGTACCTCGACATGCTGCGGCGGAGGGGCGGTGGTCGAGTCCTGGGTTGGCGCAGCCAGGTCGTCCTCGTCAGCGGAGCGGGAGTGTCGCCGGCGAATGCCCTCGCTCCTCGGGGGCTCTCCATCTGGAGGCATCCTCGCAGGGCATCAGGCTCGTGTGCGCGCGGAAGGTCGTAGGAAGTAGAGATAGAGGTGGAGCCGTAGGGTTGCAGGATTGAAGCGGAAGCGGGCGCGAGCGCGGGCGCGGGCTTGTCGTGGGACGGATGCGCGGCAATTACGCGTCGAGAACGAGAGGACTACACGGCAGACATTTCAGCCCTCGAGGTCACTGAAAGCATGGGGTAGGCTAGCAGCTTGGGGAAACAGTTGCTTCTGCAGCGTGCAGGTGGATGCGGATGTACCCGGCCACGATGCAGCCACATGATGATTTCTTTCCACTGCCGACCCTCGACCCCTGCAGCCGTATCGCCCAACCGCTTGCCGGCCGTGGTACAATATTCAGGATTCCGCCGCCGAAAATAAATCGGCCCGAAGCAGTGAACCTTGCTGGCAGTTTCAATATGCGTATGTGATGTTATCGTCTTTGATAAAACGAAAATATCGTTCTCTTGGTAGCGAGTTCAGGACGTGTGGTTGGAACTCACATGGGCATGAACATATAAGGGTTTCTCTTGGTGAAAGAAGCTTGGTTGACAGTTCGTTGGCATGTACCAGACATACCTGCAAGATGGATGCAGCCAACGAGACATCTTCTATATATACTCCGAAACCTTCTCACTGCCAAAAGAGGGGACTTATATTCGCTTTGAGGAGCATCGGTATCTTAATTAGCTGAAGCAAACACATCAAGACCAGACGACTTATCAATCCTTTACGCTACCGGCTGAATATCACACACGCATAGCAGCAACCTGGCCTAGCCAAGTACAATATGACAAGGTTCAAATCGCTTTCTAGAGAAGCTATCAGCACAACCACGCCTCACTCAACGTACGATTAGTGGTGAGCCATCGAAGTAGTACATCAAAACACGCATGACCAGAAGACGAAGAGATTAACCAAGGGTCCAAAACACTCCATTTCATCTGCATGCTATGCAGAAACACCCCTCCAACTACTAACAATACTCGAACCCTAGCAATGATGGTATAATAAGCCAAAGTAAGCACCAAGACAAGATAATGGTGGGGCGTTGATCGCAATCCACCCTCCACCTCAACTCCAGTAAATTTCCACAATCGCCAAAAAGGCCGTTCCTCGAGCAGTCTGAATGAGTATGATGGATTGGTATCCGGGTCGTGTCGCTTCATTAAAGTACCGAATTCTTTCTCGCGAAAATGATGAGCCGAGCGCCTTGCAATATGCGGCATGTAGATGAGAGGTGCAACCCCCAATGATGATGACGTGAAAGGGAAATAAGAAAATGGTCCGCCTCGCTAGTTTGCTGCCACGCACCAGTGCCGGTGGAAGACCCACGCACTCTTTTGACACTCCTTGCTGCAGTATTTTGTACGTCGACAGCGGCGGCATTTGGCGAACTGTCGGGTGTATTCTTCCCATTTGCCGCATTGATAGTACGCGCACTGACGTATTCCTCCTCGCGAATCGTCTTTTCGACAGAGGTTCCGCATGACCACGCTTGCCCAGTACTGCATATCGGATGTGTGATGGCGCACGGTGAACTTTTCCACGAGAGGAAAGATGTTGAAGTCATCCGGGAGCTCGTACTCTTCCAACTCCTCCTCATCTTCCGTTATTGGCGTGGGGCTAGATGTCTCTCCATCCAGTAACTGCAAATCGTTGCCAATCTTGAGTTTGGGAACGAGGTGCGATTGCTGGAAGTACGATCGCAGGTTACAGTACTTGGACACGTAAGCGAGCAATTGGAGGGACATGAGCACATCCTCGTCGCGAGGCATAGCAGCGAGTGCGCCCGCTGTAGCAGTGCGGTCCTGGCTGTAGCGAGGATACCACGGGGGAGGTGGGTTGGCATTGGCGACATGAAGGGCCGTTGGCTGAACGGGGGAGAAACCGCCAATGGGGCCAGTGGGTTGAGTGTTTGCGGGGTTGATTAGGCTGCCGTCCAACGCCGGCCGGTGTGTGATGTTGAACGTCTCGTGGCTTTCGTCTGGTGTCTCGGAGGGAGCCGTGATGGGAACAGGCGTCGCTCCCCCATCGAGCATTTCTGCGTTATCGACAATGTCCGCCATATTAATATCATTATTTTGTATGCCCACAATCGGCTCGTTCACAGCGGGTCCAGCCGTTGTGGGAGGCTCTACAGACATGTCTTCCTGCTGAGCATCGAGATCAGACTCGCCAGACATTGACAGTTGGTGTCTGATGGAGGGGCGACGACGTGTTCGGCCAAGAGCTGCACGTGGACTGCCCTGCCGGATACCCGGAGCGTTCGGCGTTGTGGGGGATTCGGGTTGGGAAGTGATCTCCCCCTGTAACGCAGGAAGCATCGAGGGCAGCCGATCAGCATCTCGCACGGGCCGTAGAGCAAATGTGTCGGTTGTCTCCATTGCCGGCAGAGCAGACGCCATCGGCTGACCAATCGTGCGGGTCGGTGTGCCGACGGCTCCAAACAGCTGTGCTCGGCCCTCGTGGCTACGGTGGTGGTGGTGGTGGGGTGGGCGGCCGCGTGCAAAGGAGGTCCTCTCGGGTGGCGAGCTCAGCGAGAAAGCAGGAGTGGGGGTAGTGTCGCCGGGCTGTGACTCAAGCGGCGCCTGGACAAAGGTCTGGGGGATTTCGATGGGCGGTGGGATGGCTCGTCGGGTGCGTTCGGTTCTGTGTCCTGAGCTGGATGCAACCTCGCCGGACCGCGACGAGTGGTGACGGATCGAAGCGCCAAGGCGTGCGTTCCTCCGCATCTCTGCATCGGCCCTTTCCCGACACTTGTCGACGACTTTGATGTAGTTGTCGAGGATGGTGGCAATGACGGGTACCATGTCGGCCTCGACCACACGTGTCCGGACATTCTCAGAGCCGCGCACGCCGATGTTGAAGATGCACTGGAAGGCCAGGTTCCACTTCCACATGTCCATCATGTCCTTGCTTCGGCCCTCCTTGAGGATGCATATCAGGCGCTCGATGCCGCCATCGACGGTGAGGATGTCGCGTATCCGGGCGGACGATGTGGTCAGATATGCGAGATGGTTGAGCGAATTGATGAGCGGCAGGGTGGAAGTGCAGTCGAGGGCACGGCGGTCGTAGAGCGCCGTTGTGATGCCCACCGACGCCTTGTTGGCATTGGGGATGCTGAAGTTGACCTCACGCATGGTTGGGCTGGATGCTGCGGACGGGGAGGATGGATGGGTGCGTGGTGGGTGGGTGACTGCACCACTAGTGTCGCATGTGGTGTGAGGGCAGAGGCAACCAGCGAGTTTGCCTGGAGCCAATGGACCAGCAGACGCGGGCTACTCGGGGTGGATGCGACGCAGCCAGTGCCTGCTCGCGTGGGGGGAGGAGGGCGTCGTGTGCGGGAGTCAAAGACGGCGTGATGGGGTGCAAACTCGATGCAGTTGTCGGCGGGCGCGCGGTGAAAGGGACCCAGCAGGCTGGCGAGGCGAGGCGATGCAGCGGGAGCGGAGGCTGCAGGTGGACGGATGGGCGACGGGGGCGCGGCGAAGGGGGTGTCGAGAGGGCTCGTCGCGGGAGATGAGGATGTTTGCTATGCGTTAGGGGTGTCCAGGCCCGACGGCAAGTGCGTGTGGCGAGCAGACGACGCTCGAGTCCTCAGGCGGCGTGTACGGCGCTGGGGCGGGCGTCGGGGTCTCGCACCGCGGCAGGGCAGAGCAGCGAGGAGGGAGGGCGGTAGCTATGTCAAGATGAGGCTGCTGGTGATGGATGGGAGGAGAAGTGCACGGCGGCTGGGTGTGTGATGGGAGCGAAGTGGAGAAGGCAGGCCCAGGAAGAGGCTTGGGCCGAGAGCGAATCACCGAGACGATACGCGCATAAAATTAGCTACTGTAACCACGCCGTCTAAGGGAAACACAACCTGGCCGCGCCTGTAGACGGCCACAGGCCCCTCCCCGCATCCAGCGCGTCCGGCTCGCGCTGATCTTGCTTGCTGCTTTGCAATATCTGGCCGGCTGCGTTCCGTGGCTTTCGACGGCCGTTTTGCTGGCCCTGGCCCTCGCCCTCGCCAGCAGCCGGTGCAGCGCGCCCTCCGACGCTGACAAAGACATCATCACCGTGGCACCGTGCCACTCGTTTGAAACCCTCACCCTGGCCCTGGCCCTGGCCACATCCTGCCCGCCTGCCTGACCGAGCGATGAGAGCAGAGACGGATCCAAAGCACGCACCCGCGCTGTTGAGCTGATGGACGAGTTCCGGCTGATGCGACTGCGGATGCCTTTTCCCTCATGCCTGCCCGAGTCCAGCGCGCGGCGGCTACGTGCAGTTGCAGTGTCGTGAACGTGCAGCGCCGGTACGACACATGGTCCCCCTCCCGCAGCGCTGGGAGGGCACGCCCAACCCGATGCTCCGATTCCGACCTCGATGCTTTGCTTGCCGCCATGCGCAATGCTCGCGGTGCGTTGAGGCCGTGGGGCCATGGGGCTACTTGTAAGGGGCTACTGTACCATGGCCCTGCACGCGGGCATAGGCGAGAGCGTTGCTGGCGTAGAGCTGAGCCATGACTGCGTCCCTGGCCCGGCACTGGACCGCTCTGGCGCAGCTGAACGTCGTGTGGAGATGCAGTGATACACGGGCCAGCGTGCTTTTTGTGCCCTCTTCCCTCTTTTCGATGTTGCCAACAACGCCCATTACCCTCCATGGCCGTCGCTCTCGCTCCCTCTGCCATTGCGACTGCCACGTAAGGAATCTTGCTTCCCGCGCAGCTTCATTTGGAGTGACCCAGCATCCGTCATGGCGAACCCCACCGAACCGCCGACCAAGGTACTCGATTTCGCGACACCCACAACGCCCCCGTCGCCGCCCTCGCGCCGCCCTCGCCGCTTCACGAGCACCCATCGGCCAGATGCTGGCACCGAGCAGCTCCAGATCAATACCCTCATGCAGTCCGGATCAGATCACCCAAACAGGCCGCAAACCGCAAGCCAGGCCTCTCCGATAGGAGACGGCGACGGCCAATTCTCTCCTTCGCGCGCCTCGATCGACTCCACGCTGCGCCGACGGCCCACGCGCTCAAACACGGTCCGCCGATACCAATCCCCTACGCGTAACCCGTTCGAGGAGCCCGGCGCGGAGCCTGGAGTCGATACCCAGAAGGAAGCGACAACGTCCGAGTACAGCCACCTCAACCAACACTGTGAGATCACCGTGGTGGACTTTTCAGACGAACGATGCGATAGCGTCGAGCTGCACAACGACAATCTGGAAGAGTTCCTCTGCAAGCCGCAGGAACCATGGTCGCAATGTCGATGGATCAATGTCAATGGCTTGAGCTGGGATGTGATCCGAATTCTTGGAAACCACAAGTCACTACACTCTCTGGCCATAGAGGATCTCATGAACACACGGGGGCGGACCAAGGCCGATTGGTACTCAGATCAGGCTTTCTGTAAGTCATCCCTACGGATCTCCGCGGGCTCTAGAGTCCAGCTATCCAGCGAACATGGAAGAACAGCACAAAGCTGCATCAGGATTCTTGTCATCGTCTTCCAGCGCCCCGGACACTCTGGAAGAGCTCACATACGTACAATTGCTGATATTGACCAGTGCTGCTGACGCTCTCCAAACTTGTCCGCAAGAAGGACGATGACGATTCGGATAGCGACTCCGACTCTGAACTCGACGACGAGCCGAGGACACTAGCAAAAGGGCGGCAAAAAAAACCAAAGAACTTCATAGACCGCATACGGGGTGCCTTCGGCTTGAAGTCCGATGATCGAGAAATGAGATCGTTCGAACGCTCGTGGGATGCTCAAGAAAAAGGTTACAAAGGCGGTGAGGACAATAGAGTGCGCACCAAGGGCCAACACGCGGCACAGATACGCACCTTGCAGCGGTTTCGCGGAGGACCCAACTTGGATAGGACCATTTACATGGAGCAGCACTCGACGTTAGCAAGCCGCAAACTTGCTGTCAGCGTAGAACAAGTCTGTATCTTTTACTGCGCCGACAACACTGTCATCTCTTTCTTTGAGCACTCGGCGCCAGAGGTTGAAGAGCCCATTCTCAAGCGCTTGAGGACGGAAGACACCGTTCTTCGTGAAAGTGGCGATGGCAGCATGGTTGTCCAGGCCATCATCGACGCCATTATCGACTTGGCCATCCCCGTGGCTGCAGCCTACGAAGACGCCATGGGCGAACTCGAGCTCGATGTTCTCCAGGATCCGGATATCAGTCACTCTCAATCCCTCTACATACTTACTTCGGAAATCGCCATTCTTCGCAACACTATACAGCCAATAGTGTCCCTGATCAACGCTCTTCGCGAGTACGTATACCTGCGGTTTCGCATCCGGTCGTGAACTTTGCTAATTTCATTACTTCAGTCACAAGTCAGACCCCATCGCAACGCCCAGACACAGCACGCTGTCCGTCCCCACCCGAAAAACGATATCCTCCATCACCATCTCTCCCCTCACGCACACCTACCTCGGCGACGTAGAAGACCACTGCATCATGATAACTGCCTCACTCGACCAAATGCGCCGCGCAGCCGACAACCTCATCGACCTAATTTTCAACATGATGGGCGCCTACCAAAACGAATCCATGAAGATCCTCACCGCAGTCACTATTTTCTTCCTCCCACTCACCTTCCTTGTTGGATACTTCGGTCAGAACTTTGAAGTATTCCCTGGAGCGAAAGAACACTCAGACGCCTTCTTCTGGTATATAGCCGTGCCAGTCATGGTCGTCACCATCTGTATCCTTATGAGCGAGCGCTTGATAAGGAAGTGGAAAAGGACCCGCTCAGATTGGAGACTGAAGGCGGCGAAGCGGAAGGCGGGACCTATACAGGATAAGCGGAAGGGGGTGAATTCGGGTATGGCGCTTGCTATGGGGCTGCAGCACGATGCGAAGCACACCAAGAACCAGAAGAAGCATGGCATGAAAAAGAGACAGACTTTGTACAGCAAGGGCCAGATTGGGTCATTTTAAGGGGATGTAACCTGGTGCTTACGACAGACTTGGATGCTGCTCCACAGAGACGGTAATTTGATCTTGTACAGTGGCGATGTGCGCCTTGAAGGTCGTGTCGTTTTCTTGTCTGGCTGTTGCCCAGGGCGATATTTGTGATGTGTTGTAGATTTAGCAATGATACCCAAGATCTCCTTCCAGCCATGCTCCACGTTTGCGAAGTACCGGCACTATCGTACACATCACATATCGAGCACTCCTCTTCATTAGCATTACGGTCTCAGGAACGACATGTCCGTCATTATGCTGCATCTGCATTGAACTATCAGGAATGCAAGACGCATGCCCAGTGGACTCTCCATCATCCATCCCCACGGTTTCTACCCAAGCCCCAAAACGCCTATCAATGCAGTATAGAAAGCGCAAATATTTAACTACTACGAGAACAAGCGGCGTCAAAAGACATACGAAAACGCCGCAACGTCCGAAGCCCGCCTCTAGTGGACCTCCTTGATCTTGCACTGCCATCCCGACTGCTTCTCCAGCAACGGCAAACTAGCACCGAGTTAGCACAAGACGACTGAGTTTGTGAAAGCGGGAGAACAACATACCTGGCACCCAAACACCAGCCCAGCTCATTCCCCTTGATCTTCTTCGCAATCTTGACCTCACGGTCGATCGGCATCTCATATCCGGTGTGCAAAAGGGCAAGCTGGAAATTCAAGTCCAAGCACCACTCAGGCCGGTCCTTTAGCTCGTCCATAGCGCCGTTGATGCTGTGGAAGATGTCCCAGTGCTCCTCGCCGTGGCACACGCGGTGCGCGAGGTCCTTGAGTTCGGAGAGAGAAAAGGACTCGGGCATGCCGAGGGGCTGGGTGCGGTCGTAGAAGTAGGAGAAGAGGTATACGTCCTCGCGGGCGAAGGTCTTCTCGAACGAGGGCTGGTGCACGCCGCGGAAGGCACATGGGGCGATGGCGCATTCGGCGTCCTTTTGCAGTGTCTTCTCGGCGATGCCGCGGCAGGTTGCGGGGGAGCCGGTGGCTGGGCCGGTCATGTTGACTGTGACCTTTTCACCGAGCGCGTGGCCACTGGGTAAGTTGACTGTGATTTCCTTGCTCATCTTGGGAGCGATGCAGGGATTCACGATGGGCTTCTTGAGCCATTCTTTACCCTCGTCATTCTTGTTTTCCAGGTAGATCGAGTCGATGACGGCGCTGTGGAGGTTGTTGCGCGCTTCCATAAGACCATATCCGAGGTACGAGTGCTGGTAGAGCTCGAAGTCGCGGCCGCCGAAGCTGAGCTCATACTTGTGTTCGCCTTCGGCAAGCTTGTTGGGCATGCCGCCGCCGGGGACGTCGGGGAACGTGGGCTGGAAGACGATCTGAGTGGAGCCGCCTCCAAGGTCGAGGACAGCAGCGGTCGGAGTCTTGTCTGGGCCACCAATCTTGCCTAGAAGGTAGTTCGCCGTAATCCATGCGTAGACACCTTCTTGCTCTCCAGCCATGACCTCCACCCCGCCCTTGTCTTTCGAAATAACAGGAAATGGGTATTGTGTTTCGAGACGCGTGCGGACGGCTTCGAGGATGTTGTCACTCTTCTCTTTGCCGAGCTTGCGCAGGCCAGCAGTGGCCTTTACCGCGACGGGCGTGCATCGTTGGTAGGACTCAGGCACATTCTTGACCGCAACGTCCATGAGCATGTCCAAGCTCTTGGCCGCACCCTCAGCATCTGCGTCGTACGATGACAATCCGGACCCTCCCTTCTTCGCCGGTGTCATCTCGAACACTTCGTTCTCGAGTTCCGGGGTCGCACCGCAGTTGTTGAACTTGTAGACGTGGATGCGCGAGCCCGTGCTACCCGCATCGATCATTAGGGCATACTGGATGAGCGGCTTCTCCTTGGAGAAGGACTTTTCGCATTTAGCCTCCACGCCACCGGACGCCGTATTGCCCTCTTCTTTCGCGCCGCCGGAAAACTTTTCTGTGCCAATTGTCAATAATGCTACCTTCACCAAAGCTCCGTAACAACCTACCTCCAGCTTTCGACAAGCTATCGCTCGGCGTGATGAAGTATAGCACCAACAGGATAAACGCAATGACACCCCCAGTCTTGAGGTACCGCGTCCGCTGTCCCCCGTTCATCGCGCCGGTTTTCAATTCGTTCATCAAGCCGTTCGCGGGGCCCGATCGACGTCGTGAGTGCCTGTCTGGTTTCTCGTAGGGGTCGTCGACGGTCTCGGTAACGCTGCGTGGGAGGGAAACGGAGATGCGGCGGCGGGGGCCTGCGAAACTGAAGTAGGACCAAATGGTGGGACGCCGGTGGACGTCGACGCCGCTTGACATAAGGGGGCGATAGGGCCTTAGTAAGGTGGAGAGGACATGGGACGTTGCGCGGGCTGCACAGGGCGGGTTAGCAGGTTCCCAGGTGGTGCAAATTGGTTGTGCGAAATGCTGAGAACGTACGAAAGGGAACGGTGAACAATCTGCTCGAGTTTGTGTTTGTGCTGCGACTGTTCCTGTTGTTGTACACGGGTCGTGTTCTTTTCCCTTGCTCGAGCGGGGCTTGGCGTCAACGTTCCTGAGCCTGAGCCTGAAGATCAGCAGGAGGGACCTGATTGGAGCGGAGATTTAACGTTTCGCCTCTCTATCTTTGGCACTTTTATGGGGACAAGCCTCGACAGCTTGAACGTCAGTAATTGAAGAATGTTCATAAAACTGGATGGCTCTTTGTTGGAGCCTGCGGCTGCTCGCTGCGATGTCACGTCGTTAACTATCTAAGACGTTTCTACATACGACTCCAACCTACGATGTATACCTCTGTTCGAGCCAGCATACTGCTCTTGAGGTAGCGCATTTCACACGGAACCGTTCGCGTTATTAGTTCTGAGACAATGGAGCACAATAAATAAATATTAAAAGTTGAAACGCTAGTCTATGCACACTGTGTAACTGCAAAAAGATCGTGTCGCCCTCTGTCCCCGCATTACTTCATTCCATTAGCCCCGAACTCATACCAAGCCCACTACTCATACGTCAGAACCCAACCCGCCCTTTGCACAAAATTGTAGGTTCCAGATTTTGACACTTGATCCACAGTAACGGAGGCATCAAATGCTGCCGTTAGACTGAAATGAACCGCCACTTCGCCTCCCGAGCAGTCAAAAGCCTCGGCGCCATTGTTAAGCAATCTCGATTCAGTAGTCCTGCCCCAGTTGCCCAGGTCAAGAGTACCCCAAAATGATTCGCTTGCGATGAGGTTCTTCGTGTTCTCGTAGCTGACCTTGCTGCCGGTCACTTCTTCAAAGGGCTTGCCTCCCAAGTCGAGCGTGCTAATGTTCATGGCTCCGTCGCTGTACGTGCCGTAGAAGATGCCTTTTTCGGGTTTGTACCTAGGAGGCGTTAGTCAAAGTAGAAACATCACATTGCGATCGTACTCACCAGTTAATGCGACACTTGGTAACCGAGTCAGGGATGCCAGTAAAGAGAGCGATGCTGTCGCGTCTCGCACCACCATCTTCGTTTGCATCCTTCTGGACATGGAATTGGCCCGTCGAGTTGAAAGTAGTGTAGGTTTCGTTGCCGGTCTTGACAATGAAAAACGTCGCGGCCCAGTTGCAGTTCGAATCGTCCTCCTTGCAGCCCGTGGTTTTTGACCAGTCAGCGTCTGTTACTCTGCCAGAAGGTGTCGACGATGGTGTCGATTCCGGGGTGCAAGCTGTGGGCGGTGCGGGCTGTGCAGGAGTTCCGGGTGTTGTAGGAGGGCCGTTTGGTGGTGGTTTTTCGGTATCAGGGCAGTAGCTCTTCACACCCTCGGCTGGTCCTTTGCAAGGAGTAATCGAGCAGCATCCCTCCCATCCGTCCCAGCAAATGTGCCACACTGTAGGCGCTGCGCACTCTTCGTATCGGCGCTCCAGAGGGGAAGCTGCTGCGAGGCTGAGAAGGGAGGCGGCCGCCAGGAACGTTGCGGAATAACGCATTGTCAAGGAGATATCGAAAGAGTGTGGTGATTAAGTCTCGACGTATTCCAGTAGTGTTCGGGAAGTGAGCGACGACTTAAGGAACTTGGACAGCGGAAGGAGATGTGTTTGTGTGCGTGTGCGACGTGATGAGAGTGGAATGAAAGCCATATTCGAACAGCCATTCAGTCTTATACAAATCTGGACTGACAGAACCTAGGATGTATCCAATTTCACGATGCTGTGCAAGTCGAAGTCGTGGCGCGGTTTTGATGTCGAAGGAGCTGCCCAGATCAGCTCCAGCCCCATGTCAAGACGCTAGCCCGACATCTCACCAATCACACTACAGTATTTCACATGTATATTTGCGTCCGGCCCTTAGTCAGTTACCAGCCCACAGGTGGGGGCCACATGTCTCAAGGCTGAGTTGAAGAGCCTCAAGCTTGGTCCATGTTGCTAGCTCCATAAGGGTAGAAGCTCAGGAAAGTAAGATGAACACGGTCGGGTACGGAAGCGCATGATCGGGGACACAGCAAATGCGCCCCGTCGCTCAGTGAGAAAGTGTTTAGCGGAAAGAGCGAATGTTGGCAATCTTGTCGACGCTTTGTAAGGACTTCTATTTTCTCCATTAGCCTATCCATTAGTAATGCGCCCCTCCCATTGCCTCAACTGCATCACAAAACCTATGCCGTAGATACAACATGAGGCGGGTTACTTGTTGCCGCTAACGGGAGGTTTCCGGTATGCATGGTCACAGCAAAGAAGACTCTGGTCGCGACCTCCCCGCAAGTTATCATCGTCGAGACCTGAGCTGTCGCGCGCGTTGATTGGATAGGCGGTGTTGCTGCCTAACCTGACGGACAATGCGGGGGAGCATCATACCCTCGTTGCTCCATTGTCGCCAGACGAAGATCCAAATTTCTGATGACCTTGAAGAGAACGAAAAGTCAACGTCCCGTATCTCCGCTCCCATCATCATTAAACTCTCGCCTGTAACGGACGCGAAAGTTGAGCGGTAATGAGCTAGGTGGAGAGGCGACACCCGCGAAAATGGCATCACTGATGAGCTTGTCAACTGAACTGAAGCTGATCATTATCGAATGCCTGGAGGCTGGGGGAGGGTCTTTCGAAAAGGACGAAAAGGACGAAAGATTCGAGCTTTGGAAGGCGCAGGAAGACGATTGGCCACGCGTGCTGCCTACCACAAACATGGACATACTCAATCTGAGCTGCGCAAACCGTCTGTTCCGTAAACTCACAGTCCCCTTTCTATTCAAGACCGTCATTCTGCGCAACACGGAAGCGAGTGCCCGCTCGCTACAAACGCTTGCGACCGGACCATATGCCAGCCTCGTCAAGCGGATCGAATACCTCGCGCGTGTGGACCTGCCAGGATGCTACCCAGAATTTCGCAGAGATAAGGACGTCGACTCTTTTGCTCCAAAAGCGGAAGACTTCCCAGCCGAACTTGAAGACATTCTAGCGAATCTAAATCGGTTTGAGAATTTGAACACGGTCGGCGTCGAGTTCCCTTGGGATGAGTTTCAGTATTTGGGCGGCTGGTTTTTCGAGGAGCTCGGTAGGACCGAATCGCTGCAAGCCGAATGTGAAGAAGGGTGGCGAGATCTGATGGCAAGAAGCTACACCGCGCTCACTAAAAATGATGTTGGCGTAGTGAAGAAACTGGCTTTGAGGAACGTGGTGCCGCAGGAAGTGAATATATGGAGATCGGACGAATGGCACAGGTTTCTCGGGGAGCTCGAGGGTTTTGAGATCGGCTTGAGGGGTGGAAATAACGGCGCAGGGTGGTGTATAAGCTTGCTTGACTGCTACGCACGATTCGTTTCAACACTGCCTGAGCTGTTCTTCGATCATTTGAGGAAAGTCCGAGACGTCCGCTTCTTCGCCACGGACGAGGGACCAGTGAGAGGTGGGCGTATCAACGCCCACCAATTCAACTTCTCGCCTGCCTCAATGCCAAATTTGCAGCGTCTATCACACAGTTACATCTTCCTCAGTCGCGGCTTTGTTGACTTTCTCACCTCGCACGCTCATACGCTTCAGTCCATCCGCTTCTACAACGCTTACGTAGAGCCAGGACACGAACTACAACAACAAGGACGCGAGCTCCTAGAAGGCGAGTTCTGCACGTGGAAACCTTTCTTCGATGCAATGCAACACGCTGAGCCTGCGTTCCCCGAATTACAAGAATTCGATATGGATTGGGGGGTTAATTATGGTATAAGTGGGAGTTTTGGTACGATACCGAAAGAGTTTAGACTACCGTATGTGTCCGTGGACGATAAATATGGGGATATTCAGTGGGAAGGCGCAGATGAGGGCCCAGAGTTTCTTGACAATGACTTGATTGCTTATCGAGAGTTTCAAAGACTTGTTGAAACAAACCGGAAGGGGATATAGAGGCATGTAGAGGGGGTGTAATAGAATAGCCGTTTGGTAGCGCAAAGACAGAAGAAATTAAAGGCCTTGGAATTCAAGCCTGTGAGATTCCAACGTAGATACAGGTGACACACTCGTGTCGACAGTAGATACCATCACACGTCTGCTCTGTAATGTCCGGCCGTTTGCTATCTTCTTATAGAGATCCCGTGATCAACTGCACAATATTTCTAATGTCCATGAATGATTTAGATAGACTACTCAAGGTCGCAGACGTACGATTTGCACGACTAAAACTTTTGAAAACCTCGAGAACTAGCTACGCAATCAATCACCTTCAAGTAGGAAATCCACCAAGTAGGTACATTCGTTCCATGTTCAAAAAGAGAATAAATTACTAGTTTGCGTGGAGGCTGTCTTTAGCTTTGTCGCATATAAATTTCTCTCTCTGACCATTGCGTCACGTTCTTCGCGCGTCTACGCGGTTCTCACCAGCAATCAGCCGTTTAAGGCTGTGTTGTGTGGCCTGGCCAACGTGCGGTACCACACTGTAACAATCGTGTCTGGCCTCCTTGTATGGGCTCACACTATGCTCTCTTTCCAAGTGGCCCACTGAGAAAGGACCTCTCCGTGCCAGCTCGGCGAAGGGAACCTCGAGAACCTCCCTCACTTGGTAACGTGGGTGTCCGCTTCTCAGGCCACTATCTCTCTTAGCTCACTCATACTGACGTTTGCATCGAGAATTCGTCTGCCTCGCCATCTTAATCCACCATGAAATCCCGCAAAGCCTTCACTGCAGTGGCCACTGGGTTTCCCGCAAACCCACACCCTCCAAATCGGTATCTCGTGTCGAGGGTCTTCGAGTGTTCCAGTACACCTCGAGCTCCGGTGGCGGATCGGTAAGCATCATCTTACGCACTGGTGTCGGAAGAACTGTAAACGACGTGTCCGTGTCACTCCAGCCATCGTCAACCTCAACTTGTGGTGATATACTAGCCGTACTTCCTAATCGATGAGATCGTACCGGTGAGAGCGTACTGATTGCAGTCGCTGTGCTATCCAGACGTTGGCGTTGGGGCTCTAGCGGGGACGTGTCCTTGTATGAGCGTGGCCATTGTGATAGTGAAAGGGTGCTGCTCAGTTTGCGTATGCGTGAGGGCGTTGTTGACGTATAGAGGGAGCTGAGGAAAGGTAGGTTTGCGAAGAGAATCATCAGGACTGATTCAGCGACGAGCCAGTGTAGTGACCTGAACGAGGTAGATGAGATGAGGACCAAATAGCGAGCCAATATGCCGGACACGAGGGCTAAAGTCCCAACGAGAAGTAGGAGCGCCAAGAGGAACTTGCGTGGAGTGGGAATCATTGGGACTGGAATGATCAAGGTGGCTAATGTCGTCGCTGTGCTGAGGGCAAGAGTAGTGATGGTGTGATTCCGGTATGTAGTGCACTGTGCTGCCCAATGTAAGTCCCAGCGCGAACACAGTTGAACCGTACTTACCATTCCGTGAAGATATAGACCAGTAATTGTACGTTGGGTAGCACCATAGTGGGAGGGAAATTTGAATGGCAAAGTATGATAGGACGCAGAATGCCGATACCCAAGTCACATACTGCTGGCCACGTTTGCTTGTCGAAGCAGGACTAATACCACACACGCCAATTAGTTTCGCTGATCAAAAGCTGCGACCTTGAGACAGAGATAGATATGCATGCGTCACTTACAAGATGCGCCGATACAAGATTAGCAAGCATGCTTTTACTAGCCAATTCGATGTGACTTGAACCTCCTCAAGCGTGAAACTCATCTTCCTTGCCCATTTGATGTCGTACTCGGCGCTGGCTATGCCCTTCAATAATGATGCTTCGTTTACACAGAACACTGTGCCTGTGAATGGTGCCTAATTCTCCGGTAAGATGTATGACCATGAACGGGGTTTGGCACCTCGCACCAAAATGAAAATCATGATCCAGTCGTCTAGCTGTAGCTTGAATGGGGACCTAAGGGTAACAAGACGGCATACACTATCATGTTTAGTCTTTCATCCAAGCTGGCAAGGTGTGACTATACTCACATGCGCGACAGTATCAAACATACTCCCACTGCATACAACGTCCACGACTCCACGACAAGACCCTTCCTCGCATTCTCCATAAGTCAAGATGAGAAATTAGAACTGAGATGGGAAGTCAAGAGTGTATACAGGAGGAAAGGTCTGGTCGTGCTCTTCTCAAAATGCTCTCGTGTTCAGGATCAGTGGCAATGAAGGGAAGACATCGCAAGCAAAACCGTTTCGTGTTACCTCACCACACTGCTATTCGAAATTGTGGGGAAAAAGCATCGCCCGCATGGTGACCGCGTATTGGGGCCGCCGTGACGGTGCTTATTGGCAGTATACGAAGCTGCGGGCTGTGCTAGAAAGGGACTAGACAGATTTCGTTCGTATCTTCCAAGCCTCAACCACGAAGATTGTAGCGTGGGTATGGCGTTTGGGTACTCACAGTGGTTTCGGGAATGTGTGGGATGTGTGATAGAGGCGTCTTCGTCGGAGCCGTGGGGTTTGACTTGGGCCGAGGTTTGGGAAGGCACACTGCATTAAGTTCACCCTAGCACCACGTTCCATTCCTACTGGTCGTCAACGCCATCACGCTCAGCTCGGAGGTATGGTTCCTGGATCGCCATCTGCGGCCCGGAGCGAGCTGATGTCGATCTGGTCAGGGTACGGTCCGGCTGCGTTTAAAAAGAACCTCAAATGGCGGCTAGCAAGTATCGCCTCATCAAGCTAGCAAACACACTGAAGACACCTGCGCGCCTTGGACTCTGTCTCTAGCGCTGAAACACAAAGCAGCTAGAGGTTGGACAGGTGTGAACCTTTGTTGACACTGCAGCATAGCGGCCGGTAGCGTGGGGTAATGGCTGGCACGTTAGATATTGGGATATCACGTATGACGGCTCACGAGAAACCACGACCGCAACACTACTCGGAAATAGACCAGACGCATGACAATCGGCTTTCCCATCCTACAAGATGGCAAAAGAAACCCAACAGCCTATTTGTTGTTGTCACCGCACCCCCAGGTCCCCAAAACAAACGCCACAAGACCGACCGCCCGGCACGCCTCCACGCTACGCACTCAGCACGCACGCCAAGCTCAAGATTTGATTTATCGCTCCAAGCTGAGAGGTCCAATCCCGAACCACTCTGAATCAAGCGAACGAAGTCGCCGCCTCGCTAACCCCTGACCTGCAGCTTTGGATCTCTTTTCGACCGCCAGGTTCTCGTACAAGGACTTGCTTTTTTGCATTGGTTTCGGGAGGAAGGAACACCCGCCTCCGTGATTGCAACCCTCGGAACGCCATGTCGTGTTGAGAGTGGAGTCGTTTGCCGGGCCACGAATATTGTCAGTCTATTCGCGGTATCAAGAGTTGAGCGCGACTGCTGTGCAAAAGCAATTAGGAATATATACCAGTCGCCGATCAACGACGATAATTCTGTGTTTCACCCCAGCTCCACTCCTGCGAAGTCCATCAAGCCCAGGTCGCTAATCTCAAAGATCGACACCGATGGTATGGCTATCAGGCACCCGGTGCCAAGAGGCCCTGGGCATGCATTTATAGGAAGTGGAGATGCTGCTCCAATCAACTGTCTTAAGACGCAAGCAGCTTCTCCGCGACAGGCAGCCTCATCACAGCTAGGCGTCCGGACGATGATCTTGTCTTGTTTCAGCCCGGCGCGTTCGGGCTGGAGATACGCATAGGACTCCGCATACTGGGGTCGGATGGAGCTGGTCAGCGACGATATCTACCCGGCGTGTATCGCGGCCGTGTGTGGAAAGACATCGGCATCTTATCGATGCGGAAATGGCAAAAGTAGATATGGAGTAAGTGTGTGATCGATCGAGCTATCCTCGCTTCAACCTTCCTCTAAACTTCTAAGGTCGCTCTCTACTTTTCATAGTCTCAGCTTGAAAGGGTATCCAACGGCGCAACGTACCTTCAGACCTCCAACAAACTCTTGACGTCCTTGACCAGCATCCTGTCCTCTAGCGCTTTCCCTTGTAACTTGCCAACCGTACCAGCGGCATCCATTGCACCCCACAAATCCTTCACTTCACCCTCCATATCAGCGCAGTAAACAAGCCAGCCTGTACATATCAATGCCATCTTCTTGACATCGTCAAACGCATCCTCTGAACCCAAAATCTCTAGCAAAGAAGCTAGTAGCTCCACCTGCTCGGACTCTTCCAGTTCAGATTCATTAGGAAGTGACCGTGTGGGGTTCGCGCTGTGCTTCTTCATCCGTATCTTGTGGTTCGCGCAGGCGATGTTCAGAGACAGACTCAGAGCCGAGACCTTGAGCGCAGGGTGTTTCTCGTCGAGTAAAGCAGTTGTGAGAACGGATATCAGTGTCGACGACAGAGGAGGTGAAAGAAGATGCGGGACGAAGAGAGGCGCATTGAAGAGGTTGCATGCTAAGTGTAGTGTTGTGAGACGTAAGGCATATGGAGCGTTCTCTCCAAGCCCGTTTACGTGGTCTAGCAGATGAGCCACCGTCGCCGGGGTGCCGGTTGCACCGGCGTGCTCTTCAGCGAAAAAGCCCGCGACACGAACATCGGTGAGGGAGACTCGAAGCAAGTCAAGTGATGTAAAGAGCAGCTCGGGTGGCAGTGTGGTGGTGCTGCGCCTCAAGAAGTCCGCAAATTTGGGAAGTGCCGTGAGCGGTGCTTCTATGGCACCCAAACGCTCTCGGGCATCGATAAATGAGACGATAGATGAGACGGCAGGATCCTTGCCCGTGTCGCCCATCTTCCCTACAACCTTCTCTAGTGGAGGTATTTTGGTATACAAAATCGGGCGCTGGCTTTGTCGAAGGAGGTTCGGCACGCTCTTCGACAGATGAGGGTTGACGGGGAACGCTTCGTTTAACAAGAGCTCAACGTTACTGCGCAATTGGCGCGGATCCGCACCGCTCCACTCATCTCGCTGTTTACCATTGATAAAGGTGAGGAAAGTTGGAGTCGCGCGGACGTTGGGAAACCGAACGCCGATCGAACGATCGGCATGGCTGAAGTCAATCTTGAGGAAGACGCACTTGTTGCCAGCCTCCGCAGCTAGCTCGTCGAAGGGCTGGTACATGATCTTACACGGTCCACAAGTGGAGCTGGTGAAGAAGATGATAGCGCAGCGGTCTTTTGCGAGGCCTAAAAGTCGGTCCACATCGTTGAGCGTCGTGACCGTATTGACCCTGCCAGTAGACCCTGCGAGCTGGGCCTCTGCCGCCGACATGGGGGCCAGCTTCGGTGCGCCGTTCGATACGACGCCGTTTGTCAACGAGGAAGGGTTAGGTGCCGCTTGTTGAGGCGTGGGAGCTTGAGTGATAGGGCGCATCATAGCATCCAACTGCGGCTTCAACATTTGCCCGAACGGCGTATTTAACACTGTCTGTGGAAGACTTGTGATATGATCCGGTATGCCCCTGCCCACTAGGAACATAGCAAAGTCGTTTGAAAAGTTGTTGCAGTTGTGCAAGAACAGGTCATACGACTCCGCGGTGTAAATCGTTTTTAAGCTCTCCAAGTATTCTAGCACAATCTCTAACGGCAATTGAGTGTGCCCTAGCGGTATGATCTCCATTGGCTTCCCATGATGTGTAGCGCCAGCCCGGCAGGTTTGCACACCTTGGCCGAAGTAGTACTCGATTCCTTCGAAGACGAGTGAGGTATGGTAGACGGCATCGATGTGAGTTCCGAGGAACTGTTGACTCATGGACCGTGCGAGGCCCTGAAGTGTATTAGCAGAGTGTAAAAAGGGTAACAGAAGGTGGCATTACCTGTGACAGGTCATACACGTACAATTGGACATCCATCGTGTCCACTCGAGTTGTGACGTGGGGATTCTCGAGGTGCTATCGCATCCGGAATTAGTGGAGGTAGATGTAGGTGTCGCCTGGGCGTTTGCTTGAGACTTTGCGTTGGGCGTGAGGAAGGGGGCAAATATAAGAGCGAGTCGTAGGCTACGTCGACGTACGTACCATGTAAGCCAGAAGGTTCGACGTCGCGGTTGACAGCTGCTACACATCAGGTGTGGCGGTGGCGGGGCAGGGAAACCACGCTAGCACGTGCGCTTTCGTCCGAGGAGCTCCATCTCGACTGAGCTGACCATTGCTATCGCCGTTCACTCACTTCGTCTCATTTGGTCTTGACTTGTATGACGATGATACGCTCTACCTTTTGGATTAGCTGCAAACCTCTGTGGATAGGATCTAGATGGTTAGATCGCGGCGAAAGACTTCAATGTTTGGGATAACGCTTCTCTCATTCATAGACCGTGAAGCGCTCTGATCTAAGGAGTGGTAGCAATGGGAAGGTCTACCTAGGTAGCCGTTGAGGCACGCGTGCACTCGAGCTGCTGGAAAACACACATGAAAGTACCGACGTCTCCATGTAACATGAGACCTCTGGGCGGAGCAGCGCAGATAAGAACCATAGAGGTGACTGAACGTTTACCATCACTTCTTCCTCTGGACTGAACAGCGCTCCTGCCGCGACTAACACGACTTTCTTCAAGCCCCCTGACGGTGGATGGTCACTTCAACCAGTTGATGCGGCAGCTAGGACGAGTAGGTGGTTCGCGAAACATTCGATGAATTGGGATAGCAAAGACGTCTGAAACGGAAGGAGCTCTGAAGCAGCAATTAGGCCTTGGCGGCGCTAGTGCAGGCCCGCACCTTCAACGCGTCCCACGTCAAGCGCGCAACACAACATCATCACCATTTCGCCCCACACCGCGCCTTCGTGCCGCCGCACTTTCTTTCTCCCCGACACATCCGCGCATTGCCATCATGAGCGCAGCTGTCTTGTCGTCCTCGGCCGCCGACCCTACCTCCTCGGCTGCGCGGCGCAGGTCTGGACGCGTAACCAAAAAGCCTGAGAAGTTCGCGCTCGAAAGCAGTCCAGCTCTAAGCGCGAAGCGGAAACGACGCGATGGAAACAATTCCGACGTCGACAGCGATGCGCCGTCAGAGGAGGACGAAGATGAACAATCCGAAAGCAGCCTGGGCGAGCCCGACGAAGAAGAATTGAGGGAGCAGCGGCGGAAGAAGAAGAGTCATCCGGCTGCTAAGAAGCCGCCCCAGAAGAAGCCCAGGACCAACGGCGAAGTCGTCAGTCTCGCGATCCGATCCGCGAAACCAGCCAAGAAGCGGGCTGCGAAACCACGGAAAGCGCCTATCCGCAAGAGCGCGATGGTGGATGAAGAGGCCGACGGACTGTATGGTAAGGCTGTCGCGTGACTAGAAAGAAACTTGGGACGGTAGCTTACCACCATACAGCTGAAATTTACGCGCGTGGAACCAAGCTCGAAGACGTCGCGGCGCAATGGCTAGGCAGATTCAATGAGCACGAGGCCAAGGCCGTCGCTGAGCTTATCAATTTCGTAATTCGCGCCTCTGGCTGTCACACCCAGATTGACGAAGACGACATTGCGGACCCAGACAATTGCGTTCATAGGCTGGGGGAAATCCAGGACGACTATCAGCATGTAAGTCCAGAGCGAGCCCCCGTAGAACTGCTACTGACATGGATTAGGAGGAGATAAGTGATTATCCACTGATCTCAAAGCGAGGCGCCACCACCTTTCGAAACGTTTTGCATGGCTTCTTCATCGTCCTCGTCCAGACCATTGCCCGATCGGGGCTCATGTACGAGGACAATCAGCTCATGGAGAATGTCCAAGTGTGGATTTGCACCATGTCTTCCGCCACAAATCGCCCGTTCCGACATACAAGTACCGTTGCAGCTTTGGGGGTGACCACGGGCCTTGCTCAGGTCGCAAGAGATATTGCGGAAAATGCCGCAAAGATGTTGCGACAGAAGGAGACAGAAGGAAAGAAGTCGCGTGCAAACAAGTCACGTCTCTCCACGATCGATACGGAAGTCGCTGAACTGAATCAGCAGCTGGAGCATGTCAAGTCGTCGATAACGGACTGGTTCGACACAGTCTACGTCCATCGCTACCGTGATGTTGACCCTAAGGTTAGAGTGGAATGTTGCGAGGCGCTGGCCGAGTGGATCATGACATACCCAGACATGTTCTTCGACGGCACGCATTTGCGCTACCTCGGCTGGATTCTCTCCGACACTCACGAGGGAACCCGAGCAGAAGTCTTGAAGCAGCTTTCCAGGCTTTTTAAAGACAAAGACAAGCTTGCTGGACTCAAAACTTTTACTGAACGCTTCCGCACACGCATTCTGGAGATGGCCACCGGCGACGCCTATACGAACATTCGTGCTAGTGCAGTAGAGCTCCTGGACATCCTTCGAGAGGCCGGCTTTCTTGAGCCAGACGACATCGACACAGTCGGAAAGCTCATTTTCGACTCTGAACCTCGAGTGCGCAAAGCTGTAGTCGGCTTCTTTGCTGAAAACATCAACGCCGCTTACGATCTGCTCGTTGAGGACATGGGTGGCGAAGAAGCTTTGGATGAGGCATTGGCTCAACCCGATGACGATGAAGACTATGGGAATCCACGGCTAGAATGGTTGAAGATGAAGTGTCTCGTGCAACAATTACTGTCATATGACGAGGATGAGGAGACTGGCTTTCCGTCCCAAATTGAGCGCATAACGCCATATGGCGCCGAGCTCGGCTTGATTGCAGTGGGAATCGAATCGCGCTTCTCTCTCGCTGCCCAAGCGCTTTACGATGCTATCCCCGAAGTCCGCTCGTGGGAGGTGCTAGCGGGTTATCTGTTGTATGACCATTCTCAGACTACAACAGACGCGGCAGGCGAGGATGCCGAGACGATGCTCAGACAAAATTGCAAGCTCGAGGAGAACGAAGAAACAGCACTGCTAGACATTCTCAACGCTACCGTCAGGATCCGTCTGCAACGCTCCGCCGAAGCGCAAAAAGACAAGAAAAAGACTAAGGCGCAACGTGAAGCACAAAGGGCGGAGCAGGAGGAGACCGCAAGGAGGCTGACCATCTTGATACCTCAATTGCTCAAGAAGTTCGGTGCTTTGCCTGAAGGCGCAGCTTTATGTCTTCGTCTCGAACGGGAGCTCAACTTGGATGTTTTCCAGGAGCTCCGGCAGAATCCAGCCTTGGCCGCATTACTGGACGACATCAACAAGCAGTTTCTTACCCATCACAACGAGCGCGTCCTCAACGAAGCAATAGGTTCAATCATGCATGCGCAGGGTAACGATGAGCTGAAAGAGCTCGTCAACCTCAAAATCCAAGCACTGTGGGACGACCTATCAGGCACCTTGGATGCGCTGCGGCGCGGCAGGAACTTTTCGGTCCGCGGAAATATGGACCAAAACATACTGTCGGGTGTCTCCAACGTTGTTCTGAAGATGTCGGAACTAGCAAAGACCTCCGAACCAGTTGCTTTAGACGTTGTTGCCGCCCCTCCCAAGTCGAAGAGCAGATCGCAAAAACACGCTGCATTGAACACCCCACCAATAACGTCATTGCTCGAGATACTAGACCGTGGGGTCACTGGCGCAGATTCCGACTCCGAGACAGACGAAGCGGAGGACGCGCTTGTCCGACACACCATGTCATTAATGCTGATGTACTTCCTTTGGAAGTCCAGTCGCTTTTCCAAGTACATCGAGGCCGGAACGCGAATACCCGAAGAGGACCTGGAGCTGATTGCTACACGACGAGACACCTGCGTCACGGCTTTAATGCGTATTCTGGAAAGCAGGAAGGGAGCTGATGAAGTAAGAGTGGAGGCAGCCAATCTACTGCTCGATCTGTACAATATGTTCCGAGCCTTGAAAGCAGTGAAGGCAAAAGCGAGCAAAGGATCGAAGAAGTCAAACGGGCGGGCTGACGAAGATGTAAATGACGACTGGGAGGCCCTCTGTCAAGACATCGATCAGCCCACTGTTAAGCTCCTGCTCCAGGTTCTCACCGCGCTGGAAACCAACCTAGCAAAGCGTGTCAGGAAGCGGTTAGAAGAGCCCGACGTGGATGATGATCCTGTCGACCCGGACGACGAACCAGAAAGTAGCGACGACGAAGCGGAGGATAGGCAATCGCAGAATCAGAAGCAGATCCGAACCTTACTTGCTGAAGAGCGTCTCTGCACCTTTGGTAGTCGCATCGTACAAGGTGTGCAGGTGGGGACGCTCGACAGTGATGACAGTTTTGTTCGCGCAAGGCTGGAACGGAACAAGACGAAGTTGACATCGACGTGGAAGGAGGTCGTTGGCCATCTGGATGCCAACAAGCATGTCAAGGCCAAGGCTGGCAAGAAAACGCAGCCTGTGAAGGAAGCTGCGAAGCCGTCTAAAAGCAAGGAGATTGTTATCGAGGACGATAGTGACGAAGAGGAGCAAGAACAGGAAGATCCGATCGAAGACGAGGAGATGGTCGATGCTGAGGAGCATGCGAATGGCGATGCTGACGCGACAGAAGAAGACGGCGCGGCAGAGCAGTCACCTGATGCGCAGAGTGTTCTGGGTGACTGAGTGGTATTTTCGCGTGGGCGGTATGGTGTTGCAACTTCTATTAGAATCGTTTAGTGCGTGGGCGTCCCGGTGAGCGGTGGATATACCTTTCTTTCTTTATGGCTTGCGAGCTTCGGCGTATAACGACGGAATGTGGTGTTCATAGGTGAGCCTTGAAAAGGTCGAATCGGATGGGCTTGTGTAGGTATAATGGAGGGGCGCTCTTCGTAATATTAGCCTGAGACAATTTGGCAATGTACGGTTCTTCTGCGTGCCCACGACAGGGCCACAATCTGCCCACGCATGCCAGTCGATGACATGATATTATGTTGACGCACGTGACAGATGGCTGGAGTACTCACGACTATGATAGGACAGGCACGCCGCTCACATTCACAGTGAGCACATGCCAAGACTGTATCGCCGCCTATCTCCGCTGCTTGACTTTGCAGAGGCACGAGAGAGCGAGCCTCGTAACATTCATTAGACGTTGAAAAGGCACCCATCGAACGAATTTGTTGACATTCTCAGCTGTGGAGCAGTTCTTACAGTACTATCAACGCAATGCGAAGTCGTAGCTTTTCGATAGTATCATTAACGTGCAGCCACGCCTAACTCGTCACGGCACTAGTCGTCATCCTGGACCTCCGCTCATCGCCGCAAGCTCCAACTACTTCGAACTACCCCAACGACACCTTCTCTACGCGCTCACCCCCAATGTCCTCGGCTTCGGGCGACAGGAAACGGAAGCACTCGGGCAAGACGATCAAGGATCTCTTCACGACACAGCAGAAGCCGAACAGCGCCACCGCGCCCCTCTCGCCGTCCAGCAAGCGCACCAAGCTAGATAGCTCTGTTAAGAGCGACAGTGACGTCGTGAAGACGCCGCCTCCGACGCCCGCGATGAGTACTGCAAGCATGTACCATTTTCCGAGCAAGAGGGCGAGCATACCAGGCAACGCGGAGGTGGTGGATCTAAGCTCTAGTCCGGACAACAGCCCCGCAAAGGCGATCGGGCAGAGGAACGGCTTGCGCAAAACGACGCCGAACACGCAGGCTAATGCTGGGCCGAGAAAACTGCTTGTCAAAAACTTCAAGCCAACGCGCAGGGTCGATCCCAAGGTTTTTCTGGACCAGACGTGGCAGAAGGTGGATGCGGCGCTGGAGACAATCTTTCAGCAGGGGCAGATCAATTTCAGCCTGGAGGAGCTATACAGGGGCGTTGAAAATCTTTGTCGCCAAGGTCTAGCGAAGGATACGAAGGACAGGCTTGTGACAAAGTGCAGAGGCTATGTGGGTGGATCGCTGAAGGCCAAGGTCAAGGATATGGTGGGGAGGAAGAATGTCGACGTGTTGAGGGCTACGCTGCAAGCGTGGGCGACCTGGAACGATCAAATGGTAAGCTACATTGCTATTGTCAGAACGGTTTATATCCTAACATGCCGCAGAAATATGTCGATTGGATCTTCTGCTACCTCGACCGCTCATATCTCCTCCCAAAACAAGATTCCCTTCGCGACATCGCCGTCGACCTATTCCGTTCCACTATATTCGAGCACCCGAAGCTCAACGACCGCATCATTGATGGCGCCTGCGATCTAATTGCGGTTGATCGGGCTGGACAAGATTTGGATCGGGACATGTTCTCCAAAGCCATCAAAATGTTCCATGAGATGCAGGTCTATACGAAGCATTTTGAGCCGCGCATGCTGGACTTCAGTCAGACGTACGTCAAGAACTGGTCGGATATAGCGAGCGGAGAGATGACGCTGCCGGAATACGTTAAGAGCGCGCTAGCACTGATGAAGAGCGAGTTGCAAAGGGTGGAGATCTTCAGCCTAGATGGCTCGACAAGACGAGATTTGCTTACACTTTTGGAAGACCACATCATCTCGCGAAAGGCTTCGAGGCTAGGTATGATGGTTGAGAGACGCATATGCACCTCATCGCTAATACAGCTACAGCAAACCAGGACGAACTCGCTGATCTCCTTGATGAAAACGCTGTCATCAGCCTTGAATTGCTATATACTTTGCTTGAGCGCCGCAAGCTAGGTAGCTCTCTCCGGCCGGCATTCATGACATGGATCGAAGATACAGGGACTGCCATTGTGTTCAACGAAAAGGAGCAGGACAGTATGGTAGTCAATCTGCTTACACTCAAACGCCAGCTCGACACCATCTGGAAAGTGTCTTTCCATCGCCATGCAGAGCTCGGCCACGGCCTCAGGGAGGCATTCGAGGTCTTCATGAACAAGACGAAGAAGTCGGCCACGACCTGGAACACGGACAACTCGAAGCCTGGCGAGATGATTGCAAAGTACGTCGATATGCTGTTGAGGGGAGGCGCCAAAGCTATCCCGGCGCAGCTGAGCCGGAGAACGGAGAAGCCTGTTGTGGCGGACGTTGAGGAAGATAATGAGGATGTGATCTACGACGAGGACACCGAAGTCAACAATCAGCTTGATCAGGTCCTCGACCTGTTCCGGTTCGTACATGGCAAGGCAGTATTCGAAGCCTTTTACAAGAAGGATTTGGCTCGCCGACTGCTTTGGGGCAGGAGCGCTAGCGCTGATGCGGAGCGTAGCATGCTGTCACGGCTGAAGACTGGTAAGTTTTTGCTGCAGCTAGAGCAAACTCAGGGCATCCACTCACTTCAAACCAGAATGCGGCGCAGGCTTTACTGCCAATCTCGAGCAAATGTTCAAAGATATCGAGCTGTCCCGCGAAGAGATGAGCAGCTACAAGAACATCAGTATAGCGCGCAACGAAACACAGGCCATCGATCTGACCGTCAACGTTCTCTCAGCTTCTGCATGGCCCACCTATCCCACCGTTGCCGTCATCATTCCTCCCCAAATCAAAAGCTCGATCGACAAGTTTGAAGCGCACTACAAAGCGAAGCATTCTGGGCGCAAGCTGGAATGGAAGCACGCGCTTGCGCACTGTCAGGTCAAAGCTAAATTTCCAAAAGGAAGTAAAGAGCTGGTGGTGTCTTCGTTCCAGGCCATCGTGCTACTGCTATTCAACGGTTTGAAACTGGATGAGCATATGGAGTATAACTACCTGAAGGAAGCGACGGGCCTTCGTAAGTACCTGGTTGAAGACTGTAATTATGACAAGCCTAGCTAACCCAGAGCCCAGCACCTACAGAGCTAAACCGCACCCTCCAATCCCTCGCTTGCGCCAAACTGCGACCCCTCACAAAACACCCAAAGGGCCGCGAGGTCAATCCCACCGACACATTCACTCTAAACGCCTCCTTTACCGACCCCAAATATCGCATCAAGATCAACACAGTTCAGCTCAAAGAAACGGTGGCCGAAAACAAGGAAACACACGAGCGTGTCGCAGCGGATCGTAACTACGAAACGCAGGCAGCGATTGTGCGCATATTGAAGGCGAGGAAGAGGATCACCCACAGCGAGTTGGTGGCGGAGACTATCCGGGTGACAAGAAGTAGGGGAACGTTAGATGTGCCGGGGATTAAGAGGAATATTGACAGGTTGATTGAGAAGGAGTTTTTGGAGAGGGAGGACGATGGGGTTTATGCTTATGTTGCGTAGATAAAGTGAGGTGGGGTGGTAGCTGGCAGTGAACGAGCAGCCAGCACGTGCAATAGCTTAGGGTATTGTAGCATAGCACATCCAGAGGTCGAACATCTCTCTTGATAAACTTCAGTGCCTCTGAAAGTGGTACTGATTGTGGATGATTGAATTTGTGCCAGTTCTGGATTCGTACCTAGGGTCGTCATTCTATTTCTAGCCAAACGGATAGAGCTAAAGAGCATGGTGGAAAAACGGGCAGCGAATCGGGCTTAGGCGGTAATACAATCAGAAACTCCGAGGACATACCATGCGAACAGTACCAATTGCTCTATTGATGTAGTTCAGCAATGCGTTCTTTGTAAATGCCTGCAGGTGGGTGGTCGTAATAACGAAGACGCTAATGCCAACTGGTATAACCGTTCGCAAGCTGGCGAACAGCAGGTTATGAAATGCCATGATGCCGCCTTCCAAGGTCGACTAGAGTGTCCGCCATGTCTCTCTCATCGCATTCCTCCCGCCACCTCAGCCCTTCCACTCCTCAAACCGAAATCCCTCCGCACCATCTAGCACTGTGAACCGATGCGTCGAAAACCTGATGTGCTCATATAGCTTCGCGCCAGCAGCCCTTGCTTTCGCATGCCAAGGCCCCATTCCGCCCTTGTGCGCATCTTCACGCGAGCGCCAGAAGCCTGGTTCAACAATTAACTTAGTGATCAATGAATTCGAAGCTGGTTACTTACAAGTCGCCATATTCTGTCTCTCCCCATCTGCCTTTCCAAACCAGTACTTGAGCAGTCCCCCGGACTCGCACGCCTCCCGGTGGCTCTCGAAATCGAGCTGGTAGAGGAGGGAGCTGTCAATGGAGGTTTTTAGTTTAGACCGGAACACTACGACGTAGAATGATGTTTCTTTCCATCGGAACGATTCGGTGGCTGCTAGGGTTTGGAGCAGGGAGACGACATCCGTAAGGTTCAGGACCTCGGTGTAGGTTTCGGTGGCGTAGTCTGCACGGATAGGCTGAAGCGCTGCGAGTGCTTTGGCGAAGAGACGGTTCGACGTATCCAGGTCGAGAAGGTTGAGGTAATGCTGTGGTTCGTTGTATGGCGAGGAAATTAAGAGTGTGGAGAGGTGGGATGAGTCTGATGGTTGGACACTAGCGTCGGTGTTCTTGTCTTTGTTGCTTGAGGAGGTAATGTCGAGTTGAAGCAATGTCGCCGCTTCGAATCGTAACGCATCGAAGTCTTTGGTCACGAGGGAAGGGTGAAGGACGGTAGCTCCTACAGTCGAGAAATTCGCGGGGATCTTGAGGTGTCTCTGCGGTAGTATGGTGTTGTCGGCTTTGCCGATTTCGCTGGCGAGACTTGAGAGATCGGTTCCTGGAGCCATGTTTTTCCAATTGTAGTATTACAGGTTCCGGAAAGACAGAGCAGCGGTGAAGGTGGAGTTTGAAGACGCCGAAAGTCTCGGACAAGTGTTCCGAGGTAGCTGTCCCTTAGAAACACAACGTGTCTGCTGGTAGGGATCTGCCAATGTTTGAGTCTGCTGCCGACCCAGGGTGTGATGGTTAGCTGCAAAGGGAAAAGAAACTCTTTGAGGTGTACGTCGCAGTCCAAAGTTTCTCAAAGATTGTGGTACATAGAGTGACATGCCGCGACGATTGCGCCTGATCACGCAATACCGCATCACGACTTGCGAATCCCTCCCTCCCTCCCCAGTTCTCACTACTATAGCGAGAGTGCCCCATTATCCCCGGCAAAGGTAATATTCAGCTGTGGGGAAATGTCCGGTTCGTCTATGCACATGCGCGAAGGAATGGCTGAGAGTTGAACTTCCTCTTTGGGAGATCGCTAGTGTCTGATTGGTTGGTCTCCCTTCACCTATAGTACGGAACGACTTTATAAAAACTGGAAATGGGCAGCTTAGTGCTCCTGGGTATCATGGGTATGAAAAGGAAAACCCACCTGCGCCCCTAAAACAGCTACGACCCTTTTGTGACTCCGAAAAACAATGCCGCCGGGAATCGAGAGGTCAGTCCCCGATCTCATGCCGAAGCTAGTAGGACCCAGGCACCCGTTCCGCAGCATGTAGCACATCCCAAAACCGAGCTCGTCCGCCATAATCCTCTTGAAGATACCTAGCGCGAGCCGGGCTTTGTTTCACACAGATGAAGCCGATGCTTGACTCCTGCCACGTTAGTCCATAATGGTAGTGTCGAACACACTAAATCGGCGCATCCAGCCCTTCGGAATTCCCTGGAAATCGCCAACCGGCTCGCCATACTCTTCAATGCAGCAATCGAAGGGCGTGTTCTGCAGTTGCAATTGCTTGTCACCCGTGGGCAGAGGCAGACGAATGCCTTCCCTTTTTAGCGCAATTTTCCTCTCGCGCAAATTTCCCCAGAGAATGAACATCTTCTCCTCTAGTTGATTGCACTTCTCCGGTTTCTGTATGAGGCTGCATCATTGTTAGCACACGATCATATCCGTGAGTTGGACCCACTCACTCGCACGCGTCCATCTTGAGAAGACCCTGACCCTGCTTGTCGCCAATGGTTATCGTAAGCCTCTCGGGTATCTTGCCAACCGGAGCGTCCGCATCTTCCACGAGTAGAGCAAAGTTCCACTCAAACTTATTCTTGTAGCGCGCTCTCTCCTCCACTGAGAGACTTAAGTCGCCATACTTCGGGTCGCTCACGCTCCGCGCGAAATCATTGATACTCAGCGGCCAAAGATCGACGACGCGTACACGGGCGCGGTACTTGCAATTAACGAAAGGAAGTTCCATAATGCCTGTCTCGGTCTTCGTCGTACGGTGAGGGTTGTTGACAATCTCGGCGATGGTGCATAGCTTCCTATCGACATGACCGGCGCGAACTAGAAAGATTAGTACGAGTGCAGTCGGTGAGGCGCCGAACGCCGTTGGATCCAACAAGATATATGTCCCAAGAACCTCTGGGCTATAGATCCAGAGGACTTGGCAGCATGGTGCACTGCTTGTCCCTGCAGATTTGACTCACTATGAGGGTTGATGCCTGCCTTAGCGACATCGAGCTCCTTGGTCTTCTTCTCCAGCTCCTGTTGCTCCAGCTCCTTTTGCAGGCGCTGCCTTGCCCTCTTCTCCTCTTTTCTCTTCACGGCTGTCCTGGCCGATGGCTTCTTTGGTAGGTTCGTGAGAACACCATCGCCAAGTTTTCGCTGGCCCTGTACTTCCCCGTACGCTTCCTTTCGCTGCTTGAGGGTGGCCATCTGCGCTTCGCGAGTGCATAAGTGAATCTGCACCTTGTCAGGGAACTTCCTATCTCCACGGAGCGCCCCCTCGAGCTTGTTGGCCTGCGAGAGCTTGGTCTGAATATTTTGTATGAAGACGAAGTCGCCTTCGCGGATATTTTCGCGCGCGTAAGAAGCGTGAGGCTCCCACAACCTAATCGCCATAGTCATCTGGCCTATAGGACCGGTCCACTTTTTCTGCGGGGTGAAGCTGTAGTCGTCTGCATCGTCCGGATCCTCGTACAGGAACAGGTCTTTATTGCTCGTGTAGTCCGTCACATAAAGGTCGAGAGTGGTGTAGTCCGCGCTGAAGGACTTGACTACTTCAGCTACGAGGTCGTGAAACTCGCTGAACCCCATGTCCTTGATCTCGCAAAGCTTTCGGTTCCTCTTTGGTTCGGTGGCGGGTCTCGGGGGCAGTGAGTGTGGGGTATGGGGTGTGGTGGAGGACTTCGTGATATCTGCTAAGAACGGAGACATCGCATGTTTGAGGTGGATCAGGGCCACTTGCTCTTCGGGGGTTGGGAGTTGGCTATAGCAGGCTCCAAACGAGGGTAGCTTACGCAGTCCGCCTCTGGAGTAGGGATGAATGAAGTCAGGTGTGGGCATATGCTTGGCGGGAAGAAGTTGGAGCTCTGATCCGAGCGGAAGGGAGGTTTCCGCCAAGGGCTTCTGGTTGCGAGTTACCACACTCATATACCGCAGAATGGCCATATCTCCCACTCCGACACACCCAGCAGGTGGCAAATGCTCAGGGTTTGCCCGCTGAGCCCTGCAATCCAGACGTGCCTCAGAACCAGGAATGCACTGGTCCTGGATAGTGAATTCTAGCACCCACTGATCGCGAACCCGGAAGGGACTTTTCATCTGGACAATCACACCTAGGAAGCAGGGACGGTCACCGGCAGAGGCTGCATCCCGCAGCGGGATGAACCCGTCCGGCAGCGACATGGAAGGATCGTCTATGGGGCTGTCAGCACTATCCATGTAACGGGAAGCCTGAAAGCGCTCATCGATTTTTTTCTTCGACGATTTCGGGGGCGATACAATGGATCTGAGAACTTACATGTCGTCGCGTTTGGTGAGAGAGGTTGGAGGTTGAGGTGTGCCCATGGAGACAGTTGTTTGGAGTCGCGGATGCTCGTAGCCAAGACACTAGTGACGCCATCCCGGATATAGATTAGCGCAAACCGCTCTTGCCGCTTCCGCCTTTTCACCCCCCCTGCCCCACGACCGAAGATAAATCCCCTCTCCAAACAAACCCGCTCACCCCTCCATACACCACCCTCGCACACACCGTCAGCCGTACGACACATCACCATGGCCGACAAGTACATTCCCGAGCATCGCCGCACCACCTTCAAAGCGAAGAGCGCTTTCAAGCCTGATGAGCTCCGCCGCCGCCGCGAGGAGCAACAGGTCGAGATCCGCCGGGCAAAGCGCGAGGAGAACCTCGCAAAGCGACGTGGTATTGCAGGCCGTGACCAGCCGGGTGCCTCGCTCGGTGCTGCCCCCGACAGTGACGATGAGGGCGGCAACATTGAGAGCCAGGTAAGTTTACCCCTCGTACGCCCGCATAAGGCGGGCACAATACCTACTATAGGATGTCTAGCTAACGGTATGCGCTAGCTGAACGAGGAGCTCCCCCAGATGGTCAAGGGCGTGTTCTCGGAGCAGATCGACGAGCAGATCCAGGCGACGACCAAGTTCCGGAAACTTTTGTCCAAGGAGCGCAACCCCCCCATCGAACGAGTCATTGAGACGGGCGTCGTAAGCAGATTCGTCGAGTTCCTCCGGTCGCCGCACACACTCGTTCAGTTCGAAGCCGCATGGGCTCTCACCAACATCGCCTCCGGTTCGGCCCAGCAGACCCAGGTCGTCATCGAGGCTGGCGCCGTGCCCATCTTCGTCGAGCTGCTCAGCAGCCACGAGCCTGACGTGCGGGAGCAGGCCGTGTGGGCGCTAGGAAACATTGCCGGTGACAGCCCAGCCTGCCGCGACTTCGTGCTCCAGGCCGGAGCCCTCCGCCCGTTGCTTGCCCTCCTGGGTGACAGCCGCAAGCTTAGCATGCTCAGGAACGCCACCTGGACTCTGAGCAACTTCTGCCGTGGAAAAACGCCCCAGCCGGACTGGCAGACGGTGAGTGTACTGATTCCCCGTCACTTTGGAAATATCGCTGACTCGTTGTAGATTCAGCCTGCCCTTCCCGTTCTTTCCAAGCTCGTGTACTCGCTCGATGACGAAGTCCTCATTGATGCCTGCTGGGCCATCTCCTACCTCTCGGACGGATCGAACGACAAGATCCAGGCTGTCATTGAGGCTGGCATTCCCCGCCGTCTTGTAGAGCTTCTTATGCATGCTTCCACCTCCGTCCAGACTCCCGCCCTCCGCTCAGTAGGCAATATCGTCACGGGCGATGACGTTCAGACCCAGGTCATCATTAACTGCGGCGCGCTACCTGCCCTGCTTTCTCTTCTGAGCTCCACCAAGGACGGTATCCGCAAGGAGGCCTGCTGGACAATCTCCAATGTCACCGCAGGCAATTCCACCCAGATCCAGGCTGTCATTGATGCCAACATCATCCCTCCGCTCATTCACCTACTCCAGAACGGCGACTTCAAGACGAGGAAGGAAGCTTGCTGGGCCATCTCCAACGCCACTTCTGGCGGTCTCCAGAAGCCAGCCCAGATTCGCTACCTTGTCCAGAGTGGCTGCATCAAGCCGCTGTGTGACCTGCTCGCCTGCCCCGATAACAAGATCATCCAAGTCGCTCTCGACGGTCTTGAGAACATACTCAAGGTTGGTGAGATGGACAAGGAATCCGGAGCCGAAGCTACGGGTGAGCCGATCAACCGTTACGCTCTCTTTATCGAAGAGGTTGGCGGCATGGAGAAGATTCACGATTGCCAGAACAACGCCAACGAGGAGATCTATATGAAGGCATACAATATCATCGAGAAGTACTTCTCGGATGAGGAAGGTGATGCCGAGAACATGGGAGAGACTGGCCCTCAGGTTACTCAGGATGGCCACTTCGGCTTCGGCGCTCCGCAGGCACAGCAGCAACAGAATTTCAACTTTGCGAACGGCGGTGGTGACTCCATGGACATGTGAGGAGTAAATACGCTCTCCATTTTCTCACAGTAAGTCTTCGACCGCTACCGAATAAAAAAATTACCTGCTTATCTTCTTGTAGCCCCCACCATCCCTCGCGCCCCATTTCCACAACTGCGATGTTAGGAGATCGAATCTATGCGGTTTAATACACGACCCTTCCAAAGTATCAACATTCCGCTATTATGGGACCCCACATTGTCCATTTCCGACCCCTTGCGAACCCTTCCCGGATCCCCGAGCAGACCGATCCCCTGTTAAGTTTAATCCACGAGAGCATCGTCAGATACACCGTCTTGTACCCCCTGAATCTTATCCGCATCATATCCCCGGCGTTGCGAGTGGTTGCTGTTTCCCTTTGTATCGGACGGCCAAAGGAGTAGTATGGGCGGATCCCTATGTGCGACGTGTTAGGATGCGTCACGATTTGGACGGACAAGTTGGTGGTGGGGACTAAACGAGTGACTTCGTTAAGTTCATGTGTCCATGCACACTAGATATACCTAGCTGAATGTGAACCCAGTACAAAATACAACGTGTACCTGATTGTGATGTCTGGATTCCCCCTTCCCCCCCCCCGAACGTCAACGCGGTGCATATGCCATGAGATTTTCACACAAGATCAGGCTAACAACTATGGAAGTCAGGTTGATGATGGCACTGTTGACTGTCTGCCTAGGGCAATTGGTGATTGAGTTTGCTAATGGTCTATGAAAACGCGTGTTTAGTTTGTTAGAAGTTGTTCTGTGACACTTGAGATTTGAGACATTCTTCTTGATGAACCTGCGGTCTGATCGGGCGGTAATCGGTCGCAGAGAACGCGCCCGTGAAAACTTTTGTCTTGGATACACTCGAATACACTCGATCACGTTATGCGCCACCTCATCTGACCTTGCCTATCAGCAAAACGCTCCCTTAGTGCCAGATATAATCCAAGAATTCATTGATATAAGCCAGGGTTGCCCTCGACATACACTTCGCCCCATCATCCCTTCTTCGTCGGTTTCGGTACACGAAAGTCTGTTTTGGAGTCAGAGCTCAAACCACGGAATTTACAGTCTAGCGTAGAGGTCTCCGTGTAGAGCATACCGCTTGCACGGTCATGCAGCTGTGCAAAATGACTGAACGGAGACATTTCGTCACTGTAGCTTCCAAACGGCGAACCGGCAACGTCGAGCGACACGATGCGACGACTCGGTGTGGATGGATGACCGAATACCGGGTGAACGCTACGCTGAGCTGATGGTGCAAAGCTGTAGCGCAACTTGGAAGTCTTCAGAGGGCTTGTTTGCGAATCGTTTCGCGGCGTGTTGGTCGGCTTGTCGTCTTGAGGCGTTGCAGTCGGCTCGCCCTCACGTGGACATTGGTATGGACGACTTGGTGACTCCTCATGAGATGGGTTGTGCTTGGGCGCTATTAAGTTGATCGCGTGTTCGATACGAGAGAGCTGCGCTGCCACAACGCTGAGTGTGTTGTTGACGGGCTTCAGCTGGCTACGAACCTCGAAGGAACACCGGTCGGAAGGTCCGATGCCCAAGACTCTATATCCATATTCCGAATTCTTCGTGGCTCCTAAGAGTGGCATCGACTCCGTGTCATGATTCTCGATTGTCTGAGGCGAGGAAAGAGTGAGACCATTTGAATGGGTGAACGTTACTCGTTCGATCCGCGTTATCCTCTCATCGGCTGCCTGAAGACCTGTTGTAAGGCTTGCGATCTCGGTCTTCAAATCGTTGAGGGCGCTAAGAATAGTTGCCAGGCTAGGACCGGTAGACATGTCGAATCGTGGAAATGTGGATGCAGAGAGATGATCAATGCGCGCTGTGAGGTGCAGGTCGTGCACTTGAGACACTCGATGCGAGAAAGATAGCTCCTGACATTTAAGGCCTTACTCCGGGAGAGGGGTAGTGAGTGGTAAGGCAGGCAACACTCAGGGGTGAAGCGTAGATCAGCAGGCTCCTGTCTTCCACCGAACTTGGGCGGAAACTACGACGCTTGGTGCGTATTGTCGCTGAAGGAGATCTGGATGCGTAATGGGACATAGTGAAAAGGTGAACAAGTCTAAACTCGTGAAGATATCTACCTAAGACATCCTCGAGCCCCACATTACTGCTAGCTCCTTCACGAAGTAACAAGTTGGCGAGGAACGAAATTTAGATCATGACGGTCGAAGAAGGTCCTAGATTTGGAGTCGCATTTCTTGTAATGAGCATGGAGAAAATGGGTTGAGGTTGAAGGGAGATTCGGAGCTAATTGTAGCTTCGCCACAATAGTATGGTATTGCCTGGAGATTTTGAGCTGGTGGCGCCCCTCTTCCAGAGGCCTCGCTCGAGACCCATGGTAAGATCATATACACGTGCCTTGTCGTTGACGCCTCGTCGTTCTTCATCCAAATGTGAGCCCAGCCCGCTTCATTACACTCTCAAAATCCTCCAGCCCGACGCCACCGACGTCTCTAACCTTTCCCGTTTCCTTCATGCCGCCATTTGCTTCGCGTATCATGTCTCTTAACACGTCATCTGGTACGTCTTCTCTCAGCTCCTTCGCTACTCTTCTTAGATGCGCCAGCGTTATTGGTCCCGGGCCACCGTGTGTAAACAGCGTGAAAGCAGCTTTGACTTCCTCTATGTTGCTCTCCTGATAGTACTGCTCATCATCCTCGTCATCCTGGTCTTCATCGCCAGCGTCGGTGTCTTTGGTGTGAATTGCGATGGCGGCGTAGGAGAGGAAGGGTATGAACTCGACGAAGCCAGTGTTTATGGGGTCGATGGTGGAAAGAATCGAAGGGAGTTCTGCTTTATCGGGGCCGAGGTTTAGTGAGCTGCGGTGTTCTGTTAGTCTGTGGACTCTTTTACGCTGCATGACTTAGGCGTAGAGAGATCGTACATCAGGCACCGCCGTACATCATCCCTCCTCAATACGCCCTCCTTGGAATCCTCATGCTCCGGGTGATGCACAGCAAACAAGCCAAAAGCCTCCCGGATCTCCTCTTCCTGGCCCGCTGTTATGCCGTTTTCTTTGGCGAGCTTGGAGGGGCGCTTTGCGACGAGGGCTGTCCGGGTAGATGGTGCGCGGCGCTTGGGTGGCTTCTCTATACATCAGCATTCATTCGCTTCTATATGTATCGATGTTGCGGCTCACCATAGTGTGTTTCTACGAACAAGAGCGCGACCGACAGGCCACCTACGAGAAGCTCTTTGGGCGCATGCGACGGTCGCAGTGAATCAATGACGCAGGCCCCGGTTCGATGGTGCCAAGAACGCTTGCCTAATGCGGAGTTAGCGTGACACGCTTCTATGACTTGAAATTTGCGCGTGGGCTTGACCCAACCTCCTCACCCACCACTCTCAGGAGCGTATAAACCCCTCCTCTTCGTCGCCAGCTGTTTCAATCACTCGCACTCTCGACCTTTTTTCCTTTCGCGGCACATTTGTTCATTATGGTTTAACCAACCTTCCACCTAGTGCTTTTACGGGTCATGCGACGTACCTTGCTTCCTCGATGACCGTACTTACAATTCTTTTGCGATCCTCTTTTTCTTCTTGGGCTCACTGCCTATTTCTCTCTTTCGCGACGCAAGTCTGTTTACTTCTGGCTTGGCCACCGACGCCCGTTCCTTGTGGCTTGACCGCCGAAGTCCTCGGCTACTGGGATTTTCCGTCATCTGCCGGTCTGACCGCCGAGTGTTGATGAACTGCTCCTCACAATTCAAGAGTCGGATCATGGCACCCGCATAATCTGGTATATCTACGACGGGCTGTCTGGTAGCTATAGAGGCACCAACACCGAACCGGAAGAACCAATTGGCCTATGTGTTTGTTTCAACGGAGTGTCGCCACGACTGCAAGTCCCGAAGTGGAACCCAGGTGGAAGGACCCGTAAACTCTGGGAGACGTCCCGCAAATCCTACCCGTCGAACGAAAAGACGTGGTTCAAGCCAAACCTAAGCTAGCAAGACGGTTCTATCCTGAGCTGCAAGATGGTCGAAACTTGGGAGCGTATGCTCAACCCTGGTGCTCGCTGAAAATGGCGGCACTTGAATTCGCCGAATGCCGACACCACGAAAAAGTCCCCGAGCCACGACCAGCAACCACAATCAAAGCGGACCCAGGAAAGCCAATAAGCCTCGAATGGCTAGGCAGGATCCGTTGGACGCTGCGACCAAAACCCTCTGGGATGGCAAATTAAGGACAGTGGATGTTGTGCGGCAAGTCGGATCGCGAGAAGGATCATATCCGATCGCTGCTCACGAAGACATCACAACTGAGACCTCACATTAGGGGGCAACCCCCGATACCTTGCGCGGGGTTTTGCGAGGCTGGACCTCTACGCTTCGCGAAGAGTTTCTGGCATTCACAAAGCCCTACCATGGTGGAAGAAGCCAACAGACATTGAACCGCTTTTGCGGTTCTGACAGGCCGCAAGGTCCATGGCATGTTTTACTGCGAGGCACCCAAAAAGATGAATATGCTGGACGGCGCAGCGCACTGGTCTGGCGGTTGAGAAGAAGCCTACAAGGCTCACCTCCCGTCATTGCAGGGGCGGCCGACTGGTCAAACGCGAAGGGCGTTCGTACTTCCATTCGCTAGTGGCAGACTCGCGGCCGTTGATCGGTGTGAGAGCCATGGTATATGGATGAAATCGAACGGTCCGCGAAGAGCTCTCGTATGAGCCAAACTGTTTGTGTGCTTGACGCCACAACCAGAGTTGTCGAACTCAGCTCGTGTGTGCGAGCATGAGACGCAGCAATGCGGCTCTCCTGCTATGACCGCTTCACAGCTTTGCTTCACGATCAAACTTCCGAGTTGGCGAAGCCTCCGGTCGTGCACTTGAACTTTGTTCAGCGAAAGGGTTTCGATGGTCGGAATGCTGGCCCGCGGTCCACGTCCAGGCCGTTGTTACCCTTCAGCAGCACATCAACGGTCGACGACTGAAGATGCGGCTAGCTAATGCGCTTCATTCATCGCCTATTGCGGCTTGACCATCGGGCAAGTTGTGAGATGGCTTGGAACAGGTTCGACGTCCCTGTGCGCACGAAACGTTATTCGCCTGCACTCAATGTGTGCGTGGTGAATGTTGACTTCGGTCGACCTAGTGAGCTCTGGGGGCAATGTCCGCCGTGGGTATTCGAGGGTTTATTGTTCCTCGCTCTTTCCAACCACCTTGTGTTGAAGTGTCTTCGCGACATGCCAGCCCTGGACTGGAATGGAAGAGCTGGAATAGGAGTAGGTCATTATGATCTGATTTCCACTTGCTTCCAATTAAGCTAGAGCTTGTCGGCACGTTATGCCCTACGTTAGACACAGTGTGGACAGGGAAGCTACATTGAACCACATCATTGTCCTAAACTTCAATGGCGATGATGCCTCCAATGCACGATTCGTCGAGCTGCCAGTTGGCTCGGGGATGTGTTTTGGAGTGAACATACTTTTTTGCGAATGTTCCTTGTGTGATGTTTTGTGATGTTGACCGCAATGATTTCGCCATATCTTCCCACGAGATGATACTCAGGTGTGGGTTTTGAACACTTTGAGTATTAAGTCGGACCATGTCCATCACCTTCGTGACAGGCGATGACTTCTCTGACCAACTCACAAAGTATCGATACTATATGCTCACAGCTTCTGGATCAGTTTTGCTGCCCACGCTCGGCAGTCGGATTAGTAGCAATATATCTTATTCCCGATTCCACGGCGCAAGTACACTTCCTTATTCGGTTATGTTTGCGTCTCTTCAGCTGTCAAGCCTGTCGCTTCCTCATCGCGTTAGCTCCATCCTTTGATGCTGCATGCTGACCGGTCGTCCGAGGATCATCGACTTCGCACCAAACCTCTCACAACAATTCCAAATCCGTGCAGCATCGGTGCATATTGAGCCGCGGGATCTTTGAGAACAGAAATTGCGTTAAAGCTTTGCCAACAAGGCCTAGCTCCACTAGCAGGCAACCAAGCACCTCAAGGCAACGTGATGGCCCGGCAGCATTCAGACTATTTGCCTCCGCCATCAGTTGGACATGAGATTGGGGTCATGTTCGGCTTCATCGGTATGTATATTCAGCTTCTATCTTGGCTGTGCAGCTTGCTTCGCCCTCTTTCATATACAAGACTCGGCTCGTATGCTTTCGATGTGCAGTTCAAGGCTCTGTATGAGCGCTGATGAAGATAGCCTTCATGATCGTCTGCTCCCTCGTCTACGGTGTCGTGTGGCAGAAAGGAAATAAGAGGAGCCAGCTGAAGGAGGCGGCAAGGATTGAGAAGTTACGCGCGAGTGGGTTGTTGAGGGGGAAGCAGGAGAGAGATTGAAGTGCTACATGGGGATGTGCTGAGGGCCTGCTTGAGGGGCGCTCTGGAGTCACCATGTTTCGGTCCCAGGTCGTTGCTGCGGTGGGCTGAGGACGGGGTCGAGGCCGCTATCGCTCAGGCCGCTCACGTATTGTCATGATCATGTCACAAGCTGCGCGTTTCTACCACCGTGGTAATCGACGCTGGTCTCGGTGATGTCTCTTTCTCAAACAAGGCTATGGCTATCGTCATCGTGCGAAGCCAGCTGTCAACCCGTGATCTGCATCTCTGAAACGGATCGTCAGCCTTGCGTACACGTCAAGCGTCATCTCTCCGGTCTCCATTGTACGTGCGTGAAAGGAAGCTGACGACACAAGACCAACCGTACGATCGTTGGATCACCACTAGCAGATATCCCGTCGAGAGGTGGCAACATCACTCAAACGAGAAAGAAATATACCTCAATGTGGATCGGATCAAATCAACAGGTGTTTCCAAATCAATAAATAAAAAATTGACACGAAACAGCGCGCCCCGTTGCAGATCCACCCACACTTGCGTACCACAACTCCACGAAGCAACTTCCCAACTTCACATCAACAAGTACCAGTCCCACAGCTCCATAATCAACACGGACGCCGACATCGCCGTGACTCGTAGACTAAATATCGGCAATTATGCCGGGTCTCGACCTCCGACAGATCGTCGTGTTGGCAGCGATCCTCCAGCCTTACAACATCACTCCTCCCTTCCTTTCTTCCCCAGACCAACACCGACCCCAGCCCCCATACCGTCACAGCCTCCCCGTACATGCATACACCGCCACCGCAAACCTCAAGCCGACTCCCAACAACAACATAGTCAGCCGCAAGCCCCACCACGCGCCCACCAAGCAACCTCAAACCACACGATCTCAGGCCGCGTAAGACCGCCCCGCATCGTCCATGAAACACACAGTCGACCATCCGCTGATATCAGCCAGCCAGCCCATCCTCTTCACACGCCCCGCCCCGCTCCGCCACACCGCCCATGCCACCCCACGGGACCTGGAACCCGACACTGAACAATCATGAGATCAGCAAATCCTGAAACAAGCTCTCGTCGTGATACCCATTTAGAGATCCGATCGTATATACCCGCACGTGGCGTGCTATCGCCATGCGTGCATGCATCCCGCCTGAATATGACATCAGTCCTCGACCCAGCAGAGTAGAACCAACCCACGATCGAGCGGCATCGACGTGTAGATCGAGCTAAGGATAGAGTGGTCGCCGTGGACCACAGCTGATGAAAAACGAAACATTGCGTTTCGGAATGCGCCTGAGTGACTGCTGGGCGTGAAGGGATGCGTGTGTGAAGGGACGGGCGTGGGTGCCCGCAAGGCTAACGGCAGGAACCGAAGCCATCGCGTCGTGATGGACACGGGACGCAAGAATAGCGGTTGGCGAGCGGAATATGCCTCAAAGACGTGTGCCATGACATGCCGCGCAAAAACAAGTATGACGGGATCGAAATCGCTGGGAGAGCATTAGTAGGCATAACCACGAGAAAGAGTGACACGATGGAGCGTTCGAAGAAGCGATGTGAACAAATCGTCCCGAATACGGTTGACGACAAAACTTTGACAAATTGGGGTATTATAGAAGATGTGATGGTTGGACACTTTTCGTGCCATCCGCCTTCCAGGTGACGTCCGTCTTCCAGCCCAAACCGATCGTCTCGTAGAGCCGGTGTAAACGCCAAATGCCTGCCCACGCCCCATCCTGCGCCAAAGTTCGACGCTAAACCGAGCGCTCGAAAACAAAGTAAGCCTCCCAATAGCCATGCATGTCTACGATGATGACGCCGACTGTTCCAAAATAGAAAACATGTGAAGCCCACATCCTGGCCGGAGAGCCGGCACCAGTGGGAGAGGTGAGAACATGTGCAGCGCTAAAGATACAAGTGAAGTTGGTGGTCGCAAGTCCGGCGTGCTGATGCCGCGTGGGTGCAGCGAGGTGGCTTCGCAGTGGTGGGGCGTTGTGGAGATGACTGCATGAGGCTAGGGGCCGGAACGCGGACTCTTTGTGGCTCAGGCGAGCAGTCCGAAACATCGGCGCCGAACACGACGTGTCTCTCATAACGGAACCCGACGTGCAGGAAAGCCATTCTGAACTGCGCAAGGCTATCGCTGCGACTCCAGGGATTTCGGCCTAATTTAAGATGCGATGCCTATGAATGTTTGTCAGCTGACGTTCGGTTTCATCTGTGTGCGCAGTGCAACCACTGCGCGGCTAGGGCCAAACTCACCGCCTGAAGACTGTTTCGAGGCTCACACTGCTCAGCTCAGAGTCCTCTGGGAGCTCGTCGATGAGCGGCACAAGGCCGGCGAATTTTTCTGCGTTGCGGTAGGCGAGCACGGCAGGTACGCCGGCGACCTCCATCTCGGCTTCCTGGTAGTGCAGCTTGATGAAGCGAGTCGTGTCGTTCCGCTGTGCGACATCGCGCATGCAAGACTCGACCATGTTGGAGATGTCTGACTGCGAGATGTTAGTGACTGTGGCTGCCAGTAGCAGGGTGAATCTGAACGTACGTTGTCGTCATAGATGAAGACCACGACGGTCACGTCCCGCGCCACCTTCTCAATGGCCTCGAGATAGCCCTCGCCGTCGACGTTGGGCATGCTGCCGTAGATGCGGCGGCTGGGGCTCGTTGTCCGCGACCGTATCCGCTGGCCGGCGTTCTGGAGCTCCTTCAACCGCGCCTCCCGCCATCGCCGCATGAAGGTGTCTTCTTGGTCTTCGTCGTCGGACGAGGCCTTCTCATCGTGGTAGGCGGTGGCGCTGTATTGCGGAGAGGGCGAGTTCTTCTTCCATGTGAAGCGGCGGGCTTGCTTTTTGGCCTTCTCGAAGGCGTGTGCGTCGGCAATGACGCCCTTGGGGCCGGTGTTGGCCTCGGAGCGGATCGAGGGGAGGTAGTAGTTGGAGCGCATGTCTGTGGGCAGGTCGAGCTCGTCGTCGGTGTCGTCCTTCTCGAAGTACTGCTTGGGCTCGGTGTCGGGCTCGGAGTGGTCGCTGTCGTCTTGCTTGTCTTCGGGGTGTCTGTCGTCGACGTCCTTGTCTCTGATGAGTTCGTTGAATTCTTGTTGGGCAGCAGTAGTCATGGTCAGAAGAAGGCGGCCTGGGTGAGGCGAGCGTGCGGTATTTGTAGGAGACAGAGACACAAGGCGACGGGCCTGGGGAAGGAGCAGGCGTCAGGATGGATGCGAGTCCCGGGATGACAACGACAGGCTTGGCGAGGGAGCAGGGATGGCGATCGCTATTTTGCGAGCGGTGCGAGGGGTTTCAGGGCTGCGATTGGGCGGCGGGGGGCAGTGGTGGTCAATGGGGTGCGCGATGAGGACAGTCCGTCAGGCCATGGAGTCGTTGTTTGGGTGCGCGGCGGAGCATGCAGGGACGCCCCCTCGACGAGGGTCCGCGTTAGGGCTGAGCTGGCCACGCGACGGCCATGGTGCCATGCTTTGGCTCCGACAAGATTGGCGAGCAGTCTCGCGCTGAAACCGGCCTCGCAGCGAAACATTGGTGCCACCCAGCGCGCTGCTCGATGCCTCTGCGCCCAATCGCTGCCCCAGGCCTGCCGCCGTCGTGGCCTGTCCACGGCGTGCTCCCATACGAAACCGGGTGTGTTACGCGGACGCGGCCGCGCCCATGACGATGCTGTCGCCAAAGCACCACCTCTCTTATGCGCCGCCGCTGCACACCGTCCATCGGAGCCGCCTCGTTCCATGTCGCAGTGCCGTCCTGGGCCTCCTGGGCCCCCGCGTTCATGCGCCTCAGGTCCATCGCCCTCTTCGGACATGACGGTCGCCCGATCGGGTACGGCTTTGAATAGGGGGGCCTCCGTTTCTTGCCACGACACAGACGAGGCTTCGAAGCTGCTTCCATGGCCCCAGCGTCTCCTCACAATAGTCTGCTCCTGCATTCTTTCCAGAAGCCTCCTGCATACGGGCTCGTGGCGGCTAGCCTCCCGGTGCAGCTCTCGTGTCATTCTCACCAACAGACGCGCTCGGACAATGAATGCTGGCCGGGACTCTTCCATGCCACGTGCATGCATTCACCCTCGTGGCCCAACGCTGTGACGCAGCCATACACAGTGGTCGTACGGAGCTCCAGCACTGCGGTCCCGTCCCCCCAAGTGTACTGCCCTAATGCAGTTATCATCCTGTGTGCTTTTTGCGAATCGAACACGAGGTGGGCATCTGCTCGCCGGGCGCTGGGGAGAGGGCGCGTATGCGGCTCTCGGTGTACGAAATGTTCCTATCCACAAACGCCAATCGAATCCCACGTCCGCTCGTCCCCTCGAGCGCTGACCATGTCAACGCGACGAGGGCACACCGCTCCTCGCCCTCGAGCCAGCCTTGCGTTTGGCCAGTGATTCTTCTCACAATGGCCGACTCCAACACCGTGCGTGCTCACTCACTCAGCCAGGCATAGACCCACTAGACGCCGTTGGTGTTAGCACCAGTCTTAGTGCACAAGGCGTTTGGTCGCGATGAACTGCGTATCTCGTGGGAACCAGCAGGCCGGTACCCGCACTTCTGCTGTTGAGACAGCGATGCCGCTCCTAGAAGTTGCTAAATGCAAGTCCCGGAGTTGGCGCTGAGAAAAGGTCGCATAAATAACGCGCACGGAGGTCCTGAACAACATCGGACCACGTGCGGACACGTCAGACGAATTGTCCGCCCGACGCCCCTTCCCTCCTGGGCGCTTCCACTCAACTAATCTCGCCCAAAGCGAGTAACCGACTAGGTCCGAGGGCAGACAATGGACAAAGGAATGAAATCACTGGTCTGAACACAAAGACATGCGTGGACGGACCCTTGGCCATGGCACAATAGCAATTCAACTTTTTGGCGACTATTATTACGTCCATGCCAACAGCCACCCTATACATAGCTTACAGAAGGGACTCCCTTGCACGTCCTTGCCGAAAGCCTGGAAAAGGAGAAGCACAAGATGGTCATCGAAAAAGCAAAGGTAATAGGTTGGATGGGGCCTAACTCTCAATGCCTTCACATCTGCACCCCAACAGCCCAGAATCATACACGGAAAGCCGCCCGCTCCCTTCCACTCACTCGCTGCCTCCAGCCACCGCGAAACCCCACACTTCTCTCCATGAACCCCAAAAACATACAGTAACCCCATCACCGCCTACACTTCATCGAAAGCAAGACATTGGTGCTTTGAAAAGCCAGACGCAAAACATGCCCGAAGAAGGGTGCTACAATGACACGGTCGGAGAAGGGAATGGCAGAAGCGCTGGCACCCTCATGTACGCGGAAACAGCCGGCCCAGATCGAGACAAACCTCGCTTTGAAAGAAAAAAGAAAAGAAGTGGTATGAGAAGGAAAACTGGTTCACAAAATTCCGAGCGCCTCTGGTCCACCGGGTGACACGATGGCCGTATCATTTTTCCAAGGAGATGACGAGTATTATGTCGCAGTGAGCCTGCGGCGCTCAGATACGCCGAGGACCGTGAGTATGGGTATGGTGTTGTCGTCGACGAGAGATTAAAGGAAGCTGGCACGCGCCGTCGTTCATTCAGACTTGCGTCATCACATGCAGTCGCACTTTGCAGTGAGCAGCATCAATTATGCCCAGATACGCAGCTAAGCCAGGTTAGCTATATGTGCCATGATATAGGGTGGACATCAAACGTACCATGGAGTCCCATGAACCAGTGCAGAGACTTAGCGCATCGTTGCTCACACCGAGACAGCTGACACGGTTGTCGTGTCCTTGCAATGTACCCACACGTTCGCCACGGAGAACGTCCCAGACCTGGACAAATGTCAGCCATCGTTACCACGACTGTGTTAAGGACTTACCTTGCACTCAAAATCGTCGTAACCGGCGAACAGCAGACGGCCAGAGACGGAGAAGGCGACCGAGGTGATTCCGCACACAGGCTCGGGGATCTGTCACCAGCACGTTAGTCATCACAAAAGCAAACAAACGTCACTTGGGGTAGCTTACCGTGTAGGCCTGCAGCTCGCGGTCGGCGCGAATGTCGAACAGACGGCACGAGGCATCATCGGAGCCGGTACCAAAGGCGTTGCCGTTGGGGAAGAACTGGATGGCGTTGATGTCCGAGTCGTGCGCCGCAAAGGTTTGCACGCACTTCTGCTGGCGGATATCCCACAGCTTGGCGAAGGCATCGCAGGCGCCAGAGACAAACTGGTTGTGGTCGAGCGGGTTTATGCTCAGACTCATCACGTCACCCAAGTGGTCGGCAAACTCGTGCACCTTGGAGCCCGTCTCCAGATCCCAGAGCACACAGGTCATGTCACCGGAGGAGGTGAGGATGCGCTTGTCGCTGATGAACCGGCAGCAACTCAGGTAGCCCGAGTGGCCAGACAGCTCGCGTGCCACACGCGTGGGGCCTTCCCGCGCGGACAGGTTGTAGATGGAGCAGATGTTATCCAGGCCACCGCAGGCCACGTAGTTCCCCGAGGGCGAGTACGCGCACGTCATGACCCACGATGAGCGGAGCGGGATGGCGTGGACCTTGTTCGTGGTGTATGCGTCCCAGATGATGAGCTTGCCGTCCTGGGAAGCTGAGACGAGATGCCGTCGGTCCGTTGACCAGTGCATGGCGTAAATCTTTGCGAGATGGCCCTTGAGGGTGCGCTTCGTCTTCATAGCCAGACGCGGCAGCGCCTCGACCCGCTGCTTCGCGACATCGCGAACTGCATCAGTCTGTTAGCAAGCAAAGACGGCGAAGGCGTCGGCGCGGGGCGCGGCGGGCATCAGCAGGACGTACGGGTTGTGTCAGCGAGCTCGTCCTTCTTCCGTTTTATTCTATCCTTGAGCGCCTCTGCATCGCGCCGCGCGATCTGGATCTTCTGCTGGATGGATTCGGCACTCATTTCGGCCATGCTCAGTCGTCAATGAACGGGCGGGCGAGGAGGTGAGGGCTGGGGGTGGCGGATGGGGGTGAGAGGTGCAAGATCCAGGGGGCCTCGCGAAGCGCGCAATTATCCCGGGCACCGACAGGCGCGGCTGGGGTCACGGACGGCGAGCGGCAGCAATGGCGACGGGTGCGCGCGGAACAGCAGCAATTGCTTGCGCAGAGAGGCGGCGGTGCAGCGAGGGCGTGAGGGTTTGGGTGTGTGAGGTGCTGGGCGTGGTGCTGGAGGACGAGGTACGGGGGCGCGGCCCTGGGGAGCTTGGCTAGCCGAGAAACGTCAAGCCGGGCCAACGAGTAGGTGGCTCGGGCCTCTTTCTTGCAAGCCACAACAATGGAAGACAGCGGCTCGCGGCGTCGCAGTGCGGAGATGCTTGCAGGTGCAGAGAGAGAGCGGGCGGCGCGGGCAGAGCGGTGTTGCAGATGCGAGCGGGTGCTGGGGCGGGCGGAGAGGAGCTGAGAGCACACCGGCGTCGTGCGCGCCTTGATCGTCAAGTTGGTAATCTCTTCTGCGGCGCTCCTTCTCCCCGCCCGCCATTGGCCGCCGTTGATTAACGTTTCCTCCGCCGCGCAGGACTCCTGCAGTCACCCCCTTCCATATCAACTCGGCTCCCTCCCCTTCGCGGCCCTCGCCCGCTGGCTGCCCACTCGCCCGCCATGGCCGCTGCAGCACCCGTCGACGCGGCGTACGCCCGGCGACTGCCCAAGGTGGAGGCATGTCTCCCTATTCCGCCCCTCGCCAAGACATGGGAAGCACTGACTCTGCATCATTTCCGTTCACGGCTGTTCTAATACACCCAGCTCCATGCCCATCTCACCGGCAGCATCAGTCGCCGCTGTTTGCACGACATTTGGGACACGCGCCGCGCCCAGGAGCCTGATCTCCACCTAGAAGACCCCCTGATCGCCCTGCCCCCGGAAAAGACCGACTACGATATCAACATGTAGGACAAATGCTCCTTGGTCGCTGCTGTGTCTGCCGACACGCAACTCAGCACGTTATTAGCACGTTGATGGTTTCCCCATGTTCTTCCGCAGCAAAGATCCGACCCCGTGGATCATCCGACCTCATGCTCAAATCCCGAAGCCACCATGTTTTCAGCCACCGCTCCGCCGACCGTGCATGACATGCAGCCGTTGGCGCCGTTGCGGTAGCCAGACAGCTGACAGTCAGCCAGATTCTTCTCGTTGTTCTCTTCGTACATCTACCGTCTCTGCAATGATCTTCCCAGCATAGCGTACGTCTGCGCCGAAGAAAGGCCGCTTGATATCAATTGACGCCCGCAGCTTCTCTACCAGAGCGGTGCTACGCGACTTCCAGGCGGATGGTGTAGTCTATCTCGAGCTCCGGACGACTCCGAGAGCGATTGTGGACCGGAACGTGACCAAAGATGACTATGTCAAGGCGGTGCTGGACATACTTCAAGAGCACAACCAGCATGAGGAAACCGCCATGAGGGCGTTCTTAATCCTCTCAGTTGATCGACGTAACTCTGCAGCTGAAGCTGAGGATGTCATTAACCACGCCCTGAAGTATCAGTCAGCAGGCGTAGTCGGCGTAGACCTCTGCGGCGATCCCTCCAAAGGGGATGTCCGCATCTTTACACCTGCATTTGCACGGGCCAAATCCGCCGGGCTCAAAATCACTCTTCACTTTGCGGAGATCGAGGCATCTGCCACCGACGAAGAGCTCGAAACCCTCCTCTCGTGGGAGCCAGACCGTCTAGGCCATGTTATCCATGTCAAAGATAAATTTCGCGAACGCATCGAGAAGCAAGATATCGGTCTTGAGCTGTGTCTGAGTTGCAACGTCCACGCCAAAATGATCATTGGCACGTACGCTGATCATCACTTTGGGATGTGGAGACACAGCGAGGTTCCGCTTGCTCTGGGCGTACGTGTACCATCGGTCGTGAATTTCAGTACTAACCTCGACAGACCGACGATGTTGGTGTCTTCTGCAGCCCTCTGTCTCAGGAATACCAGCTTGCCGCAACGCACTTTGGGTTCGATCGCGCCCAACTGAAAGCCCTGGCCGAAAGAGCCATACCTTGTATATTCGGAGGGCCTGACGAAGAGTTGCGACTGCGTCGAGAATTTTCACAATGGGTGGACACGACTTGATTGCAAGGCGCCTCTGCCGCTCGAACCTGTGCGCTCTATCAGCAGACGCATCCCAAGCTACATTGAAGTGAATATTCTTTGGGATCAACCCAGCTTATTTCCCTCCTTTTATTGAATATGTTGATCTGCTTCATGTCTCATACACGGATCGGAGAATATATGCTTATGCTTATTGATGCACAACCAGCAAAACCAATGCCTATCTCTGTCCAGAGCGTGAACCCCTCAAACCGCAAGAGGCTAGTATTTGATATGACGGGCTCGTACCTCCAACACTGGAGTGGCACTGCGTGTGCAGCTTGACAGAATATGGCTCAGTCATACTTCTGCCCGTTCGTCTTTGTATCTGTCGGTCAATGTGTGAGCTTTGCAAAATTATCGGCCTCGTAACCTCGCCGTCTGACGAAGCTAGTCGGTTTGCTCTAAACCGCTTTACATTTCAATATACACCTCTGCCGCCGAACAAGACCTTCACCGCAACTTTGCTTACGACAGCGCGCCCTCGCGTTATCCCCAGCACCTCACCATGTCTCCTTAACAACAGTCGAGCTTCTGCTTACACTAGCGATATGAATTCTGCTAGTAACAATGCTCGTGAAAGCCCTCAGACGGTAGCGCTTACGAAGACAAGGTATCATTATCAGGCTTACGAAAGATGTCCGATTACTTGTGGACTAGGTTGATGTTGATGAGGGCTTGGAAGAGTTAAGGGACGAGAAGGTGGATGAGGATCAGGATACGACGTCTCTTGCACTTGCACGGCTGGAGAAGGCTCGAGAGATTACCTTTCCAAGACATGCCTAGTTGATGAGAATTGCGTGGTTGCGTATCTTCGAAGACCATAAAGTTTCATCTCTTCCATCGTCCACTCCAGCGGTAAAAATTATCAGAAACTATTCCTCCTTACGCGCTTGCCTCTGGGTGTCTGCGCTTGCGGGGGTCTAAGAGTTCCTCCGTCTCCTGGAGTGATACGAGCAACGCCCCAGGTGTTCTTCTCCAGTTTGCCTTGGACACCCTTTCCGAGCAGCCACGTTACTAGTTCCTGATTCGCGCGTCTCCATGCCAACTCAAGAGTTGTCCTGCCTTGTCCATCTCGAGCATGAACATCAGCACCAGCGTTGGCCAACAGCTCTACTAGTGCTTTGTTCGCGTGCCTCCACGCTGACTCGGGATGCATCCGGCCCTGTTCACCGCGAATGCGGACTTCTGCTCTAGCGTTGGCCAGCAACTTCATTAGTCCTTTATTCTGGCGGCGCCACGCCAACTCAAAAGCTGGACGATTGGGATCAGACCCAGCAAGCAAGTCCGTGCTAGCGTTAGCTAATCGCTCCTCAAATTCAAGTGAGCTGCATCTATTGATAACAGAGTGGAGTAGCTGTGGACGAATGATCGCACCGCGATCAAGTAAATACTTGATCTTTTCATCCAGGTGATGTTGTATCGCATGTTCGAGTGGTGGAGGTTCGCCCTCATTGACATCGGCCTTGAATCGGACGACCAGGTCCAACATGAACTCAGTACGAGCGTGATGGACCGCCGTGAAATGTGTTCTTTGAAGCGGTCCGAACCACTTTTTAAGAGACGTGGACCAGTTATCAGGCCAATAGGGTCGTGCATGAACGCTGGCACCTGCCGTTAGCAGAGCTTCGACGACGTGCTCATGGCCTTCTTCCAGGGCAAGAATCAGAGGGGTAGTCGTCCCCTCTGTATGAGAATCCGCGTCTACACCATGTTCAAGTAGGCATCTAACCAGGCCCACTTTTCCCCGTTTTGACACCATCTGCAGTGCATTGATGCCTATCTGCTCTCCGATATTGCCTTCCTCCAGCGGGTTATTGCTGAACTCGTGAATGTAGCTCTCATGTCGGGCGCCGGCTCGCAGGAGGATCTTGAGAGCTTCGCTCGCTTCATCGTTTAGGTCGGTGAAAATTACGTTCAGTGAGTGATCTGTGTATTCGCCCACTTCTGCGTATTCGCCTAATGAGACTGACTCTGGATCGGCGCCTGCTAGCAAAACGAGATTGAGAATGTCGGGCCTTATTTCCATGAGTGCTTCGTGTAGAAGGCCATTCAAAGCTTTTTGCGAGACCAAATTTACCGCTCGTGGCGACAACAGCAACTGAAGTAATTCAAGACTGTTCCGCGTGGCCACTTCCAAGGCGTGATCAGCTGCTCCTCGAAAGTTTGTAGTAGCTCCTGCAGAGTACTTTTCCACTAAAGTGTTAATGGAGCTAAAATCACCCTTCCGAGCGGCGTTCAGCATCATTAAGCCCAACCCTTTCTGACGGAGACCTCTTAGCTGGCTGTTACCGATTGACTTCCTTGGTTGTCCATGTATGGGCTCGGTCAGGACATGGTTCCCTCCCATTGCTGCAGTCTGCAATACCTCGGGTTCAATTGGACTTGTTCTTTTGCCAAGCAGGAGTTGTACAACGGCTTCCTTTCCGTTGTCTATAGCAAGCTGAAGAGCTTCTGCGTATACATCCACATGTGTTCCCCAACGAACAAGTAATTGTACAATTTGGTAGTAGCCAGCTGCTGCAGCTCCAACTAGTGGAGCGGGCCATTTGTTGCAACTTGAAGCACGAATATCGGCGCCATGTTCAAGAAGCATCATTGCAATTTGTGTGGTGTCTGTCGTTGTTCCGTGGAGATTGTCCAACGATAGAGTACGTTGTAGGATGCTACCATGATCACTCTTTGCATTGCAGTTTGCCCCATGAGCGAGCAATAACTCCACAATACCAGCATGGCCCTTAAATGCTGCTACTTCGAGTGCTGTGCAGTCTTTTGCCTTCAATGACCCGGGATGAGCTCGAATAATCTCCAAATGGTCAGTGGAATGGACGATGTCACATCGGTGCATTTCGTTGACCTCCACTCCAGACCGGAGGAGTCTTTCTGTCGTCTCGAGGAATCCAAACAGCGCCGAGTAAAACAGCGGCCCTGGGAAATCGTCATAGATTCCAGAGAGCTGTGTCGCCGGTTCATACTCGTGAAGCCAGCGATAGGCACGTCGAGCAAAAGATTCTGGTTGGAACATGGTATAGACGAGGTCTGACAGCTCTTCGCTCATGCTGTCCACCAACTGGATGTGCTCATACCAGTATCGGGAAGCGTACGAGAACAGTGGCTCAGCATTGTCTACGTGTAGAAGGTAAGAAATGCAGGAGCCGCCAATGTAGGCGTGCGCAGCTGTTCGGGCAATGGAGAACTGTCCAGACCGGTCGGAGAGGAGGTACTCTTGTACCGAAAAGTGTGAGAAGCGAACGATTTGAGCGCCTTCGCGTCGATTACTTATAGTCCCCGTGAGCGCTGAGGGTGAGAAGCGGGTCCGTTTACGTGGAATGATTCCGATCTCCGACGAAAGCGAAACGAGGCCATGGCATATCCGAAGGACTTCAGTGACATGAATCAATCGATCATCTGTATCAAATGGCTCCTCGGTGGGCCTTGTGACTGCAGCTTCGGCGAGCTCCGCAAGAGTCACCGGACGTTTGGAAAATGCCAGCCATCGTAGAATCGAGAAAGCATCCTGATAGTCCCGTTCATGTATTTGCGAGAGGATGCGGGCGTACGTGGCGTCAAGAGTCCGAGGTAGTTGCTCCAGAGCTTCCCTTATGTATCGAGCTTTACTACATTGCTTCAGTATATCAATCTGGCAGAAAGCCCAACGAAACCTGGAAACATTTAGTGTCCGCCCAAGCGCTTAATCCACTATGCAGCTTACATGCCATGCGCTTCATTGCCAACTTTCGCCTCAATCTCGGTTTTCAGTGCATCTGATAGACCAGACAAGCGTTCCGTCGGTTCTGCTAAACAGCTGCGAACGTAGGCTCGAATATCGGCATCGACATCTTTCTCGGCTAGCTGAACTGCCACATGAGGTATATGACTCATAGCTGTCCGGATGTCAACCTCATCTCGACTCGTGACTAGTATATGAAGATTTTCAAAATTCATGGTGGTGGCGTTCTGGATGAACTTGAGAATCTCGCATCTAGATACTTCCGGAACCTCATCAAGTGCATCCAGCATGATGTAACATTCTTCGTCCGAGGCCTGAGCCATCGAGAAGAAAACAGTACAGAGCTCCTGATATGTTGGCGAGTGACCCTTATCGCTCAGTTGAGTGTACAGCGCGTGAACTGTCTCGGGAATGTCTACATTCATGGCTGAAAGCTGTCGGACTAAGGAACGTAGCATCGTCTCTACCTTGTGAGTCTCTGCATTCTGGAAGTCGAAGTAGAAGTAGGCTAATCGTCGACCCGGTGATTGACTGCAGATATCTTGAACAGCCTCAACACAGGTTGAGAATAGCACAGTTTTGCCGCACCCCGCTGCTCGTTGGTAAGCAACTTTACTCTCAAGTTATTTATTAAGACCAACGTTCCCAACACCATGCGATTTTAGGTCGAACTTACGAATGCCAGTCAGCCAAAAAGGCTTCACCGACCTTGTCCATTGAATGAACTGCGCTGATTCTAGGAACCAGAGACCAGTCTCAGGCTCTCGCTTCTTGATCGCACTGTTGAAGCTAATAGAAGGGTCAACCGAGGTGTAGACCCAACCTAAGATACCTCTTCTCGTAATGCTCATAAATTCTTGCTCAACTGCGCCAAGCTTCGTATCGTTTGTCCGCAGAGCTTCATTGGCTACCTGCAAGGCTGCCAAGATTCGTGAGATGTCTTTGGTTTGACTGAGCTGGCTTGCTTTGACAGAGGTGAGGTCTTCGGAAGCTGCTGAAACCAATTGCCTAATTATGCATGTGAGCAAAAATTGCAGCTGGGATTTGGGTGAACTCACCACCCATCAATAGACAATGAGACGTGAAACACACTCATGCATTCATGAATGACACTCAAAGTCTGTCGATGGTGTTCCTTTCCCAAGGGCCACTGAATACTGCGTTGCCATCTCTTTTTTCTTGAATGTGTGGACACCATGAAATCATCCAACGTCAACTTGAGAGTATCCAGCCTCGCAAGACATGAACTCGTGGCACCATACAAGATCGAGCTATCCTCGAACTTGCCGCCACGGTGGCACTGTCGCTCGATGAACCGTTCCAACTGCTCTAGGACAGTCACAAGTGCCCTCAACTCTGTATGAAGCTCTTGTGACTCTATAGCCGCATGTTTGACCGACGCGGTGTACTTGGAGACAATCTGCTGCACCTGAATCGCAAGGCTGAGCAACCCAGCAATCCCGGCAGTGATGCTGAATGGATCCATTCGACGTTAAAAGCGCGCAGAGATTTGACTGTTGGGAATACTAGCTCTCGAAGGAAAAGGAAAATAAGTGTCGTTACTTGAGAATCAGCTGCAGCCTGTATCGTGACGTGGCAGAAGTATGCATGTCGCAAGGCTGAGGTTTAGGCTGACATATGTTAGCGGGGTAGACCGGGCGGTGAAGATGGTATGAGTACTGCAATGTCACATTCAAGCTCTGCTTGGTATATCTCGTTAATGTAAATGGTAGTCTGCGTACCAGGTGGCGGGAGTTTAGTCACCCATGATGTCGGAAAATCACATCACGACCTCGCACAATCATAATGTTTTTAAGACAGATTTTGGAGTAGGCAATCCCTTTGTACTACGTAAACAAAACAAAAACTGACGAAGCTGGCATATACGGATGTACAATTTCAGATTTCGGTCAACTTCACGACATGGTCAAGTGAGATCTGATTCCGGCCCCGGTATGAAAACGATGCAAGCCTCCCACATAACATAAGCCTTCGTGCAAAGAGGAAGGTGGCGAAAAAGCTGTATAGTATTGCGCTTTTTGAACCTTAGTTGAGATACTTCAATATACATGCCGGTCACTTCGCGAAGAAGAACCACACCATCAACACTGCGATTTGCACAATTTCGTCAATCCAAGCCGCTACCCCAACGCAGCATTAAATATGATACAAGGTGATTCTCCGCAAACCATGCTTACGCGCAATCCTTCTCAACCAAGAAATGGGGGGGTATGAAGAAGGCTAAAAGACGCCCCCACGCAAGAGACGCCATCAATGGGCGATTCGCAAGTATGCACCAGAACGAGTGATGATGACCCTCACTCATCACAAAACACCATGCGCAGCGCACAAATACTCTCACAATACAGAGTTCCGTAGAAAACCCCACGCTATGCAACTGCACCACTGCACTACAAAGGAAAGCGGTGGTGCCGAAGGGCGGTGAAGTGGGTGGTCGTGCAGTCATATCCGTTGGACGAGAAATAAAAAGAGAAAGACTAGAAAACTTTGGGTATGTTGGGTGACGAAAATCCACAAATGTGAAGGAAATGGCAGCCGTTTCTATGCGATGGGAATAAGAAGACAGAGTCTACTGCCCTTGGTCATAAGCGCGCCAGGCGTCGTGGGCTTCTCGTAAGACTAGAGCTTGTTAGTGCGTAAGCTAAGGAATAGGTGTAATCCACATACTCTGCAACACTTGCGCCTGGGCAATGTAGGTTTCACAAGCGCACTGGAGTGTGCGTCCATCGATGAAGTCGAGGACGACACTATTCGGAAGCTCTTGTCTATCCTGATCCGGAGCATAGGGCGTTCGGAATTCGGTGAGATGAAAGCGCTTCGTGATGCCCTTAGATTGCTCGTTCGACTTGGATAGACTCAGGACCAGGCTACCAGAAGCATCGATCTCGACCCATCTCCGTTTCCATAACTGTCTTTACGTTAGTACATGTATGGCAACAAGGGCCTCCTGGCGCAAAACGTACCAAAGTATCGGGGAACTGAATGTTAAGATCGCCAACTTGAACCGGCGGTGGTGGTTCCCGGAGAGACGGTAGAGAAGTGTGAAGGTCCTCCTGCATTGAACTTGTGGCCGAATTCTTACGGGTTATGGCGGCCGCCGAGGACATGCGCTTGAACAATTTGCTTGTTCTAGAGTCCTTCTTCTCCTTCTTTTCCACCTTCTCGTCGCTGCTCTCAAAGCTGTGTGCGGATCTGCTTCTAGGTACTGCTCCCGTCTTGGACTCGCTGAGTCTTCGACCAAAAGACCGCCAGCTACTTTCGGATGAGGATCGAGGAAGAGCGCCACCGGCATCCTGGGTGTGGGATGAGGAAGGAGGCCTGGGAGAAAGTGGCTCAGCCTTGGCGGGTTGAGGCTTGGAGCGTGATGGTGGTCGTGTCGATTTTTGGTGATCAATGATGATGGGGCTCCTGTACAGTTCGAGGGGCGTCTTGTCCGTTGGCATTGTCAAAGCTGACGTCTGCACTCTCAGATCACGAACAATGCGAGCCGTGACTTGGACAGATTCAGGCTTCTCGGCGCCGTGTACGTTGTAGACTGGAGGTTTGTTGAAATCGGTACTTGCCGGTAGTGGCTGCAACACGGGCTTATGGTCAGGCGTTGTTGAGTTTGACTTGTTCGCGACAAAAGACGCGCGACTGAAACGCTGGGCAAGCTTTCCAGGTGGAGAATTTCCAGAAGGAGGAGTAGTGAAGAAGGATGATTTGCGTTGGGCAACAATCGAAGTACTGCCGTCGGGAGTTGCAAGTGGACTTACTGAAGCTGACGATTCCCTGTTGGATTTTTCGGCAAGGGCTTTGATCCTCTGTGAGATGCCTGAGGAGACGTTGATTTTCTTTGCTGCCACCACAGATTCTGAGTTAGCATGAGTGAGCCAGGGCCCGGAGGGTTTCCGTGTTAGCTGGTCCGGAGAGGGACGACCGGACTTGCTTTGGTGTTGTGAAATCGACCTTTGAGGGGTAGAACGCTCCGACATCGAAGTCTTCCTCGGAAAGAAGGGCGTGATAGGTGACTTGGACATAGATACAGACACAGGCATGGCTTCCTCGAATTTCGCGCCCCGCAGTTCTTCCATGAAGGAATCGTCCGAGAGGTACTCAGCTTCCGAGTTCTCGGCACTGATCTGAACCGGTTCCAAGGCAAAGCGGCGCCTGTCCTTGCTATCAGCAGGGGTTCCGGCCAATGGCGCTGCAATGATCATAGACTTTCGCTTCTGCCGCCTACTCTGCGCTGCATCAAAGTCGGGTGGAGGTATGAACATCATGGACTCGCGGTTTGTTCTCCTCCGCGAAGTATCGTCATCCGAGTCGTGGTGCGGCGGCATAAGGATCATAGACTTTCTTTTGCTCTTTCGGGCCGCGAAGTCATCTGAAATGGAAGCTTGAGGCACGCTCAGAGGCTGGGGATCGGCGGGCGCGGCAGTCTCCAAGGTAGGGGCTGATGGCGCGGACTCTGGGACAACGGTGGGGGTGCTTTCCACGGAGGCATCTTCATCCTCAAAAGATTCCGCGTCGACTTGAGATGGACTTTCGATAGGGCTTTCGGGCTTAACTTCGTTCTGAATCTGCTGCTCATCTTCCGATATGGAGGAGGGTCTGGTAGACGGTGCGCAGGATGAGCCTTGAGTTTGAGCAGAGGTCGGAGAACATGCAGAAGTAGCAGAGTGCATGTCGTCTGCTTCCGACTGAACGCTTGTCATGCCCACGTCAAACTGTTGGGCAAGCGCTGGCTTCAAATACTCGGGGTTCGGACTCTCTTGTTTTGATGACACCTCTGCCTTGTCCAGCGACGCTACTGGCTCGTCGCTGGGAGGAACGATTATGTTAGCCTCTTCCGCGCCCGAAGGTTCCATGGGTGAGGGCTCGTCAACCACGGGTTCGACAGCCTTAGCGTCCCCTTCCGTAACGGCGACTGTGCTGAGAGATGCGGCTTCTGCTTCTTGCGCGTCTCTCTCTTTCCTGGCCTTCATCTGCTTCTTCCTCAGTTCCAAGGCCTTCATTAATCTCAGCTTCTCTGTCGGGACGCCCCCTGACCTGTTTGCGCCGTAGGCGTGGACAGGCATAGATCGAATACTGGCGGGACTCTTTGGTGGATAGGAAGGTGACGTAGGTATCTCCGGAATAGGTGGAACTGGAGGAGGCGGGGGCACGGCGATGGACGGCACAGCACTTGAGTCTCGTGATTTGGGGCGTTTTGGTTCGATCGTCTTGCGCTTCGCGGTGCGGAGACCAGCCGGCAAGGAAGACACTGGCCTTGGGGCGGTCTGAGCGATTTGGGCGCCACTGCCCGAGGTGTGCGGGCGTTTGATATCCAGCGAGGGCTTTGGCCTGGGACCCAGCTTCACCTTGGGCTTGTTGTACTGCGCGTACAGATCAGCGTACAAATCGGAGAGAGCTGGCCGTGTAGTCTGCGAGGAGAGACGCGGATCTGGCCCGATCTCGAACAGCGCATCGTAGTCCTTGAAACTGTCTCTCTGAGGCGTTCTCGTGGGAAGATCATTCTCCTTCTCGCTGCTCCCCACCACGGTTTCTATGGATACGTGTGAGAATTCAGGCGTCAATTTGCTCTCATCGAGCTTCGTCTCGGGTGGATCGACTACAAGCTCAGCTTGGGTCTGGGTCGGTGGCTCGACAACGATTGGGGTGGAAACCGGGGGCATCGGTCTCGCCGTGGAAGCCGAATCGCCAGCGGTGCTTTGTCCTTCTTCATTGTCTTCTGTGATCTCGTCCAATTTATGTCGCGAGGAATTGGAGGAGCTGCTCGAGGGGGCGGCCGTGTGCAGGGAGCAGGCTGACGCGAGGGCAGAATCGCTGAGGTCGTCGGCGGCAGCGATGGAGATTGTGGTGTCGTGCGGCGTAAATTTGTCCGTGACAGCGGTAAAGTGTACGGCGACGCGGGCTGTGGTATATGTTAGCTTGCGCAGCGTGACAAGGAGGTTATACATGCCTTGTAACAGCCGGGACGTCCCCTCGGGCACATATTTTATGAGGACCTTGCGCCGTCGGTATAACAAGAAGCCGTAGAGCGGTGAGGTCTCGTCGTACTGCGCAATGGATCCGCGAGCATCTGCGGCTCCGCCGGTGCCGCGGGCCAGCACCTCGACGGCGTCTCGCGAGGTGTACTTGAGGAGAAACCTGTGCGGGCAGAATCAGCAAGGTGCGGAGATGATTGCGGTCCATCTGGAAGTCCTACCATCCTCCCGCCTCGGCCAGTGCGCCCTGGTATGCGGCGAGGACCTTGATATCGTCGAGGCCGTTTAAAGACATTGCGTCGCGGGGCCAGGGACAGAGGCAGCAGACAAGGCGCTCTCTGCTAAAACCCTGGGGCGGCGGTCGTCAAGCAGTTTGCGGCCGGCGCGGAGGGCAGAGTTGGAGGTCGGGTTGGAGTGTCTGTGCGCCCCTTGTGGTCAGGGGTTGGTTGCAGGGCCTCGTCGTTGGTGGTCACTGCGGCGGACCATTGGTTCGACTGGCGGTACCGATGTAGACTGCTTTTCGTCGATGTGCGAGCGGTATGTAAGTGCGGTGACGGCGACGGTGACGGGCGGTGATGGAGTGCCAGTCCAATCCGTCAGGAAGTGAAGAGTAAAAGCTGGTGCATATGCATACCCGTGTTTCAGCTTCGCCAAGATGGCAGCTCCTACATGGCGCCGACTGTCACGACACGACCCGCTATATGGACAAAAAGAAAATCTCCACATTCGCGCATATGCTCAGTGGCCTCTCGCAGCTATGCCACGATGCCGCTCCGTCGGAAGTCGATGCGTGGGCCTCCATTGGCAAGCTCTTTTGGCCCTTGAAGCTCACGTTGGGGACCCGGATAGCATGAATGAGCACCGGCACGACGCCTTCGCGAAGGCCGATCACCAAGAACGCGCAACGTGCCGCTCACTTGAAGCATACATGGTCGCGGCGCCGAGATGCTTTCGCCATCGATTGTGCCATGGCGGTCATATAGCAAAGCCAATTCATGCCCATGCCCTGAAGATCGCTAGGTACCCCGCTTCCTGCTGCAAAGCCCTGCGAACGACTGACACGCTTCCTTGTCTGTGACGGCGCTCATGAGCAGAACGAAACTGGAGCTAAACATAGGCCGTTTCTTGTCTCATTCCGGGAAAACCCCGCTATGTGCCACTCATATCCTTTATATCAACCTGTCTTGCGAAGACGCGCAGAATGGAGTCGGTGGATAGTGACGGGGCTACCACCACGAAGGAACCTGAGATGGTAGTCTTTCGCTTCGTTCTTCAAATAACCAGACCTATCGGTCAATTTACTTTCCTGAACACCCATTATCACGAAGACGGAGAGAAAAATCTTGAGAGCACCTACAGCGATGTCTCAGGTACGAAAACGCGCGTAACACGCGCTATCTTCCACACAGCACTAACATCCAGCCTTGCACCTATCACGATCGCCACTAGACGGGAGATGAGCAGACACAAAACGCCCGGCTTTTTGCTTGCAGACGGGAACGCTACCAACAGCCCCTCATTCAACCTCTCTCCAGCTCAATTTCGCCACTGCCTTTGCCCCTTGCGTCTTGCGGCAAGCTTACATTTCGACATCTTTCTTCAAGCCAACGCTTCCGCTCCGGAGCCCTGAAAAACGCAGCCTTTCCCAACTTGTGATAAGCCGGTCGGTAGCGGCCGTCCCACTCGCACGTTCCGTGCTCCACTCTGCGGATTAAATATTGCTGCGACGCTCGATTTAGATATCGGTACATGCTCGACATTTGACCATTTCTCGTCGGTAAACGAAGGCACGCATTTTACTTGACGTACACGCGTTTACACAAAACATCCGAAGGATAATCGAGTATCCCACGAGCCATGACATCACTCCCCGCTATCACCACCTTATCGCACCTCCCTGACGCAGAGCTCGCCAACGTGCTCGACCTCCTCTTCGAACCATCGCCGCCCCTCCATGCGCTCTCACTCCCAGTGCTAAGGTCGACGACGTTTCCAAGCTATGAAACGCTCATCGTCGCTGTGAATGCGCAGTTGACCGCCTTAGCACAGTCCGGAAAACCCGAGGATGTAGAGAAGTTGTCCGAGATACTATGCTCGCATCCGAGGTTGGGCGAGAAGAAGGTGGACAGTGAGCAGAGTCGGGCCGAGCAGGCGCAATTGCAAAAGGGCGGGGAAGAGGAGAAGGAGATGTTGGCTAGCTTGAATAGGGAGTATGAGGAGACGTTCCCGGGGTTGAGATATGTGTACGTCTAACAGTCATCTTGTGCTTTCTTTTGGTACTTGAATACGGCATAGCTCGTGGGATCAAGCCGTGTATGCAACTGACCACACAACAGCGTCTTCGTCAATGGTCGCACCCGACCCGCCGTCATGACGAACATGCGCACGAGAATAGCCCGTGGCGATATCAAAGCTGAGCGGCAAGAAGCCATCCAGGTACGTCCAAAAATTCCCACTCCGGTGATGCAAGTAACTCACAGCGCTCCAGGCAATGTGCGACATTGCAGCAGACCGCACGGCAAAGCTTCAAGCATGAAGTCAGTCGCCAGAACAACGAAGACAAATGACGACACGCCCGTGCTACATGTCATGCAAATGACAATTGTTTATATTTGCCTGGGCTCTCGATTAGATTGAGAGGCTAAGTCAGTGCTATAGGAATTAGATAGAGAACCTTTCAATACTACATACGGACTATGTCCGCTTTTGAAAAAGGGCATCAAAACACCTCATGGAGCTCGTCCAACACATCTCACCACGAACACTACATGTCCCTAAGTTGTTTTACCCGGGTCAAACGCAGCAATGATACCCACGGTATAAACACCTCGCACAAAACGACGCACATCTCGACGTGACCCATTAATTTCCATTCGCTACATAGGCTCTCGAGCCATGCACAACATAAACAACCCCAATAATGTCAAATTATACCTTCCCGAAACGACTCTTTTCACAGCTCGAATCATCTCATTGCAGTCCAACATAAAAAAAAGAGACTACACATGAAAGGGGTATACAGCCATAAAAACAGGGTCGTACCAAGCAGACCCTCCTCCAACATGTCAAACTCAAACTCAAACTCAAACCTAACGCCCGAACACGAAGTCTCCGACACCTGATGACCCAAAGAAAAGATACAATGCTTAGTGGCTCAAATTGAGGAATGTGATATTTAGCAACAGCCGCCCGGTTCCCTTTTTCGGTTGTCCCTCAGTGAAATGCAGCATGGAGAGACTTAGATCCACCCCTAATAGACGGATGATGCAATTTTGCTTTTAGTCCTGATAGCGCGCCGTTTTGATGCGATGCCCCCTTTTGCCGTGTTTGGGTATGTGGTGATGAGGGCAGATGTATTTGCGATGCTGATGAAGTTCCGTTAGATGCAATTGGCAGTCGCAGTAGTGACATTCTTCTGGTATAGACGTAGATGCCAGCTTGATGTGGAGATATGCCCTTCCAAGACCATGTAATGGAATGACCCGTGGCGTAGTAGCGATGTGGTTCCGAGACACCCTGAACCCTATTCTCCGAACTGCATAAACATATATCTTCTCTGCCTCTCCTTCTCTCCCTCCAATTCGTTCACGCTTCCGCGACGAATGACCTTGGGTTGATAAGCTCGAGTTGTTGCTGTTCCTCCGTCACCACTCAGATCGTCTAAGATGTTCGGGACGGGACCGAAGTTTGGTGATGCCGCGGTTGGCGAGAGGGCTGATTCGCTCGACGAGGGTGCGAAATTCGGTGACATGGACGGCGCCGTTGGTTGTGTGGCGTCTAAGATTGTTGGCGCGAAATTAGGCGATAGCGCTGCTGCGATTGCAGGTGTCGTGGAAAAGAGAGCAGGAAAGTCGGGGGACGAGGATAGTGGTAGTGCTGGTGATGCGTTAGACACAAAAGCGATTGGCCAGATAGCATCGGCGCCTTCTTCGACCTGGTCGTAGTCGCCGAAGACGGGCTCATCCGGGTCGAGCATGCTGAAGTCGGAGTAGATGGGCTGCGGCGGCGGCGTCTTCGAGTCCTCGCTGCTGCCTGTTCGCGATATTGGTGGGCGAGTGGTAGTCGGTGCTGCGAATGGGAACGGCGTGTCTTCCCGCGCATCTTCGTCCTCGTGACCAAGCTCAAACTCTTCATCGAGGTGCGCATACGGATCTGAAATATCGTCTTCTATGTCGAACGCATCGTAATTGGAGAGGCCAAGTGGCGAGGGTGGCAAAGGAAGGTGTGACCTCCGTGGTGACTGTGCACGCAATGGTGGCGAATAGGAGTAAGCATCGTTAGGGGAGCGATACTCTGAGGGGCTGTTCGCGTCGAGGGCGCGAAGAGGTGGCGAAGGAGAGCAGGAGGGTGAGCGAGATGGAGTTGAAGAAGATCTGTCGCTACCATCTCTCAGCCTGTACATCGCAGGTGGGCCAGGTGGCGTCTTGTGTACGGGTCGAGTACACGTGTCAGTGCTGCCATACGTGAAAGCTAGCTTCGCCAGCCGAAGCTGCTCTTGCTCCCTCTCCTGTTCCACTAGCACTCGACCCATTCCCTCTCTTGCCCCTCGCTCGCGTGACGTTTGCCGTCTAATACGGTTCAAGATGGCAGCCTTACGCAGCAGGTTTCGACCCAGTGCCTTTTGCTTCGCCCACACGGCAATCTTGGAATTCCCTCTATCCACAATGTTGGTAGCGGGGTGGGAGAACTGGGGTGAAAGCCGGGATGTGATCAGGAAAAGCCGTAGCCGCCTCTTCTTCTTGTATGTGCACGAGTGCTCGCCGTCGATGTCTGCAACTGCTCGACATCGCTTCTTCGACCGCGGAGGAGACGGCCGTTGGGGAAATGTGAGAGCCATTTTAGGGTGTGGTGATATCCGGAAGGTGAATTCAGAGTGGTTCGTATGCCGGAATGGTATAATGGAAGTAGTGTCTTGTGTCGATGTTGGCGTCGTATTCGAGGAAGACGACGGCGTCATCCTCCGTCGAGCCACGTTCTTCGTCTTCTGATGGAGGAAATTACTGTTGGTGCCCGACTCGACATTCTCGCTCAGCGTGGTCGTTGTAACACAAAGCAAACGATCCGGAGTCAGAGGGAGAGAGGGCACGCCAAGCGAGTGTTGGGCAGCGGTGCCGAACGATACAGGATGCGGATGCAGCGGGCAAGCTAGGAAAAGGAGTGGAGCCGCGGTAGAGTGTGAATCACGGCCCAGGTGCAGGCCACAAGGTTGCCGAGAAGAAAGCATGTAAAAACGGCAAAGCCAGTCCTCGCATCACGAGACCACTTGTCCAAGCCCGAGACCGGCGTCAAAACAGTGGGAAAGCGGTCGTGTGGTGGGGTGGTTGACAGGATGGACCCGGTAGTTGGGACATGCGAGCCGTTGGGTGCAAAGGGCTGCAGGGCGTTGAAGAGGGAGGGTGTAGAAGAGAATGTATGTGGTGGAGGCGCCTAATAATATCTCTCATCTGTGCAGCTGTCTGATGACCCGGCGGGACGGGCAGTGCGGAGAACAACCTGGACAGCCCCCAGATGCAAGCCTGCTCACCCTCCGCCCTGTGCGTCGGTGCCACGGTGCCTCGAGACCCTGTGCTTCCCCAAGCCCGCCCATCATTGGAGGACCTTCTAAGCCGCATGTTCCCCATTCCGCACGCAGGGATCGAGCGGTGGAAAACTCTGCAGAATCTCACAGGTCCACGGCGAGTGGTGAGGCGCCCGAGGATGAGAATCGGCGACGAGCAACCACTGACGTCCAAGTCGAAACACACAAGCAAACATGCCCCGGTGTTACGCTAGAGGAATCGAGGCGGCCGGTACGGAGAAAGACTCCAAGCGTCGCATCGATCGTGAGGCTGGCAACGTCCAACACCAATGTGGCAACCATTTGCGATCCCAGCAACGATCAGCGCAAAATCTTCAACCTCTGCTCCAACGAGAAATCGCGCGCCGCGTTCCTGCCAGCCCACCGATGACCACCTCCCCCAGCCCTACACAATGCGACGGCATTGCTCCTGTGCGGCGTGCTTTCTTTTTGCTGCTTGTGGGAAAAAGGGTGTGGCAACAAGTTTGATGCGCTTTGGACCCAGTTTTGATCACCAGGGCCTGAGAATCTGGACGCCGACGAGACGGGAGCAGGGGGCTGCGGCGGTGATCGGCTCGCTGGTTGCCCTCTGGAGCCGTGTTTTGCACGCGAGCACATCCTCAAAGACGACTAGACCCAGTCCTTCTTCCTACAAATAATCCTCGAGCAAACGGTCGAAGCCTCACTTTCCCTGACGATCATGGCCAGCGCAACGTTGCAAACAATCCTTCTCAGCACCTCCTCGGTCACTAAAGTACAACGGTCACAATTCCCCGTCACATCGCGTCCAGGCCCGACAAGAACTCGGACAAGGCTGAGCGCTCGGGTTCTTGATGCCTGCCACCCTCCAGACAAATGAGACATTAAAAAATTCTCACGTTGCCTCTTCCTACAACAGGGTATCGGGCGCAAGAGACGCGCAACACAGCTCTGCGCTGGCATCCCCTCCTGCCCGTTCCCACATTGCTGACCGGTCCACAATTACAATGCACCTCCTGCCACCATTCAGAAGAGACAGCAATCGGTGCTGTCCCACCACACGTTCTCCACATTAGCGACGCGCGAGATGCGACATCGCCCGTAGTGACTTGCATGCCAGTTTGCGGAGAAGGCGGCTCGACGCGCTCTGCGGACGCTCAAACCGTCGAATCATGTCACTGCGCGTAAAAGTGCAAATGCTTTACGTATCGTGTGCTTCACTGTCCACCTAGACAGCTCGCGACTGGTCGAGAGAGGTCACGAGACAGCTGAAGCCCGTCGCATATCGGCGTCCTCCACCAGTCTTCTTGAGAGGGGCGTACTCGGCATATGTTTACTCTACTCAATCACACTGAAGGAGTGAAACTTGAAGCGCGGAATGTATCCGCTCCATGTGCGACCGCCTCCTCGCTTTGCTTCTTCTCGCACGCATCATCTGTACTCAGTTCTCGTATGACGTCCCAGCCCTCCGTGCCCTCATTTCCACCCGCCTTGGGCAATGTGCGCCCGAGAACGTGCAATGCGCCGATCCCTTCATGCCATTGCCTATGTGGCGTTTGGAGTCGACAGCCCTGCCAATGTTCATGCTGGAACCGAAAACATCCTTGACCATAGAACACACTTCGTACTCCCTTTCTCCGCATCTCCATTCGCCCCCAAAGGCCGAGTCTCTACCCAGTAGATGTAGCTGAGCAAGCAACGGCAACAGACCATCTTGCATGCTCCCCATGTCCACCTGACCACACCCGAAGCTGACGCGTGCGCCACAAAAAGTATGCGTACTCTAGTGACGGAGCTGCTGCACGCCACGCTGCATACCTACAGTGTAAAACCATCTATTCACCTATGCTGTGCAGCTGGTTAAATTACAGACTCCAGCTCTATGCCGGGGGACGCAGCCACCAATGATTCCGCCGCTGTATATTGCCACTCCGTAGGTGCGTGCATGTTCGCGGAGGAGCCGAACGATTGGGGAATAGGAGGCTCTGCAGTCATAAGTGACCCGATGCTTCCGCGCTGCATACTAGACATGATATACCCAGGCGTGTGCAAAGGACTGGTCTGTGATTGACTCAAACAAATGTTTACATCTCCATCGCGCTCTGATATACATTTTTTCCAAGATTCGCAAATGCGATCCCTTTCTACTAAGCGTCAACATGTCTAAACTCTTTTCCGAATTACTTTCCCGGACCCTTGACGCGTATGCAAAGCCTAAGAGAAGCGCCATCGAGAACATCAGCCATCCAGACCGTTCCCGCTATGCAAATACCACAGTAGAAACAAATAGAAGCACATGTACAAAGCTACGTGGTTGAGAGAGCCTCGGGCTATATTTTCGCTTTGAGCTCCGGGGATAGTACCCTATCTTCGACTCGTCGCATGAGCTTGTTCGTCTGTTCTGCGAGTGTGAGGGTGAGGATCTAGAGTATTGTCAGGTTGAATCCACTTTGGTTCAGAGTCGGGAGTCTACTCACGGTATGCGGCAAGATGCGCGCAAGATGGGCAAAGTACCCCTTGTACACGGCCAGCATGCCCTCCGTCTTGACGGTCCGATACAGACAGTCCAACGCGGAACTGTACAGGTTGCCCGTCTGATTGTACATGCGCGACATGACGGTGTCCGGCGGGTGCATGACGCAGCAGACAACGAAGCCACTGACCGTACTACTCGCAATGTGCAGAGGCATGCCTTCCTCCATGCCGAAGTGTTTCACAAACCGTCTCTTCGCAAAGAAATATGTTGGGAGCTGCACGGAGCTTCCGAAACCTGTCCGTACCATGGCAGGACCCACGCCACGATACAGACCTTTTATGCCTTCGTTCGAATATATCTGGCGCATGCCGTCCGCGGCGTTCTTGTAGTGGTGCTGCGTTCCGACGGGTAGGAAGGGGGAGTACGACTGTAACCGCGTCTTGATGAGGAAGAAGGGCGAGCCCGCCGCGGCTCCGAGGATGCCTGATGCAGCGCCCGAGAAGAGGTTGATGCCGAAAGATTGGACAGTCGCATCTTTGTAGACAGCATTCGTAATGGTCTTGCGCGTCGGCTCGTAAAAACCTAACCGGCAGCCGTTCAGGACCATTTGATAGACGTACTACACCCGTCAGTGCTTCCGCCGCTTACGTCTTGTGGTCTGCGGTTCCTTACTGCGCATCCCAGCCCTCTCAACAGACCCTTGGGGCCTTCATTCTTCAAGATGACGCCCACACCATGGAACACGCCCTTGTATAACCGCACGGCTTCCTTCTTGGACTGCAGCTCTCCTTGCAGTTGTAGTCTATCCAAAGTCAACCTTATGCTCGTCGAAGCGCTGGAAGCGGCGCATACCGAATTTTGACCGTCTCGAAACCGTGGGTAACCGTTACAGCACCGCACGCAGCAATGCCTCCAGCAATGAAGGATCTGAGTGCGCCATTAGCTTAGACAAACCATCTGGATGTCGCGACGAGCTCCTACCCCAGAGTTGTAGACATTCTGGCGTCCTCCTGAACCGAGCTTTAGCCTTCAACTTGCGCTGTCGGAACTCAGTGTCGCAAAGACGGGCCAGTCGGTTTATGTATTTATCTGTCTTCACCGCCGGTTCATATCAGAGGGGCAGCAATAAAGAGAGTTGAAGCTGTAGCGCTGACGCAAGCATGCGCTGACTGACTGCGAATGAGTGTAATCTGAACAGCACTTGGGAAACTTTGGAAGTCCATTCCCGAAGCCTGCCGATTCCGGAGCTTGCTCTGCTATTACGAATTACGACGCCAAGCCAAAGAGGGCCCAAGCTCCGCGTTTTGTCGCGTCCACCAGCGAGGGATTTCGTAAAGCCGTGCTGTCGAGCAGTGACTTCTACCCTTATCAAGATCTGTACGCGTCCGAGCAAGATATGCTGCTCGTCTGCAGGTAGCCCGAGTCTACACCCACCATGGCGACGGGATCAGGCACTCCAAGCGCCCCTCCACCTCCAACAGGCCCTCCCACACAAAAAGTTAGCGACGTCATAACAGCGTTCCGACCAGCGAGGGTGAGCTCCAAACACCCTTCCACCCCCTCCATACTCCTACGAATACTAAAGTGCAGACCTAGCGCTTCAAAACGCCTAGCCCCAGCACCTCCATCACATCCCTCGACTTCGACGACACGGGCGAACTCGCCGTGATAGCCCGCGACGACGACACGCTCCAGATCTACAATTGCAAGGAGGGCAAGCACGCGAAGGAGCTAAAGAGTGCAAAGTATGGCGTACACTTGGCCCGCTTCTCGCATCATGCGCAGAGCATCATATATGCGAGTACCAAGGTCGACGACACGATTCGGTTCCTCTCGACGCACGATACCTCCTTCATTCGCTACTTCAAGGGACATACGGATACGGTGACGTCGATTTCGCTGAGTCCTGCTTCGGACCAGTTCATGTCATGCTCAAAAGACAACACGGTGCGGTTGTGGAATCTCCAATCGAACAACTACTTCGGCCTGCTCAATCTGCATGCGCCACACCTCGCCATATACGATCCCTCCGCGACCGTATTAGCCATCGCCTCTCCACCAACCCACTCGATCGTCCTCTATGATGTCCGCAACTTCGACAAGCCTCCCTTCGCCAGCTTCGACCTCCTCGAGCTCGAGCAGCGCTTCCTAGGCTCGCAGGGCGGGGACTGGACAAAAATGGAATTCACAAATGATGGAAAGAGCTTGGTAGTCAGTACAACAGGCAGCGGGCACTTTGTACTCGATGCTTTCGAGGGCAACATTGTCCACTTCTGCTACCGCAAGGCCGGCCACTCAGGTCGACTCGCGCCCGGGGCTACGGCCCCAAACCACGGCTCCAGCACACCGAATGGTACCACGCCCTCGCTCGGTCAGGGCGACACATGCGTGACGCCGGACGGTCAGTTTCTCGTGGGTGGCAGCAGCGAAGACGGGCTCCTCATATGGGACATTTCGAAGCCAGCAGCGCCGAACAACTATCTCGAACCAATGCAAACGATACCCGGGCCTGGCAAGGCCGCGGTCGTGGGGTACAATCCGCGGACGAATCTGCTGGCGAGCGCCGACAAGGACCTTTTGCTTTGGCAGCCAGACCCCGATCTTATGATGTAAGAAGATGCGTTGAATCACACATCGAGTATATTGGATTGTTACCATTTTGCTGCAAGAAATTGTGTGAGGGTACTAACAATGGATCAAGACCAGATGAAGAATTGGCGAAGACGCACGGCCTGGGCAGTAGACTGAGGGCATGATGTCGAAATTTCTAGCGAGCCCAGCGGAGCTATCAGGGTTTGTGGGCTCCGGCGGTGCGAGACGTCGTGGTCAACGACGCGAGTGCGACGATGAGGGAAAGTCATGGCCGCGAACTTTTTTTTGAAGCCGGTGACACGAGCTTTTCCAGATTTACAGTAGTATGCGGACATGCGACAACTATACCGCTACCTGAGCGGTCAAATAGTACTCGAATCACATGTCAACTGTTCAAAATACATGGAGCCCCCACACCTGCTCGTGAAGCATTTGATAGATCGTGTCAGAATTGTGCCTCTGCGGTCTTCCCGAGCGGCGGTCCACACTACGAGTTGAACTCGTGTCCTAAGCTGCCGCAACCCACCGCTATTCGCCGCGGATCAATCGGTCTATAGAGCAACATGTACGTCGATGCTGCAAACACATCTAGACCTGCCTCTTAAGGGTAGTAGAAGGACATCGTCCTCTGCTGAACCACCGTTCTCAACCTTCTACCAACGTGCCAATAGGCAGCGGTTTCCAAAGGCCAACCCTCTTCTGCGGTCCTCGCATCCTCGGCACCATTGCCTTCCCAAGTCCCTGCGCCATAGCTACGGCAGGAGTAGTGTTATCAACCTCCATAGCTGCCTCTCCCGACATAGTGGCTCCCTCGATGTCCATATCAACATCTTCAGAGCGGGCTGCCTCCAAGATCGCGAGCCACGATTCCCTCCCAGCAACGTCCTCCTTTCGCAGAATGGTGTGTGCAAGCTTGAGGTTCCACAGAGTAGGTGTCGTGAAGCAGAGCGCCAACACATGCTCTAGCAGCCGCGCGTCCGCACCTGTCCCGCTATTCGACGTGTTCGGCGTTTGCGTCCGTTGCCGTATCTCCTTCCACTCGCCCGACGCGAGGATGTGCGTGCACCACTCGTACAGGCCTTCCCGGCCAGGATCCGATTCCACGCTGAGCATTCCCGGGACAGGCGAACTCAAGTTATCCACCATGCGCTCCAGCAACAAGTGTAGATGAGTCGGCATCGCTTTGCAGAGGGCCAGGAGGAAGGGCGTCCAGATGAGGAATGCGCCGGACATGTTGGAACCAAGTCTCTTGTCCGTCGGTAGAATCGCTTTCTCGTCGACGAGCAGGTCGAGTAGGAGCTTCTGCTTCAACGACTGAGCCACGTCGAAGAAGAGATAACTCGCTACCGCGCTCTCCGCTGCCTTCGTATCCGCTTTTGCCCGTCGCTTGACCTCTGCCTTCCTCTCCTTCACATAGCTCTTCAGTATGCCCTGTAATCTCTCTCGAGCTTCTCGTTCCGTCAGAACTGCCCTCCCGCTGTCGCCGCCCCTAGTATCGGAGAAGGCGGCATCGAGATGAGACCAGTACCACTCCCACAGCCAATCAAGGCTCTCTTTCGCAGCGCGCTTGAGCTCGGCGAGCGAAGGTAGGTGTCGGTGTACGATGCAGTGCCGTGTTTCGCGGAGAGCGAGGGGAAGTTGGAGGGATTGCGTGGGAAGGAACCAGGTTGGGCGGTCGCGGGAGAGCTCAGCTTGGGTGTCTGCGAGGCCGGTTATGAATCTGGAGTGGGTATCAGCGTATGGTCACAGGAGGGTGCGTAGACGGTGTAAGTGGAGGAAAGACAAAATGAACATACCTCGAAACCGCCGTGGCATACACCATCCTCAAAGCATTGAGCTGCAATTCCCCCCTCTCATCCTGAAGCACGGCATCCACAAGATCGGCCGTACTCTCCAACAACAACGGCAATTCCAGCTTCCTCACTTTCCACGCAAGAATCTGTACACAGCATCAGCAAACCGTACACTCCACCTCCACTCTCACCCTCACCCTCGATTCCCCCATTCACACCGACGCCTACTAGCGCCAACGACACACAAACATACCGTATTCACCGCCTCCTGCCTGCCCTCCACCTCCCCCCCAAACAGCAGTCCCCTCAACGCAAGCAGCTCCCTCCGCCCCCGCCACGGCGTACCCACAAACCGCGTTTCCATACCGCAGCTCTTTGCCAATTCCGGGCAGCACCACGCGCGATGCAGGGCCCGCGTCTATGACAAACACGTCCGCACTAGGTGTGGTAAGTGTGCACGCGTGCGAGCAAAAGCGACCCAGTGAGCCGCGTCGGAGGATCCGGAAGCACAATGAAATGAACAGGAGGACAAAACGCGCGCGCGCGAGATTGACGTCGACGTGAGACTAACGTCCGCACGCGCGACCAAAGCTTGTGTGGTGCGAGAAAAAAAGTTTCCCTATGGCACTATCGATAAGCGCAGCGATCGTGCTCTCTCCACACCAGCTCCCCTCCACCAATCACACGCCAAAGGGGAAGGGCAAGCGCCACTCTCCAACGCGGTGACGTCCACACTACCAAACCTACCAGCAGCCTCAATTTCCACCCTCCGTCCCGCCGTCAAAACCCTTTTCCCAGCCAGGCGCCTAGTCCGCGCAACTACGCAAACCTTCACTAGCCCTTCCGTTAGACCCAACTCCTCGGTGCTGGTGGTGCATATCTCATGGCAGCGCACAAAGGCAAAACGAAAGGGCAACTGCGGCGAGCAGCTTATGGTAGTCTACCAACCAAACCCACATGCAGTAGTGTCACCTAAAGTTAGAACGCAATTTTCGTCGCGCGTTGGGCGCCGACGCATGCGGTGTCTTGCTAAGTGTTGGAAGCCTGGGCCGCGTGGGTTGTTGGTCCTGCGAGGTGGTGGACTCGGTGGCCTTGCGAGGCGTGCATCGCCTTCCTAGACGATGGTAGTGTTGATGTATGCTAAGAGCTAGGCAAGTCTATCATCGGCAGATGGACATGGCACTGCAAGATTGCAAGCGGACAGTTGTGCTTATTTTGTTGTATTGATTGATTCCTTATATTTGGAAATGCATGCTATTGATGCATGCGTCGTCATGTATTAGACGCATATCGTACGAGGTCTGAAGACCTATCTGTTTTGAGCCAATGAAGGCATGGGGTATCTGTAACCTAAGCTTTGACACACAGTGTCCAAATTTGTCCAAAAGACCCAAAACGCCAACGCTATGCTAAATCAAAAATTCCAAATGTAGTAGTCATTCCGGCTCAGACGAGGGTTTGAAACTCCCATGACCGTCGACTGATGCCATTCCTCACAACCAGCCATAGCCGATGCCAGCGTCCCGCACTGGCACCGAGGGCTGTCGGAGTTGGGGATACCACCACTCTTTCGAGAGGCTGTCGTCTTCTTCGAAGAAAAAGCTCTGGCCTTCCATGCTGCTCGGTGTTTGAGACTTCATGTTGACCGGGACCTGTAATCGTTCAGGTGCTTGCTGGGCTGGCGATGGCGGTGGGAGATCTTCCTCGCCATCTTCCGAGCTTGTATCGTCATCATCGTCTTCCCCCTCGCCGTCCTCGTCATCGTCCTCCTCGGGCGGCTGCCACGTCTCCTCCAGCTTCAGCCCCTTGCCGGTAGCCTCGCCTTGTAACGAGCCCCAGTGTAATGAAGTGTCGGGACGATCGTAAAGGCCCAAGGCTACTAGCTCCTTTCCAGAATCCTCCATCTCCTCATCCTCGGTGTCTTGTTCTTGTCCATGGCTAGGATGTTGGATGGGGAGGAAGTCAGTCGAGGCTTGCGGAGAATGTGCTTGGTTCCGGCGTGCCCACTCCTGCAGGTACCAGGGCATTGGCTCAGTCGCCGGAGTGGAATATGCCGAAGAGGTATATGCTTGCATGTGCCAGCTACCATCGGAGTCCTGGGACCCTCGATGCGAGTCATGGCCAACTGGGTAGGCGGTTTGGTTCTGTGCAGGGTCCAAATACATGGAGTTTCTGGCAGACATGGAGTAGAAATCCGATCCGTGGGCCGAGTTCCTCGATGATTCGGAGTAATGGCGGGAGTAGTCTTTTGGTTCGTTTTGCTCGCATGTGGATCTTGGAAATTGGAACTGGGCCGAAGACGGATGCCAGCTCATCGGTCGGGTGGCGGTCGGTTCCAGTCTGTCTTCCACAACGGCCTCTTCCCCAGTGAGGCCCATCATCATGTTGTAGTGGTCATCGAGCGTTGCGTACAGCTTGGCCCCCGTCGTGGTTTTCCTTCGCTCGACGGTCCGTGGGCTGTTGTTGTTGCTCCTGGGTTTTTCAACGCGGTAGGTGTGGCTGCCTGCTTGACTGCTGTAGCTTCGTGAGAAGCGTCGTGCAGGATGTGAGGTGGACGTGTGTGGAGACATGGTGGCAGCGACGTCGTATGGTGATGGAGTGTAGGCCATGGTGGGCGGGCGATGGTTGATGTGTAGATATGGCGTGGGTGGATGTGGATATCAAGTGGTGCAGAGGTCATAACAATGTAGCCAGACCCGTGAGCACTACCAAGACGGGGACGAGTGCATAGGTATATGGGACGCCAAGAGATATATAGACAAATTGGGAAGGATGGAAGGAAAACGAGGAAGAGAGGGCTACCACGCGGCACAAGTCATGGTACGCGACCGGGTTCAGGCTAGCCAGAGGGCAACAAGAGCTAGGAAGGGGATGGGTGCAGACAAGGAAGCGAAGGATATTGACTATACGGAGCCGTCAAGGGATAGCTCCCTTGAAGGAACGGTGCTGTGACGAGCATGCCGAGTGGCACGGCTGGAACGCGGGCAGGAGCTGATCAGCGAGCAAGGCAGGCGACGAAAAGAAAAAGGCCCGCTGTGACCAAATCACAGGACAGGCCCAAGGGAGCCAGGAGCGCGCGGGTAAGTATCATGGCGCAACGGAGATC
>Ga0247733_1000119_pt1 | contig 111155 bp, 102 predicted proteins | sample UWRJL043104R2_FD_180932 | JGI IMG/M metagenome (GOLD analysis project Ga0247733, IMG submission 180932) | Plant litter microbial communities from Arlington Agricultural Research Station in Wisconsin, United States - UWRJ-L043-104R-2 | ecosystem: Environmental > Terrestrial > Plant litter >... | reverse complement strand
GTAAGGGGAGGGTGACGTACGAAGGCAAGCTGGACGGTGCCGCAGAAGCAAGTCGCTGTTGCTTCGGTATCTGTGGACCAGCCATCTTTGGCTAGGCCGGCACTCTTGAAGCTTGACTTCTTGTCGTTTTCGCTCGACATTGTTTCGGAAGGTTGTAGTAAGTAGTTATATGTGAATGTTAATAGAGTGGAGGAAAGCAGTGTATTTGACTATGGCTGCTTTGTGGTTCCAAGATCGTGCAGCCTCTTTATATAGGTTTCGCAAGACACCTGCACCTCTCTTATCTTTTGTTCGCAGCAGCCTTACTAACTGTACATTCCCAGCTTGAATATGCGGAGTGCGGAGTGTGGCTCGTTTAGTCTTACAGTTGATGATGACATCATTCGCGGATTTAAGGATTGCTTCTACAGTGAATTTTCCAAAGTTTTGATTGGATCGATTGCTGTTCTATTGAAGCTGTGATTAGTAATCACCCCAATCACAACGTTGGAACTCCGCATCTCGTCTGTTCTATCAAAGATGTCCTTACACGAGACGAGCAGACGCCTTTGTTGCTGCAGCAGCGTGAACCGAGCGGCGACTATTTTACCGAGCTGAGGATCTGCTTGCAGCTGACTACGACAACAGTTCCTTTTGGGCATCTTGATGAGTATGGGTAAATCATCATCTGTCGATGCGTTTGATGTGCTTATATTTGTGTTCGAGCGTGCTGAGTGTGGTTTATTGTACCGAGGAGTGCTTAAAGGCGGTAGTCATTCTGTTCGAGTAGGGTTGCAGCATAGAGCTATCAATCTAGTACAGTAAGCCCCAAAAAGAAATCAGACGGCGCCGAGGCCTATGGTCCGAAACCTCGGCATATCTTCAACCACCTACACAACGCGGTCCGGTAATCATTAATCTCGTCCTTTAGATTACTTATCTACAAATTTCCGAGTCGGTGCGACCAACACTACCTCACTGGATGAAAAAGCTTGTGGAAAGGGAGAGGAAAAGCTTTCGGTGATAGTCTCCTGGACGAAGCTTGAGTAATACCGTGACTCTGCTGTACTAGACTGCATACCCTGGTCGAAATGTTAGACTTGTGGGAATCCTTGCTCATTAGGCTGGACCATAGTTAAAGCTATTGATCTACGGATAGCTCAAGACTCCACATAATCAAACCAAACGTGGTGATAAATCTTCTTCATGCAGAAAAGGGTGGGGGAGCAACCGCTTTGACGAGGCGTTTGCTGGATTGATCAACACCCGCATCGTGGGGGTCAGCCGAGGAAGACCTTCGGTTTACGTTCTTGTCGCAAGCTTGCGTCGTAGATGAGAAGGTCAACCAGTCAGGATCGATCTAAATGTTTGTGTATATGGACACTGGGCTTCTCGAACCACTGTGAAAATTGGATGGCTAGCGATATCGTTTGGTGTAAGGTGAGATGATAAACTGCTGGAATGATTGGGATGCTTCCACAGGGCAGGTGTGAGCTAGTCTAGAAGTGAGATAGCCTTGGAGCTTGGGCCATACGTAACTTTCGTTGCAGCGCGAGCGTCAACAGCCGCCGCAACGTCAAAACTCGCACCCACCATTTCTAACCCCTGCCCATCTTCTTCGTAATGTCGAGCATAGACGACCTCTTCAAAGGCACCAACGCCCCTACGAAACGCAAATTCGAGAACCCCTCCGGGGCCGACCCAACGCAAGCCTACAAGACCGCGAAGCTTACCTCCAAAAGCGACGTGAAACAATCCGCCCAAGCCTCAGTAGCCGACGAAGACGACGACGATGAGGAAGCAGGCCCGGAGATGCCCCCAGAGCTCGACGAGGATGGCGGCGACGACGACGATGGCAGGTTTTTTGGCGAAGGGCTAGAGGAGGACGCGAAAGATGCCATGGACTTTCTTGACGCACAAGACGGGGAGGAGGCAATCACAGAGGAGAAATACGACTCTTCATGGCTGCGGAAACTGGCGCTCAACTTCGAGAAGAAGGTCAACAAGAACTCGTCCTTGCGCGCAAAGTACGAGAGCGACCCGACAAAGTTTATGGAGTCAGAGGCCGACCTAGACGAGGGCATCAAAGCGCTGAGCATACTGTCGGAACATTCAGAGCTGTATGAAGAGTTCGCGATGAACCCCGCGGCCACAAAGCTGGTCGAACTGTTGGCGCATGACAACAATGACGTTGCAATTGGCGCGATAGAGATCATATCAGAGCTCACAGACGAGGACGTGGAGGTAGAGCAGGAGCAATGGGATGCTCTTGTCAATGCATTCCTGGAGGCAGACTTGCTCAGTCTGCTAGTCTCCAACTTCGGGCGCTTCAACGAGGGCACCATTGAGGATGCGTCGGGCGTATACCATTCGCTCAGTGTCATCGAAAACATACTATCACAGCCTATAAATGTGGATGTGGTAGGGAAAGAGACGAGTCTTCTCACATGGCTGCTGAACCGCATACAGGAGCAGGAAAAGACCACGTCCCAAAACAAGCAGTACGCCTCCGAGATCCTCTCCATCCTTACACAATCGTCACGACCGAACCGCAGACGCGCAATCGAAGCGAATGGTATCGAGACTTTCCTAACACAGCTTGCACCGTACCGGAAGAACGACCCCCAGAAGGAGAGTGCAGAGGAGGAATACATGGAGAACCTATTCAACTGCTTGACATCGCTAGTCGATGAGCCAGATGGAAAAGTTAAATTTCTGGAAGCAGAAGGCGTGGAGCTCTGTCTCCTCATGGTGCGTGATGGCAAGACAAGCAAGAGTCGTTCACTGAAGGTGCTGGACCACGTTTGCGGCTACGCCGAATCAATCTCGGTGGAAGAAGCTCAAACAAACGGCAGTAGCTCGAAAGGCAAGGGCAAAGAGCCTGTCGAGAGTGCACCTAATACCGCCGCCCCAGTGTGCGAGAAGCTCGTTGAAGCGCGAGGTCTCAGACCCCTCTTCAGCACCTTCATGAAGACGAAGAAGCATGATCCCGAAAATACCGAACACATCTTGGGCATATTTGCCTCCCTCTTCCGATCATTACCTGGCAACTCAGACGTGCGTCTGAGAGTCCTCGCTAAGTTTCTGGAAAAGGATTATGAGAAAACAACGAAGCTCATCGCTTTACGACGGGACTACGCTACGCGCGTAATATCATTCGATGCGAAGATCAAAGACAGGAAGAGAGGATTGTCGAAGGAAGAGCAGGATGCGATTGACATGGAGAACATCGCTTCACGACTTGATGAAGGGCTGTATTGCTTGGAGCGCATCGATGCTGTTCTCGCGTGGTTGGTAGCGGAAGACGACGGCGCAAAGAATGCCATCGTCAATGCGCTTGCTGAGCGCGACGAGAGCCTAGCTGATGTGCAGAGGACATTGCGAGCACAGCTTGATGGCGTTCTTGAGGTTGAGCCTGCAGAACGGGAGATGCTAGAGACTTTGATCGCGTTCTTGCGATGAGTTGGATGTCAGCGTGGCATCTACAATGAAGTACTTTTGATTTAGCATAGCTTGTTCAATACTGTATCATACACGCAAAATGTACGCCTTGCATATATCTTACATCCCATCATATGCGAAAAAGAATGTACCACACCGAGGAAGCCTTTCGGTAAGCACCACCTCCCCTGTCAATTCGGAATCGGTTCCACATATAATGTGGCGCAATCCCTGCCAACATTCTCCTCATCTCCGATGCAGTCGTCAACACTTTATGCGAACCTGCCGCATGCGTACGTTAGTCCACCTCAGCCATCGTGATCGTATGTATAGGTGTGGAGCAGTAAGCCGAGGAGCCAAGCCATGACGACGATATTCTAGATGAACCTAGCGAGTACGTGATTGGCGAGGGAGATTGACTTCCAGTAGGGACCGCGAGAAGTGATGGCGATGCGCAAAGGTAAATAGGGTGGATACTACATTTGTAGGACACGGTTAAGGAATCTTCTTTTCGGAGCGAATGTTGGAGAGGTGAGCAGAGATTGACGTCATCCCTACATTGTCTTCCTTTCGTGTAACCACCAAGCTCCAGCGCTAGCATTGGCTTACGCGAGTTTCCGACATCGAATTATCTCAACAACCGCAACTCTTCATTAACTCGAGCAAGCCACGAACTAATGTCGACCACTCTCCAGTTCAGCAGCCCTACCGGCCCCGGCAACGCAACCATCGTCATAGATGGATGCACTGCTTCTTTCTTGAACATGTTGGGATACGTGCTTTTTGCTCTAGCGGGGTGGTTACATGTGTGGCAGTGGAGGGAGTATCGCATATGGTGGTTTAATAAGATTGGCAAGATTCCAAAGGCGTCTAGCGGATGACAATTACGTCGCCGACCGTAAACAGATCCTTGATTCGAAGGACGCCCATGACACGTTCATGACATTGGCTCACGTAGTCATTATCGTTCATACAGGTACGTGCCACATGGCTCCAACTCCTCCATAAATCATGGATTTGCAAATCTGATCACTTTGCCACCAGCTTCAAAACCCTTGCCAAACTTCAAACGAACGCTCTAATCGTCGTCAGCACACAAGTCTCACGTCGGCTAACGACACAGGTACCTCAAATGCCCCGATCTGGCCGTACCAGCTCAAAATACGATATGTACTCCGCGCAGTAGATCCACGTTCGATGTCTTCGGGGCCATGTGGTGCTCTCGTTGGAATGGAGAGGTAGTACGACTAGCTCCGTTAGTGCCATCTTTCGAAAAGATCTCTAGTGGACTCACAGTCGTTGCCGGAACGACGAAGACGTCTGCAGAGCATGTACAGTGACCAAATAGTAGGCGGACAAGCAACGAGCAGGGTCAAGAGACCGATGATGCTTTCAGGTGAGATGGGCATCGCGGTACGAAAAGGACGTTTGAGACAAAGGCGTAGGTAAAGGTTTTGATCTCGAACTAAAGACAACATGCTTCGATTAAGTATCTTCCTCGAGCGAAATACGAAGTCGTGTTTCTTTCTACGGATGCGAACCTGAGGCAAGAGCAATTGACCCGATCCGAGCAGGCGCAAGGGCACCAGGACCGGAGCTGTAAGAGGAATTTGGCAAGAACGAATCGGAGCCTACCATCGCAGCTGTCCCGAAACGACGTATACATCCCCCTCCCCAAGCGCCCCGTCTTTGACGTGTTCATGCGGGGAAGATTTTGGAACCCGCCATCAAGAGCCAGGTCGAATGCAAAGATTCTGGACACAGCCAATGGGCGCATGTTTAGCCGCGGGACCGGTGAGGGAAGGCGGATGCAAGATTTTGGAATCGACCAATAGCACGCTCGTGGCGGTAGCTGACATGCACACGGCTGAACCAATGGTCACAAGGCTGAACAAGGAAGACTTATAGTGTACTATATTGTGTCCGATAACTACCACGGTCTACCTTTCACTGACCGTGTTTTCGTTCTTACCACTCCAGGTTCTTTTGCTACCTCTCTCGCCATCTTCACTGCCAACGTTCCAGTGCCCTATTTCTGACGAAGCGAACGTCTCTCTCACTCCTGACAAGGCTGAACATCATGCCCAAATGCGGAGCCGACGATGGAGACTGGGAGAAGCACAAGGACAGCATCATTCGGCTTTACAAACACGAGAATGAACCTCTTTCAAAAGTGATGGCCTTGATGAGTGACAGAAATGGGTTCAAGCGAACGTACGTCAATCGAGGGGTGTCGATCTCTTGAAAGCTTCAGCTGACATTATGGTGGTAGCAAAGCCCAGTACGAGCGGAAACTGAGAGCATGGGGGCTCAAGAAGTATTCTAAGGCCCAAGAGTGGAAGTTCATTGCGCGTCGACTTCATGAGCGAGAAGCTCAGCACCTCCAAACCTCTGTGGAACTCCGCGGTCTTCCTATCCCTGATGCGAAGGTCCGGAAAGAAGTGGCCCGTTATGCGTATCAAACGACCGTGGAGCGCTTCACCTCAGGTAAGGCATTCAGTCATAACGTATGATCACTCAAACCCAACGTTCGAAGCAATTAATTCTTGTCCACTTTATTGGTCATCCATCCTCCTATCTAGTATTCAGAAGCTGGAACGGCTAGTCTCTCTCCTGGGCTGTTGGCTATAATCTAACACGTGACAACAGTTGTTCCATACCGACCTCGATCTGAAACGCCACCGGGAATCCGAGTTCGTACTCCTCCACCTCGTAACCCCCTGCCACCTGCCCCTCTAGACTCGATGCAGCACATCTGGGAATCCGGCCTCGATTCCTCAGATTTGGCTATTTACTGGTCCGACGAAGTCATCTACTGCTTATCGAAATGTACTCCATGGTACCCATTTATGCGTTTTATCCACTCCCTGGATACAGGCGGTCCATCTCAACTACTTCTCCTACCAAGCAACACCGACCGTTCGAACCCTTCAGAGAACTCTCACCCAATACCCACACTCTCAGTTATAGAAGACAACACCGAGATTGTTCAAGGCTTAGGAAATTCGCTCTTTCTGGGATGGCTTGATGATCTTCTCTGCGCAACATTCATGCAAGATCTTAGCCAACTTTCGATCGCCCTTCCAATTTCTTGCCACCATCCCGGTCCTTATCTCCCACCAATGGAAGGCCCTTCCGACATCAATCTCGAAAATATCATGGATCTCTCGCAACGAAGCTCACAGCTGGAGTTTCTAAAACACGCCGTCCACCTCGTCGCAAACAATATCGATACTAGGCACATCACTTCAGTGGTCGTTGAACTCGCGCAGGACAAACACAATCGCGCTCTTCTCCAGACCTTGGTTGATCAGAAGCTGCTCATAGCGGAGGCCTTGGTGGAAAAGCTTCTGTTCCCTGCAGTAAGGGGGAGGAATATACCCTTGCTCGAGATCATCTTGAGAGCTGGATGCGATGTCAACCTGACTTCATTCGAGCACTGTGACTTCTATCCTAATGAACGGGGACAAACGGCTCTTCAGTGTGCGATCGAATTGCGAGACCACAAGCTTGTTTCATTCTTGCTGACCCACGGGGCGGATGGCAGCATGCAAGGTCTCCGAGTGAAGCCCGATGGCATCATATCTTCTTATCGTACGGGCTCTTTACTGTACGTAACTCCATGGTACGAATGTCATCGCATTAGAAGGGCAGTGCAGCCATTATTCTAGACATTGGCAACTGAGACCTCTCTTGATGAGCTTTGCTGACATTTTAACCCACCCCTAGAGATTTCGCTGTAGAGCTGGGCGAATTCGCCATCGCGGAAGATCTTTTGACAGCCAGGCCTCAGTTTGCATACGACTGCCCGCGAATCACCGTCTACACTCTCCGCTTTGCAATCCTTCGTGGCGATATCGACACGTTTCATTACTTAATGGAGCGTGCAGTACATGAGCACGATCGCTTACGTCAGGAGCCGTGGACTCTGCTCGAAGCTGCCGCATTCCACAAAGATCCTTCCACGTTCTCAGCCGTGGTGAAGTATGGACTGGATGTTACGCAAATAAACGAGTCCGGCAGTGGCAGCGCGCTTGCTGCAGCTTCTGCCTCAAATCAATTGGAACTTGTTCGGCGTCTCTACCATCTGGGCGTGGACATCTCCACCATCGCAGTGGGTTTCGACAACGACGATCTTGTCTTTAAAAACAGTCCTAACCTGGAAAGTCTACTCGTAGATTCCAACCCGGACTGGTTTGGATCCGAACGCCGCTGTCGCCTAGATCTTTCACTCGCAAGCATTAACGGAATGGCGGCTCTTCACGCAGCAGTGAAAAATCAGAACAGAGAAATTGTCGAATTTTTGATCTCCAATGGAGCAAATGTCAACCAATGCTACTACCCACCTGGTTACCAATATAGCTGTTCACCTGTGTTCCCCCTTCAAGTTGCAACGTACTACGGGAACGAGACGCTAGTGAGCATGCTATTAGATGCGGGTGCAGACCCAAACTCAGTAGCTGGAGACGTAATGAAGGAGCTCTTCAACTTCTCTTCGTTTCGTTCAGTCGTCGGTCGGCCATCCTTGCGCATTGCTTTGGAGCTTGGAAGTAAAAATATCTTCGAGCTGCTACTCCGCCGTGGTGCATATATGCCAACGCTCTCCATTGGCAGCGAAGAGTGGGACCCACTACTCAGCGCCGCCCAAGGAAGAAATCACCAACTCGTCAGAACGGTCTTTCACCAATACAGAACAGCGAATGTTGCCATCCACAAAGCATTGGCAGAGTGTATACGTCACTGTGGTGAACTGTGGGCCGAGCTCATCGAGTGTGGTTCTATACCTCCGAAGGATGTTTACTGCGAAGAAGTACTCTGTGCAGCTGTGGAACGGGGCGACGCGGAGCTTGTTCAAAAACTTCTTAAGGATGCAAGGATCAACCTCGAAGAGTTTCCCCCTGGGTATGCCGCCGCTGGGTTTGCACTTGCGGCCAGACTTAGAAAGTATGATATGTTTCCCTCGTTTGTGAACGCGGGAGCAAAACCTTATGAACGGCTGGTATCCACTGGTGAGAGCCCAATAGCTATAGCAATACTGTGCGCTTCTACAGGACTCTTAGCCAAAAAACATCTCGAACTACTCATCGACGAATGCGAACCACCAGGCATCGGTTCATATGAGCATGAAATGTGGAGAGACTCGATGTACAGCGCCTGCAGACATGCTATTCACCAGAGACAATTAGATCTAGTGACACTGATGGTGTCTAAAGGAGTGGACGCTAAATGGGTGCCGGCTGGGGAAACGACCCATCTCCAATTATCGTTAAATTGGGGGTCTTTTGATATCGCGGAATATCTTCTCGATCTCGGCGCTGATCCAAATACACCCGCCACTCCACGTTACGGTGGTCTCGCTACACACACCCCACTCCAATCCGCAGCACAGTATAGCTCGAAGATATTCGAACGTCTGTTAAAAATAGGGGCAGACATACACGCTAAACCAGCAATAACTCACGGAGCGACCGCGCTTCAACTGGCCGCCATGAGCGGACACTTCCAGAACTTGAACATACTGCTGAAAGCTGGAGCCAGGATCAATGAGCCCGCTGGACAGTATGAAGGCCGCACAGCTATCGAGGGTGCTGCAGAGCATGGGCGATTGAACATGGTGCGGTATCTGCTCGAAGCGGGAGCGGACATCAGAGGTAGGAGGAATAAGAACTATCGAAGAACCGTCTGGAGGGCATGGGAAAGTGGACACAGGACAGTTGTTTGTATGATCCAGGAATGGAAAGGAGAAAAATACGGGCAGAAAGATTGTGAGGATATTGAGTCTATTTTGGAGTCCATGACATTTGATGAGTTGGCCTTTGAAAGTGTGGCTGCTAAAGCCGACTTTGAGAACTGGTTCAATCAAGATGAGACCGTGAGCACAATGCACCCGGAGGGTGCAGTGTATTACTTGGATGGGAAGCGAATAGGATGGGAGCGGGAGAGGGCTCTGCGCAGAGCACAGTGAGCCGAGAGACTATACTGTGTTAGCACAATGATAGCGGTACGTTGAGGTGTATACGGGTAGCCAGAGTCTGATATATATGAGCGTGCAGGAACGTCATATGTAGCTGAGAACCTTCATATGAGGCTTTGCGGACTTTGTACCTAGCTGACTTCCCCCTGTTGCAAAGACCGTAATTCTAGCTGGTCTCGTAATTCAAAGCTCCTAACTTCCGCACCATTGTCACCAGGATACTATGATGAAAAAGGGGGCATTCGATGGCTTTCAAAAAAATTCTTGTGACCCCTTTCGAAGTATTCCACACATCTATCTATGAGGGTCTGCATCGACTTGTCCACCAACATTGATTTTGTAAAAGCCATCGAGTAAACTTTGGTACATTTTACATAGACATGCTCCGAACGGTTCATAAACTTGATCCCAATGGACAATACGTCTGGTCTGATCCTAGGGAAATCTCAAATGCGTTTCACGTAAGATTCTTGTACGTCTACCTGACATCTGACAGCTCCCATTTGATAATTCGACCCAACCGTACTTCACGCGCAATCACAGTGGTACTAACGCTGTGCCTCCTTATTTTACAACCCTCTTTGCGCGATCGTTCGCATGATGTGACATTCCACTTCTTTTATATCTCGTACATGGAAGATCTAAAACAGTCTGGGAGATGCGGCCGAACGAAACACCAAGCCGTGCCCCAATCCCGTGTCTTGCATCGACCGCAACTCATCACTACATGTGAACGGAAAAGCAAGATCTCCAAGGCCTACGACTCCATTCGAAGTGACCTTAGATTAGCATTCATGGTCCTCAACTTAGACGAACCACGAAGACTCGTTAAATGGCGAATGTCTACATCCTCCTCCAGAGCCTGCCGAAACAATCACAACCTGGCCCGCGTAAGTCCAAAAGATCCTGTGTATGTGGCATATAATGTTAAGGTATTCCACCGACATACCCTCAAATACGCGACCCAGATCCGGAATTCCACTGAGGCGATGGCCGAGTATGATCGTACGAACTTAAATCAAGACAGCGCGTAGGAACTCACAGCTTCTCGCGGCTGCGTAGTACACCACGCATCGCAAGACGTGAACATGGAAGAACATGCCACACAGATCGTCCAAACCCACTCCATTCATGTGGAGGTGGGCTCTGCTGAAGTTTGGGGCAATCGTAAGAACGAGGTAGTGATGTACGAGCGGTAACGGTAAGAATGGAAGGGTTCCAAGCACAAAGAAGGGAAAACCCCTTCACATAGACACGAATGCGAGAGAACAGAACCTATCGATCGGACCCCACCCGTCCCACACTACAAACGGCCAGCATCTCCTCACGTCTCATACACCTTACACACTCCACCCTCACAACAAATACACTCCAAAAGAACCATACTCTCACTCGCAAATTTCATCTTATTTGATATTTTTTATTGCGGCAGCAACCAAAGGCCAGCCACCAGGTGCTGGATGCGACATACCAGACTCACGAACAAAATGACAAGAGACCGCATATAAACCACGTTTATAAAAAGGAGAGAAAGAAACTCCGCCCCGTCCTACGAATCATAGACTCATCGAGACGTGCGTACGTGTGCTATCGAATACCAAGCAAGCAGCCGACCAGCCCCCGACCCTCTACAAAACAAGACAGTGCATCGAGGCAAGTGATTAAGGTGACCAAGCGGAGGGTAAGAAGTAGCGAGGGGAGGCGGGATGAAATGCTGACGGCATGAAGATTTCCGAGTCTAGTGAAGCGCAGCCCTTAGCACCCTAAAGAACCCTCACACCACGGGAACCCATTGAACCAGGCGTTGTTGACCCATATATCCGATGCACCAAACCGTGAACCCTCACTTTTGCCTCTCCGGATATAGCGTTTTCGACATTTAGGCCTTGGCCTCCTCAGCGGCGGGCGCGGCGGGCTCCTCAGTTTTAGGAGCTTCCGCCGGGGCCTCAGCAGCCGGCTCGGTCGAGGTCTCGGCCTCAGAAGAAGTCCAGAGGGTCTAGTGATTTATTAGCATGCTGGGCGATTTGGTGTTGTGCTGAAGTGCGAAACGTACCAAGTTGTCCCGCAGGAGCTGCATGATCAGGGTGGAGTCCTTGTAGCTCTCCTCGGATAGGGTGTCAAGCTCTGTGATCGGGTTAGCGTCTGAACAGCGTTGCCAGGATGTGTGTACATACCAGCGATCGCGTCATCGAAAGCCTGCTTGGCCAGCTGGCAAGCCTGATCCGGCGAGTTCAAGATCTCGTAGTAAAAGACCGAGAAGTTCAGCGCAAGGCCAAGACGGATGGGGTGCGTGGGGGCTAGGCTAGTAGCAGCAACGTCGGTGGCGGCCTTGTATGCCTCGAGGGACTTGTCGGCGGACGTCTTGCGCTTATCGCCGATAGCGAACTCGGCGAGGTAACGGTGGTAGTCTCCCTTCCTGTGAAGCGCAAGATGATTAGGCTAGCACGCCTACAAGGGTCTGGGAATACTCACATCTTGTGGTAGAAGACCTTCGACTCACCGCTCTCGGCGGAAGGAATCAAGTGGCCGTCGAGGCACTCCAGGATGTCCTCGCAGATCTTGGCGAGCTCGGCCTCGATCTTCTGGCGGTACTCCTTGATGAGGGTGACCTGGGTCTCGTTGCCCTTGGACTCCTCCTTCTGCTCGATGGATGTGACGATCCTCCAAGAAGCACGGCGGGCTCCGATCACGTTCTTGTAAGCGACGGAAAGGAGATTTCGCTCCTCGACGGAGAGCTCCTGGTCTGCTGAGGCGACGGCCTTCATGTTCTCGACCATCTCTGCGCAATTGGTGAGCTTGGCACATGGCACATGGCAGAGCGCACTTACCCTCATAGCGTTCGGCCTGCTCGGCCAACTTGGCCAGGTAGACAGAGTCTTCGTAACCCATTGTGAAATTGGTGGATCTGGAGAGCCAAAGTTAGCGGGAGGAGCCGAAAGCCAGCGCGCAGCCGATGACGAATGCGGGCCTGTTGAGTGCGACGGATGCCAACATGGGCTGAGTGTGTGGGGAAAGTGGGAAAGTGCGGATGAGGCGGGCAATCGGCCTGTTATGACGAGGAGGATTGCGCCAATTGAGACCTGTGGCGAGCGGCCCTTCGCGGACTGCGTGCGCGCACAGTCGATCGCGCCTAGGGCAAACGAAGGAGCGAAAGGCGGTCGCCTTGCAGGAACTGCACCCGAAACTCGCGCAGAGGTCGCGCTGCCGACCCCACGACCGCCGCGACAGGACCGAGCGAGGCGAGCGGGCGTGATGGGGGCGGCGTCTCGATGGCACCGGCTGGCGGGCGAGGAGGGCGGCGAGAGAGCAAATTGGAGCCCGAGCCGCAGTACTCGAGGGGAGATGACGAAAGAGGGCAGTGGAGGTGGGTACTTACGAGGGAAGGTGTGGTGAGAAGGATGTATCTGCAGGGATGGCGAGAGGTGAGTGCGGTGTAGAAGGCAAGAAACGGTGGGTAGGTCTCGCGGCGAGTGTGGTCTGGTGTTGATATACGAGGGGTTGAGGACGAAAGGTCAAAGCGAGCGGTAGCGTAAGTGCACACTGCCAAGACACTGGTCGATCGTGCTTGCGAGACGGCCAGAACGGGGGCCGGTTTCCCCTTCACTGCGGCAGTCGATGACTCTTTCCGGGCTCTTGGGTGGTTCTTATTATATCTGTACATTCACACGGCTGCCCGTTGCCCGTTGCTCGTTGCCCGCGCGTCGCTGCGGGCGTGGTGACGAGATTGACGTGCCCCTCCATGTCGGCCCATTCACTCTCGGAGTTGCACGGTACCATAGCGATGCACAAGCCCGGCCACGCCCTGGCTAGGGATTTTTCATGCTGGCATGTGGAAAGGTGCCATGGTCTTGATTCCGTTCTGGTCCAGCTCGCAGGAGGGCGTTATGCGCGTGTCTCAGCCATGGTGGAGCCATTTGACGGGTGCAGTCACGGCCTGTAACAGCCATGGACATGTCAACGTCGGTTCGCAAACTGTAGAATCGCGTAACAAATACCATGTCCCCTCGAGTGACTCGAGTCTGTAGTGCGCCGCAATCAGTCCATATTACAGATCGGATCATGGGTAAAATCACATGACATGACTTCCCAGCTCGTATGACGCAGCCGCAGCCGAGCTCTCCACACCTCATTCGTCGCGCCAAAGCTCTCATCACACCACTTCCATCTACCATAAAGTTACCCACCACCACCCCAATCGCAACTCACATCCGCAATCATGCTTCGCACAGCTTTCATCAAGAACGCCCGTCCCGCGTCGGCGCGCCTCTTCTCGACTACCGCTCGCGCTATGGCCGCCGGCGACACTGGTTCTGCTGCCTCACGAGCAGGTGGCTCGCGGACTGGGTAAGCTTGCTACCACTGTGACTTCGAATAAACATGGACGCGGCTGACCATTGGCTATGTAGTGATGCCTTTACCAAGCGCGAGACGGCCGCTGAGGAGATGTACATCAAGCAAGAGGAGAAGGCCAAGTACGTCTTATAACAAACAGCTGCGACGGAGGGAGGCTAATCGGGCGCAGGCTCCGAGCTATCAAGGCGAAGCTCCAGCAGCAGCAAGAGCACGTCAACGAGCTGATAAAGCACATGTACGTTCGTCCACTATACCACAAGCTGTTACAAAAACTGATAATGGCGCTATTAGTGACGATGTTACCAAGGAGGGCGCCGGACAGGGCGAGTCACAGCACTAGACATGTACAGAACATGGGGAACATATCGGGAAGCGGCAATGGAAGGGAGGAAGACGAGGCCAGACCGAGCGTGGCTCTAAGTGTCAGATATTGCATCAACGTACCCTGTACGTCTCTGTACAACACCATCTTGGTCGAAACTCCAATCTCGACATAAGTTCAGACCCAGTGCATATGTGAGCTGCATTAACATCGTGTTATCTCGCATCGTATTTCCGGCCTTGACTGCGCCATTTGTTATCTTACATCGAAGTTGCTACATACGCTTTTGGGACCGCAGCGCTTACACGATGCGCATTATATCCGTCCCAGCAAAGAATCCCAGTCCGTTGTCAACCTCAACCCTCCTTTCCAAGATGCGCCAAAAAGACCGGGTGTCTATGAGACACCACCAAACCGATCCGTTCGTCCGCCCCTCATGCTCCGATAAAAGTCTTCAGCGGGGTCCGTACCAAGACCATTCCAGCCATTAGTGCCTACGCGCTGAGTCTCCTTGTGTGCTTTGGCAATCTTTTCCTCCAACTGTTGCGCGCCCTGGTCGATCAATTGGAGCTGCGAGAGCTGCGAGTTGAGAACGCGGACGACCTTGGTCAACTAAATCACGTTAGATTAAGCCCACACAGCATGCGAACACAAACTTACAGGATCGTCAGGCTTGCCCGTTTTGCTCAAGTCTTGAGATGTGCGGTTGATCTCCTCGATCATTTCGGTAAGATCCTTATTCAGCTCATTGAGTCTGTCTTGAAGTTTCTCGGCGAGTTTGTAGCTATTCACCATATTAGTCGAGGGGTCAAAGCGATTGTCAACTTAAGGGACAAGGGTCCACGTACGTTCTCTCGCGCTCTTGGTCAGGTCCGCGCAAGCCATCAGATCTGCCGCTGACACCATGCGTCCTCATCATGTTCTCGATCTCCTTCTCGTATCGGTCCAGGTACGAGTCCAACTCGGCTTGGTTCTCCTCCATGTTCGTCAACTGTCGTTCTACCTCTGCTGCATCTCGCTCTGCGGTAAATGTCTTCGCATAAAGCTGCTTCACCTTGTCCGAGTTCTCAACTAACGCTCGATCCCACTTTGCGACCGTCTCGGCTTGCTGTTGAAATTCCTTCTGGTACTTCGACAAGTCTGCAGCCCAACGCGTGATAATCTCGTCCATCGATTTGTTCTTCAAACGCGATTGCGCCGAGGGTGCAGGGCCAACAGTAGAGCTCCCTAGCCCGCTCTTTGCTGCGTCACCCGAGGCTGCCGTTGAAGCAGCATTGGCGACTGCGGGCCCTGTGGTAGTAGCTGCAGATGGCTGAGCAGTGTTACCGGCGGGCTTACTGAACAGCGAGGACGTCTGTGCGCTTGTTGATGCGGGCCCCGAGCTAGCGGGTGTGCTGCCTCCTCCAAGAGTGGAGAACATTGACGGTCCTGAAGTTGAGGTGGTCGAAGTCCCAGCACCTGCTGCTGTTGTCGTCGTGGCGGCAGGAGTGGCAGTTGTAGCTGCAGGAGTGCCTCCACCGAGTGTGGGGAAGCCGAATGCACCGGAACTTCCACCTCCAGGGGTATTTGACCCCGTCTTTGCTGGCGCGAACATGCCTTTGGAGGCATCGGTAGCTGAGGCAGCAGGTTTGTCGCCGCCTGAGCTGAGAGTATTCGCTGAGTTGCTCGCAGGCTGGGATGAAGTTCCAAGGCTAAAGGTTGGCGCCTTGCTCGCTGGTGTTGCTGAAGGGGTGGTGCTACCGAGATTGCCGAACAAAGACGTCTTTGGTGTAGCTTGCGTGCCTTGTGTTCCGGGTGGGGCTGCACCTGGGAATAGACCCGCACCTGAGGTAGGAGCAGAAAGTTGAGTGGGAGTGCTCTTGTTGGCGTTGGCCGAAGCGTCTTTATTGCCAAATCCGCCGAAGATGTTGGAGCCGCCAGGAGTGCTGGCCAGTGGAGTCGCCGCGCTCGAAGGTGGGGCGGCAGAGCCAAACATGTTTGGTGCAGAAGACGTCGAGGGAGCGGCTGGTTTTGTGGCTCCAAACAAGGACGTTCCGGACGTTGCGCCGGGTTGGGTTGGTTGGTTGCCAAACAGACTATTGCCTGGGGGAGGACCGGCCGGTGTGGTTGAAGGCAGGGCGAAAGTCTTATTCGGGGCAGGTGTCTGGGCTGGAGTTGATGATCCTGTACTCAAGTCAGATATCCAGTTTGCTAAGAGAGAACTCTATAGCGCAGCGTGTGTACGAACCTGCGGTGAGCCCAAATCCAAAGGATGGCGTGCTGGTTGCCGGCGTTCCTCCAACGGATGCGCCAGTACTGAAAGCATTTGCACCTCCTCCAAACAGACCCGGAGTCCCTGGTGGCTTTGCTGCACCTCCTCCCAAACCTCCAAACTGAGTACCGCCGGTTGCTGCTGTGGATGTACCCGATGTTGCTGCCCCAAAGAGCCCACCCGCAGGCTTGCTGGTGGCGGGCGTGTTCGAGCTCCCAAACAGCGTCGATGATCCTGAATTTGAAGTAGCTGCTCCGCTCCCAAATAAACCGCCGGCGGGTGTGTTTGAGCCCGTGTTCGTGGTGTTGCCCGCGTTGCCGAAGATGGATGAGGCACCGCCAGCGCCAGCACCAGCTCCTGCGCCAAACAAAGGTGTTGTTGGCGTATTGCTGCCGCCGCCGGGCTGGTTGAATTTGAAGGCCATCGTTCGGGAATGTGTAGAGTGCGCGGGGGAGAGCTTTGGGTGCGTTCGGACGATAGCGGTGCTGTAGTCGAGCTGTTTACCGGCGGGTAGCTAACGCGATAGCGAGATCACAGAGAAAGTCGCGTAAAGAACAGCGTCGCCTTGGTGCAATCAAACTGTAGTTATTTGCGGCGATTCAATGGACGCGACAAGAGCTCGCGGCGTCACCAAGCGCGTTGCTGTAGCTCCCAAAACTTGGGCAGGCAGGCACGCCGCCAAGGAACTACGGTGAATCGTTGCACCGCACCGCTCCTGCCGCAGGTCCAGACCGACATCTATTACCGCCCCCGCCTGCTGTCAGGTCGTGCCTGGCACTGTGACGACAGGCAATCTGGTCACCGTCCGCGCACAGCATCTCTTCTCCACCACCTTCGCCTTCGGTTTGACCACCGTCCTATCCAACTCTTCTTAGCCCATACTGCCCCGAAGCACCCAGTCCTACACCCATCGTGCTAGCTTGTCGGCGCAATCATCACATAGCCACCATGGCAGACGAGTTGACGCCTCCGCGAAAGAGCACCGAGCTACAGGACCCTGGAGCGCATGAGCTCGGTACGGCGGTCCTAATACATTCTAAATATATCCTCTAATGGGCGTCTAGAGTCCTCCAGCGATGAGCACTTCTCGGACGCCTCCGAAGGTCGTCTTCAGCAAGGCGAAGCCGCCCGGTCCACTGCTACGTCACCCATCCCCGTCACTCGTGTCGAGCGTGTCGACGATGAGCCTAGCTACGGCGAAGTTCCCGGCACCGATGCCTATTCGAAGCGGACCCAAGATGCCGTCCCTGACGAGGTGGAAGTTGTCCCGGAAGGAGCGCGGAGCCGCAGTGCTTCTAGGCTAAGCGCCAGCGACCGACCGATGACCCCCGGAGGCACCGAAATTCCCAAGACTGTGGTCGAGAAGCTGGACCCAGATGCACCTAGCTACGGTGATGTCCCAGGCACACATGCTTTCGAGCTCCGTGCTGCAGACGCGATTCCTGACGTGGTTGTGAAGGCGCCCGATGCCCCAGAGCCGAAACCCAAGGGTACGTAGGCGAGTTCTCTTTGCTCCCTGCGTTCGATTGACGGAAGAAGGGTCGCCAACAGCCTCGATAAGCAGATCTCCTGTAAATTCCGATCACGACGACGACGACGCGGACCAGTCCGATGCATCTGCGGATAATTCTCGCAACCATACCAATGGCACCACCGAAGCATCGGAGAACGGCGACTTCGGTGATGATTTTGATGACTTCGAGGAGGGCGGGGACGGTGACGATTTTGGGGATTTCGATGATGGGTTTCAGCAGGGCGAGGAACACGCAGAGACTACGTTTGACAAAACCCCCGATCAGCATCCTGTACCCGCCCCTTCTCTGGGCCCTGTAAGTCAGCAATATTCAATCCTAGGCCTACTGTCCTCTGAAGCTCCTGCCTTGCGGTGATGTGTAGGCTAACGTAGAAATGCGCAGCCCGTCCTCGACTTTGAAGATCTGGCGACGCTTGAAGACGTTGTCAATGCAACCCAACCCTATATTAACGAGATATACCCGTCTATGGAAAATGTACCAAGCATATCTACCGCGGATCGCGGTGCTCTCCGCTCCATCTTCCTATCGGAACGGAGTGAATCGTTGTGGTCCCAACTCGTCGCACCTCCACCGCTCCAACCGCCAGACTGGGTACGCTCGCGGATACGGCGGCTGTTCTTGGTATCTCTCGGCGTTCCTGTCGATCTCGACGAGATTCTGCCTGCATCGAAACAGAAGAAGCTTGTGCTCCCATCAATACACATCCCCGGCGAGAGGTCGCCGCGACCCTCGACAGACGGTCGCAACGGCGCGCTGGGGCGAGTCAAGAAAGAGAATGCGTCAACCACCTCTGTAGACTCGTCGAAGTCGGAAAGAAAGCGGAGAGGCCCGCCTCCTCCACCACAACTGGACATCAGCTCAACGACGCAACTGTGTGCTACGACTGACGCAGCACTCGGCAACTTCACAGATGAGGAACTACAGACGCACATCACACGGTTAGAAGAGCTCAAGCAGCGCGCAAACGAGGTGTTTGAGTACTGGCAAAAGCGTATGGAGAGCGCACTTGGGGACAAGGACGCCTTTGAGCAAGTCATCGAGAGCTTGGTCGCACACGCTAAGAAGCTAAGGTGAAGGGTGTCATTGCTCTTGTTCCTATGTGTGGCTTGTCGCCACGTCCACTGAGACAATACCAGGATGGCGAGGGGGCTTCAAAACGCAACCTTGGTCCTGGCGGAGCGCCTCGAGAAAAGTGTCGGTAGCACGTGAAAAGGAAATTAGCCTTTACTTCACAGTACAACGCTGCACGCGAGACGGAGTGGTTCGGCGGGTTTTAGGGTGGAGATTACAGGGATGGTGGATGCCTAGTTGGGATGGATGGTGTGTGGTGGTGAAGCTGACGCACCGTGGTGCGCCCCACATGGAGGGGTGACGCTTGAGCTGACAGTTGTTTGGGAGGGAGGGAAAGCGCTGGGTGCATCGCATCGGCACGGGATCTGTAGCTGCACATAAAGCCATGAGAGCGGCGATCAAACAGGGGCGCATCTCCCTTGCTTTTCGGATGAGATGAGATGATAGATCGTATGATGCCCGATTCGTGAATTGCTATCGCGCCACTGCTATATTAAGCAAAGATGCTCGGCCCCGCGCGCACAACGTTGGACCGGCCGCCTCGTGGGTGGCCGCCAGGATGCCGCCGCCGCAGAAAGAGGTGGCGGGACTGTACAATACTGCACTTTGTCAGGGGCGGCTTCGCGATGCGACGGCGGGCGACCATCTCTCGTGGCAGCGTGGGTCCGGTTTGGGCCTTTTGGTAGGCTCCTCGACGGCACGCCAGCCCGTTTTTGCCTCTCCTATTTGACTAGCGACGGTTTGCATGCCGAGGCGAGCTTGCCCGTCCCAATTCGCCAGCAGGGCACGTTACTATAACAGGTCACACGGCGTCTTACAGTACAGGGCAGCCGTGCCAGCAACAAAGAGGCCCGCGAGCTATGCGGTGCCGTCTCATCTTATCGTGCGCTTGGGACTGCGGCCTCAGCGCCTATGACATCATGGTGTTTTCCGCCGTCTGCGCCCGGGATCCTTTGCGATGGGCGCCGAAGTAAAATACATTGCCTAGCGGCGCCGAGCACACAAACGCACGGCGGACGTCGCTGACAGGCTAGCACGGAAGAGAATGAAGCGGCAGCCATTCGGCGTCGGAAGCATGGGAAACGGGGTTACTTAGCACTAGGGTCAGGGTGCTTCGCTAAGCAGCCTGTAGCGCTGCGAGATGTTCTTCGAGATTGAATCGCAACCGCCCTCATGCTCATCGCTGCCCGACGCTGCACCTCTTCACTCCTTCTCCCTTTGTTGCTGCGCGCCGTGAAACCTCGTGGTGCACTCGTCCCGACCTCCACTCGCTCTCGATCCCATCGCGCAGGAGCCGCCCGAGCCCCCTAGCACTCCTCGCCAATCCTCGCGGGGGCCTCCTTCGACGAGCCCGGCTCTATCGCGAGTGACGACGACAGGTCCTTTCACCGTCCCATTCGGCGCTCTGCGTTGGTTTGCCGTCGCCTGCCACACTTCTCTTCGAGGCTGAGCGCCTGTTTTATCTCCATGCCCATCTAGGAGGCCAGCATCACAGCCTCGCCGTCGCGATGACCGCCGAAACGTACCAAGGGCTGTCGGATTTCGTGAAGAACCTTGCTATACAACACGACCCCGCCCACGATGCCTCGTTCAGGGCCCAGATCGCCGCGAATGGCGCGAAGCAGAATCCCGTTGCGCTCCGCGGACCCGAATCCGCCGAGAAGGCAGCTCTCGAGCGAGAGCTGGCTGCACTCGCCGCCCGTGTGCAGTACCTCGAAGCAAAGGCCAATGTTGTCGACAACCACACCTTCCCCATGACGCCAGGCGAGCCGATGAACTCGCCCTTCCTCTACACTCCCGCCGTGTCCACGGTGCGCAACAGCACCCAGCCAGGCCGCCGCGGATCATACAAGGAGAAGAGGGCAACGTGGGTCAGCAACTGGCTGGCCGCAAAGGAGCCGACTGGCGATCCCCAGACTCCCGCCGCTGCTCTCACCGAGGAGCAGCTTAATTATCTGCGCGATCATCTGAACAAGCAGGCTGACCAGATCAAGAACCAGCGCGAGCACATCGACAATCTCAGCTCCGAGGTCAACAAGCAATTGAGCAGCCAGAACATGGCATTCGAGCACGGCATTGAGGATATTGGCGCGCTGAAGCGAGAACTCGGGAAGCACCAACAGGCCAACGAGGCCTTCCAGAAGGCGCTGCGAGAGATTGGAAGCATTGTTACTGCCGTCGCTATGGGCGACCTGAGCAAGAAGGTCTTGATCCACGCCAAGGAGATGGATCCCGAAATCACCCTGTTCAAGCGCACCATAAACAGAATGGTGGACCAGCTACAAGAATTTGCCAGTCAAGTCACATTTTTGGCCAAAGAAGTCGGAACGGAGGGTAGATTGGGTGGTCAGGCAAATCTCCCGGGCGTCGATGGTATTTGGGCCGAGTTGACCGACAGCGGTAAGTTGCATAAGCCTAAACCTTCCTATCGGCCCGTCTAACTGAGGATGCAGTCAACGTCATGGCGAGGAACCTCACCGAGCAGGTGCGCGAGATCGCAATTGTAACTACGGCCGTGGCGCACGGCGACTTGAGCAAAAAGATTGAACGGCCAGCACGTGGCGAAATTCTCCAGTTGCAACAGACTATAAATACCATGGTGGACCAACTCCAGTCCTTCGCGACCCAAGTCACAAAAGTGGCCAGGGATGTCGGTACTGAGGGAAAGCTCGGAGGGCAGGCTGAGATTGCTGGCGTGAAGGGCATGTGGAATGAATTGACGGTCAACGTAAACGCCATGGCCCAGAATCTTACCACGCAAGTCAGAGATATAGCGCAGGTGACAACGGCCGTTGCACAAGGAAACCTGACCCGAAAGGTGGAAGCCGAGTGCAAGGGCGAAATATTGGAGCTCAAGAACACGATCAATCGCATGGTGGACCAACTGCAGCAGTTTGCTCACGAGGTTACCAAGATTGCACGCGAAGTCGGCTCCGAAGGCCGACTTGGTGGACAGGCCACTGTGCACGGTGTCGAGGGTACCTGGAAGGACCTAACGGAGAACGTCAACGGCATGGCTATGAATTTGACCACGCAGGTGCGAGAAATTGCAGAAGTCACAACAGCCGTCGCCCGAGGTGACCTGAGTCGGAAAGTCAAGGCCGAAGTCCAAGGTGAAATTCTCTCCCTCAAGATCACCATCAACACCATGGTGGATCGTCTGAACACTTTCGCCCAAGAAGTGAGCAAGGTGGCCCGCGAAGTCGGCACAGACGGTATTTTGGGAGGACAGGCGCAAGTCGAAAATGTTGAAGGCAAATGGAAAGATCTGACCAACAACGTAAACACCATGGCGCAGAACCTCACGCTACAAGTGCGGAGTATCTCCGAAGTCACGCAGGCCATCGCCAAGGGGGATATGAGCCGAAGAGTGCACGTCGACGCCGAAGGAGAGATTAGACTTCTCAAGGATACCATCAACGACATGGTCACGCGTCTCGACGACTGGTCACTCGCTGTGAAGCGTGTTGCTCGCGATGTCGGTGTTGACGGAAAGATGGGTGGCCAGGCTGATGTCCAGGACATCGATGGGCGCTGGAAAGAGATTACTACGGATGTCAACACGATGGCACAGAATCTCACATCGCAAGTTCGCGCATTCGGTGACATTACCAACGCAGCCATGGAGGGCAAATTTACACAGATCACGGTCGAAGCATCTGGTGAGATGGACGAGCTGAAGAGGAAGATCAACCAGATGGTGTCCAGTCTACGAGAAAGTATTCAGAGGAATACTGCTGCTAGGGAGGCAGCTGAGTTGGCGAACAAAACGAAATCCGAGTTCCTGGCCAACATGTCTCATGAGATCCGAACGCCCATGAACGGTATTATTGGAATGACTCAACTTACTCTCGATACCGATCTTACGCACGCGCAGCGAGAGATGCTGACCATCGTTCACAACCTAGCAGGACAGCTTCTCACCATCATCGACGATATCCTTGACATCAGCAAGATCGAAGCTAACAGGATGGTCATGGAGGAAATTCCGTTCTCGCTACGAGGCACGATCTTCAACGCACTCAAATCATTGGCACAGCGAGCCAACGAACGAAAACTGGACCTTGCATACGATGTCTCCTACTCTGTTCCAGATTACGTCGTTGGTGATTCTTTCAGGCTGAGACAGATCATCCTGAACTTGGTCGGCAACGCTATCAAATTCACCGAGCACGGTGAAGTCAAGGTCACCATATCGATGGCCCAGGATCATGAGTGCCCGACCGGTCAATATGTTTTCCAGTTTGCTGTCTCTGACACGGGTATTGGCATCCACGGAGACAAGCTGAATCTCATTTTCGACACGTTCCAACAAGCGGATGGATCGACCACTCGTAAATTTGGGGGTACAGGTCTCGGCTTGTCGATCTCCAAACGTCTCGTCACCCTCATGGGTGGAAGAATGTGGGTAACCTCGAATTACGGAAAGGGTAGTACGTTCTACTTCACGTGCAGAGTTCGCCTTGGCAACCCGGAACTGAAAGCCATCCAACCGCAACTCGCACCGTACAGCAAGCATACCGTTCTTTTCGTCGACTACGGGCACACCAAATTTTCGGAACAGATTGTGGAACATCTCAGGGCCCTCGACCTCGTTCCGCTTGTTGTCCACTCTGTGGATGACATTCCTCCGTCGGAGAAACGCACAGCAACGGAAATGCCGTTCGACTGTGTCATTGTCGACAACGAGCGGACTGCAAGAGAGCTCAGGATTGCGGAACGTTTCAAGTACATCCCGCTAGTTATGCTCACGCCCAGAGTAGCCATAAGCCTGAGGACTGCGCTCGAAAATGGCATATCAAGCTACATGACGACACCATGCTTACCGATGGACCTGGGCAATGCCTTAATTCCGGCCCTCGACGGCCGCGCAGCACCACTCGTTTCGGATGCGTCGAAATCCTACAACGTTCTGCTTGCTGAGGACAACGCTGTCAACCAAAAGCTTGCAGTGAGAATCCTGGAGAAGTACCATCACCGGGTGACGGTGGCGAACAACGGTTTGGAAGCCCTTGAGCATATCAAGAAGAAGCGATACGACTGCGTCCTCATGGACGTGCAGATGCCTGTCATGGTAAGTTACGATGCACACTACATCAGAGTAAAACTAACACATTTTGCTAGGGTGGTTTCGAGGCTACTGCCAAGATTCGTGAGTGGGAGCGTGACAACGTTCTCCCATCGACCCCAGTCATCGCTCTGACCGCACACGCCATGGTCGGCGACCGCGAAAAGTGTCTCGCGGCGCAGATGGATGACTACCTCTCTAAGCCGCTGAGGCAGAATCAGCTCATTCAGACCATCCTACGCTGCGCGACTATTAGCAGCACGCTGTACGAGAACGAACAGCGACAACACGCAAATAGCCGCATGGCGCCACCTGAGCTCCATCTTCCTCCAGGGACCACTCCATCGTCCACGCCCAAGGGTCCAACGCAGAGGCCACATTTAGAGGCAAGGGGTTATACCGAACGAGCGGTTGCTGGTGACGGCAGCCCTTCGCTTTTGGCTGCGGATCAAGCCGATCCCATGGATAGAGTGAGCTCCAGCTTCGCCACCCAAGAACGCCCAAGCTAACGGAAGAAGCAGCTTCTCCTTCGGTCGCACAGCAGCTAAGCTTGTTAGGCACACATCCCTAGCTACAATCAAGTTGCGTTGTCGCGTTCAAAGTCGTGATTAGTGTATTTCAGCAGATACCCAAAGTCTACGAGCAGAAGTCAGCGGGCGTCTTTGCGGCGAGGGCACCGTCTGACGTGGTCGGGCTCTCTATGGCGGACCTATTCATCTCCTACATTCCCGGCGTTCGCATTACCTCATCAATTCTTGTTTAATCCTTTCTTGCAGCTATCGTTATGGGTTCCGTCGGTGTGTAGCTAGCGTGTGGTAGTGGGATGCTCTGGAAAGGCAATAAGGTTGAGAGCGAGCAGATGGGGTTGGTTCACTGTACTTGATGCATTGGTGGTGTTTTGGGTCGTTCTATTTATCTTGGTCGGCGTGTTGGGTTGTTGTCGGCCTGTTACTCGGGGTACTGTCGCTCTTCTTTATCCTCAATCCATGACTTTCGTTTGCATGAACTGCTAGACACTTGAAGCGGTGATGTTCTATCAAAGCCGTAGCGGCGAAGTCGCCTTTGTTCTCGAGAGTGCACCCTCTGCTCCTTTGCTTTTCACATGCTTGGCGCACGCCTGGTGAAGTTGTTGGGCGGTTGGGCCTTACACAGGCTATATTAGCCACCCGATATAGCACTGTGTAGCAAGCATCGTCCGTGTCTCTCCGGTCTGCCTGAGAGGACGGGACAGCAACAGCATCTATAGCTGCAATGCACTGCATGTCGGCGAGTGGAGGTCATTCCACCCCACGCTGCGTAGGAACGCGGCTCCAGACCCTCGGGAGGCCCAACATCGGTCCGCGGACCAGGGTACTACACTCCCGCGTCTTGCACGCACCGCCAAGCATCTCGTCTCTTTGCGCCCCCGTACTGATCGATCTACGCCATTTGCGACCTCAGCCTTGTCAGGCGTTCGGACAACTCACCGCGTGTGCGCGCAGCCTTTCGCAAAGCCTCCCAGGCTGTGTGACTGCAGGCCGTCGTCTCACCGGAGTCGGAGGGAGGACCTGTCCTCAACAAGTAGGGCGAAAAACCGGGGCGGCGAAGTGAAGGCGAGACCCTTCACCCTCTCCACCTGTGGACCTTCACTTTCCCCATCACCATCACCGCCCCATAATCGTCCGTAGCGCTTAGACCTCGCTGCATGGCGCACCGTACGGCTGCCTGACACATTGTCCTGTTCAATACCAACGCTCTCTCTGATTTGTTTGTCTCGTCGCTAGGCTGCGTCGCGCGGTGCCCGGGCGCAGCTGCCTTCTTTTCCCCCCTTCTGTATTTAGAACCCGCTGGCTTCGCATTAAGATTCCACGCCTGTCCTTTGCGTCTCCGATTCCAACTTTCTCGGTTCGCGCGCGCTGAAGGAGCTCGCTTTTGTCGCTCCAGGCCAACGCACGGATTTCGACATAGCGGTCCGAACAGCCTCTGCGTATTAGACCTTGCCACCCCTCCGGAGTGGTTTCCCAATGGATGACAACTCATATTACGCTCCCTCGACCACCGCCGACCGCGGAGGGATCGAGGACGAGATCGATATCACCAATACCCTAATTCAGTCGCTCGATCCGACCGACCCCAGGCACCTTGAGTTCAAAACCTATTACAGACGGACTCTAGACCGCCTCTACACCCGCTTGGCTCAGTATCCATCTGCCAGCGGCTACCAGCTATCTGCGGCTCCTTCGCCAGGCGGGAGCTCCGCGTCTGGGTCGCGCAAGCGTAATCGAGACGAGTCGAACGACGACGCGAGCTTGGGCACTACTCCTGGGGGTTCACCTGGAACTCCATTGACTATGGATTACCATGGATACTCTAGATACCAGGCTGCTGCTCCTTCACATGCAGTGAAGCGTGAGATGCGTGAGATGCCTGCCGACGCTGATTTCATCGACCTGACAGTAGACGAGCCGGTTGTGGATCCCTTCCCGGAGTTGCTTCACGCCTACCAACCAGGTCATATGAACCAGTCAGTCGAGGCGTTTAATCAGGAATGGCTCAATACCGACGCACTTGCCCAATTCCTGGCCGCTCCTATGCCGGCTGGCAGCGCGTACGGATATCCCGCCGTATATCCTCCCTCGGCTCCCCAGGCGGGTCCTGCGTACCATGCCGTAGTGCCCAACTCGACTCCGTTTACAAGCCTCGAAGATGAACTTTTCGGCGGCGCCGCCGATGAATTTGCTGGCCCAGAGGCTGTCCAGGATCTCATTGAGAACATCCGGCTTCACGACGAAGTCGAACCAGAGGCCCGCGAGCAAACACCCAAGGCCATGTGTTCGACCCTTATGGAGCATCAAAAGATTGCCCTTACTTGGCTGCTCAAGATGGAGCGCGGCAAGAGCAAGGCCGCAATCCTGGCCGACGAAATGGGCCTTGGAAAGACCGTCGAGGCGCTCGCGCTCATTCTGGCCAACCCGTCAGATACCCCAGCATGCAAGACCACCCTCATCGTCGCCCCCGTTGCGCTCATGCGTCAATGGGAGAAGGAAATCAAACGTCACGTGCATCAAAGTCACCATCTAAGCGTGTACGTTTACCATGGTACCAGCAAAAAGGCCGACTTTGACAAGCTTCGAACCTACGACGTCGTACTGACGACCTTCGGTACTTTGGCTCAGGAGATGAAAGTGAAAGAGAAGAGGATGCTCGCAGAAGCAGAGCAACGCGAACAGCAAGCGACGGAAATCAAACGCCCTGCACGCGAGATGATTACGCTCCTGGGCCGGAAATCGATGTGGTATCGCGTAATTCTTGATGAGGCGCAGTGCATCAAGAATCGCAACACGCTGACATCCAAGGCGGCGAATGACTTGCAAGCGCGACATCGGCTTTGTATGACGGGAACTCCGATGATGGTATGTATTCCCTGTAACCAACTCGAATCGGATTTTGTAAAATCTGGCGGCTTTGCCTCGAAACATTAGGCCTTGACATCCCTGTGGATCAAGTTTGCAAAGGACAGCCACTGACCACTTTACAGAACTCGATCGATGAACTCTACGCACTCATCCGGTTCCTCAAGATTCCCCCGTATAACGTGTGGGGCAAATTCTCTAGCGAGATTTCGAAGCTCTTGAAGACCAAGGAGCCCCGCCTCCACAAACGTGCGATGGGCCGCGTACAGGCAGTGTTGAAGTCGATCATGCTGCGTCGCGGCAAGACGACGTTAGTTGATGGGAAACAGATCTGCGAGTACGTATACGTCAACCCACGTCGGGAACACAGGCCACGCCGCTACGTGTAATGAGAAATGAGAAATGGGGTACCAGAGCCACTCTAGATGAGCTTTACTGACCTCGATATGTAGGATCCCTCCGAAGCACACCCACATGCAGACTGTCGAATTTTCTGACCACGAGCGCGATATCTACCAGGCTGTGGAAACACGGTCGCAGGTGACACTCAACCGCTACCTTGCGAAGGGTACGTACGAACTGCGTCGTAATCTCAACGCAGTGTGGCTGCTGGTGTGCCACACTGGACACTGAGACTTCTCTAGATGAGCTTTACTGACAATGTAATTATAGGCACGGTGAACAACAACTACGCTAATGTACTTGTCATGTTGCTTCGATTGCGGCAGATTTGCTGCCACCCTCACCTCGTCAAAGATTTGGGTGTGCAAGTCTCAACGGAAGGAATCGCAGAAGACATTCTCTTGGACCGTGCCAAGCTGCTCACTGAAGACGTCGTCAATCGCCTGATAGAAACCGACAGCTTTGAATGCCCCATCTGCTACGAAACGGATGCCAATCCCACTATCATCATACCATGTGGTCACACTACCTGCGGCGAGTGCTTTCAGAAGCTAATGGACCCATCACGCGCTGTCCTTGAGGGGAACGAGAGCGCTAGCGCCAGGTGCCCTCATTGCCGTGGAGCTCTGAGCTCTGAGCACATCACTGACTTTAAGCATTTCTGCAAGATCTTCTGCCCGGGGAAGCTTACGGGAATGCTCAAAGCGGCGGGTTACGGAGACGCAGAAGACGGGACGCCTGAAATAGACTCGGGTTCGGATTCGGACTCGGAGTCAGAGTCTGACTCTGATCAGGATGACGATGACAGCTTGGGTGGCTTCGTCGTTCCCGATGAAGATGTAGATCTGGAGGAGCCCGAGGAGTTCCAGTGGACTGATGACGCTGCAACACCTCCCATGGCAGATCAGAAGACGCACATAGACAAGGGTAAGGCTAAAGTCAAGGGCAAAGGTACGTTATTCTTCGTAACAGTGATAACCCAACGAATGAGCTTTACTGACCTCTCTGAAATCCAGGTAAAGCCAAGAAATACAAGTCGATCGTCACCCTTGCGCAACTCAAGAAAGAATCCTTACGGAGCGCATCTGCCAAGCGGAAGTACCTAAGGCGTCTTCGGAAGAAGTGGGAGTCTTCGGCCAAGATCGACAAGACTATAGAGCTTCTCGACACGATCCGAACTGCTGATCCGACGGAGAAGACGCTCATATTCTCCCAATTTACGTCGCTCCTGGACCTCTTGGAGGTTCCCTTGACGGACCAGAAGTTCAAGTACAAGCGTTACGACGGCAGCATGCGCATGGATAGCAGGGCTGAAGCTGTCAACGAATTCATGGACAAGGCCGACGAGAACATCATGCTGGTGTCGCTCAAGGCGGGTAACGCTGGTCTCAACCTCAGCAAAGCCTCGCAGGTCATCATTTTGGATCCTTTCTGGAATCCGTTTGTGGAGGAGCAGGCTATCGACCGAGCGCATCGGATGCCGCAGAAGCGCGAAGGTACGTCACCTCGAAAAGGTCGCTGAAGGCACTGTCGATGAGCAGTACCGACATCCTCTTTGGCAAATCATACTGTTTACTATGGCCATTCATGCTAACTTATCTGCAGTACACGTCCATAGGGTCCTTGTTCCCCAGACTGTGGAAGATAGGATCTGCGCCCTCCAGGATAACAAGCGTGAGATCATCAACACTGCGCTCGACGAGGGTGTGAGTAAGAGCCTGACTAGACTAAGCGTGGGGGAACTCCAGTATTTGTTCGGCCTTAGGGAGCGTGATTAGGTGGGAGCGTGTACCCTTCTTTCCTAAATATGGTGGTTTTGTGTTCCCCGGCGCGGGAAGGTTCCGGCGAACTTGGACGGTATTTCCTTCACGGCATCTTGATACCCCCTTTATGAACGGCATCTAAGAACAGGAAGGGCTCCCCATAGGAGATAGGATCGGTTGTTGGCGCAGGTACATGGATATTTGTGCAAATACATGGCATGAGTAGTTAGCCAGTCAATCAGATAGGCTGGTGCACATGGTTATGGTCAATCGAATGTGTAGAATTCAATTGAACACTGCGTTGCGAGTTTCAAACATCGTACCAACCAATACGGTGCAAACGCACTGAGTCGCTTGTGGATGAGTTTCACCAAGTACGGGCTTGCGACGCTTCTACATCACTAACTTCACAGTCCATACCCCCTCAACCACCTCAACTCCCTCGCCTGCTGCTCCAGCGCCTTGCGCATCTCAGCGCCATACATCCTCTCCTTCGTCCGCAGCTCCTGCGTCTCCGCTTCCTCAGCCACCCCATCAAACTGATCCACATCAAACGCATTATCACGCCCAAACCCCACCATACCCAACTTCCCATCACCCGTCCAGACTACGAGATTATCCTGCCCCAGCGGAACATCGTCAGCGCGCGAATATGCCGCCGCCGCCGACACAGTGGGGATAATCTTCTGCACGAGATCGCCCCACCCGGCTTCCGGAGCAGGCTGCCCGGCCCTCTCCGCATCGTTGATGTTGAAATGGCGGACGGGCGTCGAGCCGTCGCGCTCGACCCATTTCAAGTTGCCGTCGCCGTCGGAGAAGACGAGGCGCGCGCCGTGTGGAGCGACGGAGAGCAATTTCGAGCTGGATGCCGTCTGTCGGTTTTGGTACAGAGCGTGGTTATTCCGGGTGGTCCTGGTGTCGGAGGAATTGATCGAGCGGGTGGGATCGGACGAGAGGCCGTAGAGCTCGAGGGAGCCTTTGCCTTTGTACTCGCCTGCTGCGATGAGGGTGTGTCCTGGAATGGATTTCGCGTCGCGGAGTAGACCCGGGGAGGAGTACGGCTTGTGCAGGCGTAACTGGTGCGGGATGAAAGGGTGCGGTATAGCTGTCAAGCAGGACAGACGCGCGCCGGAATGCACGGTACCGCGTAGGCGGGGGAAGTAGCGACGGTCGAAGTTCAAGAAGCTCGTGAAGCGGCCTGCGACCCATATATCGCCGTTTCCGTCCCATTCGCGTGTCGTAGGGAGGTGCAGAATGGAGAGGGCGCCGGGTTGGGAGAGGGAGACGTGGCCGCCAAAGTCGCCGGGTCCAAGGCGGGAGAATGAGGGTGGCGAGGAGCCGCCAATGAGCTCACAGCGTGCGGGGGAAGGTGTGGAGGGGGGCTTGCGCGTGTCGTGGAGGTGGACAGTCCAATTTGTGCCTACTGTGAGGGGTGTAGGGTGGCGGGCTTCCGAGAGGGCGGTGATAGGGAATGGGTACGGTGTCCGTGATATTATGCTGAGGGTGTTGAGGTCGACTTCGTTGAGGACGTTTTGGACGGCGAAGAAGGCTTTTTGTTGGCGGCTGTCTATGCTGACGCATTCAACTGCTCCGGTCTCCGTCATGATGGATTGGCTCTGTGTGAGCCTTGTGTCGTGATCCAAATCCGAGCCCTTGTTTGGGAGGAGCCCGATTGACGTCCGCGCGACGATCCTGCCCTGACGGTAGCTGGCCGAAGCATCCCATATGCTGATGCTCCCATCCTCCAGCGGCGCAACCAGCTTATCCGCCATGCCGTCCTGATCATACAGTATGCCCGCGCCCGTAGCCTCATGGTGTAGATGATCGTCCTGATGACCATGCCTCGCATCCTGAAACCACTGTATCGAATGCGGCGCATGCCTCTGTATAAACTCCCTGTAAAAGTTCACCTTCTCCTCCGGATAAGTAGGATCCCAGTTCGCCAGCAGCGCCGTCCTCCTCTTCGACGCATTGTACTCGGCCTGCACATCGGCGCTCGGGGCGACAGGGTCGTATACGGATGTTGTGAATGCGTCGGCGATGCTATCAGCTGCTCTGATAAGCTCCGCAAGTCGAGGATCGATATCTGAAGTGGACTGCAGACGACGGCGTCTGCGCTCGGCGGCGGAGTGCTCGAAGCATAGTCGCTTCCATCGGTTGTTGTCGCGGGAGAGGTTGAGGAACTGGCGGGAGACGAACTGCAGGCGTACGAGTTCTGCTGGCTCGAGGACTGGGGTGGGGGTGTTAGCGGTGGGGTGTTGGGAGCTCGGTTCCGACGGTGGTGCTCACAGGAGATTATGTGGAGGATTAATTCGTCAGGGAGGTGGCGCATTGTGCGGTACTGTGGTCGAGGAGGGTTGGAGGGCGAAAAAGGGTTAGGGGGGAAGAGGTAGGAGAATAGGAACATGGTGCGGCATGTTTATCTCGAGTCGTGAGAGCTGCTCCGCAGTCGCGGAACTGAGGGCGGAAGGGCTGACGACACCTATCCGAGGTTGAACTAGCCGATATCGGTCTAGCGTGTTGTAGAAGGCATTTGGAGCTTCGTCCCGCGCCGGCTCTGGGGAAGAGGTCTTTCGTGAGTAAGATTGGCGAGGTTTCAATCACGTGCCCAAGCTCCAGGCATCCGGGGCCCAGTAAACTCTGCAACAGGGGACCATGGCGATGCCGTTGAGGCATCTGGTGTAGTTGCAGCGTGATAGGTTGCGAGAGAGGCATTACCGTAAAGACCCGTCTTCGGACAAGACTTGTCGAGTAGTACAACCATAAGTAACAAAGAAGACCCGAGCTCAACGCTGAGAAATGGTCGAGCTGCCCGTGGTGACCCGTCGACCATGCTTGCCAAGAAGCCACACTCAACGTGGTCGATGAGCGCGTACGTGTATGATATAGTCTTCGAAGGGTTCGCTGTTACCGAATGGTTCGCATCTGGTGATACTCACTATTGAGCATTGTCCCACCGCTTCTCCATATCGTAACCTACGGCCGTCCTCATCGTACTCTGCCCATACCCGATATATATCTCTTTTCCTCAGATCCATCCACGTTGCAGAGGCAGTATCGCCCAAGGTGCACTCGACCAAACGGTCAAGCTCTCGTTCATCGTAACCGTGCGATCCAGATTCAGTGATTGTGCGCAAGCAGTAAGTAATGCGCCATTTTGTGCGCCGGAAGAGTTTAGCCCGGCACATGGGGCATGTCGAATGGGTATCTAGCCAGGTCGAGATGCATGTTCGGTGGTAGACATGTCCACAGCTTTTGACGCGAACGGGTGGCAGGAACGGGTGGTAAGGGAGAAGGCAGATTGCGCATTCATCGTCGGCATGCAGGCTACTTGGGAGACATGTGAGGCCTTGTGCGAGGAAGTCCCCGTGGCTCGTATGTAAAGCTGGTCGCTCAGACAGATTTGATTTCGGTGCGGCTACGCTGTGGCCGGCGTCCGGGGTGGTCATTGCTGGTGATCGAAATGCGGCTTTCGTAGTTGATGTCCCGGATGTATCAGAGGAGAGACGGAAGAGAAGAAGCCCGAGGGAAGTATGCTCTTATATCAAAGGATAAACAATGATCCATGGTAGCTAGTTCACACGATAATCGAGTTTTCGAACATTTGGACTGTGAATTGTTGAAGTTTGAAATGTGAATTGTTGAAAACCCCATTATGGAGCGCAGGTTCGCATGCGTGCTTGTGCCATTCCGGCGACATAACCATTGAGACTGGAACTCGCAATAATGTGAGATTTTTCGAGCCCTTCCGAGCAACACAACGATAGAAGTGCGTGGTATTTGGCGATGTGAAAGAAGCGAAGAAGTGTCGTGATGGAGTTACTGAGGAGCCAATCGAAGCAGTTGTGGATCGATCCGCAAAGTGGGGGCTTGGCGTCCCAGCTGAACGTAGATTAAGCGCCCCGAAGAACCCTACACGAACATCCAACAATCCTCTCACGATGCTGTGATCGTTTCTTGACAAAACACGTAACTAGCCGGCCAGCTCATAGTCCGCGGAGAAATCACAGTCAACCCTCAAAGCTCGCAGAAGCACTGTGCATCCGAAACGCCAGCAACAACTGTAGGCAGCGTCTGACTCAACTCTTCTAATCAATGGGAACATCGCAGGAATCAAGAACCGTCAAAGACACCGCCAGGTGTATTTTGTGGCTCGTGACGTTGAGGCACGTGTGGGAGGTATCGAAATGGCGCCCTTGATTCTGTGTGCAAAGATGAGGAAAGGACCGAGATGTGCGGCAGATATATTGGGTGTTGGGATGAGATCGTTGAGTAGGATCGATACAGGGGTATGCCGTCGCCTTTTGGCGTAGTGAGGTTTGGATCTCATCTCCTCATCTGTTTCTCTCTGTACATATGGGATACGGTCTACTCCTTTACGTCTTATCTGACAATCTTCTGCGCTCCAGCTTTACTTTTCTCGTTTTGGATACTCGCTCTTATGCGTACTCTTGAGATTCTCCTTAGTCGCTCTTCCAACTCCACCTTGTTATATCCCTCGTACCCTTAGTATCCTTTACGTGTTTAGTGGTAACTTTGGCTTCATCCTTACCTACTTTATCGCCCGTCTCCCTGCGAATATCAGTACAAACCCGGAGAGTTCTTTCAAGGCCGAGTCAATAGCCCATTCTATACGTGTTTTGCGCTTCTATTGCTACTATGCCGTCTCGTCTTTCGTCTCAGGGTATCTTGTGGGTTGACCGCCGCGCGAAGCAAATAACAGTGCGCTGTCACTGAGCTGGTTACCTGGCAGCTTTCACTTCATTCACTCACGTCCCCGCCCACAAACCCCACCCACAAATTCCAAAATAGCAATTCAGTAACCCACCCTATATATATTAATTCCCCCAGAAAAGCGTACTATGACCACAAGCCGTGAACCGCCCCTACAGACGCCTTGCAGATGATCTCTTCCACCTTCCCTCAGGTCGGTGTTCGTCTGCGGGAGAGCCACCCGCGATAGGGTGATATGCTTGTTATAGTCTGCGCGCGTTCGAGCCTACCGAGAAGCGCTACATCAAGCTCTCTTGTCCTAGTAATTGGGTACAAGTTGATGAGGTAAGCCTAGTAGAAAAAAGTCCCAGCTTGTTAAGGGCACCTACAGCAAATCTGATCTAAGGTCTCCGTCTTGAGGAACCTTGGGTTCCTTCACAGGGGGCATAGGGCGCTCAAATAGATTTCTGGATCGCGGGGAGACGATTTCTTTTGCAGATTTAGAGGGCTTTTTTTAAGATTAAATTGAGGAATAAGCCTAGATAGTATAAGCTGTTATTCGGAGTGTAATAAAACTAAGTAGTATTAAAAGGGTCACTGTTCAATTCCCCTATAAGTTAAAATAAAAGAGGCTAGGATGTAGGCTATATAATAAAAGTAACGACAGGCACCTCTAACACAAGGCAGCATATGCTAGAACCTCTTTAAATAGGCTTTGCAGTTAACGATTTTTCCTTTAATTACCTTTCACGACGCATTCTATACCTCTAAGCTAGAGTTAGCCTTAGAATATCTAAGGTTTATAAATTACAAAACTAACTCGTAGGAAACGCAAGCAAATGAAGGTAAATAAGATATAAGGTAGCATAACTTTAGTATCTAATATAGTACTGCTGCTTTACAAAGCTACTCCTATATACTACTCACACATACATATATCAACATGAGACACTACACCGCCAACCTGACAACGCCCACGCTACAGTAACACAGCTATAAAGGAATAGACCGAACAATAGATAATAGGGAACAATGACAGATGTACGCACCCTGAACGCCTCGCCAACGACAATGAGCGCAGCAGTGCAGAAATAACAAGAGGAAGGGAGGACCAAAAATCCAATTACAAGGTGTTAAGAGCGACACCTTAACCATGCAATGCAATAGACAAGACAGTAGGGGAAAGAGTATGACGAGATAGGAACGCGAACATGGCATTGCCAGTAACCCAAGGCTAGTCCGCTTTTCCTGGCTCATCGACCTGCACGCGGCCATTGATCCATGGCGACTTCAGAGACGGCGTATCCGGGACGCCATGCGGGATGTATATCGCTGACCCCTGTGTGGCTCGGTGCAATAGAGCGAGGAGCGGCCTCGGTGATATAGCTCACACCATCTTCAGAGGCGTAGGATGGAGGACGAGGACCTTGAACCTCAGGCCCAGCTACACTAGCCGCAGGCTCCGTAACCGACCCATCCCTCGAACCCGCCTGCAACGGCGGCACCTCACTCGCCCTCGATCCATTCGCCCTCTGCCAATGCAGCAAATTTGGATCAACCCTCACACTACTCCTCCAAAGCCCATACGCAGGCGGCGGCAACGCTACTTTCTCCTTAGCCACGCCCTCGCTCTCGACTTCTTCTTCTTCATCGGAGAGGTCGTCGTCGCGCGCGAGGTGGACTTGGATGGGTTGGACGGGGTGAAAGCCTTCGGGGCCTGTCATGGAGGGTATGTAAGGGCGCGAGGCGTCTTCTACGGGTGGGTGCAGGATGAGCATGCAGAGGCGGATGAGGGAATGGCAAAAGAAGATGGTGGTGCCGAGGACAATCATTATGAAGAGGACGTGGACTTCTTGACGGAGGTCTTTGCGAGAGAGTGCTAGGGCGAGGTCTGTATGTTGTTAGTGTGGTCAAAGACTGTGAGAGGTGAGCTTACAGATTGCCAGCACGGTCGATAGGAAAAGACCTGATATGATGCATGCAAATAGCTTCCCTCGTGCAGCTGTGCCTCGTATAGATGGCATGCAGCCTCGTTGTTCCTTCCTCCTTCGCGTCCATTGTGCCTGTCTGTGGTGCTTCCGCCTGCGGTGCCGTCGCCGTCTCCTCTGTCGGTTGGGGTCGTTCGTCTCATCCTGCATTTGTTCCACGTCTGGGTTCGAATTGCCCCCGATTCCTGCATAGTCCAACTGTACATCGGCCGGATGTCGATCTGGCGCATGCCGTTCGTGGCTATATATTGTCTCAGGTTCTCTCAGGTCATGTAGCGGCGCGATTGTGCGCATGTATGAACCCGCAGTATGCTGGGGGCGCAGAGGCGAACGGGAATCGCTCGAGTTGCGGGGCGGATCGTTTGAAGTAGGGGCGGTGATGGGCGAGGGTGATTGTTCCCGGCGAAGGAAGCTTAGAAAGGGAGGCTTTGGCGTGTTCCAGGCGGAATTCGGGTTCGGTGATTGCGAGTAGACCGAGGAGCCATTGACCATCGAGCGAACATTGTGGTGTAATGCGCCGAAGCGGGAAGATGATTGTGACGCGGGCGAGCCCTCTGGTGTTTGGTCTGGTCGCGGCGACCATTTGAAAAGCTGTGGTATAGGCATAGTTGCTGATGCTCCTCCAAGATTCACCAACTTTGGTAGTAAGGTCTGTGTATGAACAACCTTGCGAATGCGTCTCTGCTCTCCGTCCCTTATATCTCCCTGTGTCCGTACCCTCTTCGACACGTCTGTTCTTGTTTACACTCCAAAAGAGCTATTAGATACGAATGAGTGGCTAGAAGAGCCGGTCCATGCAGCAACCTTCCAGTCGTGAAAGCCAGAATAGGGTAAGATAAGAATGATGGGAGCCTGCCGGTCGGTTAGGAAAAGGCCTGCATGTCGAGGATGTAGCGGTTCGGGTCGAATCGTTGGCTGTATGTCGACAAGGGGCCCGTAGGAACGAATCGAAAGAGGCAGTCGAAGTGGGTCGAATGCGAGCTGTAGTGCTGAATCCAGCAAGTCCGAATCCACCACCTGTTCGCGAGAATAAAGGTTGTAGGGAGAAAAGGATCGCGGCCAACGAACGACGCAACGCAGCGAGAGGCGAAACTGGTGGTCAACAGCACAGTTTCCAATAAGCTGGAGTTAAGGGAATGAGAAGGAGACAGGTGCATGGGAAGGAAGGAGGGCCGTCGCACGAGGGCCTGCAAGGAGAGCTGCTGCTGGTCGTCGACGATGGCAGAGCATTGAAGCGCCAGGCCATCTGAAGCAGGTCGCGTATCAAACGGGGGCTTCAGGCTAGATGAAACGCACTGGCGCTGCAGGCATGCCCGCAGCACACGGACCGCAGGGCAATCATGTCTGCGTTCGCAACTTCATTTGGCTGCATCGTTCGTGGCTCTTGTGCGTGGGAGGACTGAGGATGGGTGTTGTCAGCAAAAGACAGCGACGCGTGAGTGATGGTTGGCTGCGCCGGAAATTCTCCGAAGGAGTTGAGCACTGAGTGCCAATCACTCGTCGCGACAGCTGTGTTTCCTCGACAAAGGCTGCATTTACTGCACGACACCCTTGCAAAGGGTAGGGACATGCAGATTGAAGAAATCAAATGTTGTCCTCAAATATTGTTGTCCGCCAATATGCATACACAGCATGCCGTCGCACGGCAAGCCAAACCAAACGTTCGCGTCAGGAACGCGTCCTCGCCCTTTACAACCCAAGGCCATCCCCATCACTGCATGTCGCGGCGTGTCTAGTGTGGCACCCTCGTGAGACGCGGGGCATCTGGCCTCAGAGCAAAGCATGTGGAAGCAAGCACTTTTGTTTCTTGCCACGCTTTGCGCCATCTTCCCAAACCACGAATTTGCGGCCCAGTACTCCGTTTGACTTCACTTCCCTAGCTCTCCTACCATGAGCGTGCGATCTGACGATGCGGAGACCACTGTTGGACGCTAAGTCAGCTTGGATTCCGTTTCAATCGCCGTGTTGTTGAACTTGGCGCATCGTTTCTGGGCGGCGAACGCATCGCGCGCGCAGCTTGGTGTGTCTCCGAGGATCGGATGCTAGTTTTCCATACAGAAATACCGGAACGCGAGATAGGGTCATCACGCGAGCATGCGATGACAAGAAAAGGCTGGACTTACAAAGTGGCTCGTCTTGAGGGTGGAAACGCACATCGTTCACCGCTCCCCTGTGGCCTGGCAACTTGTGCAGAAGCTTTCCAGTGCGCGCCTCCCATATGGCTACGCTTTGGTCTCCGCTACCAGCTGCGATTCTCTCGCCCTTTGCATCCCAGCTTGCTTTAAGTAGATTTCGCTCCTGGCCCGTAGGCGCACCGTCGTATGTTTGGATCCGTCGATCAGCGGGCGCGAAAGGTCGTACATCCCATGTGCGAACAGTCGAGTCGTGCGCGTTGGACAAAAGAGTGGTGTTGTCTGGAGACAGCTGTAACGACGTGACCGTGTCGGTGTGACCAAGCAGTGCGTAGCTGACTGCCTTCTTCCTAAGATCCCAGACCTTGATGTCGTTGTCAATTCCACCTGTGAATAATTCGTTGCCGGCTTCGGATAGAGCGATCGCGGTGATTGGGAATTCGGTGGGTATGAAGCTTATCGCGTCTTTTGTTCGCGTGTCCCAAAGCTGCTCAGCTGATTAGCAGCGTCCTCTTCTAGTGATCTTCGGGCAACGTACTCCAATGTAGCCATCGTCCGAGCCGCTTACGAGCATCTCCTCGCCGCGTTTACTGACATCCATACAATTAATTACTTCGTCATGGCCTGGATGCCGCCGTATCCTCTCGCCCGTCTCCACGTCCCAGCTTGCCAAGTGCATGTCCGCAGACGCAGAGAACAGCACTTTGGAGTCTCGCGACCAGTGCAGGTCCAAAACTGCTTGTTTGTGGCCAGTCAAGATGCCGTAGTTGTCGCAAGCTCCAGAACTGCGCCAGAGTACTGCTTGATGTTAGAGCAACGCGTGGCTGGCAAAAACGGTAGACTGACATATGGAGCGGTCCATAGATCCAGAGGCGATGAATTGGCCGGTTGGATCAAAGCGCGCTGCAAAGATCTCTCCAGAGTGCCCCGTCAACTCCATGACGGGCGACTGGAGCACGCCGGCGCGCGGGACCTGTCATGCCTGTCAGCCATCGCAGTCTTTAGCAATTGCGCATTCCACTGGCTTGAGGATGAAGGCATACCGCTTGTATGAGGGCGCCATTTTTCCCAGTGCCATTCGATATGGCTACCGCAGAGTTGCCGTTGAGGTTCGCATCCGACTTTGCTCGTTTGACCAGCTGCGAGGTGCCGAATGAGTCGGCGGCGGGTCTCTTCTCTCCGGACATGGTGTCGTCTTGGGTATCGAAGGTTGTATTGGCTGCTGTTCGTGGCTGGACTTGCGTGGCATGCACCCTAGAGCTGGTAAACTTTCGTGAAGTCCGCCGCGCTAGCGCGCTTAGTCATCGGTCACTTCACCAGCGCCCGCCTCGCAACTCTATATTGACGACTCCTGCGTAAGCTCACCTCATAACCCGAACTCAAACCGGGTGCTCGCTATAGTTGCTCCCAAGAAGAACCCTGAGCTATCTCACTGAAAGATGGCTTCGACAAAAGCCGGCCGTTTGGGCGAGGAGTGAGCTCGAGACTCCAGCTACTGCCTGTGCGAATCGCTAATCGTTGGTAGAGTCTGGAAGTAAGTCCCTACTCCGCCTGGCTAAAGGCCGGTCTGACTTGAAAGAACGCGAGTGGACAAGGTCAGCGCCGAGCTGGTCACCCTCACCTACGGCACCATCGTTGCGCAGCTATGCAAAGACTACGAGTTCAACTACCCGGAGGTCAACAAGCAGTTGGATCGCATGGGCTACAACATCGGACTGCGTCTGATTGAAGACTTTCTTGCCAAGTCGAGTGCACCGACATGCTCCAACTTCCGCGAGGTGGCCGAGATGATCTCCAAGGTAACCCTGCATTGTCAACGACGCATGCATGAAAGCTCACGCATGGCCTCCAGGTTGGCTTCAAGATCTTCCTCAACATAACGCCTACCATCACGAATTGGTCGAGCGACAACAAGCAGTTCTCGCTCATCTTCGAAGAGAACCCGCTGGCAGACTTCGTGGAGCTGCCCGACGACGGCCGAGCACAGGACGAGCTGTGGTTCTCCAACATACTAGTTGGCGTGTTGAGGGGCGCATTAGAGATGGCAGGTTCCCCAAGCCTCTGGGCGATGGCGGCTAACGTCTATGCAGGTACACATGCAGGTGGAGGCGCATTTCACCAGTGATGTACTCCGCGGCAACGACACCACGGAGATGAGGATATCGCTCATCCGCTACATCGACGACGAAATGCCGCCGGACGACGAGTGAGCCGAGGATCTGCGACAATGACTTCACGGATACCCAGCTTCGGTTTAGATAATTGCACAAAGGCGTTCGGCGTGTTGCACGGGTCTCGAAGGATTCACGAATTGCACTTGGTCTTCTTGGGAGTCGCGCAGGGTGTCCTGCCCGCCAAAGTGCAAATGCGGGACTGTGGCGGGGACGTCGTAGCCGCCAAGGTTGACAACCCACAACCGCACCGTGCCGTCTCGACTGCAATTGCACTCGGCAGATAGATGCTCAGCGCATACACAATACACGCTGCAATAGGGCACATAGGTGGCCGCCGCACGCAGTGCCGTCGGTATGCAGAATCGAGCATCATGCTACTCCCCGCAATGCGCGCCTGTGCCTGATGATCTGCGGCGCCGGCTTCCGTCACGGTCAGATGACTTCACACTCCACGATCGTGACCGCCACCCTGCGTGCCAATGACGACTGCAGTGCAAGTCGCGAGCAGCCGGACATACGAGAATCTGCACTTGCAGTCGTGCTGCGACAGCGTGCAATGTCGCGGTGGCTGGGAGGCCGCAGCTCGATTTGTCATGTGACGCCAAGTGGTTCAACTGGTGCTAGCGCAATCAATTCGCAGAGGGGTGCGCCGACAGACGTCCCCCTACCCTCTGTGCTGACTTTCTCCTCCCGCTCATCGTGCCCCATCTTTGGCGGCTTGCATCTAGCCTGCACCGCACGGCACCGACTTGTTGTGGTTGTTGGCAGTCTGCCTATTTTCTGGCGTCGCGAGACCGTGACGGCTGATCCCTCCGCCAGCCTTGAGCCGTGCCCTCCTGGAAGCCGGAAGCCATCTCTCACCACGCCATCGCTAGACCCTGCCGTCCCATCCCATCCCCATACCCATACCGTACATCACACCCTCCGCGTCCATTCGCACCGCGCCCATCACCAACCCGCCGCGCAGCACCCGTCGCACACTGCGCCTTACGCCAGCAGCCCCAGCAAACGCTCGACGCGGTGGTCCCTCCGCGCCGCCCCCGACACACCCGAACACCGTCGCCACGGCGTGTCCATGCAACTATAACCCGCGCCAGCTCAAGCACTGAGGTGCGAAACACGACTTGCCATACCGCTACACCCGCGCGCCTCGTCGCACCACCGCGCACTCGACGCCCGCAGCTCTCCGTCTAGTCACCGCTGCGATGCAGAACCCCCAGATGGCTAGCATGGCCGGCATGAACGCGACACAGGGCCCCGTCGACGGCACGCCCATCATGGCAAACGGCCAGCGCCGGCCCCAGCAGAACGGCCAAGTGGACCCGCGCGACCAGCTCAACACGTACATTTACGACTACTTTCTGCGGAACGGCCAACAACAACTCGCGCGAATGATGGTCGAGTGCGACATAACGATGAGCCTCAATCCTCCACAGAAGCCGAGTCCGAGCGGACGCAACGTCAATGGCGTCGACACCATGGACCAAGACTTGAAAGATGAAACTATACCTACTCCCAAGATCCCTCCCGGCCATTCCGCAGACAACTCTTTCCTCTTGGACTGGTGGGTGCAGTTCTGGGACATCTGGGGCGCCGCCCGCAAGCACAACCCCAAAAACGTACCCCTTCAGTACATTAACCACGCTCGCGTAAGTCCGGTTGAGGAATGGTCTTCCGCCAGGCGCTAATAGTACCAGAACCTCACCCAGATGCAGAGCGACCAGCGAGCCCAGCGCATGATGATGACTGGCGCCATGGGCGGCAATTACCAGACCATGATGCGGATGCCAAATGGTGTTGCTCCGAACGATCTCAAGCGAGCGGCCGCCATGAATAACCACAACCCGTATGTCTCCCCCCCTGTACCGATTCATAATCACTAACAAGTGTGGCACCCCGCAGGAATGGTAACGCCATGGCCAACATGAATCAGATGAAGAACCCCGGCGCCATGATGGGGGCCCAAATGCAGAGGGACGGCTCCCAGATGGAAATGAACGGCCAACGATCCCAGTCGCCCGGCTCCAACGACAACGGCGCACCGTCTCCAAACAAGCGGCCCCGTGTTGAAGGTAACTCATAATCGCCCAACATGTTACGGCTGAGACTGACTATGCGCTTGCAGGTGGAATGAACGGAGGCAACATGCCTGGTGCTCAGTTCAGTGAGTTCAATACGAATGCACCCAATGTGCAACAGAAACAAATTGAGGTATATGCCCAAAGCCTGGTCCAACAGCAGAGAATGGCACTCAATAACCATGCGCACGCTCAGGGGATGAATTCTGGCGTCCAAGGATCTCCAATGACCCAGCAGAGTCTGGAAGGCCAACACGACATGTTTGCCGGCAACCCGCCGCGCGGAATGCCTAACGGTGCCCCTGGTCCACCCCAGGGAAACCACGCGCTGCAGGACTACCAGATGCAGCTCATGCTGCTCGAACAACAAAATAAGAAGAGGCTCCTAATGGCCCGACAGGAACAGGACAACATATCCGCTCCTCATCCACAAGGCGGCCCCGGATTTGCCCCTTCCATGTCTCCACAGGGAAGCAGAGCCGGGCCATCACCCAATCCTGCCGACCAGATGAAGAAGGGCACTCCACGAATGGGCCAGCCCGGATCACCGATGCCGGAGGGTGCGATGCAGCAACAACGCAACTCTCCCGCACCCGCTATGCCAGGTGCAGGCTTTGACCCCAACGGTGCCAACATTCCCCCAGGGATGCATCAATATGGCTTCCCGGGTCAGATGCCACAGGGACCTATGATGGGTAGACCTCCTAGCTCACATCCGGGCAACTTTGCTGGACAGCAATTGACACAACAGCAAATGGAGGCTATGCAAAGGAACGGAGCCATGCCTAACGGTGCATGGCGCGGTCCGCAAGGCCAACCTGGAATGATGCCGAACCCACAGCAAATGGGCCCCATGGGCAACATTCCTCAACAGAGAGGACAAATGCCACCGCCTCCTGCTCCCCCTGTTGGTGAACAGCCTCGTGCACAAGAGCCTTCTCCATCACAACCCGCTCAAGCACCACCTACACCCTCGCAAGGCAACAAAGCTGCGCCCAAGAAAAAGAACACAAAGGACACTAAGGTAAAGTCAATCGCCTCCTATTACTCCTTGACCTGCGTTGATATTCATTGTAGAAGCCGGCAAGCAAAAAGGGCGCAAACGCAGGAGCAGCATCAGCAGCGTCCGGCGCAGAAGAACCACCAACCCCCTCCACACCAGTCACACCTATGCATCCCAAATCCTTCGGGCCGAACGGGCAGCAACAGCCATCTCAGCCTCCCGCACAGCAACCGCCGCCTTCAGCACCACAGCAGCAACAGTCGATGGACATTGGCGGTCCACCATTTGGGAGCATTGGTGATGATGTAAGCCTTTTTCCACGTACCTTCACACCACTGATAGATCTAACACGAACTAGTCAAATTTCAACGACCTTGGCCTCGGCTTTGGGGATGATAACGCTCTTGAGAACTTCGATTTTGACTCCTTCTTGCACGTCGGCGACGACTCCAACGGGCTGGGTGGGTTTGGTGGTGAATTTGCCTTCGAGGTAGAAGCCGGAGGCGACCAATGAGCCCAGTGCGCACCGCTCACCCACGTTCCCAACAAGTACAGGAGGTCTTCGAAGGGATCGTGGCGCCGCGACAATGGCCCCAGCATCGAAGTGGGGTGAATTTTGGGGCGATGCTGGTGCCGGCTTTTCACATAAAAACGTTCATATACCCGTCTTTTTCATCAACCTCTCGCTTTCCCTTTCGGAGCATCAGGTGGGGAAAGGTTATGGGGGTGTGAAATACTTGCTCTGTCCCTGGGAAATTTCCGATCCGGCGCTGGGAGGAACTGTTTTGACCGATTGCTCGACCCCGCCATGTTTTCTCTCTTGTCTATCTGACCTACATATTGGCTGTTTGCTTTGGATCTTCTCTCTGTCTCATCTCCCATTCGCTCAGTCGGCGGTAATGGGGTTTGCGGGAGTTGATATCGTCACATGGGTTTGGTTTCTTTTTACTATTTACGGCTTTCTTGCGCACGGGATGTTCTATGTGGTGGATGGAATGGATGAATTGGTTCCGCATGGCGAGAGGAGTGTGTGGATGGGTCTTTAAAGTGCGTCTGTGCCGCTGCCTGTTATACCATATTGCTATTTGAATTTGTTCTTGGCTGCGTTCGGGGTGTTTTGTGCGTTTATTTGTGGGTGGATGCAGGTTTAGTGACTCTATGTTACATTTGTCGTTGATTTCGATCCGCCTTTGTTGTTTCTTCGTTATCACTGTCCATGGTTAGTGGTTACCGTAGAGGATGAGAAGAGATGTAGTGGTGGTTGAAAACTTAGGGGGAAAAGGGGGAGGGGGCAAAGTGTCAGAACTTGGATTAGCGAATTGAACGGTCTCATTTCATAGCTACTGAGCCGTCCATCAGTGCTGTGTATTTGCGTGTGGCGTTTTGAGACGTAGAGGATTGAGAGATTGGGTGCTAGCCGACATTTCCTGGAGTTTGAATTGGGCGGTGAGTTGTTCCCGAATGTGTGAAATACACGTGAATAAGAATTTGCGCTCATTCAGCCAGCCTGTATGTACATGATGGCAAGTGTCTTCTTGCTGGCACTTGCTCTGGCCTCACACCGCCGCGGAGACTGTTCAAACCAGCACAGTCCAATCATTCAGGAACGTGCATTCGCGACTCTCGGCACGTTTTTCTGCGCCACCGCCTAGACATCCAACACAGCTACCCGTGAATAGCAACATCAGTACCTAGATACCCAGTATATCGAATGCGTGTGGGAGCATCGGAACACGGCAACCCTCTTCGTTCGCAGCATAAGCCATGGCATTGCAAGTCTGTGCCTCATGAGACGCATTCTGATGGGTGTAGTTATTTGCAATAAATTTGTCACTTGTCAGTCGGAGCCTGAAGTGGCCTAGGGCAATGGTGGAACGTGTGGGTCTTGAATGCTCCGGAGGTTGTCTATAACAGACCGTTGCGCACATGGTTCTCCCTGTTCCACATCCCGGGTCGCGGGGGACATCGGACGCTCACCTTAGTACCTTAGCAGATTTAGAATTACACCAGTCTTGGTAGATTCCCGGGGCTTGCCAAGATCTCTGAAAACGTTTGGTCTTTTGCAGTATGTGTTTGGAGGGTGGTAAGGCTGTCCTGGACATGTGTGGGGGGCTTGGCATACCCACTTTGCCCGGCTTGTGGGTGGCACATCTAGCGCTCCTCTACCCTCCAAGACCCGGCGAAACTCCACGCTAATTATAGCGAGGCCTGCTACAGTCTGCAAGAGATGGTGGTGCGGAATCAACACCAGGCGGAGAAGCACACGATGAAGGGCTCTGGTATATAACAGGGCTGCCTATGCATGTAGGTCGCCCTGTATAGACACCCGCTGAAGTCGAATCCCTTTCACAGCCCCGGGCAGACTTCCTCATCGCATCTCGCTCGCTATTCATCTTTTATTCTCACATTCTCACACGCTCACCTTCCATCCCTTCTTCACTACAAACGAAAATGGCATCTGCTGCGGACATGGAACGGATTCGGGAGACGTTGGACACATCGCAGATCAAGGATTGGCGATCCATTGTAACGCTCATAGTCTTTGTGCTGACGAGTGAGTTTCCTGGCGATTCAACCTGGAGGTAGTCGTAGTGACTGACAGCGCAGACATCAACGTGCTGTTCCCGTTCACGATCCCCGTCTTCGTGCCGCGAGTCGTCCTGCGCACCATCTCGAAGACGCTGGCCAAGTTGCGCATCCACGTCGCGCCTCCGCGCGCCCGCGCCGGCGACAATGGCACCAGCAACTTCGTCAAGCTGAACTTCCCCATGACTTTCGTCACGGCGCCGCTGATAGCCAACCTCTTCCTCTTGGCCATCCTGGCTATTGGCCGCCGCGAGGTGCACGACGGGACCATCGGGGCCAATAACATCGCGCCCTACGACATCATGCTCTTCTTCATCTCTCTCGCTTACATCGCCATCTCCATCGATGCCTCGGGACTCATTCGCTACTTGGCCTACCGCGTCCTGCAATCGGGTGGCAACCAGGGCCACCGCCTTTATCTGTCTCTGTATTCGTTCTTCTTCGTCCTCACTGCCGCCATCGGCAACGACCCCATCATCCTCTCTGGTACCCCCTTCCTCGCTTATATGACCCGTGTCTCGGCCAATATCAGCCATCCTCGTGCCTGGATCTACAGCCAATTTGCGGTCGCCAACATCGCCTCGGCCATATTAGTTTCTTCCAACCCGACTAATCTGGTCGTTGCCGGTGCCTTTAGCATCCGCTTCATCAACTACTCGGCCAACGTTATCGTTCCGGTGATTGTTACCGGCGTCGTCCTCTTCCCTTGCCTGCTGTATGTCGTCTTCAGAGATGAGGCGCTTATTCCCAAGCAAATCGAGATGCACCAACTGTCCGATGAGGCAAGAGAGAAGAAGCCTGTAAACCCGAACATTCCCATCGCCAAAAGCATAACCAATACCGGAGCCGATGCCGGCGAGCCACCAGAGAAGGTGCTCCCCCTTGAGGAGATCATGAACCCATACATTGACAAGGTCGGCGCTACCGTCGCAGCCTCCATCCTAGCCGCTACCTTGGTCACCCTCCTTGTTGTCAATGCCGTTACTCAGAACGGCCCACACAAAGTCCACGCCTTCTGGGTTACCGCGCCGGCTGCTGTCATCACTCTCATATTCGATCTTGTTTGGGGCTGGATGAACAGACACGAGTCACGACGCATCTCTCAGGAGCGTCGAACTGACACTCAAATGGTGGACACCGAATCCACCGAGCACGCCGAGAAACATGATAACGAGTTGGGGTCGGGAGAGGGGCTTTCGCAACAGAATGTCTCTAGTCCAAACCAGCCCACGACCGAGCTCTCGCAGGATGAGTCTAAGCAGCCTTTCGTACTGACGAAGCGCATTGCCGATCGCTACAGATGGTTCCGCATCACCTTTCCCACGGCCGCTACAGTCCTGGCCGGCTTGCCGTTTGCACTGGTTCCTTTTGCCTTCTGTATGTTTGTCCTCGTCCAAGCACTGGTTACTAGGGGATGGGTACCCGTATTTGCTCATGGATGGGACGCCTGGGTTGAGAAGACGGGTACGGCGGGTGCAGTCGGAGGTATGGGTTTCCTAGCTGTGATCTTAAGCAACGTAAGTCTTACCACATTCCCCGGTCTCTACCGCAGCATCTCACTAACACGCGTCACCAGTTCGCAGGCACCAACATCGGAACCTCCATCCTCCTCTCCCGCATCATTCAAGCCTGGCAAGACATCCACACTCTGTCCGGCGCACCCATCTCTGACCGCAACTTCTGGGGCACCGTCTACTCCATGGTCATCGGCGTCAACTACGGCGCCTTTAGTGTGGCATTTAGCGCGTCGCTGGCGGGGCTGCTGTGGCGCTCTATCCTGAGCCAGAAGTTTGTTCATGTACGCAGTCGCGATTTTGTGCGCGTCAATCTGCCTATCATTGCCATTACTATGGTCGTAGGCATGTCTGTACTGTTGGGACAGGTGTACGTTGTGAGAAGCAATGCCCCGTATGTCGGGGAGTAGGGAAGTGGTGTGTGGTGTGCGGTGTGCGCTGGATATGGGTGTGGGAGGAGGCAGAAAGGGGATATGTAAAGCTGGCGTTGAGGCAGATGGTCATGTGGAGATCTGTTTCGTACATAGCTTTGTTATTTGAAATGTATATTCTGTTGTCCAGCTATTTTCAAGTACATCTGACGCTATGAGCTATGAAAGCAGATCACATCCATCTACGACGGAGCGATATCATGGCATGGTCAGCTTTGGCGGGGACGCGAGAAGCTCTATATCGACCATCTCATAATCGAAAACTAGCTGCATCCAAGATCCGTCTGTTCTGTGCAAGATGGAGCATCTCGACGCAAAAGACATTGAGCTGCAGTTTCACAAAACCTCCGCCTTGTAAATCCAAGCTGCAAACTGCAACTCTCCCGCCGTTCTTGTAGCATCTTCTCACGCTCGAGAGTAACTAGAAAACCCTCTTCTACTTCAAATTATTTCCACGAAATCATGATACTACTACTTGCTCTCGACTCCACATCGGACACTCCAGTCACGATACACGCAAACCAAATTCGATCCTACTGACATAATCTAAAACGTCTCCAGGCATGCTCGGAAAGATTGCCTCTGTTACTCACTGTCAAACCCATCTAAGCCTTTCCCAGATGCCGAAACCCGCAAGCCTCATGTCAAGTAGCGACGCCAGAAAAAAAAAAGAAAGCACCTGATCCTTCTCCAAATCACGGAACTCTCGAGTCCCATGTGAAAAGAAACATCAGAAAAACCCGACGCACGGTTACTATCTTCCAGAACCCTTAGCCGTCTTCCCCACCCTCCACACCATTACTATATCATGACAAATTGCCTCCTTACCACAGGTTCCGAAAACCATCCTTGCGACCCGTTCCCTTCTTAGCTCACTTTCTCACAGACGTAGGACTTGGTAGTAGCAGATGCTGGTGTCTGTCGCGCGAATGCCCCATGACCCCACTGTCGCCCTGCCACTCGGAACGCGACGATCGGCGTGCAAGGTCGGTCGGCTATGGCTCTAGAATCTGATTAGTGAGGCTACGCCATTACCCCGGGATGCATTAGAGTCCGTTTTGCTAGTAAAGAGTCTAGCTGTGGCCGTGGGGCCTAGTGCCCGGTCGAAGTTGGGGTTGAGACAGGGAATTGTTTGAGAGAGCGTTGGGTTGATGACTTGTTACTAAGGCTTGGAAACGGGATTGTGAGATGCCATGTTTCTGAGGCGGAACTGTTGCGTTTCGTGGGTTTCTTTTTGAATGATGCACCTGTTCAGAGGCCCTGGAGTGAGTGTGTGTTAAGCAATGCTTTCGGCTCCAGAGTGTTTCTTCTACCATGTCGCATGTGTAATGCTTCTAGACGTGTTCAAGGCGATAAACGTGGCTGTCTGATAAGGGCTTCCGACAGTGCAGGCATTGGTACGGCACTATGGCGTGCTAGTCAGCGTCCAACACCCCGGATCGACAAAATGCATCGTAGCAATTAAGCATCCTGCCCTTCCCGGGACTGGGCATTCTCGTGTACTGGATGGAACCGCGGCTGTGCGACCATCAGTGGTGATGTCCATAGGCATGTTCGTGGTCGCGTTGTGGGAACTCCAATCCTAGCGCACAGGGCGCCTGCAACGGCGCGATTTGGAATGGTGGGCTCGGGCCGACTACACCCCAGAGTTGCCTCCCCACCCCCGGCACGGCCCGTATTTATAGGCTAAACGCTCAACGATTCGATACACACCGCCATCGTCTGTTGTGTATCGAAACCTTACATCTTAGGAAATGCTCCGCGGAGCCTCATCAACAATGTCCAACACGGGCCGCGCTGGGCGTTGCTGGGCAGCATCATGAGGCTTTAGGTGATTCCGGTCTAGCATGTTCCGGCCGGCTACACCTAGACATTAGCGAACTCAAAGTATTTGTGCTGATGAAGATGGGTCATCGAGACGGGGGTGAATGATGTTGGGAGAGCATCCCCTGAAGTGATCATTGACCTGTGCTGTGGTGCCTTCTTCTTAAAGGTGTCGACACTGGCTTCGTCTTCTTTTCGTCGTCACTCACTACTTGCCTTCTACTAGACCGCTGCCTTGATCTTCTTTCTGTTTTGTCTTCCAGCTTGTTCTGTCTATGTCTTTCCATTTTCTAAGTCTTTCTTCAAGGCGAACCTATTGAGTCGGCTTCGGCTTGAACAGCAATCAACAGTCGGAATGGAGCCCACCGATGCCACCATGAACAGGAACTTCCTCCCACCTGGATACGGGGAATCGCAACTGCCGGTGTCACCGCAGTTTGAGAAGAGTGTTGTCCGAGACCACTACGATGACAGGAGATGGTCGAGGGCAAACGACAACGGGCTTGCAGTTGATCCCAACGATTTGGCAGCCACTGCCGAAGTCCTACAGAAGCTTGGGGCATCGCTCATGCATCAATCAGGGAGAAGCACACCTCGACCCCGTACGCCTCATTCTGGACATATGAAAAGTATGGGCGCCCGTCCGGACTCGCCGACCCACCCGAACATATACACAGATTGGCGAGCTCCTCCGCCCCGCCCATATACTTTTACCAAGCAGCCCTCTATCGCAGAGCGAAAGGCTCACTTCCCCCAAGAACAAGTGCAATACGACGAACACATGGAAGGCTCGCTGCCTCTTCCTCCAAGAGAGCCAAGACGAAGCAGCTGGCGGAAGTCACTGCGCCCTACGGATCGTGTGTCTCGTCGAACCAGCGGCATGTTATTCGGACCCGGTGGCCCGGCGACTGAAATGGATCCCTCGGGTGGAAGAGATCCTGACGAGTGGCTTCATAAAGGGGACGTTGGGATCTCGGCAGCCGACCCAGCCCTCAAACGGGAGTACCTCTACAGGTTGTCAAAGGCCCTCATGCTTTATGGCGCGCCTGGACATCGAATTGAGCGGTACTTGACCATGACGGCTCAAGCTCTGCAAGCCGATGTGCAGTTCTTCTACCTACCCGACCATATGACCTTGTACCTCGAGGACAAGAAGACGGATACCCACCAAGCCAGGCTCATCAAGGGTTCAGGTACCGACCTGGGCCGGTGGCTCGATGTCCACAACGTCTCCAAGCACGTCATTCGTGATGGCATGACCATCAGTGACGCCGTGCACAAGATCAAAGAAATCGAGACTAGGACGCCCAAGCATAGCGACTGGTTCCTTTTCTTCATATACGGCTTGGCTGGAGTCGGCATCGCGCCATTCGCCTATGGAGCCCGCTTCGTCGACTTGCCACTGTGTTTCTTTTTAGGCACCGGACTCGGTATCCTACAGCTCAAGCTCGCCCCAAGGAACCATCTCTACTCTGTACTCTTTGAGGTTTCAGCCGCCATTCTCTTCTCTTTCTTGGGTCGGATGTTCGGCTCCATCAAGAACGTCGAAGGCGAACGGATATTCTGCTATACGGCAATCAGCCAAGCGGCTATCAATCTCATCCAGCCTGGTTACTGGATTACCAACGCATGTCTCGAGCTCATGAACCGTCAGATCGCCACCAGTGGAGCCCGCCTCATGTACGCTTTGGTCTATGCCTTGCTACTAGCCTACGGCGTTGCCATCGGTTCGTCGCTGTATGGCCTTATAGATCATCACGCCGCCAGTGGTACACAATGCGAGCGACCCATCAGTCCCTTCTTCAATCTTCTCTTCGTCCCCTTTTTCTCATGCCAGGTCGGCATCCTCGGTGGTGCCAAATGGAGGCAGCTCCCCGCCATGGTCACCATCACCTTTAGCATGTACTGTGCCTTCTTCTTTACGCAGAGGTTCGCCAATGGCTCCTTCACTTTCGGCGCCACACTCGGCGGTCTAACTATGGGTATTCTCGGCAACTCCTATGCACGTGTAGGTCATCGCATCGAAAACACTATCCAATCCCTCTTCACCGGCAAGAAAAGCGCTCCTTCCGACCCTGAAGGCAGTCTCCCTAGCGACTCCACTTTCGCTCATCGTAGGTACACATGCGCAGCCGCCGCCATGGTACCCGCCATGATTGTGCTCGTCCCCAGCGGTCTCGCCAATCGCGGCTCGCACCTCGGCGGTATCATTGCCGCCGACAACATCATCCGCAACCGTACGGCTGCGGCGTTCCCCGAGATTCCTGCTGAGGTTATGACGGCGAGTTTGCCTATCTTCTTGAATGTGATCCAGATTGGTTTGAGTATTTCTGTGGGGTTGTCGATTGGAGCCTTGGTTGTTTATCCGTTTGGCAAGAGTAGGAGTTGGATTATGAGTTGGTGAGGGAGATGGACAGAGAGTTTTCGGGGTTTTCTTACAGTCGTTCTTTGCCAAATTTTCGGTACTTGTCATGGTATGGGGCCTGGCGCTATTAGCCTGGCAATTCTTTCGCTTTGGGTAGAAGAAATGTGTAACGAACATAGATAGAAATGATCTCAGTCTGTCTTTACAATCTGCACTCTACACTCTATCCGTCAATAGTTGATCTCCCCATGCCTGGCTTTGATTTCCCGATGCAATCGACGCACCCACTCTCGTCTTCCTACACCCGGTCTTTCTCTCCCATCACCGAAACCCAGACTAGACCTAATGACTATACCCCCAACCACCTTCTTTACGAAGTACAACTCTCATCCGTTTTATCCCTTACATCCCACATCACTCCCACAGGTAAGCCTACATCGCGTTTCTGCCATTAGAACGAGCCAGTACCAGCGGCCATTGCTCGCATCGCCTTTGCTCGCATCGCCTTTGCACCAGCAATGTTCTTATGCGCAGTTGTGCTGGCAAACAATAGAGGAGCTTTGGTGGGTTCAAGGGTAAGGGGGAGGGCCTGGGGGAAGGGATATGTATATGGGTATGTTCAAGTTCTGCTAAGGCGAGTGATGAAGTGTTTACCTAAGATCAGACTTGAGAAGATAATGTACTGGAGCCAGATGGTTAGGCATGGCGACGGGCGAACAGGGCGAGATGTTGCACTCGCACACTGACCTGAAATTGAAAACGTCATTTCTCGTTGCCTAGCTATTACCTAGCAGAAAAGCCTGGAAGACAGATCTGCACTCTAGTTCGAGTATCTGTGCGGGTATCTCTCTCCCTCTCACTCTCTGAATCCTCATAAAGTTACACTCGAGAACCAAAAACACCCAAACTAACTATGCACAAGCAAGAAATTCCCTTGGCCCATACATCTCTCACACAGAGACGTCGCCTTGGAAAGAAAAACGCCAGTCGCCATGCGCTCAGCTCTTCGACCTCTATCTAGTGACACACGCTCACCTCGGCGGCATCCTTTGACTGCCCAACTCCCCCACCGCAGGCGGACTCTGATCCGTCCTCAGCTCCGCGACAGCCGGCGGACTCGGTCCACCCAACTCCACCGGAGGCGGCGTATTCACAGGAAGTTCCGCCATCTCAGGCACATTCGAGAGATTCGCTGCGTGGCCCTGCGGCGGGCGGTACGCTTGGTACGTCTGTGGATCTGGCATGGATGTCACCGAAGACGTTTGCTCGTGTCCCTGTGCCCACGTAGCTTGGTTCTGGCCGGGTGAGTATCCAGGTGGTGCGCTACCCCAGCTGTTCGTCGTCTGCGGCGTCTGAGGCACACCGTTATGCGTGGCCATGCCCGTGCCGCCACCCACGCCTAGCAAATGCGGCGCAACGGGTGTCGTTCCTGGGGCAAAACCGGGGCCGCCCCCTAGCTCTGCCTTGCCTGGGAGCATGGAAACGGGGCGCTCAGGTCCTACGGTTTGGGAGGGCAGTTCAGGTACACCAGGTTCACCATGGTGCTTGTATGTCGCGTTATGGCCATTGGCTTTTGCGAATTTGGCGCCGCCGGCGAACTCGGGGGAATCGTCGCCGTTCGCGTAAGCACCTGATGTGTCGCTGTACGGCGCATTCTTTTGTTGATGCGAGCGCTTGCGGAGCAGCCAGATGATGATGGCGAGGAAGGCCAGGGCAACGGGGATACCAACGGCGCAGCCCACGATGATGGGGATTTTGGATTTCTTTTCTGTCGTGGGGGAGGGGGTGGAGGTGTTGGAGGCGGAGGCGGGTGTGAAGGTTGTGACTTGGGTTGAGATGATGGTGCTGATGCCGTCGCTGCCAGAGGAGATACTCGTGGAGACGGAGGTTATGGGTGTTGGAGTCGGGGTTGTTGTTGCGCTTGAGGAGTCTTTGGTGGACGAGTCTTTGGTGGTGGAGCCGTCTGTGGAAGAGGGGCCTTTGGTGGAGGAAGGCGAGTCACCGCCTTCGGATACGAGCCCAGTAATGGATGCGAGGTTGGGAGCGGTGTCTGCGGTCGATTCTCCAATGATTGCGTATTGCTTGCCGTCTCCAAGAGAGAAGAACGGACGCGGCTCAGGCGACTCCTGGCAGCAATCTACATGCGTTCTATCGCCATCGCAGCACCATTGATTGTCGTGGTTGGAACATTGCGGAATGCCCTCGGCACCTGCTGCTTGCAAGCCTGTCGCGTGTCAATTGCTTTGCGCTTCAACCGGACGCCAGCGCGCAGCTTACCATTGGTACACAGGTTCGACGGGCAGCCTTCCGCCTTCCAGTCTTTATCCGTGCAGCTGTATCGTCCATAGAGGTTGCTAGGCTCGTAGTAGCAGAGGCCGTTGTCGAGACACGCCCACTTATCCGGACAGCAGGCAGAGCCGTCGCCGCCCGCGCAAGGCTTTTCGCCTGGTGCTTCCGCACCGTTCGGATAGTCTGCTGTCGTTAATTGCTGTTCTCGAGGGCGGTCGGCGAAAGCAAGAGAACTTACAGCATGTCTGCGCGAGCGTAACCTGCAAGAGAGCCAGCGCGACGAACGCAGCGCGCGCGCCATTGTAGAAATTCCCAGTCATATCGCCGGTGTCATCGATTGTATGCGCGTAGATGTAGAAGCCTCTCGATCCAAGTCTACGGTTATTCGCAAATTCTTACCACGCGCGCGCAGTAGTTGAGGTGAGGAGCAGGCTCGTAACAGTAAAACTCGAGGTGAAGAGGTGAAAGAGGCCCGAAGCACGAGAAGCAATCAAGCAAGCTTCCAGAGATCCACATGCATAAAGAGCGCAGCACAGCAACGGGCACAAGCACCTTCCACGTCTGTCCGAGGTCCCGTTTGCTACCCGGCCGCTTTCTAACCGATCACAAGGCTGGGCTGCGGGTGCTAGGTTCTGCGTAACGTTTCTGGCGACTCCACACGCGCCGACGGCCTTTCTTGCCCCCAAGGTCACCATGACGCCATGGAATCGAAACCTCTCCTGCAGCCTGCAGGGTTTTCTATTTTTCTCGTATATCGGCCTTGGCAACTGCGCACTATGGAACCTACGGGTGTAGTTTCGCAGACGATCTATCACGATCTCGGTTCTTGAAACGAGGCGGAGGTCAGGACCTCCATTGAGGAATGTGACGTTGACTCTGACTGAAAGAAAAGACAAACAAAGGTACGTGTATAGAGGTGGAGAGAATGAACGATGAGGCGATCACAGACCCTAGTCGCATTGCTTGCCAGCATTCGATATCGCTTGCGGAGCTCATCACGAATCGCATTCTCAGGAAAACCGGCTTTTGTGCACCTGCCGGCCTCCCAATTGCAACCCCTACCCATATCGAATTCCCCAATTCCCATGTTCCACCCAATCACCGTTAAGATTATCGTGGCCCGCCTCCATGCGCTGTCTTGACTTGAGAACGATGTTCCACTTCAGTTCACACTTCAAACACGTTTGCATCGGCGTTGCCGCTGCCACACGCGTTTCTGAAGCGCAAGGCTGCGGGCTGCTTGCATGGCTGCGTCTTCGCTTCAAGGTTTCCTGCGGGTGGCACGGTGTTTGGGAGTACGGCGTGACGTTTTGGAGTGGGACAAAGGGGGCGGGATATGCGGTTCGGTCATGGGTCGTGATTAAGATGTAGACTGGAATTGGTGGTAGGTGCATTTGGTGTGGCGGTGGGTGGCTGTGCGTGTTCAAGCGCACTATCGGCTGCCCTTTACTGGCTAGCGTCCATACACCGATCCTCTAACACCAAACACGCACCCCCACGTCATAATCAATCTGAATCACGACGACGGAAACTCCGAGTCGGTTTGCATACTCAAAACACATATCGCACAGCACTCAAGCGCTTCATCAGGGTTACGGATTGCTTCATTATCATGACTGCATGGCGAGCGACCTGAAATTCCTGATATCAGTGCTTTCGCAATGCGCAACCAAGGATGAGAAACACTTTGCGCAAGGATGTCAATGTTAAAGGAATGCTTAGCTTGGACGTCGGTCGCGATATAGTATTCATATACAGTTCTGAAGAGCCAATCGTGTCAAATCGCTACGATTACTCCTTCTTTAGACTAGGCGAAGTGTAGCTAATTCCGACGTCTGAGTCCAATCATTATAATGAGTGTAGGTACGGACTCGCAAACCAAAGCAAACTTCCCCGAGTGATTATGTAAACCATCCACGTATACGTATGATGAAACACCAATTCGTCCCTTGCAAATCCAGGTCACATATTGTCTTACGCATAAGCCTTCCAACACAATCTCACCCCGTCTCAACTCGATGCCAAAGACAAGACGAGACCCAAGGAACCACGTATCGACCCACCCCCCCATCCACGTCCACGTCCACGCCCACGTCCACATCCGCACGTACACCATCCCACCCACCCAAATCAACAACGAGCAGCCTGCCTCGCTTTGGCCCGCCTCAACATCGCCAGCTGCGCTGCATAGCCAGCCTGCCCCTGCGCCCCTCCAACTTCCTTCCTCCCACTCGGCCACTCCTCCGTCTTCGTATTGTCCATTTCAGCATGCAAGACGCGGATCTGATGCTTGATCACCTTGATCAGCAGATTATCCTGTAGATGCTCTGGAATCTCGATAGACGCGAGCGCGAGCTTGGAACTCATCGTTTCGGGAGCCTTTTCATTGATCTCAGCTCCTTTGGTGGTATTAGGGGCGGTCTTGTCGTCGACGGGTTTGACTTTGCCGCAGTCGGCGCATTTAGTCTTGCAGGTGCAGACTTCGGCGTCTGCGGCGGGGGCAGCCGGAGTGCTGGAGATGGGAGTATCTTCCGGGGCACTGTCTGCCTCTTCGGCATCCACGATCTCGAAGTCCTCGCCCTTGAAGCCCCGCACTAGACTGAGCAAAGCCATGACAAACAACTCCTTCAGATACGCAAAACTGAACCCTTCCGTCAGCCCCGCCACGATCCTGCACACCTCCTCAGGAAACTCCAACATTGGATTCTTCTTGATAAGCTTCTGACGCCAATACTCTGCATACAGCGTCCTCTCCCTCTCGCCAGGCAGCTTGAAGTGATACTTGCGGTCGAAGCGCGACGGGCGCTTAGCGATGGCCGGATCGAGCTTGTCGAGATGGTTTGTGGACCCGATCATTAGGATGCCGTCGTTGGATTCCAGGCCGTCGACTTCGTTGAGGAAGTAGGAACGGATGTTGTCGTCGACGAGACTGTCGAGGTCCTCGAAGATGAGGAGGCAGGGGGAGCAGCGGCGTGCTGCTTGGAAGATCTGGCGGATCGAGTATTGCTCCGTGTTGCACTTTGTCTCGAAGGACTTCACGTAGAGCGAAGAGATCTGATCCGGCCGGCCGTAGAGTGAATTGATAAGCGCCTTGATCGACACCGTCTTCCCATTTCCAGGTACGCCGTGGAGGATGATGCCGCGTTTCCACGGCACAGCGTATTGACCATAGAGCTCGCGATTATCGAAGAACCCTTGAACATCCTCGATAAGTCCCTTTTTCATCTCAGGGTCGAGAATGACGTCTTCCCAAGAGGAGCCGGAAACGGCTTCCCAGAGCTCCTTTGACTTCTCCCAATAGCCGTTGTCAAAGACCCAGATTTCTTCGTGGAGTTGAGAGCTCCATTTCCCGCAGGCCAAGACAAGTTCGTCGGTATCGGTGCAGTGTCCGTTCACGACGTTGCCGTCTTGCCTCGGATGAAGAATGTAGAACAGACGTGTCACGCTTTGAAAGGGTTCTTGGAAGACGACGTGGTAGACCAAGTATTCCTTACCCTCCCACTCGTAGTGGAATCTAGCGAAGCGGAACTCATCATCGAGTCTGCCGAGGTTCATCTTCTTCTCCATGCCATTACCGACAGGCTTCCACGAGCGCGTCGTATCGAAGCTTTCGTCCTCGCCGTCGAGGGTGAGTACAGCTTTACCCGCGCCAGCGTAGTCGAAGAGCGAGCATGTGCTCGCTCCGACTTCGGTGACGTGGTGGGATGGGTACGACCTACGGATGATGTCGAGGGCGGTCGACTTTGTCTCGACGCGAGTGCCGTTGGCGTGGGAGCGGAAGGCGTTGAAGACTTTGCTGTCGTTGGCTTGGGTGGTCTTGAAGGTGGCGGTTGGTTTGGCCATGATGAAGGATGGAGGATGGGAAGAAAGAGGTCGTAGTACTGATGAGTATTGTTGGTGGTAAAACGAAGTTGTGTCTATACCTCAATCTTGATCTCGAAGCTGAAGCCTGAAGGTGAAGAACAAAAGCCTGAAGATTTCACCTCTTAAATACCCTTCAGCGGCCGCCTGTAATGCTAGCCACGAGCTCCAGCTCCCGATACTCGACTTCTCCATGTATTATGGCCCCTCTGCATTGACCAATGGCAACATTAGGCAGCAAAGGCCCCCGCATACATCAATTTCCCACCCGAGAACCTTACCTAGAGTCAGGTATTGAGTTGAACTACTGTGGGGTCGCAAGGAAATGTTGTTCATAGGTCGATCACGATGTATGGCCTTGTTTTCCCGCAGCTACAGCCCCATGGTTGAGGCTGGGGAGCGTACAAGGGTGTGTGCGCTGTGCTACCAGCGGGGTCGGTGCCGAGACTCTCGACATTTAATTGGTCCGTTTAATTCTGTACGCATCTGGGGGTTTGACTCCTCGAGGGCGGCATGTTGCTAAGTCGTTGGTCGTTGTCTGGGGTAGACCCACCCTGGCGGTGACCAAAAGTAGCCGTTTATTTGAGCGAATCACTGGCACGTTCGCAGTTCCATGCTTCAGAGAGGTACCCTCAGGCTGAGGCTCTCGCTGCAATCAAGCAAAGAGAGTCTTCACCAGCATGCACGATCTGTGTATAGAGTATCACGAGTCAATAATGCCGCTTGATTTCGTATCATGTGGGGTGCACGTATTGCTTTTTCGACGCAAACGGACAGTGCAGGACTGGGGAGAGCGAAGACGAGGCTGACATGGATTGACTACTCTGTAGAGCCGCAAGCTGACCGGACATTTGGACAGTAGTATCCTTACGCGTCAGGCAATTGGACAGTAGTATCCATATGCGTCAGGCAATTGAACCATCGGAAGCCGGAGTAGGTCAATTGTACCGACGGGGAGACGGGACAGCCGGGCTAAAGTTCCGCTTTAGGAACTTGAGCCTCCAGATTTTGTATCTACATCACGCACACGCATCAAGCAATAAGGCCAAGCCATCCAAATGTTATTCATGCAACCATTTCATTGGTAATCCCTATCGGTGTCCTCGCATTTCAGCAGAGGAATTCAACCACGCCATGCAAGCCCATCAATCTAGGCGCTATCGGCAGGGAGAGTCACATCTCCAACGCCATGTTCCATCCGTCAATGCCTATGCAGTCGAATTCGTGTCATGCCGCCAGGGGAGTTTGAAGTGCGGGTATTTGTGCCGCTAGTGGGCGACGCTGCCACCCTGGGTGATGTTTCGGTCGCCTGAGCGCTCCTTGTTCTGTGCAGTCTGTTAGCCACATTGCAATCAATTGATGAGGCGCAAGGTGGAGTGTTGATAAGAACTGGGTCGGCAGTGGTGAATGACGTACTTCGGACTCCTGCACAGTACCCTTCTCGATGATAGCCTTCACGACATCATCGTCCTTGTGCGTGCCAAACTCCGACTCGAGTGCTCCGTTGCTCGCCGTGTCCAAGATGCCCTGGTTGCCGTGCCTGTCCTCGTTAGCGCTTGCGCAACACAACCCCTCTTCTCAGCCTCCACTACCCCGCCATCAGGCTACGAGCAAGGGGAACAGAGGACGCAGGCAACTCACTTGTGCGTGACAAAGACCTTCCAGCCGTCCACGACCTGCGCGAGCGGGATCGAGGAGTCCTTCTTCCAGTTCTCTACCGCCTCGGCGCTTTCGACGAAGATGATGAAGTCGTCATCCGTGCCCTTGTAGTGCACTTTGGTCTGCTGGTCGTTTCCACGAGGCATGTTGGTGGTTTGTAGGGAGTTGAGGTTTGGGTGATTGGATAGGTTCTAGTAAGTTGAGAGCGAGAGTCTGATTGTTGGTGGATGTTGTGGGTGTGTTGGTGTGATGGTGAGGGCCTGGGGCTACCTAGCGCTTTTGTAGCTCGTGTGATGTGAGCTCCGACCCCTCCATACGTCATGCCAAGCTTTCTCCCACCTTCCACTTCACGAGCCTCATACGGCCCCTGTGTCACGCCCAAAAGCACCCATCTGCCCAGTTTTGCATATTGCGCATGACGCTGTTCTCATATTCCAGTCACTACTAGTCCAATATAGTTGCTGCCTCGCCTCAAGAGGTCGTGTGCCCAACCCAGTGACGTAATGCGCCAACGGTCACCGAGAGGGAAAGCAGAAGCAACAAACGTGGCATCCGGGTGTGCCTTGCAGCAAACAGCCCTATGATCTGCACGTGCCTTTTTATCGTCCCAATCCATCCGACTTCCGCTCAGCTCGGACCTACGCTCTATCTGTGGTGCTGTTCTGTTTCGAGCAAGAATAGCCAGTGTCGTTGTGTCGTGTCAATCCTCCATGAGCCCTTTCATCGATCCTCACATCCAACAAGTGCCAAAAGGCGTAACAATCCAAGCCTTCAACCGAAGCGTTGCGATCCAACTCGATCTCATACAAATATCAACATTCAGCATCATGCCCAAAACTTGAAGATCCTGCTCTTGCTTTTCAAGAACTTCTTCGACGGAGGAGGTGTCCTGGATAACTCGTTCCTTTGTGAGCTCCGCTCCCTCGTATCTTTACTCTTATACTGCTCGCTCCCCTGGCTCGTTTCGCAGTCTTCTAGACCTTCGCTTGGGCGTAGCACCGAGGAGTGAGATGCGCCGGAAGCAGTGCGAAGAGTCTCGACGCAGCTACTTGTGTCTGCACGGGGCAAACTGATGATGTGTGAGGAGAGACGGCGTGTTCGCTTCGGCTTAGGCGTTTGCTTTTCACTCATGCGTTCAGTACCGGCGGCCCGGTTTGCCAGCCTTCGCCGACGGCCAGAAGGTCGTACATCCTGAAGCTCGAAATCCGTTGGTAGAAACGCAGCGGGAGCGTTATGAAAGTCGACAACTGCTGGAGCCGGTCGACGGTCTGTCGTTGCGCGCGCCCTTAAATTCCCTTGCGATATCTTGTGCACTCTGCTGCTGAATGAATCTTCTGAGCGTGTGTTGCCGGTGCTCGTGAAGCTTGGGGACCGACGAGAGAAATTGCTTGCAATGCTGGCCATGCTGAGTTTTCGCATGACAGAATTGGCCGAAGCGCGGATCTGGTTCTCCATCCTACGGTTTCCCATCCCTGGGAAGGGCAAAATATCCCTCGTCCAAACGTCTTCCAACGCAGTTTCCAGTCGCATTCTCTCGGCCCTTCTCGGAGCTAAAGTAGGAATGTGATTCGATGACAGGTGTGATTGCGACCGAGTAACTAGGTTCGGCGCGAAGGGAGGGGGCGGCTCTGGCGTCTTCTGCGCCTGAGTGTTCTTGATAATGACCTGCGTCACATGCTGCTTCGATCCAAGTGTCGCAGCTCGATGAACAGACATACGACGCACCAGGCTATCGACGTGTCCGAAGACAGGGCCGATCGATTTGATGTCCAACGATAAGGATGAGAACATGTCTTGCATAGTGGACTGCCCCTCGACGAAGTCATGCGTTTCACATACGATACGTTCGCGTAGCTGCTTCTTCCAAACTTCTTCTTCTTGTGGGGAGCAAGCGCTCAAGATAATCTCGTGTAGGCGATGACCGTGTTCGAACATTAGCTTCCAGGTGTGTGGGGCGGTATGGCATTGGAGACCTAGGGAGTCATGAGCTAATGCGCGCCTCGGGAAGATGAGAGAGTACCTCGCCCATTGTCCGACTCATCAATGCTTCCATTTGCAAGAGCGATAGACGCGACAACGTTGTACGGCGTCAAGAATCGACTAGCCGTGGCAAGTACTAGGCATGACTTGTACAGAACGCAGACCATATACTGGCCTTTGGGACGCTCTGGCGTCTGGTAGGCTACATGCAGCACACCGCAAACGAGGACGTGACCGAGTAACCGGAAGACAAGAGCACGGGAGATTGCCTGCATTACTTAGCCAATCAGACTCCCGTCATCCCATGGATGCGTACTTGTTCCTGGAACGCCAGCCGGTCCTGTAATTGCCAAGTGATCTCGATCAGTCGACGCGTCTTCGGATCATCCTTTGCCTTATTGACCTCCCGAATCGTCTCCTGCAGTCGAAAAAGCGCCTTCTCAAGCTCGGCATGCACTTCGGGATCATCGTAAACTGGCGTATGGCGGCACAGATCATCGAAGAGAAGTGGATACTTGCACACTCTCTGAATCGGCTGGCAATCAAATTAGTCGAGTCCACGTAATTCACAGCGTAGGACATGCCTTGATGAGTAGATCCGGGAAGCTAAGAGCCTTTCGACTGCTTGTGGTTCGGTTGTTCTCCGATGCAACCACCTTCGACAGTGCTTCGACACCGCGTTCGTATTCTTGCCAACCGTGCAACCCCCGGCAAGTGGTGGTGAGATCTTGAGACATGGTCGTCCAGTGAGCTCCGTATTCTTCATAGGAGAAGAAGCGCTTCATCTATTGCGGCATTAGCGCTAGGAGTTGCGTCGCCAAAGCAGACAGACTCACATGTTTATTGAAGATTCTAGCAATGTCTCCAATTGTTTTGGTATCCGTTATCAAGCCTTGCGCGCGCCGATCGGGCGATCTCCCAATCTCAAGAGAATGCCGGATCCGCCGGGTCACCTTGTGCTCGGAGAAGCGTCCTGGGATCAAGTCTGCGCTGTGGAATCGGATGTGTTTCGCTTTTGTGACTGGGAACGCCTCTTGATGCGCACTATGGGTATAGTCCGCTTGCGGTACGGCTTGATGAAGCTCAGCGAGCAGATCTTCGTGCAGCTGTAGGATCTGAGAGATGTTCTGTTGAATGGATGCTCGAGTTTGGGCTGGTAATGCAGGAATGCCAGTTAGGATCATGAAATAATCCTGTCAGGCGAATCAGTGATCGTATCCCATAGCATTTGCTGGGGAGACGTACATTGATCAAGACCTTCAGGTCTGCAATATAGCTCTCTTCCGAGGAGATGAGCTCTTCAACGATCTTGCGGCGCTGAACAGAACGGAGCCAGGCACTCTCATCAAGAATTGGACCCAGCGCTCTATGGCTGTCCGTTGATTTTCGAGCTTCTGAGTAATGACTGCTCCTATTTCCAAGACGGACCCTGCCATGCAAGGCGCCAGTGTCTGACCGAGGCGCAATGCTCACACTGGCGACAGTGATCGAAGCAGATTTGACATGTGTCACACAGCCCAAAGAGGACGACATGGAATCCGAAAATCTTCGACCCGTTTCGGAAAGCGGCACTAGCGGAGGGTGCAAGGTTGAAAGATTGACGTCGTCCTCAGATATCTCAATTGCTAGCGCGGGCACCTCGGAGATGGGATCCTTGTGGCGGTGCATATGTCGGCGTCGCAGAGTGCTCATCCAGCGGCGGAACGGTTGTGGGCTGGCGGCGAAGACCTCGGGTGCTTCATCTCGCTCCTCGTGAGATTCGCTGCCGGTGTTGTCCGACCAGTGGCCTTCAGGGATCGGGATGTGGATCGCTTCATAGAGGTCAAAATAGTTGGTATCTTCATCTGTGTTGCTGTCAAGGACCATTGGTTCGAGTGAGCTCAAGTTGTTGTCCAATGCTTCTGTATCAGGCTTGCTCTGTCTGGCCTTTTTTGAATATGGAGCAGACGGTGCTGTCACCGTTCGCGAGAATGACGGTGGGTGTCGTTTGAGGCCGCAACTCCGCTTCCGCGGTACGTGATCTTTGGCTCCGGCGTCGCCTCCACATCCCACCTTCTCTGGCACCAGCTCGAGCAGAGAGCGAGAGGTGAGTCGAGGAGGGGTGTTCTCAGTACCACGAAGCCACTCGCCGGCTTGGTTCGACCCAAGAGAGTAAAGAGAACAGGCAGAGACATTTCGAGGCGTGATGTCCCGAAGAGTGCCAACGGTGAGGTCATTGAGCGGAGAGCATGTCTGGAGATAGGGATTGTCGCTGAAGGACCGCTTGAGAGGGCTGTGGGGCCGGAGGGACAGTACGTAGGCCATTTCGAGGCGACAGCGCTCTAGGCTCTACTGCACTGATCGGACGTGGGTGCATCGGGCGTCATGGGAGATGAATATTATTCTGATGCCACGGGCGATGGGCAAAGGAGAGACGAGTGACTGGAATGCCTCGGGAGGAGGGCCAGCGAAAGACACAGGGAACCAATGCAGAAGGAAAGCAAGCTAGCGCGACGCTGGGGCAAGTGCAGAGAGATGCTGTGCATGTTTTGGGAGTCGTTGAGAATGAAGAGCGGCAGGCAAGGGCCGTCGCGTGTCGAGCACAGGCGCAGGGCAGAAGTCACCGTGAGGACGCGTGGAGACAGGCTCTGCACTCCTCTTTGAAGCTGCCAGCTGCGAGCCGCCAGCTGCCAAATCCCCCGCCGGGCACTCGCCATCACGGGCTCCTGCCGACTGCGCGGTTCATGTTGACGTCCGCAGCAGGGCATGTCTCCCGCCATCCATCGCGTCTCACTTCTCACTTGAGCGAAGGCGACGTGAGGGTCAGGTTGTGCGCCCCTACTTGTAATGCTGTGGACGTGCCTAGATGATCAGCAAGAGATGAGGATGTTCAGTGATGGTGGTGTGGACATCGCGTCAGCTCTCGTGTGAATGGGGAGACGCCCAATGCGGACGCGCTAGCACTTCCCCTCCAACCCCACAGTTTGTGCAGCTCCCAGGCGGCCATATCTCTTGTGCCTTTCCCGCTGCCCACCCCAACCCCATGGGAATACACATGGACGACCTTCACGCGCCGACCGTCTCGTCAGGCCCGACGTCCGGGGGATACTCGAATGGCGTGTCCAAGGACCAGCTGTCTCTGCAAGAGCTCATCGCCGAGAAGGATAGGGCCGAGGCCGAGCTCAAGGCGCTGGGCCAGGTGCTCGACTCCGTACGCATCTTGCCTATGATGGAGGAAGTCGCGCTGATGGTTCCTGTAGCATGGCGTCCACATGAACACGGGCCTGACGACCTTTGATGGCTTTCCGCGCGCAGACATCGATGTAGCCCAGAGTATGCATGCGTTGGCTATGCACAGGCACGCTCTTCTGACATGCAACAGTACGCACAACGCGTGCGCGCATAGTACGGCTCAAGAATGACTACAAGGACCTCATGAACCGCATCGAGAAGGGTCTCCACGAGCACCACGCCCGCCTGCAGGAGCAAGCCCAGAACGGCACTGCGACGTCCGCGCACGCCTTCGCCTCCAGCTCCGGCCCGACACCCATCGAAGCGCCCTTCGCCAAGGTCAACAGCGTCGTCGCAGGCAGCCCAGCAGACTCAGCGGGCCTGAAGGCGGGCGATACCATAACCAAGTTCGGCTGGGTAGACTGGACGAACCACGACAAGCTGGCGCGCCTTGCACAGGTCGTGTCCCAGAACGAAGGGGTGAGTGACGCCGCGAGACTTGGGCGGCGCATCATGCTGTCGCTGCGTGGACGATGCTAACAGGCGCAGCTTCCCATCGCGGTCAAGGTGCTGCGGCCCAGCGCCTCGGGCGGTCCGTCGGAGACAGTCGAGATGCGACTCACGCCACGGCAGAACTGGGGCGGAAGAGGAATGCTGGGCTGCAATCTGCTTCCACTGTGATGCATCTTAGAAAGGCATGGCCGCAGCTCTGAGAGCGACAGCGCGGTTTGCGTGGCATTGCATGGAACGGCGTTTGGACTGCGAGCATGATACCCGGCGCAAAACTGGGCCCCTAGATAGACAAAAGCGTGAAAGCAATTCCGCCCTTAGCAGGCTTACCAATGCGCGTGCACCTTGACCGTCGTCGCCCGGCTGAGGCCTTCCTGCCTGCTGTTGCCTGTGAAGCTCAATTGCCCGCTGCCAAGCCCCAAACTCACCGCCCGGGCCGCCAACTCACGCACCCATAAAAACATCGCTGCTTGCCCCACGACCACCGCACCCTCAGCGCCCCTCCTCCCCGCCTATACACCAAAGGTACGCCCACGACGCCCTGCAGCCCGCATTCCGCGACTCGCACCCTCGACGGCATCCCCGTGCTAATAATTTCCAGGCTTCGCGCAATCACAGCAGCAGCAATCACCCCGCCACAACAAACCGCAACGATGGCTGAAGCCTCAGGCACTCCCACCTTCAAGCTCGTGCTTGTCGGCGACGGCGGTACTGGAAAGGTACGTCGACTCTTGCGCTGGTTTCCCGGGCGACTGCGACATCGATTGCAGTTTGCCCACGAGCAGCGCGCACTCGTCCTGGCGCGAGCTCATTTGCTAACAATGCCCCCCTAGACCACCTTTGTGAAGCGCCATCTTACGGGCGAGTTCGAGAAGAAGTACATTGCGACACTCGGTGTCGAGGTCCACCCTCTCGGCTTCACCACCGTACGTTTCCCCGATCCTCCGCCCTACGGATAGCACACTGACAAGCGGGCAGAACCTCGGACAGATTCAGTTCGATGTCTGGGACACGGCTGGCCAGGAGAAGTTTGGCGGCCTCCGTGATGGATACTACATCAACGGCCAGTGCGGTATCATCATGTTCGACGTGACTTCCCGCATCACATACAAGAACGTGCCCAACTGGCACCGTACGTCAAACCCCGCCCCTGCTGAGTGAAAATGACTAACGAATCCAGGCGACTTGGTCCGTGTCTGCGAAAACATCCCCATCGTCCTGACCGGCAACAAGGTCGACGTCAAGGAGCGCAAGGTGAAGGCCAAGGCCATCACCTTCCACCGGAAGAAGAACCTCCAGTACTACGACATCTCGGCCAAGTCAAACTACAACTTTGAGAAGCCCTTCCTCTGGCTCGCCCGGAAACTTGTCGGCAACCAGACTTTGGTATGATCTACGCCAGTCAATTGTCATGCGATAAGCTAACCTGAAACTAGGAATTCGTCGCTGCCCCTGCTCTCGCTCCCCCGGAGGTCCAGGTCGACCAGGCCGTTCTCGAGCAGTACCAGAAGGAGATGCAGGATGCCGCCGAGATGCCCCTGCCCGATGAGGATGACGGTGACTTGTAGATACGTTCTTCACATACGCGCGCTCTCAGCCTTACGGGCCGGCGAGAGCTGAAAGGGCAACATGATATGACACTGGGCATCTAACAATCTGGGCCGATGGGGACGAGCGGGAGGAAATCATGGGTATGGACATTTTTAGCGAAATGGTAGATGAGGATGTCGGGTGGGCGGAGGCTTCCTTCCGGTATAGGCTGCGCCGGATTAGCTGGCGCTCAATCGAATAGCTTAGACTCAACACACGTCTTGGTGTCGATGCTACAAATTTCTTCTCTTGTGAACACTCGCAATTTGGTTAGAGACCGTTAGACTACGAAGGAGCTCGTTTTTATTGAGTTAACAAACTACGCCCATTCAAGCCTTAGTGCGTTAACTCAATAAATACGAGCTCCTTCGTAGGTAACATCTTGGTTCTTGCCCCCAGGAGCTTATCCGAGACAAGCTGCATGCGACGTTGGAAAAGTTTTCTGCCACCGAGGCATTTGACGTCACTCGGCTGTGCCCCACCTTGCATACCTTCAGACAAGTCCCAGCCAACAGTTATGACCGTACCGGAGTGGGAACAGTTGATAGCTTGCGTGATATTTTTCATTTCATCTACATGAACATCTAACGTTTCGTTTTGCGCTTTTAACAGCTGCGAAAGCGACAGTCGTAAATAATCGTTAACCTGACCAACCAACGCGAGATGGCCGTCTTCACTCCTTCAACTAACCAAGAAACTTTGAATGGGTGGATCAAGTAAGCCAAACGCCGCCAGCAAATGAGGTCAAAAAGCGAGGGGATGGTGAGTGGGGGTGTACATTAGCGAGAGGGAGGAAGAAAAATTGCTGGCTGTAAGAACGGGGCGGGGGTAGTTATGACTTCAACATGCTGGATCATGGAGTCAGTGTCTCTGTCATCAACAGATGGGCAGTGGGGTAGTTATGACTTCAACATGCTGGATCATGGAGTCAGTGTCTCTGTCATCAACAGATGGGCAGTGGGGTACTCACGGAGTCAAAAGCGTGCTGTAGTTCTCCAACGGGACACTCCCACCCTCCTCAATCACGCCACGAATGACATCGTCTGGAGCAATGTTGTTCCACAAATGGATGCTCATAGCCTTCTTGCTGTTGAACAGTGTATGCGCTACACCGCGGACCTGGCCCAGCACGACGTTGGCGATGCCCCACGTGTGCGAGTACTGCTGTAGCGTGCCGACATCGAGACGAATCGACTGCTTGATGATGTCGTCTTGGCCGTCGGGCACGAGGAAGGACCAGTAGGAGAGGTGTACGACGGATGCCATGACCACCACGCAGGTGAAGAAGGGCGTGTGGTGAACAAGTTTCCCGGGCAGCTTGATAAGAGAGGAGATGTTTTCAGCGGAGGTGAGACACTTCGCCGTATGAATCTCCCTGGTCTGAGTCGGAAGTAACACCTGTCCGGGCTGCACACAAATATTCACGTTCTCGACCCTGCCAAACCCCAGATTCGACCTCGGACGGTGCAACATAATCGTGCTTCCGGCATTGACCATGTGCGCCTGGAACAGCACCTCGTCGATAACACCGTCGTTGTTGACGATTTCGAGTTTGGAGGCAGGGAGGTGCAGACGCCAGTTGACGAGGTAGGAGTCTACGACGTCGACGGCGTGGTATTCGAATTGCGCATCTAGACGGGAGACTTCGAAGACTTTGCCAAGATTGCGGATGGCGTCGATGAGGTATGTGAACGAGGAGAAGGTCAGTTCTTCGCTGGCGAAGGCGGAGTCGTCGTAGTCTTGGAGGGTACTGGGGTAGAGGATATGCTGAGCGGTTGTCAGTGATAAGGTACTATCAGATGAGTGTCGGTTTAGGAAGGAGCACTAGAGTATATGGGATGACGGGCGGTCTACGACTAGCCGGCTTATAAGGAAAGTCACTTACCCCTGAAAAGTATTCGCTGTCCTCGCAGGGAAGCGGGACATCAGTGGCGACGTCTTTTAGTCTGAATTGTACGCCGGGGTTGACAGCTGACATCATTCCATTGACGGTGTACATTGACCACCACGTTCGTCTCCAGCTCTCCTCTAATTGCGGGTCGTTCTTTCCGTTTAGGATAGCAAAGTCGATGCGGTGCATACCCAGCTCCAAAGTGAGATTTTGCGCAATCCCAAAGATCTGGGCAGCTCTCGGAACCTCATTGTGTGCGTGGAGTCCAATTGAGTAGAGTATCAGAGCCTGGACGGAGTATCCGTCTTGCGGATAACTTCCAGTGTTGATGGCGCGGTCCAAGGCATCCTTGAAGATGTCCGTTGGGATTTCGGGGAGGAAACTTGCCCCAAGGAACTGGACGGCATGTTCTAGCAGAGGTGTTTGTCTTTCCTTAAGAAGTGACATAAAACGGCCTTGCGGGAGGCAAAAGGGATGTGCGTTGTAGAAGTAGTGGTAAAATGACTGGATGGCCGTGGGCGGGCCCATGTGACCAAACTGGTTTAGTCTCTGCGTTCCATTGAGATTGAGCTGCTCAGGAGCGCGCACAGGCGCCGGTATGGCTGTGACCATCCCCATGCCATTAGACACAGGGCTTAGTTGGTTTGCAATAGCAAGCTCAGTGCTGTATGCGAATTCTGGCGAGAGCGATTGGACGCTTCTGCTTGTGAGATTGGTGTTTATCAGGGCGCTCTGTATTACTGAGCTGCCTTCTTGCCCTGCCAAACTGTTAGATCGCCCGTTGAGAAAGAAACGACGCATCGTGAGCGGGGACAATACCGTTCTCACCAGTCCTCTTCCTCTTTCCCTTCCAGCCCCGGCGAGACTTGATATAAGTGCAATCAGATCCCTCGGCTCTACATCTTGAACATCGAACGCCTCCATCACACTTCAAATGCCGGCTACGGCACGGCACGCAAGCGACCGCGACCGAAGCCCTGTTTTGTGCGTTGCTTTGGCCGGATTGGTCGTTACTTTGGCCGTTTTGTCCGTTACTTTGGCCGTTTTGTCCGTTACTTTGGCCATTTTGTCCGTTACTTTGGCCAATTTGACCATTGATTTGGCCATTTTGCGCGTTCGTTCCGCTTTCAGACTGTGGTGTCTGTGTTGGCGAGGTGAAACTGTTCACGCTGGAATCCTGGGTTGTATAGCTGGCCGCGGGTGAGAGCTGTAGATTCAATGGCGATGAGTCGGATAAGTCCTGGCTCCAGAACGCGGGATCTACAACGCCCGAGACGGAAATGCCGGACGTATGGTACGACTGGGAGGTCATGGCCAAGACGTTGGATGTCGTCGGCCGCTGTGCGTGCTCTTTTGCGAGTGTTGACGAGTGCTATGGCATGCGCTTCAGGTGAACGTAGATGCCGAGATGTATTGCGCACTTTCACGAGGAAGTTGCGAGGCGGGCGGATTGGGTCACGTGACGAAGATTGGCGATCATCTAATCTCGATCGGGACTCGCGCAACGCAGGAAACGAGAATGGTGCAGCTGCAAACGTCCTTGCATGAGCCTACCCGTCCCAACGACTTTCTCTTTAGTACGCTCTGTACCAGTCGGCCACGCCTCCGAAGCGCTTCGGGATTCGCTTCACCACTAGGCGGAAGGGGCTCGCGACTGTCGGCCGAGCAAGTTCGAAGTGTCCCACGACATGAGAGATGCGGGGTTTATTGCATCGGGACTGTCGACGCCACTTCCCGCCATACTGAGACGCCCTGTGTCGCCTAACAAAGGGCCTTTTCCGTGGCCAGATCATGATTTATTGCTTCAGCTTTCTGTGGGTGCACACGATCCCTGTTTGCCATGGTTGTCTGCTGCGATCTCAATATCGTCAATACCGGGGCAGCCGGACACGACTTCGACCTTTGCCCATGGGTCAGTAGACACATGTCACAAGCGCAGACGCGGGCTCCATCGCTCTTGACGTGTGCCATGGTTGGGTGTGAGTGATCTACCACGAACGCTGTCCGAGGTCTCTACCGCCTTCTCACCGCTCGATGTCGTGTGTGGCACCGCGTCTATCCCCCACTGGCACTGGTATAAGTACGGATGCTGATCGCTGTGAAGACGTCCATTTGATTATTCCAGAGCGTGCTAATGTTGCACTGAAGGTACCAGTTCTATAAAGTCTCGACTAAAGGATGCGCCTATGCAATGAAGATATCGAACGCCTGAACACCTTGCAGAAGTCATCCCAAAACAGATTACCGAGTGTCCAACTCAAAATGTGGGTATCCTCCCCCATTCACAAGAGAAAATGCTTTTGAAACGCTCCCTTGATGCTAGCACTCCATCTCGTCAGACACTTCCGGACACCGTGCTTTCGTGAAGTTCCAGACATCGACTGAGCAGTCTTTGAGCGTCTTCACTGCCTTCCACTCGAGTTCGGTTTCTGCTCTGCGGACTTCAGCGACACAGAAGCCTACGTCGCCGGCCCTACGACCAACTTCTCTTGCAGGGATTGTCCGACACGATGTCTCTTGGAGGCTCTGGAGCACTTCGCGAACGGTATGACCGCGGCCGGTACCTGTTAATGTTAGGGCTGACAAGGCAGCAAAGAACGAGAAAGCTCACCGAGGTTGTAAGTGCGGAAGGGAGCCTTGATGCGACCAGCCGCGGAGGCAGCCAAAGCAGCAATGTGGCCCCTCGCTAGATCGACGACGTGTATAAAGTCGCGAACAGCCGTACCATCTGGGGTGCTCCAATCGGTACCGAATATATCCAGAACAGGTTTGGTCCCTGTTAGGACGGTGGCGATGACGGGGATCAGGTTGCTTGGTTTTTGCCGAGGATCTTCACCTAGCAGCCCAGATTCGTGGCATCCAACCTTAAATAAGTGTCAGTTCCACACATCTCTCCAAAGGCCAATAAACTCACAGGATTGAAGTACCGCAAGGCCGTTATGGACCAAGAAGGATCTGACCGCGCAACATCCGCAAGGATCGACTCGCACATGAATTTCGAACGACCGTACGGCGATGTCAAGCCCATGACCCCGGGGCTAACCTCGCGCTCGATACCGTCGTCACCCTGGAAGGTTTCTGGATGGTGTACGCACAGCTCCTCGCGGAGTGGAACTCCACAGTTTGCGCCTTCACCATACACCGTCGCCGAAGAAGAGAACACGAAATTCTTGATTGCGAACTCTTCGAGAAGACTGAGGAAGTCGACAAGTCCGCAGACGTTGTTGCTGTAATACCTCAAAGGCTGTCGGATGCTCTCTTCCACTGACTTATATGCGGCAAAGTGGATCACTCCGGATATCCGAGATTCTCTTCTGAGTGTTGTCTCGGGCTCATCCTCTGGCTGCATGTCGATACCTGAGTCGGTGCGTTGGAGAGCCGAGTATGGGAAGCGCCCCGGTCTCCCAGTTGATACAGAGATGTCCGACTTGTTGCTGACTTTGTAGGTCGAATATTCGGCAAGGATCGATCTCATGTGCGAGCTCCGGTAATCGAGTTGTCGGAAGTGAATGGCTGGCATCGACCTTTGCAATGTCGCGAAATGCTCGGACGCAAGGGTTTCAATACGCTGCAATACCGTCTCATATGAATTGCTGAGGTCATCGATGATCAGAACGTTGTAGTTCGCCTTGAGCAGCTCGAGCACAGTGTGCGAGCCGATGTATCCAAGTCCTCCTACTACCATGATGAACGAGGAGTTGGCACCGCCAATATCGAGAGGATCTGCGGCGACATCGTCGTCGAACAGGAGTGACCTTTCGGTACCCGGAGTACTCGCGGCTTCGGCCGTTTCAGAAACGGACGACGAAAAGGTTGAAGGCGAGGAGAAGCCCGTTGCTGTGGTCGAAAAGTACGCCATGGTGACTCGAAGAGTCAGAGAATGAATGAAAGACTGGGTGAAGAGGAGAGAAAGTGCTTGTCTTATTGCGACCAAAGATTGGTACGTGCCAATATCTTATATATGTTGAAGCTTTGCTGAGCTTGTCAGGCACCGCCTCAATTAGGCAGAACATCTGCCATGCGAGTTTTTCCTAGAACCACTCAATATTGGTGTGCTTGGCATGCTCCGGCCTTTTCCTCCCGATTTATTCTGGTCGGATACTTGGTCCTTCGGTCTAGCACTCTGGAATATAGTCCCTGCTCGGCTAATCCCTGTTCAATTTGTACGGCATCATGCTCGACTACGTACCGCACTTCGCGTGCAGTGCCGCGATTTCCAGAGACTTCTATTGATTCATGAAACATGCAAGCTGACTTTTCTCTACAGTACCAACGCGCCTTCTCGCCGCTCAGTCCCGGGTCAGGCCCCTGGTCCATTGCCGCCCAACATTCATGTCAGCCTCGCCCGCCCGAGGAGCACCGAAAGTCTAGCCAAACAGACCTACACGTGCTTCCCACCTCCTCAAGACGCTGGTGGCAGCAGGCGTATATCCTTCAGCAGTTGCACTTATCCAACGGCAGTTATAGATGCCTCTGTACTTTCGCAACTCTACATCTTCCCATCTGAGGGAGTTTAGGACCCCGTTTACAAAATCTTCACGCTCCCGGCTCCTTGCATACCCCCTTGGTTAGAAGTCGTCGTCGTCTAACCAACACAGAGCTGCATCTCATCCACGCGTACACTTCACGGCAATCGTCGACCCGAGCAGTGGACCCAGGAAAGGTGGTTTGCCAACCAAGCTATATTCGCACGCCATTAAGAGATTAAACGCGTTCGAAAATGTCTGCACTGTCGGCTATGTAGCAACCACGTGGTGCGCGAAGTAATTGAGCTCGGGTTTAGACGAAGTCGCAGTGAGCTCTAGGTAGGTGAATGCGATCCCACCTTGGCTGTGAGCGGAATTTTCTTCGACGAAACCACTACGCACTACTACACAGAGCACGTTTTGTGATTGCGAGAGATCTCGCGAGCAATCCACAACAGTCACGGATTAACGGATAGCTACGTTGGTGAGAAGACCATCTCATTTCGGCATTCGGTGTATTGTAATTGTTCCCGAAGCGCCCGAAATCGGTGCGTCTGGCCTATAGATCAGCCTCTCGAACGAACTTTCCACTCAGAGTAGTGTGGTTTTGTGGCTCAAATGTCGGTAACTGAGACTCTTCGGACTCGGCAGTTACCATTCTGTGGCTAACCATACATCGCAGCCCTCAACCCAGGTGCTCTGCCACATACGCAATATCTTACATTTCCAAGTTTTGTGAAAATCGTCAACCTTACCATTGTTTTCGAGGATACATACGGCAATTAGGTGGCGAAAGCTGATGCGCTGTTCCAAGCCACGCAGTCAGACAGGTCATGAAAAACTGGCCTTGATATTACACTCGGTCCCACATATGATCAATGGCGACACCTACCGAACACCGAAGCAACTGCTGTCCATTGGGCGCAGTATATGGCTTACTGGGACCGATGATTACACCGTATTCGTCTCATACTTGCCGGACTTCATCGATGGCTTAGATGCATTGCTCAGCTAGTGGGATTACCAATTTGAGGCATCCACCTTGTATCACCTCGAGCATTTCCAGTGCTGTGGATGTTGCACGCAAATCTACCCGCATACGGATTTGCTCAAGAGTGCCTCGATCGTGAGAGTTCTAGGCCGGACCTCGGCTCAGGTGCAGGAGTTGCGAGGAAGTTTTTCAATGGTGATCTGCATCACGTCGATGCATCTGGACGTCATGTTCCTGACAATCACCCTCCACCGACCTGTCGGTCTAGGAGCGCTGATCATGCCCCGCCACAAGATCGGGCCATTCCTGATTTCGTCCCGCGCTGAGGTTGGCATGGTGAGATGTTGGCTGAATGGCGCCACCTGAGAGGACTGGACTTGAGTGGTGGACTAATCCTTTCGAGTATGCGGACCGTGAGACCGCCGGAAGAATCTGCAATTGCTGACCCCAGGGTCAGACATGGGCGTCGAATGAGGACCATCGATCATCGATCAAGCAACGATCTTCGTCCACCCCTGCCCTTGCCCCGCAAAATACGAGTAGGAATCATTGCTCCCACTCGACAGCGGAACTCTCGCTGCTTTTACAACGGTACCGGGGGGTGCAGCCTCGCCCCTGCACTAAACTCTTGTCGTGCGCGCTAAATTCGCGTGACCACTCTATTTCAACCCTACCTCTTCATCTGTTTGCAGCAACACCACTGCGGTGACCCCGTCACCGGCGCCAGAAGACCTCACAACTCTTTGGACTTCCGCGCGATCTCATACAGCCTCAATATCCCCCCTGCACTCGCCCCGGACTCTCACGCTGCACCTGCCGTCTGTTGACGTGGCTTTCCACTACCGGCACTCTGCAGGCACTTCGATACTGCAGAGGAAAACTTTAACGAAGCCTTGGATCATGATCGATCGTGGATTTGGGAACCTTCTACGCGGAATCGGCTTGGCAGTGGGGTGCTGCGTGCTTGTGAAGCTTTTCTGCCGCCGTGTAAGCGGCTCAACACCTTCGCATCACTGGTCCATACGATCCGAGTTTCCCGAGAGAACAGCCCTGGTCTTTTCTGGGATATGTCAGCCACTACACCTTGGACTAAGACGCACATCGCGAAGCACAGCATTTGATGTACGAGGGCGGCTTTAATTCCCGTCTCTACATACTCCAAGAGTTGGCCCCAGGAAGGGAATACGACCCTGCAAATGGGCACCCACCGCTACTCGCTGGGAGAGAAGCTTTCCTCTGTCGGTGATTCCGCATTTAGACACGGGCTTCCCATTCCCACGCGCCACTCACCGCTTTTGGAACAAACCAATACCCTACAGCCTGGAATCCTTTTGTCTTGGTTTCCAGCATCTTATGCAGCTATCGAAAACGCAAGACTCTCTTGCTTGAGGACGCAACAGTAGAACAAGTGGTGTAGCATATGCATCTTCCCGCATTATGCACATGTTGCATTACCTAAGTACCCTGCTTATCGCTTGGAGGGACCTCCTCCATCGGGCTCTTTATGGCCGTTTCACCAACCAGTACTGCCAGAAACTGCATGTTGTGATCCTGATTTGGACGGCCACGCAATTGACCGGTGCTCGTTCTCAATAGGCTGTTTTGTGATTGAGAGGCGGTAATGGCGTCTCCACCCTCAACACGTTCGAATACGGACTCATCCGATCTAGAAGTCTTGGACCTCGCTTATACGACATTGGCATAAATCGCGAGGTTTGCATTTGCTGAAAATAGGCCTTCGAGCATTGAATATTGACGACCTGCATGACTGCGCGAAGGTCACCGGAGTGTTCGTGAACCCACACCTTGAAATCGACCTTCGCGGTCTCGCCTTTGCCCGTCGTTACGGGTCCACTATTGCAGCGCCTGTGGAAGCTCCACGGAGCGAATTCGAAGATCGGCAAATGCGGCGAGCTTCCCGCAGAGACGAGTGTCGCACAAGCTCTTGACATCGAGCTCACCTCGCATGAGCTGTCCAGACCTGGACCTGGTTTGTATTGGGAGCGTGATTTGGTGTTACTACTAACATTCGTATTTACCACTAGAGAGCAAAGAGTGTACCAGGTGCTTCCACATTTGCTACCGGTGCTTGAAGCTCGGAGAATAGGATAAATTCGAAAGGGAATGCTTCGCCTCGTCCCGATCCCGCCAGTCGAGTTCCTTAGCCTTGTCACTAAATTTCAAGTGCAAAGATCTCCGGCGTATGCAATACTGTGACCCCTCAAGAGCTACCGCTCAAGTCAGTCGGCAACAGTTTTCCCAACAGCATACGTGGGGCATGATGTTCCACGAGAACTCCCGAAGTGCGCGCTATACTTTCTTTTCGCCATTCTAGAGTACTATGGGGCTCAAGGTTGTGATCACATCACATCTCTGAATCACTCAAAGCTTGAAGAATTCGAGATGGGGACGCGTACTCCCTGTCGGACACCAGTCGGTCGGGACCGAGGCAAGCGAACGGGCACTCTTCGGACGAATGTCAATGCGAACGCTTCGTACTGTGTACACTGCCCGATGCCGCGAGGAATTTTACCGCATTCACCCGCCGCAACCCTGGCCCTCTCGACAGGGGTAAGCAATCCGGAACATGGACGGACAAGATCGTCATCAGAGCAAGGTTTTGTGCTTTTGTCAATACTTCTCAAAGCATGTTCGCAGAATTTTAGCTACATCTCGACGGTCTGTAGACGAACTGCATTGCCTCACTCCCCCTGCCTTGGCCGGTCATTCGTCCCGGCCGGACTTGAGAGCTCGGGCTAAGAGATGAGTTCATCGTGGGACCGCACAGCCCTGCTGTTGCGGGCATGCGGATGTTGGGCATCGGTATACGGTGAGGCTGTACGAACGATCGCCACCCGTATCGATCAGCACGCAAAATGGCGACTTTCGATGCGGCTCCGTGTAAGCGGATCGTCGAGCATGGACTCCTCGGAGATCTAGGGTTTCCTCAAATTCTCGATGCCCAAGATACGCTCTGCTCTGCCAACCCCGCCATAACTCAATTTCACTACCCATCACACATTTGCCTTCGATTTCCATAGTCTGTATAGTTATTTGAGCTGTTAAGAGTTTTTCGAGGTAAAAAACCGATGGCATGCACCCCAGACTCTGTACCCCGCAGTTTCCCAGGACAAGCCTCCCGGCAGATCTCTACGGCTACGACATCTGGTAAGGCTAGAGTACCTTGTTCCTGCGTGTGCGACGTTGAATGCTATAGACTGGCATCTAGTGTAGAGCAGGGCTTGCGTCAGTCTTATGGCACATGACTTCGGTCCTTATGCGTGAAATTTGCCGCGAAAATTTCCTCTCCACGACACGCATGGGAGTGACCCGTCGCGCGAATTTCCTTCTTGGAGACCAACCCCGACCTTGCATATTTGTTGCCTCCTCTTACAGAAGCAAGGTTTAGAATCAACTGTCGTGCGATGCAGTCTGATTCACAGCCGTAACCTGCACATCGCCATCACAATATTCAACCCACCCATCCAAATCCATCTTCTTCAACACGGTGCTAAACCCATCGCGACCCTGCGCATCCCCCGTCGTGCCACAGTACTTGCTCACCACATCTTTCTTCAACCCCTGTTCGTTTTCGCCCTCGCCCGCATCATCCGGGTACTCGATGTGGAAAACGGGCTTTGCGGCATCGATAAAGGCGTGGAAGGTGGTGCATTCTTGCTCTTCGACGCATTGCTCGTTGACGGAGAAATGGACAATGGGGAGGACGGCAGGGATAATGTCGCCGGCGTTTTTAAGGCCCAAGGTGAGATTTAGGGGGGTGGTTATGTTCGAGAGGAATTGCATGAAGGAAATTGAGGAGGAGGCGTTTAGGTTGAGGCCATTGTCGTTTTGCTGTGGTAATGTCAGCTCTGCGAATGCAGCATTTTGCCGTTTAACGTCTTGCTCCGTAGAAGTTTGTAGCTCTCGTAGTGTGAAAGTGAGATACTCACATATCCATCAACATTATCCGGATCCACACCATCACACCCCTTGTCCCCCGCCATTTCCACCCTCTTCCTCATAATCCCCCTTACGTTCTCACTATCTAACCTCAACCACCTCTCCCCCGCCCACCCCTCGAGATTCTTTCCCAAATCATTGTCCTTGAACTGCCCCGCATCCGGCCGCCACTCCTCATAGCTGCCCCCACTGAAATAGCAAATCACTTTCTTGCCTAGCCGATGCAGCGTCTCAATCGTCTCCTTGGGCGTGTCGAAGAGGTCGATGTCGTAGACGTCTACATCAGGGGTAACCGAGGTGGCAGTGTCAGAAAGGTCGATGTTGGATTGGAGGATGATTTGCCAGGTATCGTTCACGCTTGGGGTCCAACGTAGCTTGCCGGATGGGGTCGGGAGTGGTGGTCCAGGTGGTGAAGAGTCGTCGCCTCCATTATCGTTGTCGCCATCGTCGCGTCCGAGTGTGAGGCCGAGTCCTAGGCCCAAACCTAGACCTAGGATGACGACGATGAGCGAGATGTAGAGGAGTTTGCGCCGCAGTGACCAGGGACGGGATGTGGGTTTCTTTTCCATGTTGTATGTCGGTGACGTAGGAAGAAAAGATTAAAGAACAAGCGATTATCGGAAACTGTTCGAAATGGAGGGTCGGAACGCGTAGAGTAGGGTAGAGCGGAAGCAAATCCGCAAACGGAACCGCTGTCCTCTTTTTACCCAATAACAAGGGTCGTTAGAACTTTACGCACAGGATCCAAGACTCTCGGCGCACTTCCAAAATATGTAGAGATCAATGGACTGTGGTCCCTTATGACCTCTTTCGCGAACGAGGCGTAGTTGTTCGAAAAGGGCGCATGAAACGCATCCAATGAGGCCGCGTTTTCAAGCGGATGTGCTCGAAAAAGGAAATCTGTTTTGCGGGATGGAAGGAAATGGAGATCGAACCGCTCAAATGCACTTTGCGGGTATTATGTGTAGAGCTAAACTGACCGGATGGGGCTTAGGTCGATGTGGGTAATATGGGGTTGTGGCGCGGAGCGCGGGACGCGTTGGATGGTGAGGCTAATGGGATCATTGCTAATAATACCACATCGAATGAGTTGGACTCAACCTTGATCAAATTTCGAATGCAGTCCCGAGTAAGCAATGTAGTTGCGCTGTAGGACAGCGATGCACAGCAAAGGGGCTGCCCCCCGTCACGGCGACTTCCTCGCAAAAAAGTGGCCGGGGGCGTTTCGGCACTGCATGTTACGACGACAAGATACTAATCACGTCTTTTCTTACCAGCACGCCTGACAGCACAAATCGTAAAATTAATGAGGTGATCCGCTTCTTGGGGTGCGGTGGTGCAGAGGGCCTAGAATCGGCGCGGCTTCATATTGCGGCTGTGGTGTGCTCAGATCTGCGGGCGGCCCCGGATATGAGCCACCAACGCAGTCTCGTACGGCAGATGGGAGGGAGTCAGATGGAAGTGTGAGCGCGTATCAAATTCTTATGAGAAGGTGGATTGGCGTGACATGGTATCTAGTTGGAGAGTGTGAGGGGTGGTGGCTCAGTGCTGCCAGCAAAACAATGTGAAGCTGAAGTGTGCCGATATCCGATGTAATTAGCAGTGAGCTATCCCAATTCGTCGTAGCGAAAAAATCGAATGAACCAACGATGATTTAGATGTTGCGCAATGCTACAGGACAAAAATATCTACAGACATATTATGGAACCTAAATTCCAGTCCCAAATTCATGCAACCGTGACAGATCGCTATCGGAAATAACGAATGCATTTGGAATACAACATCACTATCGTGCCCGGACCGAACTTTTGCGCAGCACGTCGCTACTAGTTGTTACATGCCCACAGCCATGCTTTTCCCTCCTCATATGCTACTATATACATGCAAAGCGGTCTATCTAAAGAGGAATCGGCTTGGAGAACGTGTATGTGCGGGAGGCACCGCTCATGGTGACCCATAATGTGAGCGGGTCGGTGCCGATCTGTTCTTTCGTAGCGCCAGTGGTGCTTGACGGAGTCGAAGGAACGGTGATCGGGATGGTGGTACCACACTTGTTGCCGCCGGCTGTGTAGACAGTAACGCTTTGGATGCCTTTCCCATCGGCGGAGGTTTGCCATGTCATGCTGGGCCTGCAAAGATCACGAGTTTGACGGTTGAGGAAAGCTTGGGCCAGGTCGTCGTGCTTAATAGTCTTAAAGGGCCAGGTTGTACTAGAAAATCATGAGATGGAACAAGTCTAAATGGTACGGGGATACTTACAGCCTCATAATCTCTGTGGTGACGACTTCAGTCCATGTCATGAGAAGAGAATATTTTCCCTTCTTACCAGCAACGGTAGTAGTCGGGACGTCGTTGACTCTCATGTTGGCTTGATGGAACATGTAACTGCACACCGATTAGTAACCTCCTTGTTCATCGTGTGACTTTTACTTACGCGTCCCAATGCAAGCCAAACAGATTCCTCATTGCAGTGTCCCTAGCATTTACCATCAAGTCGTCAAAAGTGCCCTTGCCACCTGACGTATCAATCCATTCTTGGAGGGTGCAAGCTGGAAGATCACAGTTGTAGTAGATGACAGTGGCCCATCGCGGCATGATGTTGATGCCAGCGAGCCCGTTCGCCGCAACCGTAGTGTTGAGTGGCCAGAAGGGGTTTACCGAGTTCAAGAGAGTTGGTCTCGTGTTATCACCAACAACGTTGATGATACCGTTGTCCTTCCAGGCTCGGAGTGCATCTGCATTATGCAGGCCGGTGATAGCTGGAGGGATGATACCACTACCACTCCAGCGCGCAGCAGCATCAAGACCAACCTGCTTTACCCAGGCCTTGTTAAATTGTATCTCTTTCGCAGTATCGGAGTAAGTGGCGTTAGTTAAGTCCATATGAGAGCTGCAGGTATTAGAGTGTATCTTTCTAGATGGTGGCGAAAAACTCACAACGTATGAGAAATGTGCGCAAAAGAATCCCGATTTGTTTCGTCTGCGAACCAATTTTGGAGTTCGTCCATCTCGGCACATTCGAGACTCCAGCTATACTTTGCGGGAGTTGCTGGCCAAATATCAGAGCCGGTGCCGGGAGCCTTGGTGTACTCAGGACTCCCGTCGATCTGATCTGGATATTCTATGCCTTGTGCAGGGCTGCACGCTATAGCGCCATCAGATGTGTCTGTCGCAGCCTCAATATCTCCGTTGCCGTTGTGCCCAATCTCAACAAAGAAATCAGAGCCTTTCGGCATCTTTTTGTTGAGTGTTGCCTGCCAAGTGACATGCAAGTCCAGATCATCGGGTTTGCACCTGTATGACTGTCCTTGAGGTCGGTACATGGGCGTTTCAAGGAACATGTCATCTACTTGCGTGCTGAAGTATGTCCTGCGGAAGCCAACGTAAAGACCTCGCGTAACCCAGTTGATCCACGCATGTTGGAGATAGTTGGAAGATGGAGCCCAGTCGAGAGCAAAAGGCAGGAACCATACCATCTGTTGGCGGTCCTTGATCTGGTTGATGACGGCAGCAGTTCCCGAGCCGGCGAACTTCGCGACTTCCCAGGCCATCGACGAGTTGGTGATCGTTGCAGGATTGTGGAAGATGTTTGCAATGCTCACGTTCGCGTTCCTGTAGATTCAATTAGTCACACCCTGCATGTGTAGATATGTAGCGGATCTTTTGCAGTACTAAGGGAAAAAGTTCAAACGTACATCTTTAGACCCGCAGTTTGGAAGCCGGTCACGTTCGTAAAGGAGACCGGCTCATCAGCCACACTACCACCAGCACTGACGGTACCGAACTCGGGGGCCGGAAATACGTCCAAGCGGACCATGCGCACTCCGAATTGACTCTGGTAGTCGAAGAGCGTGTTGAATTGTCTCCTTGTGAGGGCGCTGTAATACTGGTTGTCGTAGTTGTAGCCGACTTCGCTCAGCAAGACAATTCCTCCGTAATTGCCATGAGTTGAGGACGAGTTGAGAATGGGAAGATTGGTGATACCAGCCTGCGGAACAGTCAATACCTCGAATGGTATTCCGTAGCCTTGTAGGCCGAGGGTGGCTCCATATTTAGCGGCTGTTTGGTCGCGTGCGATGACGAGCACGGTGCTGGATACTGTGGCACTAGCCACGGCGGTGATTTCATCCGCAAGGACTCGATGTGAATACAACGCAAGCGCTGCAATTGCACCTGTTCGCAGACAAGAAAGCAGAGACGACGCCATTGCAGGAAGAAAGCGTTGAGGGACAGCGTGAAGGTACAAAAGTCGGGGAGCTTGGGCGTTAAATAAAGATAGTATCGGCAGAAATAGTATGTTGTCTATTGGACAATGGGTAAGTATTGGTCCGAGCGACACTTCTGCGCAGCCGAGAAACTATCGATTTTTCTGAACATGCTCGATACGCGTACATAGGCCAGACTCAGGCTCGAACCTGATCCATGACGCGGCAGAAAAACGTGAGCTACGCGTCAAGCTCTGTGAACTGCAACCCCGAGGCTACGCTGGCCTTGCGAGGTTGCCACGAAGTGAGATCCAGGTGACGCTGGAGATATAGGGAGACAGGGTTCTTGGCGGATCTTTTTGATGAAGGAGGGGGAATTTTCGGCGCCACGTGCGGGCACGGTAGTAGACATTGGGGTACAAACGTGACTTAGGAGGTATTGCATCGGAGTATGCATGCCGAGTATGATTGCAGCGAGAGCAACCCGGTAGATGCCAGGCGCGGGACCTTCAGCTGGGGCGTCTGGACTGGATCCAGACCAGACCCAAGCTCCGAGGTTCCATTGCGGGTTCGTACCGCGAAGACAGGCGCATCATCAAGGCCATGCAGATATTGGGGGCGACGCGTTCTGAGTCGTCCAGGCGGTGTCCACGCAAGCTCGTATTCTGGCAAATTGAAACCTCATCTACGGGTCCGGACTTCATCTGCAGGTGTTGATTTGTGCGACGCAGCGACGGCAAAGAGGAACATGGGCAACGCCGGAATTGATGAATGCGATATTGAAGACATGATGTGGAGTAGTTAGGCTAAAGAGCGATGCCGGCTTAGCGTCCACTTAGAACAGCGCTGCGCACGGGCCTCACGCTAACCTCACACACGGCCTGATTTCAGCCTCCACCGCCGCCGCCTCCTCCACCACTCCCGTTGCTCGCTGACGCCATGCTCTGCACCTTTCCCCTGTCTTCCCCAGACATCGCGAATCGCCTCGTCATCCTCCACTATGGCTTCACCCAGCTGCATCGTCGCGCCGTCGGCGATAGATTACCGTTGCCCGCCGCGGATCCCTTGGCTACCTAGGCTCGTCTGGCGACGGCCAGCGGACGCCCGGTCCAAAGGCTTCGGCTCTGCACAAGGCTCTTTATGCCTGCCTCTCACTGCTCCTTCAGGTCGCCAAGGTTCGGTTTCACACCTTCGAGAAGAAGTGCGATGCTTCTCTTGCTGCCGGACCCTGCCCAGCGGTGGACTAATCCCCGTGGGCTCCACCTGTACGTGTAGCTGCTGAAGCTAGTGGATGAACAGCCAGACAGATGACTGCCTTATACGCAGGCTGTCTATGTGCAGCTATGTGCATCTATCCGGATCACGGCCTGAGCTAGGTATTCCTGTGCCGGCACATATGCCATAGTGCTGAGCGTGGGTGGCCCTATTATAGCAGGAAACTTCTCTCATCTGCGGTTCCTGTGTTTTGCTGTCGACCCGCCGTCAGAGCCCTTCAGCATGAAACACCGCAGCCTCTTATTGTCTCTTTCTACGTTTAGTTAATAGACCTACTGCTATAACAGCGCCCCCACGTTCTCACAGTGTTTCCCGGGCTGACCACAGTCCACATCGTGGAGCCGTGAAGGGTCAGATCTGCCCTCTGCGGGCATCCGCGAACCATGGCCAACGTTTTGGGTGTTACTGCATTCAAATCAGGTGGTGTGCTGCAGGAGTGGTGGCAATACACTCTCGTAGCCATCATCACTGTCAGTGGGGTGATCGGTGTCATTGCCTTTGTGTGGACGTCGTACAATTCCATCCGGAGATTGTTGACGGTGAGTGCCTCGCCAACCCCGCGCAGCCATACCTGAAGCTCATCACAAGATTTCTAGTCGACTAAAGACGACTACTTCTTACCTCGCCCGGTCCAGGAGTGGATCTACCAGCTTTCACATACCGCGCATTGTGTCCGCCCACCATACGAGCTCCCTAAGAAGCCGTCATCATTTGGCGTATATCTTGGTCCGTTGAACACGCCAGCGACGTCAGAGGAGAGGCAAATACTTTCGGATTGGGAATTCGTGGTATTGGATCACACCCAGCCTGGCGTGGTGGAAACGGTCAACGACGAGGATGTCACTATCGGCCCGCATCTCATTGCTCGGTTGGATCTGCTGCAGGTCTTACCTTTCGAAGCTATGGATGATGAGATCAACATGCAGAAAGCGATTTATCTCATCTCCGAAGTCCTTCATCAATATCTGCGAAAACCGGACCAGCGCAGGTATTTCACGGGCGTCCTTCTCGCTGGCTGGAGGGAGCGCGTACACACAACCCTGCTCAACGGGATTGCCAAACTTTTGTCTGCATACGGTCTGGAAATTTACTTAGAAGTTGGCCCACCGAACTTTCTTGACCAAGTTGAAAAACTCAATTTTGGCCTTTTCGCAGGCATCGTTATGAGGAATGGAACAATACTGGAAAATGGGGAGCGGAGAGACTTTTTCGCTATGGACAAGATGAAGACTACCACGAAAGCTTTCGTCTCTCAAGCTTGCCTCCGACCTTTCCTCACGATGATGTGGGACACAATCGACGACGATGCAGATCTATCACACGCAGTTACAAGAAGAGCACACATGTGGTGCAGTTATCATGGTGCCGTCCCATACTTCGTTCGACGTTGTGCGTTGACAGATATCTTTGAGGTGCGCACCTGCGAAGAACCGCTGGCCGCATTCCAGTGGCTCAAGGATCGGAGAGTGATGACTGTCCACGAGAAGTTTCGGACAACACGTGTTGTAAGTATCGACCTATTGCATATCCGCACTGCACTGTTTTAATCAGGTCATGTAGCTCTCCCCAGAATTTTCAAGCATCATCGATGACTACCTCCCATTGCAGGAGGTATTTCCACTTCTCGGAAGTACCATATCTGGTCTGGACAGCTCTGACTCGGAGTCGGGCGACAGCTCGAGTGCTTCAACGCTCACAGTCCAATATCCGGACATTGACGAAAATGGTGTCCTCATACCCCCAGAGCCGACTTCTCCTGTCTCGCAGAGCTTGAATTGGAGTACATCCCTCGAAAAGCGGCCGGCAAACCCACTATCGTGTTCATTCGCTGGATCCCTTTATGGACCACTAGGCTGCTTTCCGATCGGCTTGAACGCTTCCCAAGATGATTTTGAGCATGTATTACAGTCGCAACAAAGGTTAAGGAAGCTCAAACTCCTGAATCGAGTTGCCACAAAGGAGTTGCATACGGCTGCGAGTCTCCTCAGAAGCTATAGCGCTTCGAAACCCCGCGCATTTGACATTCTCCCAACCTCGAGGGAGGTGATATCAGCATTTGCGAACGCTCTGGAGCACAATGACGAGGAAAGCGATGATTACAACCAAATACGGGTCTACATTGGACTCGACTCCGGCTTTCATACTCCTTCCGGCGGCCAGTTTTGGGCGGTTTGGGAAGTTGACCAAAGAACATCTTCGCAGGTCATCTACATATCCAAAACCGTGCAAGACGTTCCAGCTGTCTTGCTACATACTTATCTCAGCAAGTCTGGCTTCACCAGATACCAGTGCTTCCTTCTAGAGCACGGTCTCAGTGAGTATCAGAGCGTGTCAGGCTCTCTGGTACGACTTCCCCCACGTTTGGAGCAGGATCTGAATCTCTTGTCTTCGACCGAGCTGCTGTTGTATCTGCAACATCTTCAGTATTCCGAATGGGATGAGGCGTGTCCTCTGTTGTCTTCAATCCGCGCCCAGTGCGAGGAGCTCCTCATCGACATCCCAACGTATCGCCAGGTAAAGAATCTCGGCAATCTGGATTTCATTAGTGGTGCCACCACAGACGAGGATCTAGTAAATGCGCGCATCAAGTGGTATCGGCATTGTCGCCTTCCCTGCCTCGAACGTCAGGACGCTTTGGCGCTCTTTAGGCATATCAACCTCGTATTCCTCAACGCGCTATGGTGGCGCGATCATCAAAGTCTGGACGCCATTACTGCAGCGATAGCTAAGCTCACGAGCAGGGAAAGCATCGATTCAGTGTCCGATTTTGTGCTCTTCTGCATCTTTTGCGCAGCCCGGAAAGCGGCTTTTGAAGAAGTTTACATCGAAGTTTCGGACCGGAACCCGCTCTTCAACCAATACACGGACCAGAGTGCAGCTTTCGCCGAACTGTTTGCCCTAGGTTCGCGTTGTGAGGCTTACTTTGATATCATGCCAAGTGACATTGGCGTTCTTCTCTCAAAGAAGCACCGAGACTACTACAACGGAGAAGAGCATCAGCCTCCGATGTGGATATTCAATGCGCCGTCTTTTGCGTCCGCTTATGCCGCGGCGCAAACCGACATAGACCCCAACCAGAAGGCCTCCGTCATGCCAGGTTATCGTCGCTTTACCTTTCTCAGTGTCTTCGCTATCCCAGCGCTTGTCGGTATGTGTATTCTGGGACATCTGACATGTGATTTTACTAACGTGACCAGACATATTGCTGCTGTCCACTACAGGCCAAGGATTATATTTAAGCGCATCCATGTCCTTCGAAGAGCAAAAGTATGCGACACTAGCGTTGATGACTTCACTACTACTTTCTGGAGCCATCGGAACGTGGATATCGATTGGTGGCACATATTACCTCATCTCAATGGCTTTTTCTGCCGCGAATATGTTCGTTCTAACTCGACTAATTGGAGGCCTAGCCTTCACGGTTGCTGCTAGTCTCGTCGGCTTCATCGTCATCGCGGCTGTGAAAGATGCACGACTCGGTGCCATCTTCTTCTTCTACTTGGTTGGATTGACATCATACCTTTCGGTACTTGCCGTGCTTTCTACCTACCAAATCCCTGGATCTTCATTCCTGAATGGACGGAAAGTCGTCATCGCCATCATCCCTACACTTCTCATCTCCCCTATCATCACGTTGTGGGTCTCATGTTACGACATCATTATCTACCCCACCGTCCTCTTTATCTTTGTGATCTTGCTCATTCTAGGAACGCGGCACGTTGCGACGCAGTGGGTAACGTGGTACCACAACATCAAACCACTCAATGACGCAGATGTCAAAGATTGGTACATCAAGTCGAGTATCAAAAACGGGCCACGTGTTAGCTCTATCTTCACCCCAGGTATGTCGTCAACGGATGTTTAGAGTATTCTCTGACAATGATGTAGGCAAACGACTGAGTAAGGGTCCCAGAAACTCCCTGGCTGCGTCCGGCTCTCTTGCTCCGTCTTCAGAGGTTCCACCCGAGGAAACTGATCTGTTTTACGGCCTGAGCGAGCCTGCCATACTCGCGCTTTGTCGTAAAGAGCTGTACAACGCTGTCATGAAAGAGAAGAGTCGTCGCTTCTGGAAAAAACCTACGGATGATGCTTTCGTGAAACAATTGGCGGATTGTTGGGACTCTACACTGTTTTTGCTGGACTGGTACTGCCGGCTCACGGATACGAAACGCCCAATTCCCTATAGTTCCACATGGAACCTTGAGACTCAAGTCGCTCTTGAAAGTATGCAACAGTCACAGAAGGGCATCCGTTTACACAATTCCTTCATTCATTGGCGCAACGCCGGTGATGAGGTGGGATGTGGAATGCTATACTTTCTCACAGCGCTCATGGATCGCTGGCTTGACTTACTGAATGGTGGCCATCTGGTGGGTCTATCCGTCCAGAGGAGCGCGGGCCCAATGGGCGCGGGCGAAATGCATGCGGCCCCAATAAACTCCTGCAAAACGGGAGGGCAGTATACACAGACTGCTTTCGACCCGATGAAAGAGTTCAACGATACTCTTCGGTTGGCGTGCGGGTTCGGCCTAGCGTACTATTTGATCGGAGCCGTACTACTTGACTACAAAGCACAGCACTTGCATCAACTCTCCGAGCAAATGCAGCCAGTTTCCATCGAGAACATCCCACACATCCGAACAGCGAAGGCCAATGATCAAAAGTTCAGACGCCATCTCTACTGGAACACACTTTGTCACTTCATCGGCGTCCACGTCTGGGCCTTGTCGCTCAGCACCGCGCTGATCTGGATCTTCAATGGTTCGACGTTTGGTACGATCATGTTCCTCTCTTACGTCGGAGCGTACAGTGGCCTGCTTCTCTACCAGTACAACAAAATATTTTCTGGACCACACGCCCTAATGCCACTCTTGGTCGCTGTCATTGTCGGCTTCACTGTGGGCAACGTCCTCAAGAAAGTGCGTCCATCATTCGAATATGATAACGTCATCGCATTGGCTGTCGCAACCTGGACTGCAGCTTTGCTTTCTTTCTACACGGCCAAATTAGGCTTGCCCGAAGCATTCGACATTCGTATGTGGATCTCAGAGAAGCTGGAGAGCTACAGGCAACCGAAACATTTGAACAGCTCTTCCGACTCAATCAACATCCGGGGTCTTCCATCTCAATACCGGATCCAGTGGTCTAGCGGCGAGGAGTTCCATGCGTACAAAAGCACGGGTCCTGACGAGGAATGGAGCCAACCCGAGCTACAAGCCTTCACCGAGAAGCTGCGTTCAGGACCGAAAGAAGATCGTTTCAGAGTACTGCCTTTTGGTCATCCCGGTGATCAGATCACGGCAACTCTTTTATCATGCACGCACGAATCGCTCTCCCGGCTGGTCTTACAAGCATTTCCTGCAATGCCGTTCCTCGTACAAAGGATTGTCTTGGCTTGGCAGAATGGTCTGATTAAGGTCATCATCACCCCCATGCAAACCGTGGCAGATGGGAAAGTCGATATCCGAGCAATCTCCCACTACTCGAATGGCCGCCTAACCCTCTATGTTGCATCAGATTCTAAGGGATCTCCATCTACTCAACTGAACATCAGCAGCAATTCTCGGGTCATTGCGGAGACTCTGCTGCATGCCTGCTCAGAAACAATGTTCGGCATACCTCACCATCAAGCCGAGATCACAGAAGCTGTTCTAGCCTGTCGTCCGTACAGCGAGGAACCTTACACTGTGTCGGAGTGTAGCAAACGTTCAATGCCAGCCAAATCGGTGGGGCCTGAGGCAGATATCTTTGAGTCCTTATGTCGGAAAGACCTTCTGCGAAACCTCTGCTTGGGATATGACTGCGACACGCAATGGGATAACCTGCCACTTGACATCCGTCGCATGTTCTTCCGAAGATGCCTCGGCGCTCGGGGCCCATACACGAACACCGAAATGTCATGGATCAACTCCAATGTTGCAGCGGAAGACGCTTGCACCATTTTCTCAAGAATTGCAAGATACGATCTCGGTGCTTACTTGGCAGTCCAGAAATACAATTACTTCAAACACCGCGGAAACCAAGCCATCAGCGAGAAAGAATATCGACAGCTTACAGCTGACATTCAAGAGTCCCACCACCCTGTACTCAACCGTTCTGCTACTTCAGTCTTCGCTGGCCTCACGATGAAAATTAGGATACCGTTTGCCTATGCCTATCACACTGTTGGGACATGGATCAAGTTCTTCGTCCTTGCATGCATGGCTGATCCTGAATACCAAAGAGAGCTGAGGTGTGCTTTGGGAAGAACACCAGCCTTTATCGCACGCCCTACGACTTGGATTCTGACCGGCCTGTGGATCTATAGCCATGCTGCCATGTCTAGAGCTCTTCCATTCTTCCTCTACAACAACCGACAAGACATTGCAGACCTCGCAAGCACAGTCAAGGGAAGCCTGATCTCGCAGAAGAAAGACCGCCTTATCATTCGTAGTTACGGAGATACCGAGACCGCATTCGTGCACTCAACAGAAGCCGGCGGCTTCAAGCTAGTTTTCTACGCGAATGTGCTCAAAGAGGAGCCCAAGTGGGGTCACACAAGGATATCTGAGTACTCAAAAGATATGCGTGTTGTGCGCCGTAAGGAGTACAAGAATGGCGACGTCACTAATGAGTTTGTCTACGAATTCCCGGCCTTAAGAACGTCACGTTTTGGCAAAATCACGAAGTTCCAGAATTCGAAGCTCCCTTTGAGTCGACATTGCGTCGGTGGAAATGATGAAGGAGCCAAAGTCCAGTACAACTACAAGGGTCATATCGAGTCTGGAAGTTATATGCAGCATGGTAACCTGGTACGCTTCAAGTACCACTACCGCAAGAACGCGAAATACGACGATGAGCTGCTGAGAGCCGAGTTCGTTCTGCCCCACATGTCAGTCAATGTCAGCTGGTGTGCGCCTCCGGTGCGTCACGCAGAGAAAATGGAGCGATGGATTCCTACACCCCGTGTCCACGAAGCTACTTTCGTCCAAGGAGCAGACGTCTACGAATGCTCATGGCTTTACGACCACAAGTTCCATCCAGTTATTACAACCAAGCTGAACGGAGATTCTGTGGACACTCCCGACATGATCCGTCACGATTGGCTTGGAGTGTTGAAGAAGCCTACACGATGCAATTTTATGGACGAGAATCCTCTCTTGGACTTCAAAGCACCAACATCAAGTCTCATAAGTCGTATGTTCAACACCAATGTCAAGCGCCAGGAAATTTCCACCTCGAGAGCTCGATCTCAGCTCTGGAAAGCCTGGAAGAGGCGGCTGGATATTGATGGGGTGGTCGTCCGGTTCGTCGATGAGGAGCTTATTCGCAAGGAGGTTTTGTTGCGACCTTATTGGCGCCGACGAGATCGCGGCAGTCTGTTGAAGGCTGAAGACTACTTGGCCTTGCATGCCGACGCGATCATGGCGAGCTCTGATTTGACAAGCGACATCAGCGCTTGGACTCCTCTTGCTATTCGTCTGAGTGATCTCTTCAGCTTTGGACAAGGGGGTGATGCGGTCATTTTCACCAGAACCAAGACGCTTCAGCGCGATACAGACGATAATCTGCACGTCATCGCCGTTGATACCGGTACATGGCCGAACGAAGGCGGCGGTGTGTCGGCCTGTCGTCGCGACCTCATCAATAACCTCCGCACCATCAAGTGGCATATGGTGGTCGAGTCTGCGAATGACTTCGGTCTACCGAAGCATCAGACCGAAGAAAACGTGGAATCGCTCAAGATCATACCTCTCTGGGGCTTAGACTTTATGCATCCCTGCCACGGCATGTTTACGAACAAGCTGGATAGCGAGGTTGACCATCTCGTCAAAGATACCACCATCAACGACATCAAAGTTAACTTCATACCTACGTTGACCGCACTGGTCCGGGGTGCACGGTCTGTCAATATGACGCAAGCTGACGTCAAACAAGCAACGCGCGCTTTCGTCAACTTGAACACTTACTTCCAGGACTCACGCCACTGGAAGGAGGTATGGACAAGCGATATCGTCAAAGATACGTGGAGAAAGCTGTGGCTAGCGGATGACATGCCTAACGCGCAACCCCCATCGGAGTGGTTCCGCACCGAGTTGCCGACCTTAGGTCACCTTGACACGGCACTGGAGTTGTGGTTCAGATGTAGGTCATCAAGCTTTGTAGCAGTAAAACACAACTAACACATATAGATCTCTTCATCTTCTCCATTCCCATTCCGGAGAAGATTCCGAACGTCTTCCAAGCTTCGCATCACAGCGTGTCGGCTTCGTATGGCATTGTCTGTAAGATCAAGCGCAACTGCACGCTGCAGATCTGGGATCATGCCATCTCATGGCGGGAGACCAACCTCTATCTTTCTTCCGCCATGTGCACGCTTCCTCCTTTCATTCGAAACTCCCTTCTTGGGCTGATGAGATTGACGTCGTGTCTCATTCTGCATCACGCCGATCAGATTCTTCCATGTGCAGGTAAGTAGTTGTAATCCTACCTGACCGTGAGAAATAAGCTGACGTCCTCCTAGACTTCTTCAACCCCGGATGGGAAGTCGAAATTGGCAGCTCCAAAGGCCAGTTAACCCATCGCAATGTTTTCCGTAGGAAGGTAGACCCAATCGTCAACGGCATCCCGGACATGCAAAAATTCGCTCCTGTTACCGAGGTCAAGACCAAGACGCCCACCGTTACCATGTTGTCCCACGTCTGGTTCGCGAAAGACATCAAGAACGCACTCCTCGCCGCAGACATCATCTCAAATGAATGGGGTTTCAAGGACTACAAACTCGACATCTACGGCGCCCTCAACAAGTCGCCAGTCTACTCCTCGGAATGTCAAGAGATTCTTGCTTGCAAGGGCCTTGGCCAGAGCGTTGCGCTCAGAGGAACTGCCGATCCCGGAATGGTGCTCGCCAGTACTTGGGTCTTTCTCAACTCGTCCGTTTCTGAAGGCCTTCCGCTCGCTCTGGGTGAAGCTGCTCTGACAGGCGCACCCGTAGTCTGCACCGACGTGGGTGCATCGCTGCGCGTGCTTACTGACCCAGACACCGGAAAGCGCTACAGCGAAGTCGTCGCCCCCAATGACGCATACGGCCTCGCTCGTGCGCAGATCAATCTTCTCGCCATGCTTGACGAGTGGGCGGAGTACGCAGAAGATCCGCCGGACAAGCCCGCACCTATCCTTCCCCACAAGCCCACAGCAAAGGACGTGGAGATCATCACGCGACGCATGTACGAAAAGTCCGAGCAGCGTCGTAAATTGGGTATGATGGCGCGCTCCATCGTGCAAAAGTCCTTCGGCGGTGAGCGCTATCTCCGCGAGCACGAGCAAATGCTCTGGATCGGCAAGTCCTGCTACGAGATGCTGGGTCTGGAGAAGCGCATTCCGCCACCCAAACATCCAGCACGCATGCTTTCTCTACGGCGCAGGTCAATCCCGCGACAACAGCCGACTGACACAGCGTCAAGCAACATCTTGGATCCGCAGATGCAGAAGATGCAGCATCCGCGCCCGCCGCTCGCGCGCCACTTCTCAACCGCTACATCCTTTTCATCAGTGTACATGGATGAGCCCGCTGGTCCTTCAAATCACATCTACGAAGAGAACTGGGGAACCACTACACCGGACTCATCGGTACTTTACCCCAAGTCGGTGAACGACTTCGAAGAGCAATACTTCGCGCCTCTGGCGCGCCCGCCTCGCACGTATGCGCGCACACAAGCGTCAGCGTCCACAGGCAACTCTGCCGTTGCCAACGGTAAGAGACCAGTGCAGTATGGATACGGATATGGACACGCAGGCGGTTTCAAGCATTTCCCTGCTGTGGTACCAAAGGTGGATCCGCGGACGAGCACCATGAAGAGACAGAGTGTGGTTGGTGGGGGAAGTGCGAGGAGTAGTGTGAGGACGCGGAGTCATTTGCATGAGGTGGAAATTGTGGAGTATGAGGGGTATGGGGGGTTGCAGGAGAAGTTTATGGGAGGGTAGTGTGGGATGCGGGGAGAGGCGATGAAGTGTATATGTGGGGTAGCTTTTGTGGACGTTCGTTTTTTCAAGCATGTACAGGGAGGGCATGGTGCATTTATACCCACTTTCTTTAACGCAGCATGGGGATGTGTATATAAAAGGCGTCACGGATAGAATTGCATATGCACGGTTACTGGGCTTATCTTCCTGCGTTACACCTTGCCGTTCTCGAATTCCACTCTTGATGTGCGCCAAAGTTGTCAACACTGCTTAGCTTCAATCATCTGTTCACTCGTCTCGCACCTCTTGCCCATCCAACCACCAATTATTCGAGTCATCCGAGTCCCGTATATCGACTGGGTTGAACTGACGGCCCGTGGCCTTGGGTGCGGCGCAGCAGATTTCGGTAAAGATTGGCCCATGTATAATGCTCGCGCGGTCGTGGCGTGGAGTTGTGACGTCAAAAAACACGCGAAAGAGTTGAACGCATGCTGGATGTCCCATACGCCGCCATCACGACAGAAGGACCGTGTTTTGGATTTGTTGGATGTGAAGATTCGTCCGATGGTATTCAACACGCAACAACACCTACCCTCGACAAGGTCCTGCTTGTGTCACAACTCTGAACCTTTTTTCAGCCCAGTCGAATAACCATTTTAACGCGACTATTTTAAAACAAGATAGGGTCAGCCTGTGCGCAGTTGGAAGCGTGGGGATTCAACGCACGCGACCAAGTCCCGAAAAACTTGAGTGCCACATCCGGATTGGGAAAGAACGATTTCTAGCTTTGACGTAACCACGATGCGGCTGCAATTCTTTGGGTTAAATAAAAAACTTCTCAACACTTCCAGGGCGAATCTCCAATGGCTAGCTCCTGTTTCGGGTCGGCCTCTCAGAGCGATGGATTTCCGCCAAAATCCGAAGTGTGTGGGAACCGGAATGGCAGGAACCATGGTCACCGCAGCCCCCTTGCAGGTCAGGAGGCAGAACATTGATGTCACTCATAACACAGGGCAACGACAGTGGCATCCCCTCTGCATTCTATACAAGTTCAATAACAAATGCATCGGCGCAGAACCGGGCCCGCATTCTACCAGCAGCGCTTCGCTGCACATACCGACTGTCCGACTGCTCGTCTTGAAGCGTCGTTTTTCTGCATAATGACCGACATGAGACGTACCCGCGCCTTTCCCATCCTACCTCGTACGTTTGCTCCCACCGCGCAAAGGCACTTAGATCCGACTCCAACCCACACCGTATTCGGCGAGCTCCACCAGATCCATGCCTACAGTGATGCGATGCGAGTCCGGATAGCGTACCTTGATGAGGCGCTGGGTCCTTCTGTACTGGGTGAGATCCAGAAGACAAAGAAAGAGATGAAGGAGTCGCACCGTGTGCTAGAGAACCTGCAACAGAGGGTCGGCAATGATGCGGTTGCTGCGTTGATTGAGCAGACGACGAGCGAGGTAGGGAAGGTATACCACGGTTTGGTGGCGTTGGAAGCGAGGTTGACGGAGCCGGAACCAGAACGGCCGGATGCGTATGTGCCCACTGGAGCGAGGCAATTGACCATTGCGGGGACGCGGCCGGCTTGGTTTGCTGCGAAAAGCTCGAGCTCGAGCCCTGATTCGATGCCGAAGGCGCTGCCTGTCAGCCTTCCTGGATCCGAGCATGTCCAAGATTACCGACATAGGGAAGAGCATAGCGTGGAACCAGCATGGTCAATGTATATGATGTCGGGCGCACTGCCAGTTGAGCATTACCCCGTACGCGACACCGGAACCGGAGCGGTTGACCTGCTTGAAGCCAGCTCTGACTACGAGCAGTGGCAGGATGGAGTAGCAAACGCTGGCGTCCAGCGCATCCCCGATGTCAGCCCAATTTCCGGGCACAGTGTTTGCAGACCCGAAAGACATCGGATGCCTCCAAAGCTCACCAAAACCCGGGCTGAAGTTGAGCAAAGCTGTCGGAAAGAGGAGGACAATGAATGCCCTCAGCTACAGGACCCAGATCTACGGCGCGAGGGCAGCATACCGTCTTTCTTCGCTGCATTTTCGATCATGTCAGGTTTGGATGATGCCGACTATTATCTGCCGAGACTCGTCTACATCAAAGTCCACGAAGTAAGGCGGCTCAAAGAATGGCTCGAGGCGAGGGACTACCTCGGGCGGTCCGGGAATATCAGCAGAACCGAGAAGCTGCTGCATCTACTCTTCCTCCTGCAGGACGGTGTCCGATTCGAAACGATTGCCGTCATGTTCTCGCGCACGCCAAGACAGATACGTTCGTCGTGCAAGCAGGTTTTCGACGGGCTCTTGCAAATGCACAGCGAGACGGACCTCCCAAACAGACAGCCGGCGTGCGACCACCTTTGGCGCATCAGCCACAAATACTTTGCGGAGGCGCGACTATTGCGATATGCCGAGCGATACTATGGCTGGTGGGCCGTCGATCTTATCAAGGTGCTTGTGACGCTCAATCTGTACATTGGGCGATACCGTCAGCAGGGCAGGGTTGCGCTGGAGGGCGAATATTTCAGGTGGTGGAAGGCTTTTCGAGAGCACTGAGGGAGTACCGGAGTTTCCAGCATGCGCGACATTAGGCATGCAAGGAGAGATGGAGACTTGGGTGGAGTCCGGCGGCGTGGCGTGGCGTGGCGTGCGGAGCAGTGAGCGCAAGGCCCTAACGCTATTTTCAGGCGGCAGCCGAGAGCGCCACAGAGACCTTGGTGTTTCACGTCCAAGTTGCTAGTTGCTTGTTCGCTTATCGCCCGGTCGCTGTTCCTGCATGCCGCCAGCGGTTGTGGCACTGGCGGCTACTTGTACGGTCAGCCCCCCCATGACGGCGTTGTGCAGCCTCGAAATACACCGCTGACGAGCAGTCATTGGGGGAGAGTCGACAGCGGGCACGACCACAACCGCGCACGACTCTTCCCCATGGCCCACCATGTCACCATTGGCCACCGTTAGTTTCCTTATCCAGCAGGCGCGTTGTTTGCGATCGGCGGGCCAATTAGCGGCACGCCACGGTGCCATGAATGCCGTGGGGCCTCCTTAATCTGCACCCTGGACCTGCACCCTGCGCTCTGTCCGCGCCCGTCCAACGTCTCAAAACGCAGCCCTGCCCTCGAGATCTCCTTGTCTTTCCTCCGTGCGAGGTTCCCACTCTTTCACCACTCACCCAGTCGTTCCTTCCCCAACTACTAACCAAGTGCGTCTGGATACGCGCTCACCAACACTCCTTCAACGCAGATACACCTTTCCTTACCACCACCATGTACTCGACGGCTCTATCCGTCGTCGCTGTCCTCGCGACGCTCCTCCCCGCGACCCTCGCGCAGACGCACACCGACTGCAACCCGCTCAACACTACGGGATGTCCTGATATGAAAGCCCTTGGCGGCGAGGCCACTTTCCAGTTCAACGACACTTGGAACCCCGAGCTGTGGGTGAAGAAAAACCAGGGCGAGGCCAAATGGACCAACAACGGCACATCCTTCAGGATCAACGCTCGCAGGGACGCGCCATATATCGCCTCTAGCTTTTACCTCTTTTTCGGACGCGTCGAGGTCATCATGCGAGCTGCCCCCGGGCAGGGCATCATCTCTTCTGCCATCCTGCAGTCCGAGTGCTTGGACGAGATCGACTGGGAGTTCAAGGGCGGCAACACAACACACGTCGCCACAAACTACTACGGCAAGGGCAACGACAAGATTGTAGAAGGGGATCCTGCTCGCGGGATTGATTTCCCGATGAAGAGCAGCCCACAGGACGACTTCCACAACTACACACTGGACTGGACCAAGGACCGCACCCAATGGTGGTTGGACGGCGAGATGCTGCGCGAGCTCAAATTTGCCGATGCCAAGGGGGGTGCCGAGTATCCTCAGACGCCAATGAACATCCGCCTCGGCGCATGGGCTGGAGGCGACACGGAGAACAACGCTGAAGACACGGTGTCATGGGCTGGCGGCGAGACCAACTTTGACGATGGCCCCTACACGATGATGGTCAAAAGCGTGTTTGCGGAAGACTACACCTCAGCCCAGACGTACTCGTGGGCCGATATGGACTCCTCGGGCAGCTTTGAGAAGGTTAAGGTTGTCAAGTAAGTCGAGCATCTACATCGTACCCAGCATGCGACTAATATGCCTAGGCTTGAAGAGAACGAGAAGTCTGAAACCATGGTAGAGATCTCCAAACCCCACGGTGTCAAGAACCGCTGGAAGGCACTCGGCAAGGGCGCCCAGATTGGTATCATCGGCGGTGTTGCTGGCTTCGTCATCATTGCCGCTTGCCTCATCACTTTCTGCTGCATCAAGCAACGTCGTGCGGGCCGCAAAGAATACGCCGCTTACGAGGCCGGAGTGAACAAGGAGGCTACCGATCTCCTCGAGCGCAAGGCGACTTGGCAAAACCCCCGCCAAAGCAGGTACGGACGCATCTGAGGTCTACCCACCAAATCGCGCAATAAGAAGTTAGTGTTGAAGAGCGAGCGGAGTGCAGGAACAAAATGTTTCAGGACGACGCCAAGGGGTCTCACCATCCTCAGGCCTACACACGTCCAGGAGCTCCTGCATTGTGTCCGGAGAAGAAGTCCAATGGGTCCGGAGTAACAATTATGGCGCGGTGCTCATTGGTGTATATTTGGTCGATTGCTTCATGATGATACCTCCGAGATACCCCCGCACGGCGGGCATTCAAGACGTGTTGCATATTTCCTTTAATCGTGCGCGGCTTGATGCTGTGTCCATGTAAATGAATATACTTCTTAAGCTCATTTGAGTTCTCATTATTGGAATTCGCTAGTGAGTCTACTTGAGTTGGGCGGATTGCGATCGACAGGAGAATGGAGATGGGACGACGATCTATCTGCTAGAAGACTTGGCGAACTGTCAACCGCGGGGTGACGTCAGTCATACCGAGGCACCGCACCACTTCAAGTCATCAGCCCACTGTCACGACTACACCTGCCCACGCGATTTTTCGCCCACGAGTCCGTCATGGTGATTTTGAACGAGGTTACTCATTCCTGAGTGTTATACATAGTCGTTGTGCTTTCTGCATAGAATGCAGCCCAAGCCACACAGCTTACACATCATTTTCCAACCACCGTGAGATCCCGCAGGCTGCTTTGATTCCACCTCACCCAATCTGCTCGCGTACAGCGATCCCTGACCACCCTTCATATCCGGACTCGCATAAGCAATGGATGCGCCGATTGATCCCCCACTCAACGCGTTCCCCGAACACATTCCCACCCCACCCGCGTCCTCGATCGCGTCGACCAACCAACCCTCCCCGCTCCCGCTCCATCGCAAACACCCCCTCAAGCCCGGCGGTCCCAAGGAATCAGAGCTGATACATTATCTTGACCAGAATGTTGGCAAGGTGCAGGTCCGCGTGCACAATAGGGTCAACATTAGGAAGAGCCCTGTCATAGGCGACGATGGGAAGGGGTACAATACCTTTGCCGAGGCGGCGAGGGATCTGGAGGGACTCGTAGATGTGGTTTGGGTTTCTAGTTCTCGTCAGTCACGTCTTGTTCTTTCCTCTCAGTCGCGTGTCTAGGGAGGTGTGTGAGATGACTCCGTCGCTAACATGGCGCAGCGAATTTACAAATCCCGTACCTGCTCCACATCACAACCATCATCGCCGAATCGCTCCCTTTATTCAAACCCGCGCCAAAAGCCACACTGCGCCTCCTCGACAAACTCGATTACGCATTCTCCTCCCTCCTACAAGCCCGCGATCCAGACACCGATCTGCCACTCCCAGGCTTCGAAGACGGTCGCACGATATCCACTACTGATAAGGTGAGGATGAAGGGCATCGTGGAGCGTATCAGACTTGTGGTGGTTAAGAAGCTTGGGGAGAGGGACGGCGAGGATGACGGAGGAACTGAGGAGAATGGGGATGATGGGGACGGAGACGTCGATATGGAGGATGGGGAAGACAGTGATATGGTCGAGTTTGAGGGCTTTGAGGGGAATGAGACGGAAGGGATTGATGGGGAGGGGGAATTGGACACTGAGGAGAGGAGGATTGCTAAGGTTTTTGAGAAGACGTTGGGGGAGTTGGGCGAGGTGCTGGGGGGTGAGCCTATTGGGATCATTACGGATGACTGAGGTGGCAGTAGGATGATCGGTAGTGATGGAAGATCATGCAGTACCCGATTCAAGAAGGGAGAATTTGAGCAGGTATCTCCGCCGCCATTGGTGTTCGCCACAAAACGTGGTAGGTATGATTTGGAAGGCCGTCGAGCTATGAGCCGGCGGATTACAGCGACACAGTTATGAACACCTGCATTAGCTGTATCATCCCTGGTATCATTTGGAGTTGCATTGTTTTGTCTGTTGTATTTGGGCGGAACTTCTTGCCCGCTTCCTCTTCTTCACTTATCGTCTTCAGCCGTCTAGCCAATTGCGCGTTTGCTCCCCTGCGCGTGTGAGAGCACGTTTCCGGTTCCCATCGGCTCGAGGTGCGCATGGCGGTGAGGCCGCGTGCGTTCTACCGGGTCCGTTTGTCAAACGAGGAAGGCACGATGTTTGACGTCACGGCGGACGCGCGAAACGCGATGAGTGAAACGGTTCATACCAACTCGTCCGACGCACCTCGCGTGAAAGAACTCGTTCGCTCGAGTACAAGTGCAATTGCACATTCACCTTGCGTGCGTAACACCTACCTACCTACCAACTGACCAACTACGCCTCCCAGCTCATCGCCGGCCGCTCAACACCTACCTACTTCCCCTCCCGCGACACCGCGTTTGCGACAGCAATTCGTCTTCCATTGAACAGACGACACGCAAGCGTCCCGATTCGACAGCTTCGTCTCACCGCAATGCCGGCCCTCCACAGCGCCGGCATCCGAGTTCGGCTAGCCACAGTGCCGCTTGAGCAAACGCTCACGCCAAACCTCGTGCTGAAGAAGGGCGAGGTCGCAGCTAAGCAGTGTGAGGAGGCGGAGGCGCAGTTGAGGAAAAGCGAGTTCTTGGACGAAGAATGCGTGGCGTTTCCTGGCGATGAGGAGGGGTTTTCGATGAATTGGCTGGGTGGGGCACCGTGTTTGATGGCTAGGGCTGGCGATGATGTCAAGGGGATTGAAGAGGGTGTGGGCGGTATGAGTGATCGGGGGTCGTCGGCGAGTGGGCGAGCGAATGATGAGTCAGTGATGCCAGTGGAGCAGCTGCTAGGGATGTCGACGAGAACTCGGCGTGGCGTATCTGTGGCTTCGACTAGTAGTATCGACAACGGACTGGACCCATCAGATAGTCGGCATGTGTCTCGACCTTCTACCCGAGCACATCCGCATACTCTTCCGACGATCAACCCAGCCCACCTCCACTTGAGTCCCGCGCTCGGCCACGCTCCTACAAACATCGATCCGGACCCAAAAGCTCTTGTCCTACACGTCATACTCACTGACAAGACCTTCTATGAGTCCATAGCCGGCGGTAGCCCTCAGCACATCAAGATCGACGTCCTCTTCAACGGGCAGCTCTCCAGCTGTGTTCTTGTTCACCAGAACGACGTCCGCGCAGGAGCAAAGTCTTTGCATCAGATCTTCGCCGGGAACCGCGTGGACTTCATGGCTGAACGGCCCTGGGTCATCTATCCACTCGAGAAGCGCGCAAACGCGATGCCTCGTGGGACCAAGGAGACAATTAGTGTACAAGGGCGCTGGGACGAGATCAGCCGAGCACTTATGGAAGAATCGAATGCGCGTGGAGTCAAAGCCGACGGCGAGCGACCGCCGAGTGCGCAATATCTAGAGGAGCTGGCGAATATGAATATGCCAGATGCAGTGCTAGGCATGCAGAAGCCTGGTGGGAGGACTTTCGGTGTTGTGGATGTTATTGTGACTGTTGGGATAGGAAAGAAGACTACTAGTGGAGTGGGATATGCTAAGACACCCATGAGATTGGTGGATGAGCAATACCCGTTCGAAGTTGACGAAGAAGGAAAGAAGGTCGGAGAAAATCAGAAAGAGCTGGCAAAGGGAGGGCAAGAGCGAAGCCTTGCAGACGGGAACTCTGGTTTACGCCGAGATGTAGGTGGGATACAGGTTGATGGGCAAGACGAGCGTATCCCAAGTGCACCTCTGAATGCCAAAGGAGAGACTGAAGTGGCCCGGCCTGGACTAACTGCGCCAATTTCGTCGGCAACTCGATCAAACCCATGGCCTCTCCCGTTCGCAGCACCACCTCCGATCTTTCAGAATCCGTTCACGGGCGCATCGATTCCGACTTTCTCACCATCCGGCCCGTACATCTATCCTTCCTACCCTTCGATATCGTCACCATTGACTGCGACTGGGACGTCTAGAGGACCAAGTGCTCCTCCATCGCGGAAGAGACTTCACTCTGAAATCTCAGCGCCAGAGTATGATGATCAAGCGCCCTCTACAGAACGTGGACAACGACATGCCGGGCGACGGTCGTTCCCATCCGCACACGCGCCGGCGTCAGCCCCGCGAATTGTGAAGCCGCCTACAACGCCGAGCCCACAGTTGAACTTCAACCAGTACGATAGTTTCACCCACGCGGATCCATACCAACTACCGTATTCGGACATGATGGTAGGACTGGAGATGTCCGGATTGCCAGGGCTGGACTCGTTTGACGGCTCCGCGGCTAGTCCGCTTCGAGATCAAGCGTCGGGCCAGCTTGTCTTGCCCACGGTGCCATCTTTCGGCCAGCAGGGCCCAGACCATATGCCAGCTCCGGATCCAACGAGTATCTCTTTTGCGTCTAGCCCATTTCCAGTTCCAGGCACACTACCCAGCCAGGCTCGAAGAGTCTCCTTTGGGCAAGCAAACGTTGCTTCGTTCAGTTCTGGAGCTCCACCAAATGAGATTACAGCCACAGCCAGCATGCCGATTGGAGGGTTGCACAACTTCCCTGGCCACACATACAGCAGCTCGCCGCTGGCTCAGCATAGCTTCGGCCCCCAAGCGCCGCAGCCATACTTCCACATGAGCTCTTTCGTGCGGCAGCCCAGTGGACCTGATCCGCCGATTGGTTTATTCAAGCCGACTCAGAAGCCGAAGACGAGGAGGGCTGTGCCGGTGGATCCTGGTCTGATCGATATTAGCCAACCTCGTCCTAGTATTTTGGTACGACGACTTAGCATTACTGGGATGAACGGGCTTCCGGTTGTTGATCATAGATGGGAGACACCACAGCGTATTGTTGCGTCTCGTGCCCAGGTTCGGTCGTCGACCTCAAGTGGATCCTCTTCCAGGTCTCGACGGGAGTCTCCCGGCTCTTCGGATTACGTGGTGTCTGCTAGTAAATCGCGTCGCAAGCGTGGTACAGCTTCGACTATAGCGACGCCTCCGCCAACGTCCCCGACCAAGACGGTTGTTACTTCCAAGGTGGCTATGGATTTGAACAAGATAAAGCGAGATTCTGTGCATGACCGACAGGTAGCGCTTAGGTCGAATGAGCCTCAGGCAGTTAAACCAGTGCCAATTCCGAACGCTCCAGTGAACGACTACACTACCGCACCAAGCTCAGACGCAAAAGGTGGCAGAGGTTCAGCAGGTGCTGCTGCTACCACGGGCTTGAGAAAGACAGTGACCACCCGCCGGACCCAATCGAGTGGCATCCTTGGTGTACAAGGACCGAAAGCTAGCGTGTTTGTCTTCGACGACCCTGAGGAGCTCCTTCGCCGGAAGGGTCCCAAGTTTCGATCGTTCTCTCGGTCTATCTCTCCAACGAAGGTGGATGCACCACCAGCTGGACACATCGCAGTCACGGATGAACACGTAGAAGTCAAAGAAGATGCTAGCGTGGTCAACAAGGTAACGCTCGATCTAAGTGAGAGCTCTCCGCTTTCGAGCCTGCCTGCTTCGCCCAATATGCAACCTTCTGAGGACCAAGGACGTACGGACGAAGTTATGTTGCTATCTCTAGTCGGTGCTTCAGGAACGACGGCACCTTCTAGCTCGCTTCCATCAGCAGCTCTCCCGTCATCTTCGTCATTCCCACTTCCGCCGACTAGGTCCGACTCGTCGATGCAACATGCACAGGTATCAACAACCGTAGCGGCTCCGGCGTCTTCTCACAAGCTCGCCGCGACTTCCATGCCGCCTCCGCCGCCATCCACGCCCACCATTTTCTCTCCCATAATTACCACATCACCAATGCCTCCCCCGTCTACGACCCGCAACAATCGCAGGACCACGAAGAGCACAGCTAGACACCGCCCCGGACCGCAGGATCGTCAGCCTCGAAGTCCCACGCGCGTCAGCACAGCGGGCAATCCGCCGATGAGCCAGAATTGCATTATTCAGCTTGCGCAGAGTGGGGTAGGTTTGGACGAGGCGAAGGGGAAGATTGGAGAGGGTTTGCTGAGGCAAGTGAAGAGTGAGAGGCAGGGGGTCTTCAGTGAGGAGAGTGTTGTTGTGGGTGTGAGATTCTTTGTGGGTGCTTAGGTGGTTGGGGACTGAGGGTGTGGGATATTATGTGAGCAGGAGGAATGATGCGAGTGATGGGAAGTGATATGGTACTGGAGTGATGAGGTGATGGAGCTGTGAATGATGGGTTATGTGCGGGAGGAACTCCATATGAAGGGGAAGTGGAGATCAGGCTATGTGCGTGTAGTATTCCAACGCTCCCTACTGTGTTGATGATCAAGATTTCGGTGTGAGAATACCTTCGTCGCATCGACACTTTTCCAACCGTAATTACCAGACATAAGCGAATGCGAAGAAGTGAGAGTCTAGCCGCATTAGGAAACACAAGCGAATGCGAAGCACTCGTCATGACGTCTCAAAGCGGACCCCAAGCTCGGACAACAACCCATTGCACATAAGCGACGAAGCTCACAATAATACCTTGCTGCTGCGCATACAAGAACCGGGATACGTTCCTTCCCTCTGACCGTCGTTTTCGTATCGCGATATCCTTTCGACAAACCCAACCAGTATCTAAACTCCATTCATTCGCGGGAGTCACCTACTATGCGCCTCACTATACCAATACACATCCTCAACATCTCGATAGGCATTCTATGTATTGTAATCCTAGCCCTTCTTATACACGCGGATACCCTTTCCGACGCGCTGGAAGGGACGCATGTTGGGCTCGATGAGACAAGGAAGATCCCTTTGTCTCTGTTGTATTGGCCTGGGTGTGGGGGAATCGTGGATTGTTTGTTGTTTGTGGGTTTGAGTATTGGGTCGCGTGTAAGTGTACTTTGTGACTTCCTTCGCAATATCTATCTTGCTGCTTCCTGCCTCCTCGCCGGACATCATTTCATCGAGGTGCCTCCCTCCGACTAAGCAGCGTCTTTTCTCACATCTTACTCGTCATTCTGTTCGCATTCGTTGACCAAACCAACCAGAAATGGGCACCGCAGCGCAAAGCATGGGTCTACGCGATTCTTTTTGTCGCAGCGTTCATCTTCGTACGACCCTTCATTGTGCTGGTGTATACGTTTGCGGAGAGTTCGAAGGGTGGGACGGTGGAAGCGTGGGCTTGTTCTAGCGACACGGATGTCGTGGGCGATGAGGGAGTGGAGAAGAGCCGCCTGTGTAACGAGGTTCGGGCCGCGAGGTGGTTGCTTGTTCCGGTTTTGGTGGCGGGTTCGGGGATGTTGGCGTTGGTGGGTTGGGAGCAGCTGTCAAGGAGGGAGGCTGATACGCGGATCGCGGTGGCAGGAGCGGAAGAGCGGAAGGTCCAAGGTTCAGTCTAGACAAATCAATCCTGCTGGTAGTGTGTAATATCCTAAATCTTGCTTGTAAGCATGCTGACAGTCATCGTGCTTGATTGGCGTAACACTGAACGAACTGAGCAGGACGCTTGGTTTGGCACCGCTAAGGAGATACAATCAGTAAAATCTTTAAGAATTCTTCCGCGCCTTATTCTCGGTTTTATAACGCCGTTGTGTGTCAGCAGTCCCACTACATGCTCGTAGCACCTATGCGAATCCATCTTAACTGGATTGCTAACTACATCATGTGTGAACTAGTGTCAGACTAATATTGGCCTTCATGAACGACTAGGGTCACATCGCTTAGTTGGGAAGGTAGCGCTTGGCGTGGTAACAAGTGCGCGAATCGTCCTACCAGAGGGTTTTAGCGGGAGAGTCTTATTGTGAGTGTGGTTTTTTTTTGTGGGTGCTTAGATGTTCAAGGCTGGAACGGGGTTGTAAGGGACAGGGATACGGGTGTAGGAAACTGAGATGTGGATCCATGTGCAAGAGGAGATGAATATGATGCAGAGTCTTGAGATGTGGCTATGTACGGGTTTCTAGCCAGCGTCTTGATTTATGTATAACAATACCTCAACGGAGTGTACCTTCGTCGCTTCGAATCCGTTATCAGTGATATTCATGAACGAAAACGAAGAAGTGAGAGTCTATCCGGAAGAGGAAGCACAAGTAAAATTGAACTAGTCGTGATGACTGCGAACTACTCGGCATGGACCATTCTTGATGATTGAACTACTCCATCGCTTGCACGGGTCGTTGTTCTAAGATGGGACCTGCTTGTGCATGTCATCACGAGTATCTATCATGAGTGGCTCATCCTGCGGGGGTCGTCCTGACGAGAGTATTAAAGGCGCCTCCATGTTGCGCGTAAAGAAAGAGCAAGTCTCTTGCGCCGATCCCCAATTTTTAGGTATCGCAGTATTTGTTCGAAAACTCTAACTAAGCTCTAACTTCCATTATTTGCAGTAATTGGCTATCATGCACCTCACCATACGAACGCATGTCCGTACTATGTTGTCAGGCGATCTATGTATCACCATTGCAACAATCGTCTCACACGTGAATACCATTTCCAATGCACTAGATGAGACGAAATTTAGTGTTGGTTCTCGAGTCACTATGGTAAAGTTAGCTTCTTGGCTTTATATTCTCCTTCCATGTACTTCCTGTGTCTTTACACCTTACCTAGTACCTGTTTTCTCCTATCCTAATTTCTTGGTACACGTTACCTGACCCGGCAAAAGAGAAACAAAACGAACCTTAAACCTTGGACCCACGCCCGCTTCTTCGTCTCGGGTTTCACTGTCGTTCAACGATTCGTTCTTCCAATTGTACTCTCGTCAAAAGTGCGAGGGTTGAGAGGTTGCAGGCGTGTACTTTTCCCAGTGAGATGGGTGTAGGGATGGCTAGAAAGTCGGTTGTGGCAGGAGAGGCCAAGGTGGCTGGTTTGGGAACGATGAGATTGGTGGGCCGGAAGCGGCTTATTTGTCTGAGCGAAGCACTCCATCGCCAATCTAGAATGCCTAGATACTCATGTCTGTGACGGCACATCGCTCAGAGATGAATTTGTCTTTCAAGCGAGGGTGGAAAATTCGTGAAAAGGGGGAGAAGATGTGACAAGTTCAAATGGGATCAGGTATTGTAAATACATAAGCAGAAGTCATCAATGCCACTGGCTAGACTCCATTTCAAACAACCATGAGAATCCCGATGCCGACACTTTGATGGATCCAACAATTTTCGTGCCTTCATTCAAGAGCGACAAGATCGTGTCTTTTAGCGGGGAACTTTCCAATGTGCCCTGTAACTAGGACAACAAAGTCCGCTACAAACAGTGTACTTTGCGTCTGTCTTGTTCCACACCCTAACATAGTCTCCTGCTTTCCATGCAACGTGATTGAACATTTTTGCGAGATCCGATTTAGTCATATATAACTTGCTCTCTGAGAAGGGGGTTGAATTTTGATTTGCCAAATGGTCGGCTGGGAATCGCCCAGCTGTTTGGTTTCGTGGATTATACGCTACAACCTCCGCGCGATTTTTCGCATATGCAAACACAACGAGATGGTCGCCACGGCCTGTCAGGACTTGCTCATAGTTTAAAGGGGTATTGTCCTTTGTGACGGGGATCGTGAGAGGCGTATTCAAGATTTCAAGGGTAGAGTTTCCAGTCTTCTTAAGCGCAGCAGTGACCGTGGAGTGTTTGTGGGTGGAGTCCTTCAATTCGAACAACAGGTCTTCGATTTCCTTGGACTTGGTGCCAGATTCCACAAGATATCTTAGTTGCTGTTATCATCTTTGTAAGCAACTAGCAGAACCTGAGTAGCGGTGAAAAGCTTACTGCGCGGAACATGGACAAATGCATCTTTGCACTGGACACTATGGTTGTACGCTCATTATGTCTTGATATCAACGACGTCTCCTTCGTAGTCGGTGTGATCTCCATAGTGAGCAGCTGAAGCCGACAGGTTACAGATCTGGCAAATAACGCTGGACTGGCTGATAGTTGGACTAGGACGAGCAATGTTGAAGCGAGGAGACTCAAAAAAGATACGGGATGAGACTTTGCCTCTGATCGTCGCTACTGATGAAGCATTTGTCGTTGGGCGCATTCCTGAGATGTCGTTTCATTTGCGGCATCACCTAAAAATCATTCCCACAACGTCGCATGCATTCCATAACTAAGGAAAATTCAGGGAGCTGTTGCATCTTTTTGTAGACGACCTGTGCCGAGAACGTCGGGGTCTCAAGATGGCTTGAATTAGTTAGGCCCTCTTTTTGTTTTGTTCTGCCATCGAACGGAGACGCTACGCCTTGCGTTTGTGGGCGTTTTACTGCTTCCGCGAGTGCCTGAAGCAATATTAGGCGCGGGCGGACATGACCAATGGCCGCGAACTTGCACTTTTCGCAAGAATTTATTCGAACCAACCATTCCGAAACGCGATGTGCAAGGAGGTTTATAGTGTCAACCCCTTGCTGGGTATCCGAAGGCGGTCCTGACGGCACGCGTTCAGGCTTAGTGTCCGCTCCTTGCCTTTTTGGCTTCCTTGCCGCACCTGTCTGATTTCTACAGTTAGCTTGGATGCGAAGACGGCAACGGCACCGGCATACTAGATTGAGATGGCACTTTCGCTGCTTCCTGCTGCACTGGCGCTACTGTGGTTCCCAAGCTCCTGCAACGGGACTGGTTCGAATACAATTACTACAGTGCCGTACACTTTATGGCAAGCAAACTTCGCTTTGCAACACGATCATGTCACTCCACTTAATATTCTCCTTTTTCCTAAGAGGCATGGTTTTGCTGATGAGGAATCTATTCGGCCAAAGTTGCAGCCTAAGTGAAGCAGAGTCTACTGACGTAACATTGTATAGCACCGACGTGATATCAAAGACGAATGAGCGAAGCACGGCAAAGTTTCTTTTCCATTTTCTACGCACCGAGACGAAAGCATGTTAAGGTCAGCTCCGCCATGAAACATAACATCTGATCAATCCAAGAGCTAGAAATAGGGTGATCGCTACGCAGCCTACCGGATGTCATGGATAGTTATAACATCCACTTGTTACCGTCCTTCCCCAACCAAAGGGTATTGCGAATACAATCGCACGCGGTCTCGGAGACATTCTTCTTATCCGAGGACTGTGAATTTAGTGACAGGCGGGCAATCTTCATTGGTGCTTTGGGCGGCCTATTAGATCAGGCGAGAGCGAAGGACCTATTTTCAGTGACTGGTGCAGCTCCGTAGGATTCAGCCTAGTTGGTGTCCCTCTATTCTTTCTTGGTCTTCGTGGCAACCTTTCCTTTCTTTGTTTTAAAGCCGATGCCCGTTCCGCCTGCTTTCGTGTCTTTTATCTGCCCTGATCGTTCTGCCTTCTTCGTCTCACAGTACCTGCAGGAACATTCGTGAGTAATACCCTGCCCGTTAGCGACATTTTCTTCCATCAGCCCCTACATGGCATCGTCTTCTGCGGCATCGTCTTCATCCTCCGACACCGGCTCTCCTGTGCTCCGAGGGTTATGCTCGTGGAAAAAATGGGAGTTGCACTGCCCGTAGTTCTCAGCTTCACCAAGTCCCAAGTAAGACCCCCACGATTAGTATGCTTAACGTGCATCCGCCCGTAACGGAACAAAACCATTAGTACTTTGACTTTACAGCACCCGCAAGTCGACACGCACTTTGAATCTTACGATTATTCCCTGCATAGCAATCTAAGGTAGCCCCTAAAACTATACAGTTATTCTAGAACAAAAAATACACCTGCATAGACACCTGCGTGCTTAATTTGCGAAGAGACTATTTTACAAGCAAAAGCGAACCTTGTCTAAGAAAGGGCCATCGCCGCACTTATACTAGCGCCGCAATCTATAAACCATCTGTATCAGAATCTCTTTGTGTGGTACCTCATGCAGCTCGGAGCTCACGGCAACAACCCAATTATCAAACCCAATGGGCCCTCCGTCCAAGGCCTTCTACATACACCATTTGCGTGTAGGCATAGGAGTGTAGTAGTAACACCAAAGAACAATAATTCGCCGTAAGGCTGCGAAACACGCTCGATTCATGTAGAGTTGCCACCCCAATTGATCGGGATGGTTATTATTTTTGACTAGCGCAGGGCTGCCCTAATAAAGGGCAGCGACCAGCCGCAAAGCAGGGTTGTGGCTGGCAGACTTGTGGCCGTGCAGATTATTAGTAATGGCAAGCGGACTGACCTTGCCCCCGCAGCCTTGCGATTAAACTCACTCTCTGCTTCCAGCTTACCTCTTGTAGATTCGCCACCTCACAACCTATAGCAGGTGCGGTTCGGCTGTTCTCCTTTCTAGCGTTATCGGAGAGGAGTGAGTTCCTAGTTTAACGATGCTAAAGTGGCGAATCGTTGACGCGTACGTAGTTCTAGAAGTAGCTATCGCAGCACCCCTTGATTCTAGAGCATGCTTAAAGCTTCTCTGTGGCAAATTAATTGTGTATATAGTCATGTCAATCCCCGGCCCTCTATAAGATAGAGAGAAGAATAATATATAAGGAGAAGTAAATTATCTTGTCAAATTGTATCCACTCGACGCGATGACGGCAGCGCCCTTGTCGAGCAGCAGCTTCACGACCTGCTGGTGGCCTCTAGAGGAAGCCGCCTGGAGCGCGTTGCCGAAGCGTCCACCCTGCGCGTTGACGTCGGCGCCCTTGTCGAGCAGCAGCTTCACGACCTGCTCGTGGCCTTCCGATGAAGCCGCCTGGAGCGCGGTGCCGTA
>Ga0247733_1000118_pt1 | contig 112597 bp, 87 predicted proteins | sample UWRJL043104R2_FD_180932 | JGI IMG/M metagenome (GOLD analysis project Ga0247733, IMG submission 180932) | Plant litter microbial communities from Arlington Agricultural Research Station in Wisconsin, United States - UWRJ-L043-104R-2 | ecosystem: Environmental > Terrestrial > Plant litter >... | reverse complement strand
ACGATACACATCCACACCACGATACACATCCACACCACGATACACATCCACACCACGATACACATCCACACCACGATACACATCCACACCACGATACACATCCACACCACGATACACATCCACACCACGATACACATCCACACCATGACAGACACACACAACGCCGAGAACACTACCCCTCCCAAAACGCCCCCAACGACGGCAAACCCCTTGCTCAAGGTTTCAGCCATCGGCCACGGCGCCTCCTGGGCCTCCACCGGCTTCAACTATGACGACCGCTCGCAATACCCACCAGGCCTCTCGGCGTCAAAGCCCTCACTCGAGCAAACTACTGGCACTGAGAGTGATACAAATGCACGTGTACAGCGTGCCATGATGGAGGAGGCTCAGTATGCCTGTGCAGACGGACGGACACAGATAAGCGGGGAGACTGGTAGTCAGAGCAGCAGCACTTGGACAGAAACGGGCAGGGGTGGGAGTACGGTGGTGGGAACGAGTTCTGGTACGCCGATGACTGAGGCTGAGGTGAAGAGTGTGGGGGGTGGTAGAATTCGAGGTAGTGCTAAAGAGTTTGTTCCTGGTACGCCGATGACTGAGTATGAGGTGAAGAGTGCGGGGGGTGGTAGAATTCGAGGTGGTGCTAAGGAGTTTGTTCCTACGACGCCGATGACTGAGCATGAGGTGAAGAGTGTGGGTGGTGCTAGCATTCGAGGTGGTGCTAAGGAGTTTGTTCCTGCGGCGATGGGTTGCGCAGCGAAGGGAGAGGTGGAGAAAGGAGAGGTAGAGAAGGTATAAGGGTAACCATAGGGTGATCAAGTCAATGAGGAACTGAGTTGTTCATTGTAACTACGTACTCCACCAAGCTTCTATAGAGTAATGAGAGCAGGGGTAGCACCTACAGACAAGGGTATCTTAGTAGATGACGTGACAAAAGGGGCTTAGAGGTGATGCGGTGAGTTTTTGTAGGGGGAGTGGATCGCATTGTTTGAAGGGCTGGAATGGGGAGTGGTAGAGGAATCATGTTTTGTTGGGGGATGTGCTCGGAGGGGCGTTGAATGGCGCGTGGTGTCATTGTGTTAGATGAGGATGGTTCATGTATTTGGTATAGAATGCCAGTTTGATTATGTAACAACTCTCTTTGAGTCACCTATTGCGCAGATGGCAATGCTGTTTGTAGATCTAGCTAAAGTCATTACATCATGTCGTCGTACGCACGTAAACGTCGTTACTCTTCATCACCATCTCCACTGATCAACTTCGGACTCCTCCCCGCCATCGCAGCCGCATCCTCCCTGCCCCTCTCCACATCCAGTATCCAAAGCAGCGGCCCGGGAAGCAGCACCAACACCGCCAAAAAGATGAAAGCCGGCCGAATAGTCCCCGCGCGATCAACAATCCACCCCACAAGCGCCGGTCCAATCGCACTACTCCCCTTATCCGTAACCGCATACAGCGCGAAGAAAGCCGCCTCCCTTCCCTCGGGAATCAACGGCGCGAAAACAGAGCGGGCGTAGGAATTGATACCGCCCATGACGAGGCCGTGGACGACGCCCAAGGGGTAGATTTCCCAGGGCCGCTGTAGACCGCCGAAGCCGAGGGTCTTGATGAAGGGGATGTATGCTAGAAGACCGTAGAGTGGGATCAATTCCATGGCGGCGATGCAGAAGATTAGGACTGTCTTGGGGGTGAGGGAGAAATACGTTGCGACAAGGGGCCAGGCAAATGCGCCGATCATGCCGAAGCCTATCGAGGTGAGGGAGAGGAAGACGACGGGGATAGTACCCATTTGCAACTCTGTGCGGGCGAAGAGGACGGCGGTGCCGGAGATGGTGGCTATAGCGTCGGAAAGGAGGAACCACGCTGCTAGAAATAGCACAGCTTGTTTTAGTCGGAAAGCATGCGTTACCGTGTTCCAGAAGGAGCGGAAGGAGAAAAGGGCGTAGAAGAGGAATGTGCTGTGCGAACTCTTGCCGAACGAAGGTTTCGACTGGACCGGGAGCGGTGGACCGGGTCTTGGACGTAACCACAGGATGGTAGGGATAGTGAGCGTCGCCCACCATATACCGACTAGAAGAAGGATGACGCGTAGGGGTAAGGTGGCGTTGTCTGTTGCGATATGGAATTTGTTGAACAAGGTGAGGACGAGGATGCTGAAGACCTGGAAAGAGACGGCGGCTGCGTAGCCGAGTCCGATGCCCTTGGAGGAGATTTTGGCGGAGCGTTCGAGGTCGCGGGCCAGCAGCTCGGGATCAACGCGCCGCCCGGGTTCAGAATCCGAGTCAGGATTAAGGGCCTCGAGTTCGTAGTCCGAGGGTGAGCCGTCGACCGTGGTTTTGGCCGTGTCTTGATGGTTGGAGACCAACAGAGGAAGGAATGCGTTCAGAAGGGAAAAGGAGCAGCCCATACACGTCACGCCGATGATGACGAGAAAGGGTGCGAGGTAATACACGCTGGGCGATATGAAGATGAACAGGATGCTGATGAGGGCGCCGGTGTATGCGAATGTGAGCAGCATTCTCTTGCGGTACGGTCCTGCTGTCCATCAGCTTTCTTGTTTTTACAGTCGCCGTCCAACGTTTTGTAAACGTACCATGATCAGCAAAAGAGCTAAAGCACACCAACGTCGTAGCCTGCGTCAAGACCGCCGCCGAAGTGGTATACATGGCAAAGCTCGCCGTCGTGACCTCAACGCCCAAGAAGGTGGTAACACATTGCTCTCTACTATCACCGTCTCTTATCTGCAACGTTCTTGAATCACTAGGACTGCTGGATCCCGAAGGTGCGATGCATGATTTCGTTCGGTCCGAGAACAAGACGCCGTTCTCACGAGCGAGTTGTTCAAGAACCACAGGCAGAAACAAACCTTTCAAGTATCAGCACTAATTTCAAGAAAAAACAAGGTATCGTGATCTCACCAACTCCCACTACCGCAAACACTTCTGCAGCGATAGCGTACGAGTACCAGCCCCGGAGTTCGCTTTTCGTCGTGGGGCTGGTGTCTTCATTTTCGTAGCGGAGGTGTTGCTTGGGCCTCTCCGCATCGTCAAAGGACATGTTAAGAAGGAACTTGTGTGGGTGAGCGAGACTGGATTTGCAGGTTTCCAACTGACGTGTTGAAGATGCACCCGCGCGGTCCCGTTTCAACTGCGCTACGGCTACATTAGGTTAGTGCGCTCGATTTGTCAGGCTCTGTCGACAACATCCTAGTTTGCCATTCTTGCATCATACTCCACAGTTTGTATTTGTCGTCGAGTCACTTCTTCTTAATTTGATATTTGTCCCTTTTAGCCCGCGATTCCGATTACCATTACTTCAGAAGGTGGCGCTTGTGAGAAGATGAGTAGTCGCTTCTTGCGCCATGGCAAACCAACATCACTCCATTTCAGTCACAGCCCCACTACGAAAAGCATTCAAAGTGATAAAGCGACTGCTCTTCTTTCGATATACGCGTCTGAACCCAAAAGCGAGATCCTCACCAAGAAACTCGAGGTTGTCATGTCACCACAATGTTCATTTTACTTTGGCAGGTACTCGCAATGCGACCCTTAAATACTATACTCTTTTATTTGTAGATTCTGTTGCCACATATTTTATCTTCAACGCTATTCGGTACTCTGCTCTCTAGTATGGTATGTATGAAGCGGCCATACCGCCTAAAAGCTGCGCCAGTCTGTCATCAACAATCTACAGAGAACGACTAAAAGTCTTCTTTATTACCATCCCCAACTCTAGAGTCCACATCTCACTCTAAAAGGGGGACTTCGAACAAGACGGTATTCAAAGCGCCGCCCAAGAGTCCCTTTCATCGCCGACACACAGCAACCATCCACCTAGCTAGACCTGCACTTCACCTAGTGCTAACTCGAACACCATACAACCTGCCCACCTCCTCACCATATTTTTAGGTACCAACCAAGCAATCCAGCACCCTACGACCAAAGTAAGCAATAAGCACTTCGACGAGTCCGGCAGCACCAAACCCTCAGACAGGACAAAGCTACCCCACCGCAAGACAACGAGCGCTTAACACGCAATCCCTCGGAGCCCACTCAGCATCCTAACGACAACATGGCGCAGCCTCGTCTCATCTGACTATCGGTTTGAAGAAGCTCCGCAGATGTATTTTCGGATGCACGTGCATTCGCTGAGTCGAGGCGAGGCGAGGCGCGGCGCAAGCGCAGCGCCACAACTAGCGCGGCCTGGCTCGGACAGACGATAAAGAAAGTGTCGAGTTAGAGCGCTCTGCACAGACAGTGGAGATCAATGAACGCGAGGAAACCATCGCGCCCCGTATCATGGGAACCGCACACATGCAAGGCTCTCACCTCATCCCATCCCATCCCATCCCATCCCACCCCCGTCCTGCACGCCCTAGCCCCGAACCCCAAACTCCCCGACCACCAACAGCGCATCCCGCACAAAAGCAACGCCCACTCTACCTCAAGCCACAACTCTGGCAAACCCCGTGTTCTGAAACTCACAACATGCCGAACCACATGCAAATGCTATTGTAGTGGCATGCCGCTTGCGCAGCACGTGCCTCATCAGCAACCCCGTGCTAGTGGTGGTCACTACTGTAGAAATTGGGACGCGGCTCGGTAAACCAGTCCTCCACAGTTTTATCCCGGCCTGGGAAAAGCAAAATTGCTTCGGAACGCCGGAAATTAGCTAGACCATCCGTCGTTCAGCAAAAAACAGGGGGCACCATCTCGTGATGTTTTCGTGAGGGGCCCGCATAAGCTGGAGACCAACCAGGGCACAATCACGGACGGTCCGACGGTGCGATAGAAAGACCGACCAATCAGAACCATGGAAATACAACGTCACCCCGCGTTCATTCGTTCCCAACATCAACGCATCACTGAAATCATTGAGATCAACTCCAAGTTTGCAAATGTTCCGATTACCGTCGATTCTACATCATGTGATCGACTTTGGTGCAACTATGCTACTTAGAACCCGAGCCGCGTTTTTGTGGGTGAAGCTCTTTCGCCCCAAAAACAAAAAACCCAGGGCCCTTGCAGTAGGGCCAGAATGCCCTGTATGCCCAATGGCCGGTAGGTAAATAACAAACGCCTGAATATGCTGTTGAAATGCAATGTGAAAACTGGCTTAGGACGACCAGCGTTGAATGACCGGAGAACCCCACCAAATGCAATGCACGCTTGAACGCAGCAGAACCCAACTCCGGAAAAAAAAAGTGGTTCAAAGAGATTCGTGGGAGTTCGCGCCCACGACAATAGATGTACAGGTGTAGAAATGTCTTCTCATCGGAAGACGGGCTGTTGCGGAATGGGCAGCTGATTGAACTGATTTGCCTCTGGCCACGCGCCATAGTCCATGTACGGAAGGGGGCCGACCCGGCGTTCGGTGGTGGGGCGGCCGAGCGGTTGATATTGCATCTGGTCGTATGCAACATTGCGGGCCGGGTTGTGCATCGAAGTGGGCGGTGGCGGTACGAGAAGCGTATGGACGCCGCGAACCGGACGGTACGGAGACTGTCTCTGGTTGAGAAAGTGAGATGGAGACAACTGCCTTTGGGTCGAGGTCGGAAATGAAGCGCTCACAGGCGAGGAACCGGCAGACGGGGGATACGGGCTGATTTGACGGGACCGATCGCCTGCACTTGGGGTATGCACTGTTGAGAAGGGAGGTGGAGCCGAAGACGTAGGCGTACCCAACTGTTGCCATTGGACAGGGGGAGGATACACCATGCCCATGGAACGGTTTCCCGGGACCGGAAGCGGCAGCTCTGACCAATTCTTCATTTGCACTGGCGCGTTAGAATTGGGCGCCGGGATCGCGAGGCTCGGAAGAGGTGGTAGTCTGTTCATCGATGGTGGGGGCTCGAATTTCCTATGAGCGGGCGTCTGCAGCGCAGGAATCAACGGCGCATTGCTGTACGGTCCAGGTGCAAACCCGTGAGCCTGTCTTTTCGCAGGTGGGTCGACGCTATAATCCGCACTCCTTTTGCGTTGCACCAGGGGACCGAGATCCGGTAGCGGTCCAATCGGGGACACCGCAGTCGATGTAGCCTGAGGCTGCAAGAGTGGGGTATTGGAGTAGTGTCCGTGAGATGGCGAGTACAGCATCGGCAGTGGCGGTGAGACGTGCTGCGATGTTGGCGGCGAGGGCACGAAGTTGTGGGGAACCTGGAGCAACGGTGTCGGCGGTCCGACCGGGCTGACGGACGGTACAACGTTTGAAGCTCGGTCGAAAAAAGTTCCAAACTTTCCGAGGATAACGTGCCAGTCTTCCCACATCTTCTTCGAGGTGAAGAGGCTGTACCTCATGTTGCTGAGGAATTCCACCTCCATGATGTGCACCTCTTGCACCGATATGCCCGACACTTCGGCCCATGTCTTGTTGGTGTAGGTGTTGTCATCTAGAAACTTATTTCCCAACATCAGGGCCACAGTGAGAAGCCGGTACTCGCTGCCAGGCTTGCCCTTGACAGAGGGGTTGGTGAGTTTCAGACGGTAGATGAAAAGCAGTGCCAGCAAAATCACATTTTGTGCGACCTGCGTGGTGGTGAGGATGGTTGCCACCCACTTCCTGAAACCGGTGGTTGGAATCGCATCGGGGACCAGTGGCTGGATAGAGAACCTCGGTGAATTTGCGTCGACCACCTGCTTGAGCGTGGTGGAGCTCTCGAACCAGAAGAGGCATGTCACCTAGAACAGTCAGCTTCGACCTTGCATTTCGCCAGGATCACTCACCTCGGCCGCCAGTTGCGGCAGGCCTTCCTGTGGAGTGCTGATGCTCGAGGGTATCCGGAGATTGGGTGATATGGTCCACTTCTTTCGCTGGCTCATGTCTTGTGCGGGTTGCTGGGCCTGTGGTGGAAGCTGGTGTTGGGGGGTTGGGCTGGTGTGGGCAGTGGCCGTCCTTGAGTTGCCAATGGCGGGCAACTGGTAGCCAAACTCATGACCGGCACCTCCGCTGGGCGGCAGAGACACGACTCTCACCGCTGAGCCCATGGTATCCGAGGGTGGGGTGAGCGGCCTGCGGGAAGTGCGGAGCGCGTCGAGCCCGTGGCCGTTGGGCATGTGGGGGAGGGGGAGCTGCATCTGGCGGGCGGCGTCCACCTTCGGGATGGGGCGGGAGGGAGCGTAGAAATCGAAGGGAGAATCCCGCGGCACGGCGTGAGGCATCGGGTGAGGTAGCTGTAGCTCGAGCATGGAGGCGGCGGCGGCGGTGGCAGAGAGGAGGCCGACGACGGTGAGGGAGATGGTGAGGGGGATGGTGAGGGAAGGCTCTACGGTGGGCAGGCGGCGGCTCGCATGGGCAAGGTTGGCGTCCGTGTGGTGGTGGATGCTAGGTTGTTTGCACTCGCTCCTGTCCTTCACTGCATGGCCCGGGGCAACAAGCAAGGAGACGAGGATTTGTTGACGGTATGCTCTGCAGCATCAAATATGGAAAGAACGCTGGGCCAATGAATGCAACCCTGAATCCGGCGCACGCTGGCGGGACCACGCTTGTGGCAAGCAAAGGACGGCGAGCGAAAGGGCGGCACAAGAAAGAAGGAAGGAAGGACGGAGGGACGGGAGAAAGAAGACCAGTGAGCAAGAAAGAGAAAGCAGCAGGTCACGGCCGCTGGCGGGCGTCGTGGGATGCTAGGCTCAGGCCGGGGCGCGAGGGGGGGCTTGGGGCGATTGCAATTGCAGGAGCGGACGCGGAGCTTGCGGGCTGCACGATAGTTGGCGGGAGGGGAGGAGGGGGGGGGTGTGCAGGCATGGCTTGGGGCCGTTGGGTTGTGATAAAACATAATTCACGACTCCGTGAAGGCTCGCACGCTCGGAAGGTTCCAGGCATGGGCAGCGCGACGCCCCAAGAGGCTGATCCAGAAGCAGCAACAGCAGCAGCACCAGCACCAGCAGCGTCTGACATCAACCGCGCGCGCTCGGGCCCCGCACGCAACCGCGACCGGGGTGCCCCAAAGAAAGGCAGCCGCGCGAAAGAGGGAAGGCGCCCCTCGCCACGCCCCTGCCCAGTGGAGGGTGGAGCGTTGAGGGTCGGCTCTGGGTTTGGGTTTGGGTTTTTGGACAAAGCCTCCCCCCCCGGGCATTCACCGGCCCTTGTCAGACAGAGATGAGGTGGACAAGGGCGCGCGCCCACATCACCTTCGTGCTGCGTCCCTTTGACACCGAGAGTCTCTGCCCGCGCCGTCTCGCCACCGTGTGCTGGCTGCATGCGTGCCCACAAACACGCGGTTTGCTCGGGCCCCCGGCATGACTCCTGGCCGTCCACGACGACGACGACAACTCCAGGCCGGCCACGGCGCCGGCGACCGCCATCTGACCCGCAACACCGCAACCCGCCGTGTCGTCTAGAGTCCTGGTCAGAGTGGTCGCCATTGCGCGGTGCTTGTCCCGATGCGTCGTGCTGCCCTAGCCCAGCCGGCCACTGCGCCGCGGCCATGGACCACGGCCAACCTCCAAGCATGGATCGCCTCCCAGCAGCCCGCCGTCTGCCGTCGCCGCTGATTGGGCCGCGCCCGCTCCAGCGAGGCGATGCGGTGCGTCGTGCTGGGGCACGATGACTACGACACCCATTCCCACCGGCCATGGCACCCTCCCTGGCCGGCCAGCGAAAGTGCTGCGCGGCCAAGCCGGCGCACAAATGCTGAGAAGGCCCTCCATATGACGGCTCGACGCGGCCTCGCATCCCACGCCTGTCCACGTCCCGTTGACCTCTGCAACTAGTCTCGCAGTCGCAAGCGGCTGAGCCCACCTTTGCAAGAGACCCATCCACAATCACCAGACGGGGGGCGGGCGGTCTGGAATGGCATTTCACGCGTGCATGGTGCATCATTCCGCACATGCCCGTGTTTGATTGGCTGCTGCGTGCAACCAGCGAAACCGCCGTGGCTCGCTGGGCCCAGCACCGTCTTACCCCAAACCATCATCTATTTCCGAGCCCGAACCCTGTCCAACGCGACGCTTCGCAGGCTGAGGTCGAGGGCTGCTGATCGAAGAATCCTCTTTGCAAATTGCGCTGCGTCGTGTGCGGCCCTCCCTCGGTCCACGTTCGCTGCGGCGAATCACGCGCGCCGAGAGGCCACATTGCCCGCCGTTCCATGTTGAGGCACGCCCCTGCGAAACACGCATCGACGTACTGTGGTATGCCACCGCTAGTTCTTCGCCGCTGCGTGTTTCCATTGCTCCCGCCGAGATGCAACCAATTCGCCGCCGCCGCCCGCGGTTCGCGAACCCCCCTCCCGACCTGCGAGTCTGCGCTCGAGTGGGCATTCCGCGGCGCCTGCGCAACAAACGATGAGCAGCAACGCAAGGGGATGCAAATTCAAATCAAATAACTGCAGGTGGGTACGAGCTTGCCGTTGTTGGCAGGCGCCTTCTGTCTCCGGTGCTCATGTAATACGAAGCACATGTAATTCTGGAACGCGTCCCACCACCGACATACTACACAGCGTTACGCTGCGACGAATTGTCAATGAGCCATGGTGAACACACCCGAATGTTCCCATCTAGGGGCCACGGAGGACGATTGCACCCACTCTGGCAGGAGCTTGCCACTCCAAGTGGCAGAATGCTCGATGGCCGATGGTCTTATGATACCCATACGCACAGCCAATTTAACAGAACACGTACGGGCAATCGTTCGAAATGCTCACTCCCCTCAGATACCCTCTGGTACTCAATATATCGTGCTAATCCATGCATGACCGATTCGCCACCTTCACAAGCATGCAGCCAAAACCAATACGCTTAAAATGGCCTTCTCTCGGCGCCTTGGTGCAGCGGCGAGGCAGGAAGGCAAAGCACGAGTGCCTCGTAGAACGAGCACATGAGGGATGTGCCCAACGCATGGACACTTGAATTTCAAACACGCCGCTGGCATCGATCTGCTAGTTGGGGTTGGTAGCCTACCATGTGCTGGTAGACGACACTTTCTTTAGCGGCAGTGAAAAGATACAAGCATCCTATACCGCATCGAAGTGTACACCGAAGGTTTGACACTTCGAAGCTGGAGCGAGACACGAGACGGCGTGGCAGAGTGTAGTGGGGCTGTTTGGCTACCACCAGGCTACCACCAACGTGATCCATCCAGGTACGAATGGCTTTCGACCTCGACAGACCATCGTAGTAGTGATGGCAACATCAGTGTTTACGCACGTAGTCCCAGGATCCACTGGTCGCGGGGCACTGTCACACGGCCCATTAGTCATGATACAATACGGGACAGCGAGGTCCCCCTGCCGGTGTCCACCACATCAAGGAACCTGTCCGCCGTTAGTGAATGCTGGCTCGGTGAGACGACGATGCAGGCCGGGAACCGCATCCGTAGCTGCACATGGTCGATACATAGACGTCGGTGTGTGGAAGCGATACCGTTAGACCGCCTGGTGGTGTGGAGATGATACTGCTAGTGCTGGCGTAAAGTGTGATATGGACCGGCCTCGGCAGGATGGCATGTCACCCCGCTGTTCTCACGATTACGATTACGACGGCGACTCGTCGTGCGAGGCGTTGGGTGTAGGGGTGCGCTAGGCTCAATGTAGAAGCATTATTAGTTGCCCCACGGTCGCGCGCGCGCTGAGACGTACCGCGCCTTGGACTCGACGCGTTTACTGCACTATCAACCATCGACGTTCCCGTCTTCACGCCCGCCGTGCGCCCAGCACGCGCAAGGATCGGTCTTAGTGCGTGTCTCTCATGCGGACAGCTTCTCGGGGGTGGAGGCATCCGTCAATTATGTCGTGGCACCGTTGTGTCTGACTGGCCGAAGCGGCGACTGTGGGGATGGAAAAACTCTATCGCAAGGCAGCGACTCCAGCCTTTGCTCCAGAATTTTTCGTCATCCGGCTAGCTGTCCGTCGGCGATGCAGCTGCAAACGGGAATGCAGTCGGGCACACAGTCGCGGTGATTGCTGGCGGCGGTCGACTGCTGGGCGAAGGAATCTACAGGACCAACATGTGCTCGCGGCTTACGCGCACATTATGAAGCACCTCCGGGCTCAACTTGGACGTCATTTGAGGAGCGTCAAGGCTGCGAAAAAATACTTGGCCATCCTTGCCCGACCTCCTGGACGACCGAATTACAAGCGTGGCGGGCATTCGGCTGCAAGCTCATCGTCACCGGGATGAGTTTAGCCTCGAACTCTCCATCCCACGCCCTCGCTTCGCTGCAAAAAGTAGGTAAGACGAGCACCGCTTCACGTCACCGCAAAGGGACCCGTTTCCAAGGCTTCCCTTTGCCGGTCTGATGGACCATACTGTGCCTTGACCGCCGTCGGTCTTGTACCGCCTTGGTGCCATGTTATTGTTGATGCAGCCACCGTTCTGCGCATCTGACTGTGCGACGGGATCCTCAGTGGCCGGTACATGCCTACATGGCTCTAGTTAGCAGCCGGATACATGATGCATACGAAACACTGTCAGCCTGCGATTTGCATCCACGGTGGATATCCGCAGCAATATTGGGCGTGCGGATCCCGACACCAGCAGCGCCTCGAGCAGCTCGTATCGCTGCGACTAGAGTGGTGCCCAAGCGGTCAAGCCGTCGTCGATGGCATCGAGCATTGTCTTCACTGGTGAACAGCGCCACGCACTCCGGCACGATGCTGCCCCGTCGGCTACGCTTGCCCCTGAGTGGTTGCTGATGTCGACCCTGTGCAAGATTCGACAGGTACGATGCAGGATGCGTTCCCTGTCCACCAACACCATGGCCAAACATACCAGATGCACGACCCCCAATCTGAGTTGATATGCCCAAATACCTGCTGGCGGGATGACTGAATCATGAGATGCACTGCCTAGTCGCCCGCATGCTGGCACGACGCCATCCGTGAAATGCACTACTTCCAGCTACAATTCGCACGCTGCAGTGCGTTGCGCTGGTCCCGGGATCGGCAGCAATAATCTGACTCTGGCTTTTTGCGGGCGTGAACACACCCCGACCGCTCGTCGTCTGGCGCGAAGCTGGGCCACGACAAGCTAGACGTTTATGCGAGGTCGTCAATGCCTCTCTACACAACCTTGGCCGGCCTCGAGGACAAACGCTCGTACGCGGCATCTCTCCTAGCGCTCGGCTTCCGGTGGTCAGTCGTTCTCATCACACCCTCCTCAGCCTCTTCTTGCGCCGCGACGGGATATGCAACGGATCACCGCTGCCTGAATGCGATGCGCCACGCCACGCTCATGTCGGATACCGCGTGCGTGCGTGAGGCCACCGCTGGCTGCGGCGGTTGGCCATTTGGCTGATCCGTCGTCCCACCATTAAGCCACGCGTGTCTATGGTAGTGCGAGTCGACGATACTTTCAGAAGCGAGATGCCGCATGCAACCGGCACTGGAGACGCGCGAATTGTTTCACTGGCGCGCACAAACGGGCAGCGCCGCAGCCAATCACGGGCATGTCAATACACGGTGGCTTCGGGCGACGCTTACACGGCGCTGAGAACAGCTCACGACGAGCTTGAAGGGGTGATACGGCGGTTGTGGCATGGATCCCTGCCAGCGCTTTTCTCTCTTCAAGTCCGCTTCTTCCGGCTCCACACCATGGTTTGTCTTTCCTCTCCCGTCCCTTCCCTGGTCAGACATGTTGCTTCCTTTGCAACACGGCGGCACGTCCCAACCGGTCACACGCCCTTGACGCAAGAGCATATACCGGCTTTGCCTCGAATAAATCTGCACCCAGCTCTCTTGGATGGCCATGCAGCGGTCAGGTCGCCGGCCCGGCTGAATCTGTTTCGGAGATGGATCCTAAAGAGCTTTTGTACATCAGCGCACACCGAGCTGCTGTAAATGGGCGAGGCTACCAGCATGCCTCTATGACCGAGACGCCAAGCCTATCCCGGTCCTTTCGACTGCAGCAACACCCTCTTATTCGGGACTCAGTAGGTACGATATTGAAACCACCTACCGCATGTCGCCCCGCGACATAGTATCTCATACCCCGACATTACACTGTCCACCTCGCCGCAAATTATTCCGCCCTGGGCTTCCTTCGGGCATGTACGGCTAGCAGATATTACCGATCATCGTCGCGCATGTAGACATGGCTTTTATTAGAGCATGACTGGTGTCACGCCTCGAGGATCACTCATCGATTCTGGACACCGTACGCAGCCCCGCCTGCATGTTCCCATGTGCAACAGCAACGTTGCAGCGTTACTGAGGACGAGTATACGGACCGCAACCGCAGATGGTCTTGATATGGCGACCCCCTTTTTCTTTCATCCTGCACTGCCCAAACCGGGCCACGGTGTCGCTCAATGCCCCGTCCTGACACTTTATTTATTGCCGTCGTTCCTACTAGAGCAGAGCAAGCAGGACTGCCGTGGATGCATCGTTCCCGGAACACCTTGTGCCTCATCCGGCTTGCATGCGGAAGACATGCTCAGCTGTCCCGTCCATCAGCCCGATCGGCGACGCTTTCGAGAACACACGAGCCGCACCAATATCTTATGCCATGTACGGGTGTGAGAGCAAACGAACTGTAGATGAGAAGCAAGGCCTGGTGTTGGCACTTGTCGTTCGCTGTCCATGCCAACTCACCGTGTACGCTACACCGGTACGCGTCCGCCTTGCTGTGTAAGCTGCATCTGTCTACACGTCTACCTCGACTGTTCTGTGCAATCAATACCGCCGCCTGTTTGCACACCACCGAGCTAGACGATATTGAATCGGATGCCTCTGTAGTTAGTACGGGCGCCGTCTTCAGCCCACCGAACTCCAGTGTTGCCGTTGACTTTCCACACGTGCTACACCCAGTTCACGTTAGCAAACCCCCTTCGAGACGTAAAACAACACCGTCCAGCTGTGAGAGCAGCGACACCTAGGACAGGACAGAAGGACGGTAGTGGGAACTCGATTATGATCGTGGGTACGGCCCTTCTAAGATGTATATTGCAACCCTCCACACCAGGACAGTGCGAATGCTTCCCACACACGCAGTATACCATAATTGTACAATGTATGATCTACAATCTATGCTCTTACCCTAGATAACCATATCATACACAGCGCAAATGTAGACTTCTGCCAGATCAGAAGAGCCTATTATCCGCGCTTGCCTTCGCAGCAGCTCTCCTCGCCGTCTGCTTCCCTCTATCCCTCGCCTCGCCAGGCGTCTTGAAGAACAAACTAGGACTCTCGCCCTGCTTGACCGTGTAGCTCAGATATCCCCTGTGCGCCGGATCACGGTAGTACTCTATATCCTTTCTTGCAGTCGCGTCAGGCAACCTGTACTTGTACTTCGCGCCGACCTGTGACATGACGGCGCTGAGAGCCTCGTTCTTGACGTCGACGGGTGTGTCGGGCGAGGATAGCGCTTTCGAGAGGGATTCGAGGACAGAGGAGGAGACGGAGAAATCGTTTGCGGCGCGGGCGATGAGCTCGGCGTCGGAGCGCAGCGAGATGACCGGGTGCGAGTCGCCGCGGAGGACGCGCTTGATGGATGTCGGGGAGTAGAAGCGTGTTGTTACGGAGCCGCCGAGGGCTTCGATGCGGGCAATGGCTTCGGTGGAGGCACGAGATACGATGATGTTGACTGCGGTGTTCAGCTGGTCGGCGTTCTGTGCAAGCGTTAGTTAAGCTGGGGGAAGGGTCGGGTCGGCATGTCAAATTACCCGTGCCAGCAGCTTCACACCATGTCTCTTGACGCCGTGCAGACACCGCGACGACTTCAGCTCTTTCATTGTGATTGGTTTCGAGGGGTCGAGGCGGCCCTGGTCTATCCACGACTGGATGCGGTCGAGGTTGATGGGCGACATTTCCACCTTGAATCTAGCCCAGCATCAGCCTCTGTACCCCATTGGACTCATAACTCATGACTCTATTCTCCCATGCCGGCGGTCTACTCACGGGTTGTACTTGTTGCGCCCCCTCACCGGCGTCGTGACGCTAAGCGGCGTCTGTCCACCCTCAAACCCCGCGGGCACCTTTCCGTGGGCATGTTGACCCTTCTGACCTCTTCCACCCGTTTTTCCCTTTCCTGAAGACGGCCCACGACCGCGTCGTATGCGCTTGTTGTATGCGCCATCGTTGTCGGAGAGCGAGGAGAGGATGGATGCGGAGCGCTGTTGGGTAGGGAGGAGAAACGGCGCGAGCAATGGCGTTATCCGGGAGACATGTGGTCTTGCGAGGAGCGCGGAGGCTAGGCGGAGGGTCTTGAGCCGGGGCGGCATTGTTGTGTGGGTTGGCGTGTGCGGGCGTGATGGTTGTCGTTGTGGTTGATGCTGTGATGAAAGTTTTGGATGAGTAAGCGGGCGTGAACGAGCTTGTCTGGATTGGGATAAGAGCACTTCTTTACACTTCGCAAGTCCGATTTCATGTATTGTACACATATTGTCTGCGCGAGATTCGCAGACTCGAACCCTGCACCGTTTTCTTGATCTGCTCAATGTTTATGGCATGCGGGTGTCTTTACCAAGTAGTCGGTTATCTGACGAGACCAGTCGTGTAGCGGGTACTGTTCGACTGCGAGGATCGTTGCGCCCGTCACTTGCGTACAATGAATCGATCTTGAAGATAGATGGAGCACATAGAGTGGAGAGATTCTATCACGCCTGTCAAGCAGTGAATCTGGATCAAATCTTCACTCGAGCTACCACTACTCTCAAGTGGCGTGGTTGCAAATTAGTCCAGGTGAGCCATGTGTAATGGCGTCACTATCGCGTAACAAGACCGGTCCTCAAAGCTGATAGAGAAGAGTGTAAGACGTAACGAGGCTCGTACTACGAAAGGTTACAACTGCCGTCTTGTAGAGCAGAAAATACCTGTCGTTTCCGGTGCTTTTCCGGCGGGGCAAGCGGGGAAGTCCGGTATACTCCCCCTCCACGCCTCGCAGCTCCCACGACTTCCCCATTCCGACAAACAAGCACTATCGCTCGACCATCATGGTCCTCCCAACCTCCCAAACAGTTGCCTGGATCGACAACCCCGGACCCCAAGGATCTCTCCGCATCCGCGACGGCATCGACATCCAACAACCCTCGCAAAACGAAATCCTCGTCAAGCTCGAATGTTCCGGCATATGTCACTCTGATTGCCGCAATGTCGAGGGAATGGGATCTTATACGGATATCCCCGGCCATGAGGGTGTGGGCGAAGTCGTCAAGCTTGGTCCTGGAGCTTCTGAGTCGCTGATGGGGAAGCGCGTTGGTATTAAATGGTTGTATAGCGCGTGCAATCAGTGCGCTGCGTGCAAAAAGGGCAACGTCAACAATTGCCCGAAGCAATCGAATACCGGGCGAACGACGCTAGGAACGCTGCAACAGTACGTCGTTGCGAACGCCGACTTCATTTCCCTGATCCCAGACGGCGTCAAGAGCGAGGTTGCCGCACCACTGCTATGTGCAGGTCTGAGTCTGGCCGGAGCAGTCTCTAAAGTCGCGCCCGAGGTCGAGCCAGGCGAGTTCGTTGTCATTGTTGGCGCGGGTGGTGGTCTGGGCCACATTGGGGTGCAGATTGCGACGATCAAGGGGTACAAGGTCATCGCTGTCGACACCGGTGCGGAGAAAGAGAAGCTGACGAAAGAGATGGGTGCCGTTGCTTTCATTGACTATGCGAAGCAGGATGTGGTGAAGGCTGTGAAAGACCTCACGGATGGCGAAGGCGCTCACGGTCTCATCTGTGTAGCGGGCAGCGAGCGGGCATACGAACAGGCACATGAGCTTGTGCGTAACAACGGGGTGTTTGTTTGCGTTGGATTACCGCCAGATAGTTTCATGTTTCCCATGTCGCCGATCCACATTGCGAATCGCGGTTTGGTGATCAAGGGTTCGTCGACTGGCACTTCTGCGCAGATGGATGAGCTGCTCCAGCTTGCGTTGGAGGGGAAGATTACACCTAAGATTGATGTTTACGACTTTTCCGAGTCGCCCAAGATCATACAGGAGCTGATGAAATATGAGGTCACGGGTAGGAAGGTGGTGCGAGCACCAGTATAGTCTGTAAATATATCATCTCTAGGGTTGCGTCGACTAGGTGACATGCACTCGGACAATTCCTTTGGCGACTCTCTTCGTTGGATTGCGTGTACCAAATTCTGGATTGGAAAGGAAACTGCTCCACCGTCCACTGTCGGAACTGACCGATCATTTCGACCACTGTCGGAACTGACCGATCATTTCGACCACATTCTAGTTGCTCCACTACTAGCGCAACTCTACCCCCCTCCACACCCTTCTTACCACCATGCAGTTCCAGTCCCGATCCCCACACTCGCTGTCCAGTCACCACAATGTCTAGTTGCCACAATTCCTTTCGGATGCTGGGGTTGAAGGCTAAGAGTGGAGGGTGGAGGAGGGTGGAGGAGGGGTCGACGGAACTATGATGAAACGACGAGAAATGGAGCGGGGAATAGACTTGAGGCCAAGGCGATGAAGGTGTGAGGTAAGCGCAAGCGTTTATACTCCAAGGTGATGAAGGTGCGAAGTAAGCGCAAGCGTTCTATACTCCAATGTAGTTACCGAAGCTGCAAACACAAGCTCTGGGAGAGGCTACATCAGGAAAATGCGAAGCATCGCGTTTCTAAACTTGAAAGGTTCCCGAGGTCAAATCTTTCCGTCATGTTTGACTAGTGCAGAGGCAACTTGGTAATTGGATGTTGATAGTTTATTTAACATGGCTGCCGAAGCTTCACGGCTTCTGCACTTGCGAGGTTGCTTGGGTTTTTAAGTTACTTGTAAAGCAACTAGTGAGCGTAGAATTGAGCTCCGTGGTGCAAAGTTAAGAAGAACTGATAGGAGTCGAATTGCGCCGTGGTGAGATGAGAGCTGTGCAAGCGAACGTATTTCAGTGAAGGGCTTTTCGTGATCTGACTTTCCATGGGGTGAACGAGAAGCTGAAGTGCAAGATGGGAAGGTGACTCCTGAACGGAGGTATCACGATTCCTTTATATCAATGTCGTGATACCTTGAATCGCAGTGCGGTTCAAGGCGTGGTCAGTCAAGAGGGACACGACATCTGGACATCATGATGTGAGGCTCTAAGCCTAATTAGGATAGCTCCGATTTGCGTCGAGGAAAACCTCGACCCTCGATGGACTGCGCCCATCAAAGTCATTGCACAACAGAAAGTGTTGATGGTCTAAATACCCATCTCTCAACTCACCGCCTCTGCATTCTAGCTGTTCATCTTTCAGCATGGATCAGCACCAGCGCGTCGTCTCCCGAGTCGCGTCCAAAGTCAAGGAATATTTCACCCGCAAAGAAACCTTCCGGATATCCCACGGCTCGACCAACAGCACGCGTCCATCAATAAAAAAACGCGTCGTCGACATCAGCGAATTGCGAAATGTACTCAAAGTCGACACCGCAACGAAGACCGCGCTCGTGGAACCAAATGTGCCCATGGATCGCCTGGTAGAGGCAACTCTGCCGCATGGTCTTGTTCCCCCTGTCGTCATGGAATTCCCGGGAATTACTGTTGGTGGTGGGTATGCGGGGACTGCTGGAGAGAGTAGCTCGTTTCAATACGGCTTTTTTGACCGGACGATCAACTCTGTTGAGATGGTTTTGGCGGACGGGGAGGTGGTCAAGGCTTCGGAGACAGAGAACGAGGACTTGTTTCGGGGTGCTGCTGGTGCTGTGGGGTCGTTAGGCATCACAACACTTGTCGAGCTTCAGCTTATTCGTGCGCATAAGTTTGTAAAGACGACGTATCATCCAACACGAAGCGTGTCCCATGCCGTTGAGGAAACCAGGAAGCAGACCGGGAACCAACAAAACCATTACGTCGATGGCATCCTCTTCTCGAAAGACCGGGGTGCAGTCATCACGGGTGAGATGACAGACGAACTTCCGGCCGGATACAAGCCGCAAACCTTCAGCAATCCCTGGGATCCGTGGTTCTACCTCCACGTCGAATCGAAGATTAGAGACGCTTCTTCGCCAGTAGTCGACTACATTCCACTCGCTGAGTACATGTTCCGGTACGACCGTGGCGGTTTTTGGGTTGGTCGTTCAGCCTTTAAATACATGAAATTCCCCTTCAACAAGTTCACGCGCTGGTTCCTGGACGACTTCTGCCACACGCGCATGCTTTATCAAGCCCTCCACGCAAGCGGCGAGTCGGCCCGTTACGTCGTGCAAGACATGGCCCTCCCATATTCGAACGTGGAAAAATTTGTCGACTACACTCATGACACTTTCAACATTTGGCCGCTCTGGCTATGTCCGCTAAAGCAATCTCCGCAACCAACCATGCACCCACACACAAAAGGAGACCTCAAAGACGACCAAATGCTGAACGTCGGCCTCTGGGGCTTCGGTCCAACAGACCAAAAGCTGTTCCTAGAGAAAAACCGCGCCCTCGAGGAGAAGCTTGGCGAGCTCGGTGGCATGAAGTGGTTGTACGCGCATACGTACTATAGCGAAGGTGCCTTCTGGAAACAGTTCGACCGCAAGTGGCATGAGCAGTTGCGCACGAAGTACCGCGCGACTACGCTGCCTGATGTACACGAGAAGGTACATGTTGATGTTGAACAGATTGAGAGGCTCGCGAAGAATGACTGGGGTCTCTGGGCTAGGTCGATTCGGCCGCTTGGAGCGTTCTGCGGTATCTACACGGCGATACGGAGTGGTGATTGGCGGATCGCGAAGAACTCGACTTGGAGATGGAGGTAGCAGCCTGTTCAAAAAGTGTTCGTGGATCCAATGGTCGGGCTGGTGTATAATTTTGTATCATATTTAAACAAGACTGTTTGATAGGCTTAAATTCGAACCTTACTCTACACCGTTTTAGACACTCATGGCGTTCATCGCCGGTCTGTCTAGCTCCGCGCTCTCAGGAGAAGACTTGTTAATGGATGTGCCCGCCCGGGATGGTGAAGCTCGAACATGGACCCGATGATTGTGCTCGACTATCGTTTACGGGGAGCCGAGATGTGAGTTTGGAGAATAGTTCAGTTAACCTATTCACTTCGTACAAATCTGCGCAAGATTAAAGGTTGAAAGATGGAGTTAAGTTGCTCAACGATACCGAGCGATGCAACTTGAAACTGCGGCAGAAACAGATCACGACTTTAGAGAGCGATGTTACTGTTTCTTTTCTAATGCTCCCAGCGAGGACCTAAAGAGTACGTAATGTCTACATGAGAGATACGTTAAATTCCTACGCCACCCACTAGGCAGCGTCTGAACGTAAGATCCATACACACTGCTGGCGGATGGTGCGATGAAGAAAGACCACAGCCAAACTCCGTGCTTTGACAGATCATTCGTTGGTCCGGTACGAGCTTTGCTGTTCGGAGGAGCGAATTCTAGCTAGGCGAGCAGTAATAGAAGTAAAGCAGTGAAAGTGACGAGCGAAACCCTCGGCCGCACACACCAAGGCTCTCTTCCCCAGTCCGCACCTCCATTTTTGGATCCCAGCCTCCCGATGAATTTTCCACATGCGAAGTCTTCAACCGATAACACTCCGTTGCCATGTTCAAGAAGACAATGGCCAGACTCTCACCCCGCAAGATGCGTCGTAGCGCCTCCCCAACCGCCAGAGCAACGCACGAAACTGAACGTGCAACGGCTGTCGAAGAAGTCAGCTCGCCGGCTGTGGTGCTTTCGAGCTTCCCGCCAACGTTCACTAGGCGTGACATCGAGAAGCTGTTCTCCGGCTTCGACGTAGTAGAGGAGTTGACACTGCCTGACAAACCGCGCTTCACATATCCTCTCCGCACCACAGTCGTGCTGAAGGACCGCACGGAAGCACTTCGCGCCGTGAAAGCTTTGCACGGTATGTCAGTGGATGAAAGGCGCATTGCGGTTAGGATGGCAGATGAGAGCGATGCCGAGAAGACGGTTGCGCTGATTGAGGATTTGGCGGATGAGTTGAAGATCGGAATAATGAGTGCGTCCACACTCATGCTCAAGAATGTTTATACACTAAGCAAGCCTGAACAGATACCGCACGCGTCTACCACTCCCATCTCGCTACCTTAATCCTCGAAGTCCGCGAGCACACCGACGAAACCAAGTTCTTTGCCTTCCTGCAGGCGCGCGAGTCCGTTACCATTCACAGTGAGCCGGATGTGCAAGCTATGTCCAGCCGGAATCTCGCAAAGTGGCAGCTTGTCGCTAGCACGGCTGCCGATGAGGACATTGGGAGAGAGATGGATCGAAATGCGCGGCTGGAGGCTTTGAAGATGCTGCAGGAAGAGGTGGAGAAACAGGGCGTGTTGGGGAAGATTTGGAGTAAATGGGAGGGAAGTCGGAAGTTGGAGATGGGTCATACGGTGGAGTGAGGTTGCTGGTACTGGGATGATGGAGATGGTTTCTGAAATCATTGGGAATGGATTGTTCGAGATCGAGGGCCTTCTCGCAATGAGTTGGTAGCTTTTCCCTGCAGGGTTTCAGCACACTGCCGGTGTCACTGTCAATGGCTTGGCTACGATAGCTTAGAGTATTGATGGTCAGTGTTGTTGAGTGATCAGACTTTCCATCCATGGCCCGTCATACTCCGTAAATTGTAGGGTTGTTTGACGTCTTGAGAACGGCAAAAGCTATTCGAAATTCACTATCTTGATCCCTTCACTTGGATGTGCCTCAAACTCCTACACATACCTCTCGCACCGTGCCTCCCACACAATTTGCCGCCAACCCTCCTTGTTCCTTAGACTCCCAAGATGTCCATCTGAGTTCCTGTGCACGCACTTCAACTTTTTCTGACTGTCGAAACCCCCTTCTCTGCCGACGAACTCGGGAAATGGCCAATTGTGCGTGTACCAAGACAATGGACTCGTAGAGGGGTCAGGACGGCGACCCTCGTATGTGGATGGAGCATTTTGCCACTTTTTCAGACACATCTCTAAGTAAAAACCGCGGCTAGTGTTCTTGATGCGTGGCACTTTGGGTCGGTAGTACATGATAAATGGGAGTTGGCCAGCCATAGGGTTGGCGACCCATAGTTGGCGACCACATAGTTGCGGCCCCACTGTTAACCAATTGAAGAGAGTTCCACCATGTGAACAGCGGTACGAGATTTATGGGACGCTGCAAAATCGTCCAGGCGATGACCATGTTCTCGGCACGCGTTGGAGTGGCGTTGGTGTGACCAAAAGCTTTGCACTGGCTTCACCGTTCCTGTTGCTGGGCTGTGGGACCATGATGGTGTTTCAGTGCATAACATGGCCGAGTAAGTGTCTGTTAAGTTTTGCATAGATTTCAGGTTTCTTGCGAAGAGTGTAACAATTGAGAATCGATAAGCTCATTTTGATGAAGTGTGGCGAAGAGCTATAGGTGGCTTTGTTAAGGTTCAAATGACGAAGCTACTTTGCTCTACCGCTCAACAGGCAATTGTGAGTCTTTAAATCATCAAGATGTGGTTTTGCGAAATTGCAAAATTTGATTCTCATTATTTGGATCATTCCGACTCTACACGTCTGTCTCGACCGCAGTCGAGAGATTGTTGCCAAATGTCAGGCTAGTTTTTAAGCCTAACGACGCACTCTTGAGCAATGTACTCGAACTTGAAGCTTCCCAGGGGGTATTGTACCGCTCTGTAAAGGTAGGCGTCATCGGTCGTCGCGCCGGTGCCTCTCATAGCTACAAGTCTTATGTCGAGACATTGAATATCCGAATCGACGAATCGTCGCTTGCTACCGCAATTTGTTGTTTTGATCCAACACGGGCAGGTCTCCACGCGATTTGATTGATCGTCTTTGTGGGAGACAATTCGGTGTTCACTTTCGTGACAGTAACCTTATCCAGCTCTGCTGACGCAGCCGACGCCAGGTAGGCTTCTCCTGTCTCCGTCCCGAAGGCGAATTGAAGTCTGTCCTGGGACAAATCACGGCTGCAAGCGACAGATGTGACCGATGTTGTTGCAGACACGCTGGCCTTCAATACAACCTCGTTGTCGATGATCTGCCATAGTTTTACGGTCTTGTCTCTACCCGCAGTCAAAAAGGTAGGTTGCTGCAAAGGCGCCCACGATGCACCCAAGATCATTCGAGAATGACCTTTGGGATTTGAGTGCTTCAGCTCATAGCTTGCGTCCGCATTTCGTGCCCAGACTGCCCACTGCCTATCACGGCCTACGCTGAGCAGATGCTTATCATCGTGAGAGAACTGCAGCGCGGTGACGGTGAGCGAGTGGGCTTTTAGCGAAGGCTTGATTTCGAGCCACTCTTTCGTATCGTAGAGACGAATGACAGCGTGATCAATAGAGCTCGCGCGACAGGCTGTCGCTACTAGACTTCCGTCATTGCTGATGGCTAGGGCCGAAATCTCGTAGCCATGACCATACAGCTTTTCTGTCTCCGGCCAAAGCAGGTGTCGGGCCAGATGGTCTTCGAATGGCGGGTGGTCGAAGTTTAGCGTAGACTTTCGTACAACGGAAGCTGGATCTACAGCTTCACGTTCGTCGACATCTCCGTTCTCCATTGGTTCCTCGTCGCCCACCGCTTGTATGGCCTTGTTCGAGAGGCCTAGGACAGGTATGTTCGCAGCGTCTGGTAGGTTGGCATCGGTGATTTCAATCTTGCATAGTCTGTTGAGGAGTTCAGAAACACCCTTGGGCTCATCAAATACACGGAGCAGTTTCTCATCCGCGCCCGAGACGAATTGCATGTTGTTGACGCAGTCGATGCAGTTCAAGTCGTATCCATGGATTTGGGGCCGCGAAAACTCATGCCACGACGAGCCTTCGTCTCGTTTCCACTCTGAAAAGAGCCTCGTGGTCTGATCTGATCCCGTCGAAAGAAGGAAGCTACCATCTCTTGACCAACACAAACCCTTCACCTCCTTAGAATGGCCTGTGATCGCAACCTGCTGCTGCCACATGTCTTCTGATGCTGAGTACGTCCATCTTCTCCAGCTTCCCGTACGGCCTAGCGACACGACCGAGTTGCAATCAGGCGACCAGAGTCCTATCCAGAAACCGCCGGCACTTCCAGTAGCGCTCGTTGATCCCTTTGCGGCGCTGATCTCGCCTAATCTCGTGATGCAAACCCAGACTCCGGAACTAGTATCAGCCTCCCAGATCGCGAGAGAATTGTCTTCCGATGTGGAGAGAAGTTGCAGCTTTCCCTCTCTACGTCGCCATGTTGATGTATAGATCCAGTCTTCATGACCCAACAACAGCGCTTCGAATGTAACCGAGTATTTGGACAAGGTTGACGCTATCCGATGCGCTTTGTTTGACAAAGTCTTGCCTAAGACGCCTAGCGAAGGGTCACTCAGTGCACTGCTCATGGCCGGAAGCTCTTCTCCTCGATGTATGCGCCATAGGCGGATGTACTTGTCCTGGCTTGCTGACGCAAGTAACAAGTCGCTGCTTTCGTCTTCAGTTTCGCGTGTGAAGTCCAGCGCTCGTATCCAACCTTCGTGTCCAGTGAGAGATGCAGAGAGCTGGAACTGGGTATCTTGGGAAACGAAAATCTGTATCGTACTACGCGTACCGGCAACGGCTAGGACAATGGAGGATTCATCCAAGCTTGCTAGTGCTATAGAGAGTGGGAAGAAACGAGGTGTGAGATTTAAGGACTGGATGAGCTCAACATTGACAGTCGAGAAGTCGACATTGTGTACGAGCTTCCAGATCTTGACTGTGCCGTCCGATGCTCCAGTGGCGAAGACCCCCGACCCTGGTAATGTGGCAATCCTGGTGATTGGGCTTTGGTGCTCTTTCAAAGTCTGTAATAGATCGAACTTTACTTCAGAGTCCCGGGGGATCCGCCAGATGCGTAGTGAATTGTCCGCGGCGCCGCTCAGAAGAATCGAGACGTCAGACGACTCTGTTGGGAAGAACTTGACAGCATTGACAACGCCTTCGTGGCCATGCAAGATAGATTGAACTCCGCGCAGCCTCTGATCCTGCATCAAATTAGCAATGCCGACATGGGAATGCTTTGCTGCATACCGATGGGTCCCACAAGGCGATGCTGTTGTCGGCGCCAAAGGCCAGCAATTGAGGACCATTTTCATCCCAGTCGGCGGCAGCAGGATTCCTGTTCCCACCTATAGAGAGAAATTCTGGTGCGATATTCATTTTCCCGGATGTACGTCTGGAGGCTTGGGGTGGTAGTCATTGACCCCGAGGATTTCTCTCGCGCTAGCTTCGCCTATGCTACCGCGTTAGGATTAGCTTCGCCAAACTCAACCCATCGCGATGACCGTCACAGCTTCCACTGTGAAGTGCATCGTACAGCTCCACGACTCGTTCAACAGACACCGATGTCGGAATCACAGAGCGATGGGACAATCTCAATAACAGTTGAGTTCAGGTGAAGCCTCTAGAATTACGTTGACGCGTGGGGCTAATGCGGCGTAGTGGAGGGCTGGAATTGCTCTTCGCGAATGAACGGAAACTCACCCTCTCCATACCGGCAAAAGACAACAGCGGAGCAAGCACGGACGTGGCGTACCTCGTTGACTACCTTTGTGAGAACGCCATGAAGGATCCGAGGAAGGAAATGTTCGTGTTGGACGGCACTGTGTACGTCTTGAAGCTTTGGTTTTGTGCATATCAACTAACGATCCGAAGCCGACCTGGTATCTTGGTGCTCATCAACGATGCCGACTGGGAGCTTGAGGGTGAGGAACAGTACGAGCTACAGGAAGGTGATAACATCTTGTTTGTGTCTACCCTGCATGGTGGATGATTGTACAGCCAGCGCTTGATCCGAACCATGTAGAATAGGAGAAAAACATATTTTCTCCTCAGACTATCCTTTAGTTCACAATCATTTCTACGTTGCCTGCAACATTGGAAGTTGGTCACCGCCGCTCGAATCCGAAAAGGGCTAGAGCGCATTCGGGCTTACATAACGCTCGCAGCCCCTCGGAAAGCTTGGACGCTCTGGCCGGACACCTTGGACATTCACAGCACAGCACAGCAACCCATGTCCGCGTTGCGTGCTGCACGCCTGACCGCCATGCCACGCAGCGAAAGCCTTACAGTCACCCGGCTAATGAAAATAGAGCAAGCTGACTACATAACCCAGTTAAACCCCCCATCCGTGAGATGCTCGTGCTCTACCAAGGTCAGGTCACTATCTACTGTCGCTACCCTCCTTACACAAGCAGCGTGGCCCTCTCTTTCTTTGACTTGACAGACAACAAAATATATCCAACGCGCGAAGCTCTACCATGGGTCTCAACGAAGTCCCCCCTCCCCACGTTTCGCCCTACTACACGACCATCGGCGTCTCCCTCCTCGGCGTTGGCGGCGTCCTCTACACACTGACCTACTACCTGATGACACGTCAATCCCTGCGCGAGCGCACCTACGCCATGCCGCTGCTACCACTTGCCTTCAATTTCGCCTGGGAAGCTATCATGCTCTTCTACGTCTCGGAAGAACTGCACGAGCAAGCTATATTCACCCTATGGATCCTGCTGGACGCTGGGCTTGTGTACACTGTTGTCAAGTACGGGGCATACGAGTGGACACATGCGCCGGTTCTTGCGAGGAATCTGGGCAAGATACTGGCGGCTATGATAGCGTGGTGGGGATGGGCACTTTACGCGGTGTGTGCATGGTGGTTGAGGAACGATGTCGGAAAGAAGGCAGGCATCTTCTACCAGGGCGTCGAGGGGCCGGACGTGGTGGAATTGGGATTCTGGACCGCGTTGGTCGCACAAATTGTCTTGTCATGCGCCTCGTTGGCTCAGATCTTGGTAAGGGGCAACAGCGGCGGGACGTCGTATACGATCTGGTCTTGCAGGTTTGTTGGGAGTTTGTTTGGTCTCAACGGGAATTACCTTTGGCTTTGGTGGGCCTGGCCAGAGGCTCATGAGTACTTTGTAAATCCGTTCGCTATCTGCTTGTTGATCACTTGGGTGGTTGCGGACTTGGCGTATTTGTTTGTCTTGGTGGAGGTCAAGAAGACGGAGGTGGTGCTGGAGGACGGGAGGAAAGTAAGAGGAGGTATGACCTATGCAGCAAAGGTAGCTTAGGGAGATTGCAACAATCAAGTTCGAATGAAGCAGACTCAATGCACGAGTTGGATCATGTTGCTGCTACTTTGAGCACGTAGGCTTATCGTAGCAGAGCGGTTTACTTTTGAATCAGCAAGCTTCAAAATCTCTCTGCATGAATTTTGCCGGGGACTTAACATGTCGTAACTAAGAGGAGGATGCTGAGTCATAATTTCGACACGTGCCCACGTGAAGGCGCGCTCGACGCTTGGTCCATCTGAACGACATTCAACGCCACCCGCAACAGTATCGGTATCCCGAATCAGGCCATGAGCGTAGCACCATGTCAGATTCGGAGCATGACGATGAACTAGAGCGGGCCATCGCCATGTCCCTCGCAGACGCTGAGTCTACGAACGATGTTGTCGATCTCACCACCGAAGACGAAGACGAGGACGACGATGAGTTGCGACGCGCCCTTGCACTATCACTACAAGAAGGCGAACGCCTTCCCAATCTTCCCAGCTCCTACCCGGAGTACTCTCCCGCTGGCTTGCCAAAGTACGCTCCTGCATCAGCACCCGAAGTCGACGCTCATTCTCGGACAAAGCCATTGACGGCTGAATTAACGGTGGCGTCAACTAAACCACACGATTTAGCAAAATTGGATCGGAAAGCCATGGAACAAGAGCGCCTCGCAAGGTTGGGCAAGCGGAAACGTAGTGCGTCCCCTGATCGACCCTCAAAGCTTGTTGCGAAGACGCAGTCAGAAGTTCCGACGAGGTCTGCAGAAGCTACAGTGACTACGAATCCGGGCGCTGTTATAGGCTTGCAGTACCCAAGAGGAGCCATCAAACGCACATGGGCGCACAAGCATCCGAGATCAAACGACATCAAGATCGAAGAGGTCCTTCAAACCAACGATCTCACGATAGCCGTTTTAAGCGCCTTTCAATGGGACACCAAATGGGTCTTGACCAAGATCAACCCGAATAAGATAAAGCAAATCTGGTTCATGAACGCCAAAGAGGACTGGTTACGCAAGAAAATGCTCGACGAGCTTGAGGATTCGGGCATCAAGAATCTGAAACCGCATTTCCCACCCATGGATGGCCAGATCTTTAGCATGCACAGCAAGCTCATGCTGTTGGTTCATGATGATTATCTTAGGGTTGTGGTACCGACGGCGAACATGATGAACGCTGATTGGGGCGAGACGAATACAGATGCGAAGGGAGTATCGTGGCAGCCCGCAGTAATGGAGAACACGGCCTTTCTGATCGACATACCCCGGCGGGCTGGCGGAGCGCCTGCTGTGAATGCTGAAACGGCGTTTGGCAAAGAGCTGGTACACTTTCTACGAGCGCAAGAGGCACCGCGAAACGTAATCGATGGTGTGCTGAAGTTTGACTTTTCCGTGACCGAGGATCTCGCTTTCGTACACTCGATGTAAGTTATGATGTCCAACTCACGATCTAGACTAACATTCGTAGTGGTGGGTCGCACAGAGACTTGGCTGCGGATGGCACCGGCCTCCCGGCCCTCAAGAATGCTATTCGGAAGCTGAAGCTCGGCAACGTGGGAAAGCTCGAACTAGACTATGCCACATCATCACTAGGCGCGCTCAAGGAGTCGTTCATTAAGCAAATATACCTCGCTGCGTCAGGTCTTCATCACATCAGCGGACAAGCACCCTCGGACTTCCTCTCGCATATACGCGTTTACTTCCCCACCGCGGACACGGTCAAGAATAGCACAGGTGGACCAAACTGCGGCGGTATCATCACACTCTCCCGCGCCCATTACGACGCCCCTACCTTTCCAAAGCAATGCCTGCGCGACTACAAGTCCACCCGCCCGGGCGTACTTTCGCACAATAAACTGCTCCTCGCACGCGGTGTCCGGAAAGACGGATCGCCCTTTGCGTGGGCATACGTCGGCTCGGCCAATCTCACGGAATCGGCTTGGGGAAGCCAGAAGATACTGAAGAGTGGGAAGCAAGGAGTCCTGAGTGTGAGGAACTGGGAGTGTGGGGTCGTGGTGCCAGTGCCGGAGGAGACGCTGAAGAGCTTGCAGTTGGCGGAAGGAGAGGTACCTGACATGAGTGTCTTTGAGGGAACGGTGGAGGTGCCTTTCCAGTTTCCTGGAGAAGAGTACGCGGGTAAGCAGCCCTGGTTCTTCAGAGACTGAAGACTGGACTCGGGCGGCTTATGATACATCGGTCATGGTCGAAGATGCTAGGGTCATCTAGGATATCGTTGGTTTTTCCAGCTATGAGAGGAATAACACCGACACCGGTAGCTTAGTGTAAAGCCAGTGCCGACCGAGGTCTCGGACCCGAAGGGACTCTTGCGCACGACCACGCCAGGTCGGAGAGCAAAGCATGATCCATTACCAGGCAGTCCACCCTTCGTAAATTATCGTACTCCCCCTTCTACGATTGGCATATGAAGTCGTCGACGCACCCAAGCTAGCCCGAAGACGGTCTCGCGGCCTCCGCACCCATGCACAGATCTCGAGCCGAGGACAGCTAGTGCGGACCAAAGCGGCGGAGGATGACAGGGGGGTCTCGGAGACGGAACGCTGACGTTGCGCGACAGCTGCAAGAATTTGGGAGCCTGCGCGGACCGTCCGCGATGCAGTCTCTCTCTACGTGCGACCGAGCTCTGATGGTGTGATAACTGTCGGCCGCAGCTGCTGGAACGACTGCGCAAACGCTGCGACGTGTCGACTTGCACGCCGCGATGCCAAATTCCACTGCACCCCGCCGTCCGGTACAACACGGCACCCGCGCCACGACACCACAGCCTTCACAGCACTCTCGCGGACCCCCCGTCACCGCTCCGGTTCACACCTGGTTCACCTCGCCCGCGCGCAGTCACTCCAACTACGGACAGGGCAAGGAGCTGCCGCTGCACCTGATCCAGCTCATCCTCGAGTACCTCGACGATGTCGCCGACCTCGCGCGCGTCACGCGCACCTCGCGCCTCTTCTACTACATGACGCTGCCGCGCCTGTACGAGGAAGTCACCTTGCGCTCCTACGCCGACATCCGCTATGTCAATGGCCGGCCAGAGGGCTACGGAAACGGCAGCCCCTTCGCCATGGGGCTCAACACGCTCGTGTCGCGAACATTCACCGACTATGTGCAGAGCTTCCGGGTGATAGGGGAGTGGCGCGAGCACGATGTGGACGACTACTCCAAGGGCCGCGTGCCTGACAATGCCATGATCCTGCAGGTGGCCTTGCGTGCCGCCTTGGACCGGATGAAGAACCTCAAGGCTTTCGCGTACGTGCATATGCTGTGCTACAGGTGTGCACCAGCGCCATGCTAACACGCGCAGTTGGCAGCTCAACACCAAGCCCCTCCAGAGTGTCTACGAGGGCCTCATGCACAAACCCTCACTGACCTCCCTCACCCTCCGCTGTCCGACGCGACGGATACCCCGCCCCGCGACCGCGATCCCGCCCCTACCTCACCTCACCACTTTTGTCATCTACGACATTGACCCGCTATGCTACCCCGACAACATCTCCCTCCTCATGCTCACCGCAAAACGCCTGGCCAATCTCAAGATGCACTGGAGCCCCCGCATGCGCGACAGCGGCGAAGAGTCCGTCAGTCTCCTGCAGTACTTTGGCCGCTGCTTGGCCGCTAAACACCAGATTCCCCTGAAGCGCATAGCATTCTACAATCTATACACCCGCAACCAAGACGAGGGCTTTGAGAACATCAGCGACCCCGCTATGATGGAGGAGATGACGATAGTGAACAGCATGGGTAGCACGGATCCGATGACGGTGTTCTTGGATAATACCTGGAGGATGAGGAGCCATCATCCCGTGCCACACAATCTAAAGATGATGAGAACCGATATCATGGACGTCGAGCACGTCGGCATGCTGTCAAGAATCCAGGGCCTGGAGCGCTTGTATCTGATCAATCGGCCCAAGGCTTCGAAGAACACCAGTACAACTGCAACCCCTATTACGCCTTCAGCCACCAACGTAAATACGCCGGCTACGCACTCGAATGGTGCTACATCAGCGCAGGACAGTCCCGATATGGAGCAGCAGAGCAAGAGTCTTGCAAGCGACTACCTCGCCGTCATCCAAAGTAATCACCAGACCATCCGCCATCTTCTTTTATCGCCCAAATGGCGACTCTCCCCCAACGCCATACACAAACTCTGTGAATCCTGCCCCAACCTCGAGCAACTCGGCATCGCTTCCGACATACCACCCCTAGAAGCTATGCGCGCTGCCTTGGCGCTAGTCCCAAAACTGTGGGCGATGCGCAGCCTAGTCGCGCCCGGCTCCGAGGTTGCGGAAAAGATGTATTCCGTCGATTCAGATATGCACATGTTCGCTCTGGCGACGGAGCTATGGCGGCCAGCGTACAAGTCATTGAAGTACTTTGGGATAGGGGATCAAGTGTTCAAGCTGGGTGATGTGGTGTTTCCGCCCAAGGGCCGGTCGAATGTGCCCGAGGGTCAGGAGCGGACTATGAATGCAAAGCGGGCGGGGCCGATGAGGAAGATTGAAGTTGTGGAGAGGAAGAGTGTGGAGTGGATCGAGATTTGGGGGATGGATAACCCGGAGTTTGATGTCAGGTTTTAGGCTTGGTTGTACATGTCACAATATGGTTGGCGTATTTTGAAGGCTGTATTATATGGGTGGATTGGGAGACTTGGCTGTATGATGAGGTTGGCTTGTAATTGAGGGCTATAGGAAAAGCGAATGACCTAGTTTAGCAAGCTGGATATCCAGGGCACCCGATATGCGGTGGGCATATATGTAATTCCACTTTACGCGATCCATCTCACGCCTAGTACGGAGTCCCTGCATCTATGAGATGGTTCACGCCGGGATGGTGGGTCGGAGATGTGGCGGGATGGACGGTTGCGTCGTCCTATTTCTACCCTGGTCAAACGCGGAGGTTTAGCTAAAAGGTTGCCGTACGTATCGAACAATACCCTATTCGGTCCCCATTACCTGTTAGCAGGCTTCCGCCCGACGTCTTCGAACAAACGTTTCGGCTGGTCGCAAGACCGAGATCAACTCACTCCTGCAGCTGATTGCCTCGCGCGCCTTGGTTTATACAATATCACATAACGAAGCTGTCTCAAAAAAGCTCTCTGATCACGCTGAGGTTGTTCGCTCTAGTTGGAAAGCCTCGCTGGTTCTTTTCGCAAATGCGCTTGAGGATGCCCAGATGCTACAACAACCTTGCTTTGCGGCACACGACGTGCTGAACGGAGCCAAAGGTCGGGAGTGAGAGATATGTGGCGAGGGCTCCTTCATCGACACGCAACCCGTGGTTTTGCGTCACGGTGCGTCAGAAAACACGCTGAGCAAGGATCAACTTTCCAAAGCAGTCCACTTATCGACAACGGAATGCGCAATGACCGTCGGGGAGTGACAAGTGTTGATACGATCTCATCTCGCTTCATCTACATTAAGTGGGATGCGGGGCATTCTGTGACATGATTCGCGATTGAGTCAAGTGCCGGAGTCTAGAGACTAGATTGTATGTCCCTGCGCGACTTCATGTTACCGGGAGTATGATAAGAAGCGCAATTGTGGCGATGTCATGGCAGGCACTGAGTATAACAAGGTTAGTATCTTCGCGCTGTCCTCATTTCGATTGTACGTCACCCAACATCCGTCCCATTGCACACCAACATCGTCTCAATTCAGCAGGATGCATTTAACCAGAGCAGCTACTCTGGGCCTCCTAATCAAGGGCCTCGAAGCTGCCGCAGTACTGAGATTCGGATGTTCGCAGATCACGGTGGAACGTCTTGACCCGTACGCATCATATCCACAAAGGCAAAAGTCGCGACTGACCACTACAGGCTCGTCAATCCAGGCGTAACACCATCACCACACATCCACCAGGTACGTATATCCCTATGCAGTTTCCAAACAAGCAATAGCCCACGAAACACTCTCTCATCCTGCAGGTTGTCGGCGGCAATGCATTCGCCGCCTCCATCGCCTCCACCGACGTCTCCCAAATCTCAAACTGCACAACATGCTCCTTCTCCGAAGACCGCTCCAACTACTGGACCGCCAACATGTACTTCAAAGCCCGCAACGGAACGTACAAACGCGTCCCGCAGATTCCGAACCGGTTCCTCGACGGCGAAGTTGGAGGCATGACAATCTACTACACCTCTGCTTACGACAGCGCGAGTGTTACGGCTTTTAAACCGGGCTTTAGGATGCTGGCAGGCCATGCGGATCGAAGGACAAATGGAGGTGTGACAAAGTGGAATGCGATATGTTTCCGGTGCTACAACGCAAAGAACTTTGGCGGCGACAATGGTGCGCCGTGTTCGGATAAAGCTGTCGACTCGGTCGAGCTACCGCAGAAGGCGTGTCCGGGGGGGATTAGGACGACGGTCCGGTTCCCGACTTGTTGGGATGGGGTGAATCTCGACAGTCCAGATCAGTACGTATATGCAAGACGCGCATGTAGGCGAGATGATTGCTGATGCGACAATTGCTCAGTATGCAGCACGTCAGCTATCCCGAGACGGGCACATTCGAGACAAGCGGAAAGTGTCCGAGCACACATCCAGTGAAGCTCCCGCAACTCATGTTCGAAGTGATCTGGGATACATCCGCCTTCAACAACAAAGCGGACTGGCCTGCTGACGGCTCGCAACCGTTCACTTTCAGTCAAGGCGACAATACTGGCTATGGTCAGCACGGTGACTGTAAGTACTCTACCGGTGCTTGTATAGTAAGCATGCTGATGAGTGTGTAGACGTCTTCGGGTGGGAGGGTGACAGCTTGCAGAAGGCTATGGAGTCCAGCTGCTTTGGCGCTACTTGCAATGTGCTGAAGTCGCAGTCGTTTGCGGATGCGAATAGATGTGCAATTCAGAAGACTGTGAATGAGGATGTGGATGGATGGCTTACCCAGATTCCTGGCGGAATGCCCATGAAGCGGGAAACGTTTACGGCTTGAGCGAACTTGACCTAAAGGCAGGCTCTTGATGGATTCTGTTTTGGTGATGTTCAGTTTGACATTACATCCCATGAACGTATTTGTAACGACGCTTAGATGGCTATATCAATACCCGAAAGCCGAATCAACTGGGAGATAGTTGCAACTTCTTATGCCTCTGTTCGGACAAGCTTACAGACGGCAATCAAGTCGATAGAAGCTCAACTCAATCCTATACCTGGCTTCAGACGTCCCACCCGAATTGACCAGTTATTGTAGAAGAAGGGGGTGAGGGTTGAGGAGTTTTCAGAGGCACCGATGATCAATGCACGGAAAAAGTTGAATTCATCCCACACTCTACATTAAGTCTTCGTCTTCGACATCGACTCCAATACCGCCATGCTTCATAGTCATATGCGTATAGCAAAGCCCAGAAGTCTCAAAGACAGCCATACAAAACCAGCAGATATGCGCCCTGCACCCACCGCAAGTCATGTGATTGCAGCCATCTGTTTTCTCCATTGGAGTCGAACACTTCGGACAATCTTTAATACGAAGCTCTTTCTTCAACCTCTCCAGAGCCTCGCGGCCACCTGATGCATAGTCTTTGTACTCTGCGCATGTATAATCGCCATGGTGGGCATGGCACGAGGTACACAGTGGCCCAAGACAGTTAGCGCAAGTGTAGGTTGGAGGGTTTGATCCCTTGGTGGTAGTGCTTCGGTAGATATAATCACAGTCTGGGGTCGGGCAGTAGCGCAAGAGGTTGGGATTGCGTTGGATATACTGTTCAAAGGACAACTTGAGCATGTGGTCGAAGACGGATGTGGAAAGGAGTTCTTTCAGTTCGTGGATAGTGAATGCAGTGGCGCAAGCACCTTCGTCGCCTTGGCACTTCACCTCAAATTCGCCGGTGCTAGTCGATGCCGCGGCTTTGCAGCATTCATCGAAACATTCCTGGCAGTATGTGTGTTTGCAGGAAGTTTGGATAGGATTGTCGGCTTCACAGAAACAAATCGGACAGTCTCCTTCCAGTGCGACCTGACGGTCTGTCGAGGGCTGGATGTCCGCAACATGTTTGCCGTCGATAATTGCCAAAGTCGCTTCGTACTGCTCCTGGGTGCCGTTGACGATGATTTTTCTAGAAACGACGTTGAATATGGGAACGCTCTTTCCCAGGGCTTTTTGTATGGCTTCGTAACCACCGCGGATCGTTCGGGAAAACTGTATGGGGTCCAGATCAATTTCGTAGCTTGTGGAAGAGGCTTCTTCGAGCATATCGTTTATGCGACGAGCGCACTGCTGAAGACTCTGGACCGGCCCGTAAAACCGAAGCTGTTGTTTCGACTTGTCTCTAACCACGACCACTTTGAGCTCTTCCTCAATAGATTTGAGCTTCTTATAGGCCACTCCATTGCTACTTAGCGCTGAATGCCAGATTGTATCCTGACCGCTCATAAGTACTTCGCCACTCAACAAATCGTCCATTGTTTTGCGAGCAGCGGCGACATCTTTGGCGATCTCTCCCTCTATCTTCAACGTCGTAAACCGGTGCAAAGAATCTGAATAGGCGTTGAAAGCTAAGTGCTGCTCTTTCCAGATGCGACTTGCCTCATCGATCCTGCTCTTCAAGGCAAAGTACACGGCCGTAGAGACCTTGACCTTTACTGACTGGATCCGTGTCACCGTCAATTTGCCCTTTCCAAGAATGTCGAGCCGCTCGTTGTTCAGCGCACATGCTAACTTGGCATCCATCTCATCCTGAAAGCATGCCGTAGCTTTGACACGCTTCCCTTTCGATTCAGGCGCAAGATGGAAGCTCTCCAGTGGACCATACAATTCCAAGCGTGAACGAACCTGGACCCTGACCTCTGCAGCGGAAGCGACATAGCTGACTGAGCCCATCTCAACGTGCCGAGGTTTGTCGTGGGGCGCTCCGATAGCTGCTTCGACTTTGCCAGCAGTCGCGTTGCTCGGAAGACCGCTCAACGTAATAGTCCACGCCAAAGGATTGCGCGAAACCCCGCTTCTCGAAAAGACGAATCGGTTTCTTTGACCTGGACTGTTATTTGGAGTAGAGGACTTGACAGACTGCCCTAAACACTTGTAGTGGCTTGTGTTGAACTTTCCTGCAACTCTGTTGGCTACACTGCTGTTGCCGAAGTTCAACCATGCACTTCGAGATGCCTTGTGCCAGGAAATGTAGACCTTTCTATTATTGACACCTTTCGAGTCAACGGATACCGGAGTTGCATTAAGCACTGAGGCCGAGTCCTTGAGCTTGGTCATTAGCTCATTCGCGAACAGAGGGTCTTCAACCTTCACGGTAGCCTTGATTTCCGACGGCAGCGTGTGTTCCTGGATACGCACGGAGTCCACGCCGATGTCGAACCCAAGACCACAGAGCGTTGCTACGACCGCTTGCGGGGTAGTTTCTGAAGAAAACCCTGTAATGCAGGCAACCGAGAAGTCCTTGGGGAGGGAGACTTTGGAAACATGGCCGAACTCGTTGAAGTATACCAAAGCTCCCGAAAGCTCCCGGGTGAAGTCGTCATCCAGCTCCTGATCCTACGAGTAGTTAGCGCCTCATTTCCCAAAAGCACAGAAACACAACGCCGTACCTCACTTTCGTCGCCCAAACCCGAATTGGTCTCCATTATCACTTCACGGCCATTCGCAGCATGCAAATATGGACATGCGTTATTCTGACAACCGCCGGGATACGCAACGAACTTGCATGGTATGGTTCCACGCGTGTCTGGCGGTGCCTGAGTTAAAAGTGTCCCTTTACTGATTGGATGGGAGATCCTGTCACGCCCCTCTTCCCCTTCATGGAGGAATGGACAGGAAGCTTTCTGACAACCGCCAGGACGCGTAAGAAACCTGCATGGAATTTTTGCGCGTGTGTCTGGCGTTGCTTCGGATAGATGTTGCTCTGTCTGCCCGCCGTTGTTGGCATGCGGAAAGCTCGGCTGTGGTTGGACGCGCCAGGACGGTTGCGAAGTCCGATCCTGGGTGCTCGTGTCTTGTCGGTGCTCGAACGGGCAAGAATCCCCGTTCTTACAGACCCCTCGCTGGAAGAAACGGCAAAGTATCGCCATACTAGAGTAGATGGAGGAGCTGAAGGAGGTCTGGGGAATTCAACAAGGTTCGATAAGTTGGGCCGAAAGGCTGAGGTGTGAAAAGACTGAGGCGTCAAAAGGCTGAGAGGTAGGCAGCAACCCCTCTGTGTCGTGGCACAGTAGCGCAAGACATGTCGGCGCGAAGAATTCAATACGCCATTGGTCAAAAAGCAACATGCAGCAGACCACATGCTCGTGTAACGTAGGTGACCGCAGCATTGGTAGCCACCGGTCATAGAGGGTTGTGAAATCGTGAACACTGCGAAAGTGCGGCTTGCAAACCAACTGATATGTAAAAGGGGCATCTTATCTGTGTTGTTAGATGTGAGCGTACAAAAAGAGATGTGGTGTTAGTAGTCATTGCGCACGAGATGTTGAAGCGGAGGCCTTTTGGCGTGCAACGCTAGCTAAGAAAGGCATAGCGTTGTACTCGCTCCCATCTGTTGTGTATTCAGCAAATGTAGATCCCTACACATATGAATATCGACCCATGAGCTTCCTTGAAAATCATGCATGCGTAGGATGCACACGCCCAATCCGCTCACAATCACTCCTCTCCCACCCCCTCTCCCTCCCCTTCAGGCCTTCTCAAAACACACCCAGACTCCCCCATATCCCAGTCCACGCCACAACTCCTATAAGGCAGCACAACCACAAACCGCCTCGGCCTCCTCACCTCCTTCAAGCTCTCCAACAGCCTCTCCTCAAGCCCCAACCACTGCCTCTCCCAAATCCCATCCACGCTCTTATCGATGATCACAACTTTCAAATCCCTGACTCCCGCCATATTGGCAAGAATATGCCACGTCTTTTCCCAGTTGGCCGTGTCCTCGGGGTACGCGTAAGCTGTTGAGTTACGGGGGTAGGGGCGGCGGAAGTAGGGCAGAGCCCGGATGGGCATGCGAACGTGCAGTGTGCGGATGGTGTTGAGGCGGGGGAGGTGCGTGGGCAGGTAGAGGAGGTGCGTTGGGTGGAGGAGGGAGAAGGTATGTGGGGTGTAGAGGTGGGGGATTGCTTCTTGGTACCTGAGGAGGTGGCATTAGTAGGGTGTTGGCCGTTCGGACCGGATCCAGATGGACTTACATCCTCCGACACACCCTCAGCAATCGCACACACGCACTACTCAACCTCCCACTATGTTCCGCCCCTCCGACCAAAATCTTACATTCGCAATCCTCTCTTTGCGTGCCCGCTTCCCCGTTATCAACTGGGCAGACAAAATGCGCAAACCTCTTCTTCGTACCAAGCGTCAAATGCACCGTCTCCTCCCCCATAACATACTCATACACCATCTTCCTGATCTCAATCGGCACACGAGCAAACAGCATACTCTGCCCCTGCATATGTGTGCGCGGGTCCCATTCTTCATCCGGGGTGTTTGACAATGGGAGCACCGATTTGCGGCGTTTAGGCGTGCCGTGATTAAGTTGCGATAAGGGCTTGTTCAAGAAAAGGAGCGTGCGACGTTTTGGCTTCTCTTTCTCTTTGCCTGTACTTGTCGACGACGTACTGGACTCGGACTCAGGCTGCGGGATGTCATGTGGAATCCATCGCAAGGAGCTTGGGCGGAAAGACAATAGTTTGGACTGCATCGTGGGATCGATCCAGCCTCAGTGGGGATCAACAAACGGTTGGGCGCGGAAGAAGTGGAGGTGGTAAAGACTGCGGAATGAACACAGACTAGACGGGCAACCCGATCCCTTTCTTATGTACAGATATCACGCACTCTTGGTTGAGAAACCTGCCATAGCGGGACAAGGGCGAGTGGGGCTGAATGTATGATGCATAGTGGTCCGTGCACACAAAAGCGGGGCTTGTCCTCGATAAGCTTTCTGCAGTGGAATGTTCCGCCCTTTTTTATATCCGAGCAAAAGGACATTGACATAATGCTTCAAAAGGAAAGTTGCGTGCTCTCAATGGCGAATCATACCATACATGCAGTAAGCCTCCGCCCCTAAATCATCTCTTCCCACCAACAATACTCCAAAACGATCCCTACCCCCTGCCCCTCCCCGTCCTCCGCCTAGGCCTAAACTCCAACAATTTCTCCCTCACATGTTCCGCAACCTCCCTCCTCTCCTCAACGGTAAACCTCGGCTTCCAATTTGCCAATAACATCGGAAGCCCACAAGGAATGGCATGGTGGTTAAACAACCCCGTAATCCATACCGTCGTCCTCTCCCTCTCCAACTTTAACCCTTGGAACTGCGTCACCAGATTCGTTAGATGGCGGATATGGGACGGCGGATTCTTGAGTACATTGAACTTGTGCTCGTTGAGATTGAGCAAAGTTTCTGCCAAGATGAGATGCAGACCAAGGAGCGAGGTGAAGGAACCGACGGCCTGGGGGGTGAGCACGGCGTCCCAGCCGTTCCGTTCGCCGCGCGGGCATAGGGTCAGTTGTTGGACCCTGGCAGCGTGAGACGGGGACGTCTTGACAAAGTCTTGGAAATCGGGGTTGGAGCTGAAACAGAATGTTGTCGTCTCCCACATGAGCGGCATGGCTTCGTAGTACAGCAATTTACAGGCCGTCGGGACGCCGAGCTGCACTACGGGGCATCTGTCCGAAATGTTGAAATCGCACGAGTGTACGCCCCGAAAGCTGGGCACGGATCGACCATCGGCACGATGGTATGGGCTCTGCCCTTGATATATTTCGTCGGCTTTCCAGCGGAAAGGGTTGTCGTCTGCTGCGCCCTGCAGCGTAAGATTGTAAATTTCTTGATCAGAAAACTCTTCCAGACATCCATAATAGGTCATCTTGCCAACGCCTTTGAACAGGTAGCCCCGTGAACTGACGGGATGCACAGTGCGAGTGCCGAAAGCTAGAGTCCAGATGTGCTCTCGTAGCTCGGCGGGAAGACGAAGCAGCGGTGACTCTTGCTGATTGCGGAGTGTGCTGCGCAAGTCAGTATTCAATTGTCAAAGAGATGATACAGCTGATCTTACACGGCATCGGATCCAACGAGTTCCTTGACATCTCTTTCACCCGTCTCTGTTTCGACATCTGGAACTGCAGCTGCCCTGCGTGTTTTCTTTGGGGCGGTCGTCGCGGTACTGTCGGCGCGAGTGCGCTTTTTTGTTGCGTTTGCGGGACGATACATGGTTCGAGCCATGATAAGGGTGCGGGAGAATAACAGAGTTTGGAGGACACGGCGATACTTTGGCGATACGACACGTATATAATAGTTTGGGGCGAAGGAAGCTGACACTAGTCGCGACAAATGCGGATGGTTGCCTAAGGTTCAATACGCGAAGGATTAACGCGTCTCTTGATTGGCTGGATATTTTTGTCAACGCGGAGACATGTGACGTCGTGTTGCCGCGTCTTGTGCGGGACGTGACTCTCGCGAGGGCATCTTGCCGCGATCAGCGCAACAGAACCACTCCCATCTCCATACGTAGCGCCTACTCTTCCGCTTCCTTCGCGTCATCCTTCGTATCACCACCCAATGGCTGTTTCGCATCATACCCCAACCTCTTCACGATTCCTAGCCCCTTGGTCCTGCCCTCGCGGAACAGTATACGGTCGCCCACAGTCAAATACTCGGGTCGCTGCACAAATCTAAACGCGACCAGCGCTCGATCTCCCGTTCTTATGTACTGCCTATCAATGTCGATGATGGCGCACGTTTGCGATACAGGCCCTACGTGCAACATTGCCTGGTACTTTGTCTTGATAGTAGTAGCGTGAGACAGAATGAGAACCTCAGCAACGAACTCGCGGTAGACTTTGGGCTGGGGGATGAGGCCCGTCGTAGGATCAGCCTTGTCAGCCTTGTGCAGGACGACCATGCCTTTTCTGACGTCTTTGCGGCGGACATTGCGGAGCGCTAGACTGGCAGATTGGCCGGCCGAGCACCCGGGGACCTGTATCCGTTTCCGTTCAATAGAGCGCACCTTGGTAGTTGTGAATTGACCCAAGCTATCGGGACCGACAAGGATGGAATCGCCAGAGTGAATCTCGCCGGATTTGACCACGCCGGACACGACGGTACCCACGAAGGGTACGGAGAAGGTATCGTTGACATGGAATTCCAGAGGTGCCGCGCTGTTGTAGTCGCCGTGGTGCGGCAGGATGTTGAGGAAGGTGCGGATTAGGTCCAGGTTGTGACCAGTGACGTTGGAGACCTGGAAGATTGGGCAAATGCGCTTTGACACGAATTGTGTAGCCGTATTGATGCATTCCTCCCTGTTCTTGACGAAAATGGGTATCTTGCGGGCCCCCGGCGACTTGAGGATCTTGGTCAGCTGCGTCATGGTCTGCTCGAGAATCTGCGGTGGGCAGATATCGATCTTAGTGATGACAACCATGACGGGTACGTTCAGCGCGAGTGCAATGCCGAGGTGCTCCTTGCTCATGCCGACCAAACCGTTGTTCGCTGCGACCATCAGCAGACAGTAGTTTGGCTCGCTCGACAAGAGGCCGAAGACCGTGGTCCGGAGGTACTTCTCGTGGCCCGCAAGATCCGTGAAGCCGATCACTTTGGCCTGGGATGATCAGTTCTAGCCAAAACAAGAGACGGGCTGGTCGTAGACTTACGGATCGTCGGCCAATTTCCTCCCAGGTCAGCTTGCGGCCGGCAACATTAGAGACGACCACATCGCCCTTGCTGTCGAAGCCCATGATCTCCATGCCCACAGAACTAGTCCTGCCGCTCTCAATCTCGTGCTTATGGCGGAACAAGTTGACGCGCGCCTTGCCACGACCATCGTCCAGGCCTCCCTTTACTAGCACGCCGAGCATGGTGCTCTTGCCCGCATCGACTGCCCAACGTCAGCAGCCATTTGTCACATTGTGTATCCATAACTCACCGTTCCCCACGACCGCTATTCTCGTCTCGATAACGTCATCCACGCTCTCCGGCCGCCTCCGCAAAATCAGCTTCCCACTCCATCCCGTATCCTTTGCATCTCGCGGGCCGACCTCGACGTCCCCACCCACGTTGCGCGTCATCAGTATCTTGTAGTCCGCCTTGACCGTCTCGCACGCAGTCTTCACCCTCGTGAGCGCAAACTCCCAATCCTCTTCCGAAAAGCCCATTGAGTCGCCACTGTCCTCCAGGCCCAGATCGAACAGCGCCTCGCCACGACCTTCGTCCAGTCGGGCCTGGATGTGCTCGGCGAGGCCGGGGATGTGCTCGTCGCTGCGGTCGAGCAGCAGCGTCTTTAAGCGGACGGTGGTGACGTCGTCGGAGAGGTTGAGATCATCGAGGATGCTGAGCTCGTCGTGCTCTTCGAGGACCACGGCGTCCTGACCGGGCGGACGACGCAGCGCTTGCTGCTTCTGCACGTAGTCGGCGAACTCGCTGAGGGCCTGATTTGGTCAGCTCTCAATCCCGCAAGCCTCGGCTAGTGAATGTACGCACACTCTCGCCCTTCCGGCGCTCCAGAGGGTTCTGATTCTGTTTGGTGTGTCGCGAGGTCATGTTGTAGTCGCAGTAGCTGTACTAGCGAATTCGTGGCTGTCAAGTTGCGCACAGGCACCGTAATCGTTGCCGTCTTAGTAGTCGAGCTGGGGGTAGAAATTCCATGAGATGTCGTGCAGTTTGCATTGAGGCTTGTAGACGGCGCAGCGACGGTAGTGGTGGTGCGTTCGAACTGCAGCAGGCGCGGCGGGGATGAGGGCTAATAAGCTAATCGATACCGCAAACGAGTCATAGACTTATGACGCAGAGACCCCACGAGCACCGCCACGCCACGCCTTGTCGTGGTATGAATTACTTGGAGATGGAGCTTGAGTCACGTATGGGAACCATCTCGTCAGCGCGGGTTGGAGTACAGAGAAAACGGGCATCCGGCTTCATTGGGTGTTTGCTGCAGTCACGCTGGAAAGTCACCCCGCACCGCCACATGTTCGCCGCATCTTCAAAGGGCGCCATTACGATAAGGGCGCATTGCACACGAGCAATTGAAACACAGTGTATACAACCATGGGATAGGCAACCAAGAAGCCAACTTCTAGTAAAACGTAGTCCTCTTCGCATTCCAATCCTGCTAGGCAGCCACGCCTCTCTCACCGCAGTACTTAGCCACCTCCTTCTTCAGCGTCTCCCTCTGCAAGTCCACAGTATCCATAATATCGCTGACGCCATGCACTGACTTGCAGTGCCCATACGTCTCCACCATCTGCGCCATAACAGCCTGCAACTGGTTCGGCAACCACTGCACACGTCAGTCACACAAACAGCTATCATCGATGCCTCAGAGAACCACTTACAGTGACAATGGGGCTTCCACCCGTGGCAGTAGGATGCGACGTCCGCTTCAGGATGTACTCGCGCGTAAAACACCAATGCCTCCACCGGAAGTCACGAACCTGATCTAGCGCCTGAAGGTACAGTGCTGCAGATACGGAATCATCGAGTGCAAAGGCTTTGATGCCCGCTGTCTGCGCGGATGCCTGCACCGTCTCGAGGAACTCGCGATGGTTGCCGGGCCGGTATTGGCGGAAGTCTTGGAGTATGTCTGTAAGTGGTGTCTCGGGCATATGGATTTGGAGGAGGTTGTCGCAGAGCGGTATCTACACCACTGTTAGACATTGCACAAGCAAGCGAGACTGCGGAATGGATAACATACCATGCTGTCGTTTGCTCCCGATTCACCTCTAAACGACATCGGCTCTTCGCTGATGCCTTCATAAATAACCCCGTTGGGGAACATGGACTGCGATGTGATCCCGAAGATGAAGGTGCGGAACCCCGTGTAGCCTTGCGGTTTACTCTTCGTCCACATTGCTGGCACATGTCAGCGTTATTGCGGGAATCATCTACTCAGAGAACTCACTGTTCATAACCGCATTCACGTTCCGCAACCCTGCCACCAGCGTGCGTAGCCCATCATCGAATCTTTCACGATCATCTGAAGTGCAGCCTTCTAGCATCTCCACAGTACCCTTTACGAGTGCACCCGACTCCTTGACCATGGCAATGTGCACTAGCACAAAGCCTGCCTCGGATGAAGTCGGGTCGAGACCGTGCTCGAACGCGCGAATCAAGCGGAGGTTGTCGTATTCCAGGCCTTTCGCGGGATCTTCCAGTCGATAGTTGAAGAGTGCGTAGGACCCGGCGTATTCCATAAAAGGCTTGAAACCAACACTAAGGTGTACCCATGATCAGCGGAGGAGCGCAAAGAGGAAGGGTAACAATATGGACTTACATCTCTGCAACCTTGACAATAGGCATGGCAATATTGCGATGCAATGTCTGTCTACCTAAGCCATACGGCTCACCCTTCAGGAAGCGCTCATGGCATGGCTCAAGGAGGTATGCCGAGGCGAGGAAGGAGTAGTCCCTGTACAAGGCGTTCATGACGACGAGGTCATCGCGGTACTTCTCGATTGCTTGAGTGAGGTCCGGAAGCTCCTTGTCGACAGTGTCACCGAAGGTGAACAGAGCCAAGAGACCTGCTTCCCCAGACAGTGTCTTGACTGGCATGCGCTGCAAGAGCGACTCCACAGCCGCAAACTCTTGCGGTAGTTCAACGACAGGCTCCTGACGGGGAAGAAACCCTCTAGTCGTTGAGACCATGAAGGCAGGAACGGAGTGGTCATTAGGACGAGTGTCCGTCAAGACAGGAAAGTCAAACAAGGATGAAGACATCTCGAAGGACCAAGTGAAAAGAGTCTAGCGTGATATGGGAAGATAAATGCGCCGGCCGAAGCTTTCTGTATACTCCAGAATCAGAATCCAAACCCAACAAAACCCGCTCAAAGCTTGCTTATATCCCGTGGCCGGTACAATTCCGGCCACGGCACGTGACCCCGCCTTGGTTTACCTCTACAGGAGCATTGTGGATATCCGAGAGATAGCGAGCGCAAGTATTCCGGCCACACCAACCACAACTCGAGTAACGTGCCATCCTGTACGTAATAACGGTACCACCGGACCAACTCTTGATAATAAAGGCCCGAGCAAAGCCTTGAATGCCCGAGCGTGCCCATCCTGATTCTCTTTCTTGCTATCGTGCGGAGGAGGGTTGTTGGGTGCCAAGACTAATTTGACAAAGGATGGAATGGAGGTGGCTGCGGCTTTGGTCACAGCGCGCCTTGATGTAGTGGCAGAAATTTTGCAGTGAGACTCAGAGCTGATGCAATGCGGATCGATGTAGGTGATGGTAGAGGAAGAGGTCAGTTGACCTGTTTTGTGGCAGACCGAATATGTTCTTGGAGACCACTCCCAGGTGTGCCATCTTCTCGTAGCGCAGCTCTTTCAAGGGTCCCGGAATGCGCGAATCTTTTGTATTCGACGTATTTCGAACTGTCGTGGCTCGAGGGCCGACTTAAGGCACTGTTACGTCCTTCTCTGCGCCCGTTGGCGCGCGAGGAGCGGGAGCTCGTGACTTGCAGCGGACATCGCAGAAGCAGCCTGGGGTCAGTGAGTGTCGCAATACGTTTCGCGAGGACGCCTGGATGAGTCCTGCTGTTTCAAGGACGATTAAGAGGTCAATTACATTGTATAGAAGTGCTTCTTTCCTTCCCCGCAGAGCGCTCTCGCTTGCCAACCAATCAGTGCTTAGCAAACTGTCCTACCCTTCACTCCCACCTCCTCGTCCGACGATCATCGAGGCCTATCCACGAGACTACAGAAACCAACCGCTACCCAAAACCTGAACTCTCCGCGAACGCCGTCGGAAAATGTATTCATCCGCCACCACCTTGCGCCTCTTTCTGGTACAGCCACGCTGAATGCAAACGTTAGTCGAATACGAGTCATAAGACTTCCAATACATTTGCACTCAGATACATTTTGTTCCCTCTCCTATCTTCGCACGCCGGAAACCCTGCCCAACCAGGATACGACTGCTCTGCGCACCCGCTTCCAAAATGGACGACCCTCCGCCGCCATCAACCCTCTACCCCAAAATCACAACCCACATCCCCGAAATAATAAAGACATTACAATGGCGCACGCGTGATCCAGACCGCCCAGATGAAGAAACCCATCTCGATCCCATCCCAATAACAGGCTCAGTCAAGCTGCATGGTACCCACGCCGACATTCTCATCTCCCCTCCCCCAACCTCAACCATAACCCTCCAATCGCGAAACACCACCAACCTCGTCCCTTCAGCCGACAACTTTGACTTCGCAAGCACCATGTCGTCCAAACGAGACATCCTCCTTCATCTACGAGACCAATTCCTCGACCGCTGGAGGACGCTGAACCCAGAAGCCGAGCTGGATACATCGATCCCCGTGACGATAGCAGGCGAATGGATCGGCCCCGGGATCCAGAAAGGTGTCGCCATCGCAAATCTCTCTCGACGCTTCGTAATTATATCTGCCAAGGTGAACGGGTCCTGGGTCAACGACAAGTCCTACGCCGACATCGAAGCCCCAGCCTCCGCCATTTACAACATCTCCCGCGGCGGCTTCTACCACTCCATCCTCTACCCCTCCACCCCGCAAACAACCATCACTGAACTAGAAGCGTTAGCTGAGAAAGTAGCGTCCCACTGCCCCTTCGCCGCCAGCTTCGGTATCATCGGCCCAGGTGAAGGCCTAGTCTGGAAACTCGACCCGTACATATCCGACGCCTCGCTCTGGTTTAAAACAAAAGGAGGGAGGTTCAAACCGACATTCGTACCACCGCCGAAGAAACTCCCTGCTTCGATGGAGGAGAAACGGATGGCGGCGGTGAAGGTGGCCCAGGCGTGGTGTGGAGAGGAAAGGTTGGAGCAGGGGTGGGCGTATTTGAGGGAGAAGGGGATAAAGCGGGGGATGAGGGGGATTGGGGAGTTTTTGAAGTGGGTGCAGATGGATATTTTGGTGGAGGAGAAGGGGTATATTAGGGAGCATGCGGTGGATGAGGTGATGTTGAGACAGGCAATTATTGGGGTTGCAAAGCCGTGGTTTTTGGCAAGGGTTGCTGACGGAACTGAACTTGACTAGCCGTGCGAAAGGGAGACATGCATACGTTCGATTAGCAATTTAGTTTTAGCGAGGGCTTGGAGGGACCACTTTTGAAGGGTGGGCTCCTCATAGTAGAGAGAAGCGGATAACTGTATTGACTATCTACAGCGTCGAGTGGTGCCTCTGTACTCGCCGTGGGCAAACCTAGCCGACGGAGTGATATTTTGGATTACTCTCGGGCACTTTGGCGTATCGTTCGCACATCATTTCAATGTTCCCCACTGCACTTGCATGTAGCAATTCTGCGTGCCGCTCTGGCGCGTACTCATACGAACGTGCTGCTTCTCCAATGATGCAGGAGATGCTGGCTCGGAGAGGGAGGTGTGGCGGCGCGGCCACGTATAGCCTGGATGTGGGTATCCCGCGTATGTTTGGGATTGCCATCTCTTGAATAGGTCTTATAATCTGCGTTCAATGACTGTCCTGGTTGCCGTTCAGTCTCGATCGTCGACTCTGGGCCGCTTGCTTTCTCGATTGGTATCATCGCCAAACCTTTTCCTGTCGCCGAGCGGTTTCGCATTTGCACCAGATGGACCCTCCCGATCCCTATCTCGTCCACCAAATGAGGAGTCTGCGCGGAATCGCTCGTCCAGTCCAAACTCGCCCTTGCTCCGTGGCTTCCTCGTATCGCCATAGTCTCCCCACGTGCCCGTATCTTCCGTCTTCATATCCTTATATCTCGTCCCTCCCTTCTTGCCTAGTTTCGTCATATCCCGAATCTGCATGTACTCAGGCAGTACCTCGCGATTCGTCTGATCCTCAAACTTCGCACCCATAAGATTCCGCTTGTCAAGGCCTAGCTCCTTCAAATCATCCTGGAAGAAGGCGCCCTTATGGAAATACTTCTGCATAAAGTCCATATTTCCACGATCACCACGCTCTTCCTGTTGCTTCTCGAGGTACTCGCGGTCCTCGGCTTCGCGCTCAGCCTCGGTGAGGTTGCGGCGGCGTTCGATTTCTGCGCGTTCTGCTTCGGATTCTTCGATGGCGAGGCGCTCGCGCTTTATACGCTTCAGTTCACGGAGCTTCCAGGCGGCGTATTCGGCGGCGGGATCGACGCCGTCGGTGTCGTCGACAGCGTTAATGTCGGCCTCTTCTACGTCGTCATCCCAGTCCTTCTTCCCAGCTGCTTTTTCTGCGGCGCGCTGCTCAATCTGCTCTTGTACGAGCGCTCTTGTTTGGTCCAGCCGCCGCTGCTCCTCTTCTGCTGCCAACTCTTCTGCCGTCTTTGCGGGCGGTGCTATCCGCTGGCCCTTCTTGATGAAGACGGGCCGGAGTAGCTTCCTCGGCGCCTCCTCCTCGCTGCTCTCTTCTTCCTCGGAAGATTCCTCCTCACTCTCACTTCCACTACCGCTGCCGCTTCCACTCGCACTGCCCGGTCCCTCCGCTCCATCCTCGCTTTCTGTCTCGAATTCATCCTCGATGTTCTTCAAATGCGCTTCGTCCTTTTTCCGTGCGGCGAGCTTCGTCTTCAGCGCAGATTGGGGGAATGATTTGGCCAGCGGCGCGGGCTTTGGCTTTGCGATCGGCTTTGGTTTGGACTCTACTTCCGATTCGGATTCGGAGCTGCTCGATGGCTCTTCGACTTCGGCGGCTGCTGGTTTGCCCGCGAAATGTCGCGTCCGCACCGGCTGCGCGGTCAGCTTCTTTGCTCTTGGAGGCGGCATTTCGGGCTGTGAGTCGAAGGGAGAGGGTCGCAATGACGCGTGAGAAGATGCGCGGAGAGAAAAGTTGGGAGGTCATTGCTGCCGAGGCAGCTGGCTTAGTAAGCACGGGTAAACCTTCCATTGACGAAAAGCTCTCGACGCCCCCCAGCTTCGGTATGTCCAGACCTCAAATGCCAGTTCTGCAGCCATCCTCTACTGCTACATCGCAGTCTCCTGTGGTCTCGTCTACGTTGGATACCAATTCCAAAATGTTGGCACATCTGAAAGGATCCGATATCTGACAATACGGTGGAGCTCACAGCCCATTGTTTCTTCCAACTTAGCTCGGCGCTGTAGAGTCTGCTGCATGGGGATTACGATATGGTACATCGGGACATCTATGCCCAGAATTGCATGCTTTACTCAAAATCTGATGCCCCTGATAACAAAGCCGAATGTCAGACTAAGAGTGGCTTCACTGATTTCATACTCATCGAATGGAAATTCCGAGTACTTCGTTCCTGCAGCTGCAGACGTTAGACATGCAGTAGAACTCAAGCAGACAGAGCTCCAGGACGATGTCGAATTCTGCGAGATGGTTAGGAAGCTGGATAGCAACGGACCACAACGTTTGAAAGGAATCGCAAAGAGAAGGAGTTGGGCATTATCTTGCAGCTGGCATAAAGGACGCTTTGACGTAGCGTTCGTGATTCAAGGGCTTTTTATTGGAGGGATACACCGACTGCGCGAAAGCTGTTGTGAACAATCCCGTCCATGATCTGCTCAAGCATGTGCAATGTCTATTTCAGAAGGCTATCCAAGACAACCGGGGATTTGTCACTGATGGAGAGTTGTTGAGTGCGATCAAGGCCCTCGAGAAGCCTTAAGCCGCAAACACTCTTAGAACCACAAGCAATATGTTGCAGAGTTCTCTTATGCCCGGTAAACAGGCTTATCGAACTCTAGATCATCCCATCTCATCTCATCCCATCCCATCTCATCCCCTCTCTCCACCAATTCAGCAAGCAAAAACCGCTGGTCCCGGGATCGTATAGGGCAGCTGATTATACTGACTATACAAAAGCCCCGGATCCTCCTTCAGATAGGCCCCAGGAAAACTCACCAAGTCCTTCGGCACCGTATTGCCCATGCCACTAACTTCTAACTGGTGACAACTCGGATAGAATTGCGCCCCACCCTCGTTATACGCACTATGCAGCGCGATGATTTCGTGGCGAACGAGGTAGTACCCGGGCTTGAGGCATGACGGAATCGTGTAGTCTACGCCCGAATTGGGTTCGATCATGAGGGGTGTATCGGCCCAGACATTTTTCAGCCAGTCGGCATCGGTACTGTGGAGACCGTCTTGGGCAATTTTGAACCAGATGGCGTCGCCGTTGGGCTGGTACGTGTGGCAGCCTGATTCATGTCAGTTTTGAGAAATTGGGTTTATGTTTGAAGGGAGGTTGTACCGGTGTCGGGACATCTTGCCATGTATGTGATGATGGGACCTTGATGGCTTTCAGGCCACAGTGTCCATCGCAAATTGGTTGTAGATCCAGCGGGCGCGGGTGCGTGGAGCGGAGCGGGCTTCGAACCGACGAAGCCGCCTGCTGTGTAGCCGCCGCATTCAAGATCGATCAGGGTAGCATTCTCGACAGGGCCGTTGCCCTGGATTGCGCGGGATATGCGTTCAGGCTGTGTGGAAATTTAGTGTCTTGAAGGAGGTGTTGGTTGCATCGCGGCTTACAGCGGGGTTCATGTAGATGTCCTGGTACGGCTACCACGGCTGTCAGTGACGAATTCATTTAGAAGCCTCGCGATGGACCTAGTTCGTACGTGGTAGAACTAGTAATCAGCTGTCAGCATGTCTCTGGAGAACAGTCGCGCTCGATTTTCGTACGTCATATTCCTTTCCTCCGATCGTGGCATTCTGCACGAAGCCGTGCGCCGCAGCCAACGAAGCGGACGCGAGCACTGTTACGAGAGTCTTCATATTCTGGGAAAGTAGCAATCGATGTACCGCATTTCGCAGCTGTGAGCACCATACATTCTATATATACTCGATATGCTCTGAACAATCTACGTCTACACTTCGCGCCTCGTCCCGGTGCACGGATTCGTCACACACAGAACCGAACTAGTAAATGAATTCCAAGGCTTAGCGGCACAGTAAAGATGCACGATAGCCAATGTAGATTAAATGCTACGGAAAAATATACGTTCAGCTTGGTAAATGATCAACGGTAGACGTGCTGATTGGTGGACTACTTTAAGTGCTTCGTATTATCAGATCGCTTAACATAGTATGTTGTAGGGATGTGATCACGACGCGCGAGGTGGGCAAGGGATCCGAACAAGCCAACGTAGACTATAGAGGTGCTGAGCCCCAATTGTCAGGCGGGGGCACAAACCCTGCGTCTAGATATTGCTGACCGTGGCTATATTTCAACATCACTTTTCAAAAAGTAGCCGAGCCACGGAGGCATGATTGGCCGCAAGTTTGAGTTCACACAATTATTGGAAGCTGCGAACAGGACGTCTCGTAACACGTACTAAAGTTACGCCTTACACAAAGTTGACCTGAGGCTAGTCCAAGAACAAAATCAGTTTCTTCAGCACTAGGCCTAGAGCCTAATTGACGTCCTGAATTGTGCCCACACCTAATCGGGTCCTTGATCCCAATCTAAGACCCAATTGATCTGCGTGTAATGGAATGGCTTTTTGCTCTTTGCCGCATTCTTCAATTGCTTCATCACGCCCTGCTCCTTCTGACAATCCGGATGGTCCTCGCCAAGACAAAACACCTTCGCTTCGACTTCCTTTTCTGTCCACAGCTTTGCCATCTGCACATTCCCCAGCATTGCACTGCAGAACGCAGCAGTAAGATAGCTGGAGACGCTTTAATATGTGTAGTTCTGATGGTACAAATGAACCTTACCCAAAGATTTGGATAAAGAGGAGCTTAGAAGGAGGCTGTGGAAGATATGGAAGCGGTTAACGAGTTGAGATACTGAGCGTGCGTCTGCGGTGCACTCGTGAGTGAGAAGCTGATCATGACGGGTATTAGTATAGATATGGGCAGCAGTAACAGCTAGGGTAGCACTCGTGTTAGTAGATAAATATATTCTCTTGTTTGTCGTGTTGGTGGGTCAGTGCGGGACGGTCCTATGCCTCCTGTACTGACCAGTTGCAATCAGTGTTAAGCTCGACACGGCGAGTGATGCTTACCACCCTTAGCAACCTCGCAAACTTGCGAACAATGACGTCACTAGATAAGTAGTTCACATGAAGTGTTCAGCGAAAGATTTGTTTAAGGTATATGTACGACGAAAAGCATCTCAATTGAATAGACAGAGAAGCACATTCTTCGAAAATTGATGCCAGTCCAGCTCAAGACTCGTTCTTCGGTTTTTCAGTACCACGACGTCCAATCGAAACAATAACCCGATCCGACCTCTACGTCGTAAGACCGAAGAACTTCAGAAGCACAGACTCGACCACCGGCGCAATGTGGCCGACGCCCTGCCCAAAGTAGCCAACCAGCTTGTTGTCATCGCCGAAAACATGCTGAGTGTACTGCGAGCCCTGCGGAACAGCACTTCCGGTCACGTTCTTGGTGTTGGTGACGCCCAAAACAGCGGACCACTGCTTGAGCTGCTCATAGCCGGCTTGCGGGCGAACCAGCGTGTCGGCAAGACCATGCGCAACCAAAAAGCGTGGGCGCTTGCCGGTGTATCCAGAATAAGCATTCTTGACGTAGTTGGCCCACTCCGCTGGTGTCTTCTGGAGACCTTGAGCACAGGTCTGGTTGGCGCCGAATGGAGTCGGGTCGGATTTGGAGCCGGCAAAGCACGCGAAGGCGGTACCGGAGTAGGCAGCGCCAGCTTCGAAAACTTCCGGGTACGATCCCACCATGACGTTGGCCATCATGGCGCCTGAAGAGCCGCCCATGACGAAGACCTTGGACTTGTCGCCGTTGTACTTGGTAAGAGTGTAGTTGACCATGCTGATTATGCCAAGAGCATCGCCGTTCCCGCCGTGTGTCAGAGAGCCTGCGTTGTTCACGTCCCAGCAGTTGCTGTATTTGGTCGTTTGCGGGTAGATCAGAATAAAGCCTAGGCTCTCGGATTGGGCTGGTAGCTTGGTGCCGCTGTACCAGCTCTGCGCTGCGCCACCGCAAGGATGGAGCTTAACCTCATAGTCAGCCACTAATCATCTCGAATAAGATGGTCGTAGAACTCACAGCAACAACGATGGCCGGGTTCGTCGCAACCTTGGCGGGGACTGAGATGAACATTTGAACACCAGACGGGTTAGTTCCGAAGCCGGTGACCTGCTGCAGAGCTCCAAAGGCCGAGCTGGCCGAAGCCAGCAGACTGAAGGCGGTGGTGAAAGCTTTCATGTTGATGCTCGATCGTAGTGTTCTCTGGTAAGGCTCGAAGATGTTGCTGGCTGTAGAAGCATCTTCCCTGGCGTACTAGACCGACTCTTATACAGCACTACAACACCATTCCCTCTCCCTACTCAGAAAGAGCCGACTGAGGCATCCGGCGCACCAAATAAACACCCTAGGAGTTTAGCACGAGCAAAAGTCAGAGTGCAGAGTGAAAGGATTCTAAGAGAACGAGATGGAAGAGACGGCTGAACTCTCGTTGTCCCCGGATTAGCGGGCAGTGTAACCAGAAATGTAATTTGAAGTGGGATTAACGCGAGTATACGGAGATTCCGAGCTTGGGATTGGAGCAAGCATGCGCAGGTTCAGGGATTGTTGATTGCCGGCGGGAAAGGCTGATTGTTTCGAGCACCCTTCTCCGGTCGGCAACGTAAGTCGGGATGTGGGGTTTTACCGTTTGATGGTCGGCAGCGTGGTTCGGAACAAATCAAATTTATTCTTTTACCGAAGTCGTGCACCTGCATTTAATGGTGCATAGACGGCGCATGTTTGTCGTTGCGCAGGATGTACAGTGACGATGAAGTGGAGTTCTGGAAAGCTGGGGACATTCGACGCTAACTCGTTAGGGAATTGGCCGCGGAGCTGTTGAGGCTGCTTGTCGCGACACCCCAGGCATTCGTCCTGACTATCATCTGACCTCTGCGGACAAGATATTGCGATGGGCGTTACATACCGTGTGGAAGCTCTTGAATTTCGTGGGGGGAACAGAGGGTAGAGGGATAAGGTACTGACGAAGCTGCCTAGTCCTTCCTAGCCTGGAGTCTAGCCGAGACGACAGCATCCACCTCCAAGTCACTGGTGGAGAACGAGCATCTTATACATGCCTTAGCCATTCCTGGGGTGAGCATCAACCTCTCCGGACTCTCAATGCCACGCTTTTTCGGCACCAGCAAGGCATCAGCCGGAAATCAGCTTCTGAGGTTCCAGCATGCCATCAAAGTTGCGTGGAGCCTCGCCATACGGTATCTCTGGATCGGTTGCCTCTGTATATTCCAGAACTATAAAACCATAAGGAAGACTGGCGCCATCAGGCTGTTCTGGTGGGTAACATTAATAAAACGTCATCACTACTATCGCGGGAACTGTCTCGAATGGGCCCTACAACGGCCTCTTTGTCGACACCAGTAACGGAACTAAGATGGGACGCAGTCTCCTTCTCTGAACGTCAAAGTCATCTTCATTCCAGAGCTGCAATGCCATTTTTCACCCGTGTTTGGGTATTCAAGGAAAGCCACTTGAGCTTTCGTACCCTACTTTTACGTCACAAGAGCTCATTTACGAATGTCAAGATGGCTAGAAACGACAATGCAGTGATCTTACTGGAAGTGATAGTTTAATTTAATCAAGCCCGCACAGGTTCTCTAATTAAAAGGAATCAAAAGGCCTGCTCAAGATCTACACTTGAAATCCTCTGGGGAAGCAGCGGCTATCTGGAGAGAACTCGTGAGCCAGTACATTGGGCTGAACTTGATATACGGCGCTAGCATATCTTTGGCGCTGTCTGCATTGTCAAAGTGTATTCCCGCGATGACCGAAGAATACATTACAGGCTTGTGGGAGGCCTGGTTCATTAACGACCTACTATGGGATAGTACCAGTGAGTACCACAAAACCTCATACTATTACCTCTTTTTCAAGATCTAGCAGTCCTACCGAGGACCGTATATTGACAATGCCACTATCCCCGAGAGCACAGAGTTCGATTCTTAATGTCCCCTCCCTTTGCCCTCTGCAAGCCCGCCCACTGCCACTACCAGCCGCCCATTACCCCTCCATTCTCCCCTCATCTCGCACCTCACTCCACTGCAAACCCCCTCTCATTCCGCTCAAAAGGCATAAACCTACACTTAACCCACTTCCCTTGTTCATCCATCCCCTCCCACAGTAGCGTGCCCACAGCCGGCTTCTTGTCTTTCTTGTATCGCTCGATCACGCTCTCTTTGTCAAGTAGGGTCGAAGTGAGTTGGATGCGGTTGTGGAAGTCTTGGCGCCACTCGTGAAAGACGGTGATGGGTGACTCGTCGGGGTGGGAGATGAGCTTTGGGTCGAATTTGTAGATGATGGTGTCGCCGCGGGAGTCGGTGTAGCGGAATACTTGGCGGTCGACCATCTTTGGTTGGGTGGTATATTAGAAGTTGGGGAAGTTGGCGGCTGGCTTCTTTGGAACCAGTCGTTCGGTTAACGGTCGCGTGTTGAGGGTTGAAAGCTTAGTATGTGTGTTATGTTTGGGGTTTCGTTAATATAGGCTGACTTTGCGGTGAAGTCGATTCAAACCTCTTAGCGGTGAAGTTAACAGTTAGGAAAGCGTCGGCCAAAGTGACCCAAGTACAATTTCCATCATACCGATCTGCGGTGAGTGAAGGTTCGTAAGATGCACAAACACGGCCTCTTCGATCTTGGCCGCGAAATCGCTAAGGCAAGCCCTTCAGGCCCACAAGAACGCTGCCTAACGTGGCCGATGACCGCGAATTTACCTCACTTCGACGAAGCAAAAGAATCATTGCGCTCTCCACCCCAAATGTCGAGGACATAAGATCGCACTCACTAATTTCTCTGGATCCATTCACCCGGGCTACCATATTCGAGCATGATCCTGCATCTCAGCGATCGCGAGCGTTTGTCGTTTGTATTTGTCCGACATCTTCGCCATCTCGCCAATCGCGCGGGCCTGCAAACAGCGCGCGAAAGAAGTTCACGATATATGCGCCAACTTTCCGCTACATGTGGAGCAGGTCTTTGGTCCGTAAGTCGTCGATCGCAACCTGGTTTGCCGAGAAAACATGCAGAGCGCATTCAAAGCCCCTTCCGCAAGATTGTGCTTGCTGGTCTCGGTTTGTTCGCCGGAGTCGTTAGGGAGACGTGATGAGGGAGGCGTGGGGAGCATGCAAGTTTGAATAGATTGGAAGTCTATGGAAGAGCGATTGAGATTGACATTACTGCACCTGCCCAGAGTAAAGCAGAATAATCTACTTGCTTACTTCATTGTTAGAAAATCGCCGACGAACTGCATGTACCTCTCTCGCTCCTCAAAATGACCCATGTGACTTGACTTCTCCAGCCGCACCCACTTGACCTTACGAATACGCTGGAACCAAGGCACAATGGCCACGTCTTGCACCTCGTCATATCGCCCATTGATTAGCAAGGTCTCAATTTCGATTTGGTGGGCAGTTGAGTAGCCTTCCCAGTCTTTGAGAAGACCTGTGGGAAACAGCTCGGAAGGACCGTACCTTCATATGCTTGGTCAGCGACGTGTTGGTTGGGGTCGGGGTAAGACATGACGGGGAAAGAGAGTAACGAGATACTTACATCGTGCCATAGACCGTGGGATCCTCTTCCAAATGGCCCATGGCCAACTCCATTCCCTTCGGCCACGGCTCCAACCGACAAAGATGCCGTTTATAAAACACAAGGCAAGCAGCCTTATACTTCTCGCTCTCAAAATCACCATTTCGATGACACTCCTCTAGATCACGCCGCACTTCCTTCGGTAGCAAGTTTACCAATTCCTCCACACCCTTCAGCATAAGCGGAATACTAGCCGGAGCATCCGCAAGCACTAACCTACGTAATCCCACCGGTCTACGAGCCGCATACATACCACCCAATATTCCACCCCAACTTTGCCCATAGATATCGAAGCCACGCGATCGGAGGCCGAAATGGTCGATGAGCGTGTCGAGTTCGTAAATAAAGAGGTCGACGGACCAGAAGGAGGTGTCGTTGGCTTTCTCGCGCAGGCGCGTAGACCGGCCGCAGCCAATTTGGTCGTAGAAGATGATGGGTTTGTTATGTTTGGTGTGGAGGTCGATGAGTGGAAGGAGGTACTCGTGTGCGGCGCCAGGACCGCCGTGGAGAGCGAGTAGTGGGATGCCTTTGGTGAGGTCGCCGATGATTTTGTACCACGTTTCGCAGGGTTTGTTGGCGTGAGGGATGTCCAGGGGAATCTTGCCTTCGGTGGAGGTGATGATGGTCATCGTTCTGGCAAGGCAATAAATGTGTTCTGGCTTGGCGCTGGAAAGTTTGGCAGAGAAGGTTTAAATGATTTCGTTCGCGCGCCGCTTCTTGTGGAGTTCGATGTGACTATGGAGTGCTGACTGTGTCGTAAGCCGCGCTACCCCACGCCGCACCGTTTTGTTGATACCTTGTCACTGATGAGCAGGGTCCAATGCGATCAATGAGGCCGACTTCGTGAATAAGCAAGGAGGATAAATAGCGAAGCTTCAGTCGGGGTGTTTGTTGAGCCGCAGGTAAGGGTATCTGAGCTATGGCATCGCTGCAATGTTACACATCTCACGTCGTCCGACAGTAGTCCCGACTACCACGATTTGGCACCCGAAGGCGTTCCTTCTGGTTAGCGCTGTTCTCACTAGCTCTCATTCCGGCGAGTGTGGAGATGCTCCCCACGTCAGATGCTTACGGAACAAGATGTCCAGGACTTGATAAGAGTGGGAGCGTTCCTCTTTCAACCGCAATTTCCAGACCACCTACTTTGAAGCATATTGGGCTGCTAATTATACTCGGACGATACTCGATTCAAACTGCCGTGTCGCTCAGTGTAAGACCAACAACGCTTCCATTCCCACTGGCTGACAGCGGCGTCACTTGGACCTGTCGAAAGATGGTGTAGATGGCCGTGCGTCTTGACATGGTCTTCAGACGACACGGCGCAAGTCGTCGGGAGCGATGTTAGCGGCCACGTCGCTTAGCGGGAGTGGCACCGAACGTGGTCCAAGCGTGGACAGGGGTGGTGCCTTCTTTCCTCCGACATGGGCATGGGCATGGCGTGGGCATGGGCATCTTGTCTGACGTGCAGACAAGCCTCGGAGCCACACCCCACGCAAAAGACGCTGCCGCAGCTGGGCGCACACTCACGGCACATTTGCTGCTATTCCACATCTCAGAGAACCCGCGCCTTCGCTCCGCGCGCCACAGGAGCTGCTGCGTGAATCCGCGCTTCCGGACCATCCGATACGCCGCATTCCTCGAGCTTCGCCGTCTCCGCCGTCACACCAGGCCTCGTCCCCATGCGCGCACACGACTAGACATTCACTCGAGACATGTCCAAACCGCCGCGGCCCACTTCCCACCTGCACCGCGCGTGCTTGCGCGTTATTCTTATGCCGTAGGCGTTGGACTGCCAATGGACCGCGCATGAGGCAGCATGATCCTACGAACCCTCCAGTTCGCGGCGGGACTGCTGCTCCTGCTCTATGGGCTGTCGTTTGTCCTTTTCGCCTTCATCCGCGTCGTCACGGGCGTATCTATACAGCGGCTGGGAGTCTCTGGCCTTCGCCGCATCGCCTTCGCGCCCAAAGACGGCCTACGCATTGAGCTCCGGGGGTTTGGCCTCACCCTCCACCGACCGACCTTTGCCCAGCCAACGTGGGTGAGCATCGTCTTGACCGAGCTCAAAGTGATTGTGGATCTGAAGGCCCTGGGCGACAAACCGCAGAAAAAGAGTGCTTGGGCAAAATGGGCGAACGGCGCCTTGGACAATGGCAGGACTGGGGCAAAGACGCCCGAGATCTCCGTCGAGGACGATGACGCCGAGGAGACTGGCGAGGAGGACATCCAACGGACCCGGACATGGGAGCGGCTGATGAAGGCAAAAGAGCAGATTAAGCGTCTGCATCGGAAGATACGGTGGATCAAGCTGGTCGATCTGGTCGCATCTTCCACCTCGCTGGTCATCGCAGATGTTGGGTCGTTGCAGGTCGGCAGCTTCACCATGACCGTTGACACGCGGCGCAAGACGGTGGACCGTAGTCGCCTCTTCAACCACCACAAGCCGAAGCCAAACAAGGAGCAACGGCCCGCCGAGTGGCTCTTCACCGTCCGTAGCGTGCTCTTCACCCCCGATGGAAAGGAATCCACCGAAGTGCTCGACCAGTGCACCCTCAACATCCATGGCATGCTTTACAAGGAACTCGACGGTCTGCGCGACGCGACCATCGGACTCAAGTTGGGACGCCTCAGCATCCCCTACGACGACATCAATACCTGCGTGGCCCGCGCCAACAAGTGTCGTGCAGCATCGCTGCATGGAAAGCGTCCCAGTCTAAGTCGATCGCACGTGTCGCTGCGAGATGTGCTGGAAGAGATGGACCAGCCGGGAAGTCGCGAGGAAAATATTGTGCGCACCGTGTCCGACTCGCGAGACTTTGCCAGCTCAATCTTGCGTGGCATCCAGGAGTTCCAATTCGCCGTCAGCTTCTTCGGAATGACCAAGCGCATCCGACCAGCTCATGACTCCGATCCACCCGTCTATTTGAACGTGTCCATGAAGGAGGTGGGCATGGATCTTCTCCGCCTCGACCCACACAGTCCCGCACATCTCATGTACTTCTCGCCCAACGATATTGCTCACCAGGCTCTCCTGGCCGCCATCTCCATCACGGTCGGCATTGACGACAGCCACGATCATCCGGAGCGCCTCGTCTATATTCCCATGGCTACCATGACGCTGAACACGACCCTCCCTTCCAAAACGATACAGTTCTCAAACGACAAGAACGTGACTGAGCGCAACACTAACATTCTTTTCGCCAATCTCGTCATCACATCTCCGTCTTTAGACCTCGATCCGAAGCACCTGCCTCTGATTCTTGCCATGTTTCGAAGTTACGAGACACGCCGCAAGCCTCCCAAGATACGAGACCGAAAACGGAATTTGCTGCGTAGACTTCTACCCAAGGCAACGATCAAACTGTCCATCCACGAGCCAGTCATCCGCGTTACTCTTCCGCCTATGGAGCCTGACAAGAAAGGCACCGACGAATTCGACTTGCTCATCTCGGCCTCTTCTTCCGTGTCTTTCGACATGGAGTCGTCGCATGCCGCGGATGCAGAGCTTCACTATGCCCTCGTCTCGACATTCCGGATGACTTCACAGCAGTTGTACTATCAGACAGCCTCACGCGACAAACACAACCTGCTTTTGACCGATAATCTCGAGTTAAAGCTGTCGTTGAACGCGTCCCCAAATGTGACAGTCATGGTTAATGGCGTAGCCCAAACCTTCTCGGTGTACCTTGTACGACCTGAGATTAGCGAGGGTCTTCGTCAGATCGTCGCTCAACTTCAAAATGACGTGCGACGACGACGAGGGTTGCCAAAGCAGAAAGGCCTTAGCTTTTTACGTAGGCTACCGTCTTGGCTCGCACATGTACAATTTCAGGGTTCTGATTTCAACATCGAGGTGGCTGGCGTTGATACTGAGGTGTCAAGATATGCCCGTGGTATAGGACTTCATCTGGAATCATGGACTGCAGACTATCGTCAGCAGAAGGGAGACGATGTCGAGTTGCGCCCTACCCGTAGACGAGCGCCGAGTCGGACCATCAATCGAGATGAGTATCTGATTCGACCTACGACTCCTGCGTCTCCCGGTTCCCCGCGGAAGGCAGTCGGTGATCCTACAGATGGACGGCGACTTGCTGTGCATTGGCAGGGCCTCGAGGGGTTGGTGCTAGAAGATGCTGACCAGTGGGAGCAAGATCCGTTTTTATCGCTACCGCGCATGGAGGTCGCTTTTACTACGTCGACCGACAAACAGGGCCCCATCTTTCACACGCACTTTTTCTGCCAAAGTCTGTTCGTGAACTATTCTCTTTACCGTCACTTTGCTCTCGGCGTGGCCACTGTAGTGTTGAAGCGATCTTGCAACCTAGCGCCTGAGAACCGGAACCCAGACCCGGTGCCGCAATCGCCAATAACCTCACGGCATCTCACGGTGCCATCCCTCGATGACGACCATCTCGACCCTGAGACTGGTTTAAAACGCGAAGCCTTCACGTTAGATGTTAGAGCACACTTTGTACAGATCAAATTCGATATGCCCGCCAACCCACCTCTGATGCTCCACATACACGGACTGGAAACTGGTCGACATCGCTGGACGAATCCGTTTTTGCGCTCCCGTTTGGTGAGGTTGTATGCAGAAAACCCTCACGTAAAGCGCGTCTGGAGTCGCATCGTCAGCGTAAAATCTTTACGAATGGACTACAGGCAATCTAAGCGAAGGTACGGCCATACCGTAACTGACGATAGGTCATTCGATATCGTCTCGGATGCGATCCGAATTGCGGTCCCCCATCAACTGGTCATGCACAAGATCTTTGATAACATCGTTAATGTTACAAAGACCGTCAAGCAGCTGCACCATCGTTTTAAGACCGGAAGTAATGACTACGTACTTGACAAGGAGCCAGAAGGTCCTAAATGCGTACCGAAGATATCTCTCCGCAGTCGCGCCGTTCTCTTTGAGATCGAGGATGGCTCGTTCGAATGGAAACTAGGGGTCATCTACCGGTACGGCTTGATGGAACAAAAGCAAAGATTGGCCCGGGAGCTAGCCTTCGAGCTGAAAACTAAGAAGCTGCGTCAGGAAGAAGAGCGAAGAGGTGGTTCCCGTCAACGCGCCAAGTCAGCACACAATCACCGTGGGCGGAGCAAGCTGCGGAAAAGCAAGGAGTCCAAAACTCGCAGCAAAAGTGAAGATGGCAGTGAACATGATTCGCCGGGTCGGCAGACGTCCGATCACCCTATGCGTTACGACAAAGAAGGGTATACCGGATTGAGCGGGCATTGTCGAACATCAGTCGAGGACGCGCGCCAAAAGCTGAGTCTGCTCAACGCCCAGACGTGGAGAAAGCGTATTGATCATGCTCTGGGCGGCCAAAGTCGCGGTATAGACGATATTCGCCAACTCTTCTGGGGCCTGGACGACGTTGCGGACAATGTTGAGCACAAGGAAACGATCCTGGCTATACCCCATCGACCCGCCCTCGCTTCACTGGTTGTGAGCGACCTGGAAATTACCGTCGACAAGCCATCCTTCCCTCTGACGGAATACCCCACGTTCCTACAACGAGTTGGGAAAGGAATGCCGGTTGACATGCAATATGCGCTACTGATACCGATGCATGTTCAGCTTCAAGTGGGGGAGGCAAAACTTCAACTTCGCGACTACCCGCTTCCGCTCATTCATATTCCGGCCTTACGCGCCTCCCAGAACTCGCGTTTGCCTAGCTTGTGTTTGAAAACAGACTTTGTCATTGCTGAGGAATTCAGAGATATCGAGTCGTCTCGCGTCAGCAGAGTCGTTGTCGTGCCGGAAGAAACTACACCGTCTGGAGAGAGATCGGGCGGTTTCGCAGTCGACATTCGTCGTACGGTGGCACCGGTCAAAACGTACTCAGATATGAAGTTCGACATCAATTCATCCTACCCAACCCGAATTACTTGGGGCACTTCATACCAGCCAGCAATCCAAGACATGATGCAAGTCATCGAGGGCTTCACCAAGCCCGCCGTTGATCCTTCTGAAAGGGTTGGCTTCTGGGACAAGATCCGCCTCACTTTCCACTCACGCATCAACGTCTCGTGGAAGGGCGATGGCGATGTTCACCTCATCTTGAAAGGTTCGTTCGCTTGGTCTATAGACATGGACTCTCCCACTAACATTGCGTAGGCTCTCGCGACCCCTACATGGTCACAGGTCACGGTGCTGGTTTTGTCATGTGCTGGCAGAATGACGTCCAACTCACACTTGCCGAAGACAAAGACCCCAGAAACTTCATGGTCGTCAAGAGCGGAAGCTACGTTCTCGCAATTCCGGACCTGGGTCATTACGCACGCCAGGAAGCCGAAATGGAGGCGCCCGTTTCATCGGAAGGTGCCTCTAGCATCTCTAGCAACAATCAGCTCGCGATTTTCAAGAAGACAATCATGAAACTTAACGGGAACGTGCGCTGGGTGGTCGGTCTGGTCTACGAGAGGACTCTCGATCAAGGCGGTCGCTCTTTCAACTTCATACCCCATTACGACGTGGTGTTGAAGAACCCCAAATACGCCCACCCGTCAAATGGAACGGTTTACGACGCTTTCCGGGGATTCCGCAGTCACCACATTCATCTGTCGCTTGCTATCGCGGCCCCGTACGATCGAGAATGGTCGGTTGCGAACCTTGAGCCGTCGAAAACGTACAACAGTGTACATCTCACTCCGCGCTTTTTCACACATTTCTTCAACTGGTGGTCCATGTTTTCAGGGGCCATGTCGCTTCCAATTCGACAAGGTTCTCTATGGCCAGGTATTGAGAAATCCAGCAAGAAGTTCGGACGTCACTTGGCGACAATCAAGTACAACCTGCTGCTTTCGCCGCTGTACATGAGCCATGTCTACAAGCACAAAGATGCTGAAGACTATGGACTCGGGACGGTTTCTGCGACCGGGCTGAAGGCTCGACTTGACAGCTTTATGCTCGACCTTCACCAAAGGCGAGAAGAGTTCCGGACTATCGTGCAAGCACCGAAAATGCAAGAGGACAGCAAGCAAAACCAGACCTCGGGCATGCGTATCAACCAAGTGCAACTTGATCTTATAAAGACAGACGTAAGGGCTGTGTCTGCCAGTATAGAAGGGACAGGCAAGGAGGATGTGAATGCAGCGACCCCCGAAACTGTGGCCGATTTCAACCAAGATCATGCTACAGCCGATCTGTCCAAGTTTACGATACCAGACAACGACTGGGGATGGGTCGACATGGACGACTTTGTGGAGCTGGGTTGGCTCCTGCCATCTGATCAACATCCCGAGACGCAGATTCTGCCACTCGCATTTGCACCTCGCTTTACGTACTTTCGCCAAACCGACCACGCAGACAACATCTCCGGTGATCCTCATCGCACTAGCCCGTTTGGAAACGAGCCAACCCATCATTGTGTCATGTCTGCGCGCAACGACCCCCGGCGAGTCCAGTGTCACCTTATCGAACAGCGTCTGAACCGAGTCAAAGATCAGCTAGAGCACAACGAACGGGCAATTGGCGATCAAGAGCTTCGGATCGTTCGAGAACCCGGCGAAGGACAAGAAAAGCTGCGCGCACGCCTAGAGCTTTTGCGCAATCACGCTAGCCTACTGCAGCGCAAGCAAACATTCTTACATTCGATGCATGAGAGCTTTCTAGAAAAGCTGCAAACGAATGACCCTAGTGCTGTTCCGAATGTAGACAACGAGGACGAGGATGTGTACTTCGAGGCACGTGAGGAATATGACGCATCAGACGCTGACACCAAAGGCATGGACACGGCGCCCATTGCCGACTACATTAGCGACTTCAACAACAGGTTCATCATTCATAACATCCACCTCAAATGGAACAACTCTCTGAGAAACATCATCCTGCGATACATCCATCAGGTCAGCCAACGCCGCGGTTTCGTATACTACATGTCGCGAAGAGCGGTAAAATTTATACTGGACATCGTGGACGAGCAGAACAAATCGCGACAAACCTCGACTACCGGACGTCAAAACGGGTCGGCGGTACCCACGTCCCCAGAAGAAGAAGATGATGAGGTGAGCATACAAAGTCGCATTGAAGAACTTTTGAACGACGGCAAGAAGTTTGTCAGTGCGGATGACGCAGACGATGCAGAGAGCGGCGAAGAGATCAAGCCATCTCAGACCAATGGTGGAGATGATCTCGCCGTTGATTATGTGGCTCAGAACACCTACATTGTTCGCTTGATCGCGCCCCAGATCCAATTGCAGAGCGAGAAGAATACGAAGGCAGCTGTTCTCGTCACGGCCAAGGGCATGCAACTGAAGGTCATCCAGATCATGGACAAAGACAGGGTCATGGATGAAGTCTCGGGTTTGGTCCAGCGACGGTTCACTGCAGCCATGGACAGTCTGCAAATTTTCGTCACCAATGCACAAACCTTCAAGAAGGAAGACATTCACATGTATTCGGGAAGCACGTACGGAGCACCCGCTGGAAGTGCTTGGCCCCCATGGGTTCCCTTCGAAGTCATGTTTGAGTTTCACACCCAGCCGTACGGTTTTCAGCGAGTCGTCCAGCGTACGTCTGCCAGTATGCGATTTGACAAGTACAACACTTTGCGTCTGAAGTACAACGACGACGTTTCCGGCGGTGATTCAAATCCCGGAACGAAAAAGATGGAAAGCCGAATTGACCACCTGTGGGTTGACTTTCCCCACATTCGCGCTCTTTGCAACTCGCGGCAGTACTACGCGTTGTATGTCATTGTCTTGGATCTACTTCTCTATAACGAACCATTGGAGAAGACACGCAATGAGAGGCTAGAGAAGATCATGCTTGCCTCCGACTTCAGCGACCTTACTGGTGCACCAGACCTGGTCATTGGCCTTCAAGAGCGTATTCGGCAGCTGGAGGAAATCAAGATGGCCTTTCAGATCAACGAGAAGTACCTCGACAAGCAAGGCTGGAACGATCGCATCGAGGTCGAGAAAGACCTGGTCGTATTCGAAGACGAGTTGTTCTTCGTCATGAAAGCTATCACGACTGCCCAACGCAAATCCGATGACCGCGCTCAAGCAAAAGAATCTACCGGTCTGGTGCGTCTTTATGTCACTGCTTCCGAAATTGTGTGGCACCTATTGCGCGAGAATTCTGCAGAGTCGCTTGCAGAGTTTCAGCTTAAGAATGCCCTCTTCGACCGGACCGACAACAACGACGGATCGAATTTCAACTCAATGGAAATTGAGGAGATCACTGGCCTCAACCTGCTTCCCAACGCAATCTATCCCAAGATGATCTCACCCTACCTTGAGGCAAATCGTTCGACATCTCCTGGAGACGACCCCAAAATGCTCAAGGTGCACTGGGTAATGCTGGAGGCCATCGCCGGGATTCCAGTCATGGACCATTTCGAGGTCAACTTATTCCCGCTGAAGGTGCAGTTGGAGTACGAAATTGGTAAAAAGCTGTTCGAGTACATCTTCCCGGGCATCAAAGACAATGCGGGGGAGAACGGAGGCTTCTCGCCGTTCTTGGTCAAACACATGCTACCCGACAACGAGGAAGAAGATGGCGCTGAGGCTGACACTATTGCGTCGGGCAGTAATCCTGAGTTGAACTCATCGTTCCCTGATACTGAAGGAGAGGTAAACGCCCTCAAACGTCGTCTCACGCCCACGCTTCATCTGCCCGCTCCCCAGTCCAAGGACGATCGAAAATGGAAAGGCCACTCCGAGAAGCGATCCAACATGCACCATCTTCGTCTCTTCCGCGAATCGCAATCTCGTTCCGCAAGCGAGTTCAGACGCTCGCTTCATCCTCACTCCGCTTTCGCCTCGGCGGAACCCGCTCCCTCGGCTGCGTCTTCTCGGCCAGGATCTGTGCGCTCAGGCTCTGTTTTGTCGCTCTCTACATCCACGGTCGACTCTGAGCGTCCCTCCAAACGCTTCACTCTCTATCGCTCAGGGACCAATCGCTCTAGCATCAGCGACAAGACCGCCAAGAAGGCCGCTGCCAACAAAAAGGCTCGCAGCGATGATCTTACCCTAATGATGACACGCGCATCGAACTACATGACGCTTGCCTATGTCCGCATTCCCAGCATGGTCCTCTGCCTAAGCTACAAAGGCAAAGGCCAGCGCAACTTCGAGGACGTGCACGACCTAGTCTTCAAGATGCCAACATTGGAGTACCGCAACAAGACATGGTCAAATCTCGATCTCGCGCTCCAGCTCAAGAAAGACGTCATTCGCGCACTCATCTCTCACGCCGGCGCCATCGTAGGCAATAAGTTCTCCCACCACCGTCCATCAAAGCCTACACAATCACGCCTCCGCCAAATTGCAAACAGCGCCTCTATCATAAGCACATCCCCCGACCTCTCAAGCACAGACTCAAACTCTTTCCGCGACCAAAGCCCCGGCGGCTCCGATGCCTCAGGCGAGCCGCCTACCCGTCGCTCCTTTGCCTCCGGGCGTCCCACATCGACATTTTCTGCTGTCTCCGAAGAGTCTAGCGTGCACTCCGCCAATAGTCGCGGTCGCAGTATCCTCCCTGGAACCGAGAGCGGAAGTCTAATGAGTGGGAGCTGGCGACATGTTGATGGTCTAGGTGTCAGTGTTGATGATGGGAGGACGTTTGCGGATGAGATTAGTCGGGTGGATCAGACGGAGCCAGTGAGAGCGGGGGTAGTGGGGAGCTTATCCAGACATTTGACGCAGGTTTCCCCTTTTGTGGGACACAAGGGTAGGGAGAGGACAGGGAGTGTTGTTAGTGGTAGTGGAGGGCAGGGTGAGGAGTCTGAAGAGGGGTGAGTTCATTACGTTTGTGATGGTCAATTGAGGATACTAATTCGTGAAATAGGCATAAGCGGAAGTCGAAACTTTTGCTGGGGAAGAAATTTCTTGGGAGGGGTTAATGCTGTTGGGCAATTGGGGAGGTACTTGCATTCTGCGTGCGTGGTAGCGCGCATTCCTTTCGCTATCGGCGATTTTATTGTTGTAGCGTTGCATTGCATTTCACGGCGTTCTTTTGTTTGGTATGCTCGGGTAACAGGCTTTGCCAGCATTCAGGTTGCTGAATCGTCGTTTGAAGATTGGAACGGAGGCTTCGCTGCCCACGCTTGCATGCCGTTTCTCGGTAGTAATATTCTTAGAATAAAGGCACTTTTGACTGCGCAGGTGCAGTCTAAACCAATCCAGAAGTTTACAGGCAATAGGAAGAATTAGATGTTTATTTTCATAAGTTGCCGGGCTCGTGATCGCGTAACAGTGACGCGTTCAGGGGGTTAGACTTGGCGCGTCGCTTTTTCCTCGTTGGGAAAGATCGTCGTCGCGTCACGTAACCGGAGCTCCAACCTGCAACCCACCTGAACTCTTCCGCCATAGCTATGCGAAACCCATCAACCACACATAATGGATGACTTCGACCTATTCGAATACGCCTCGCGGCCAGTCGCGAACGACGAGAAATATCCGGCTGCGGAGGATTTCAAGAGTCAGCTGCAGGATTGTCTGGACGATGTCAAATACGACGGCACGTTCTCTGCCTTCCACTCTCATGCAACGTATACGAATCCTGGGTTGAATCTTCTCAATTACGGGACGGTCGGACTGCCCCTTGCTGATCGCGATGCAAAAGGGATTGCCGCAATTTGCAAGCAGTCCCCCTTCGGGAAAGGCGATCACACGGTCGTCGATACCTCGGTGAGGAAAACGTGGGAAATCGATGCATCAGAATTCGTTTGCGGCAACCCAGGTTGGACCTCGTTCCTTGCGTCTCTCGTTGATCGAGTGGGGAAGGATTTGGGTGTTCAAGGCGAGTTCCGGGCGGAGCCGTATAAGCTACTCTTGTACGAAGAGGGTGCGTTCTTCAAGGCGCATCGTGACAGCGAGAAGGTTCCAGGTATGTTTGGAACACTTGTCGTTTGCCTGCCTTCGGAACATAGCGGTGGCGAAGTACGACTGCTTCACGGCAAGGAAGAACGTATTTTGGAGACGTCGCCCACATCAGCCTTCGATCTCTCCGTGTTGGCGTGGTACTCGGATGTTTCACACGAAGTTTGTCCCGTCACGGCTGGGTATCGTCTGGTTCTCACGTACAATCTTGTGCAGGACCAGACAGTGCCAAAGCAGAGAGCGACGGTTTTGGACGAGAGTCATGCGCGACTCGAAAGACTACTGGTCTCCTGGAAAACGGACTATCCTAATCTGGCAAAATTGGTGTATCCGCTTGAGCATCAGTACACCCAGGCCAGCGCCTCACTACGCAATCTCAAAGGACACGATGCGGCCAAAGGGAAGTACATCGACCGTCTGTGTTCAAAGAATGGCTTTTACTGGTTCCTTGCGCGACTGACGAAGGAAGACGAAGAAGAAGAGTATGAAGAGGAGGATAGTTATTCGCTGGATCACATTGTTACACCTGGTGGCACGGCGTTCGACTTGAAATTGGAAATCGATGTGGAAGATGAAGTGCTTGCCGACATAGAGATGCTATACGAGAGTCGAGATGCCGACAGCGAAGATGAAGGAGAATTTACTGGGAACGAATCGATGCCATCGAGGCTTCGGTATCATGATACGGTATGAGACTCAGATTCCCACTTAGTGTACGTACTAACTTATATCTAGGTCATCTTACTTATACCAAAGAAAGAGGTCGTGCGTCGGTTCCAATTGCAGACCACTCAGCCTTCAACCTCGCTCCGAGCGTTATTCGAGCTTCTCAAAGCAGACCACCAGAGGAATCCTAGCGAAGAAACGACCCAAGTCCTCGTTGATGCGATGCGGATGATTATGGCCAAGTCTGTCGAAAAGCTTTCCGCTGGTGACCGCTCCGGTGGTCGTGTTGTCCTGGGTTACTATGAATTCGGTTATGGTGTGCAGGCCGACCGGGATCGGGATGCTGCCTTCGGTCAATTGTTTACAGACGCTGCAACATGTTGCTATGCAATGGACCGCTCGGATCTCGTCGGTGGAGCATTGTTTGGCGCGATGCAGACGACGAAGTGGCAGTCTTCGAAGGCACTTGCTCAACTCGTGGCCACTCACATCGGACGTGCAGCTCCCGCTGATGGTAGCAGTGGCGCAGACACGTGGTCGCGATTGTAAGTGACTATCCATCTAGATGGTTCTAGGCTAACCACTCAACTTTCCTGCGCCAACAGTGACCACATACGAATACGCCAACAACACACGAGCTACCCTCGAAGTTGTCGCGTCACAGTTATCGGTCTCGAACCAAGCATCTTTTAGGAGTTGGATGTCCTCGCGTCTCCAAGCGATCCTTCGTTCGGTGACACACTATTCCACTACAGACGTTGCACCTTTGGTCGAGTTAATCACTTGCCTTGACAAAGACACATATTTTCAATTGTAGGTATTTCAAGATCTATACCCGGCTTACTTCATCTGACGATATCAGTATACTTCCCGTATTGACCGCATACGCCAAACCCTCTGCAGCCCTCGCTTTCCTACAGCAGCTTGCCACAACAAATTCGGGCGACGTCAACTTTCGCGAAAGCATCGTCAAGGCAACCTACCAAGCTTTCTTGAAAGCCGAACCAACCCTAGTCAAGCTGACGATGGCTGACCTGGACAACATCAGCAGGCCCACGGGATATTACGACGTCGTTTCTGGCAGCACTACGAACACCACAAGGGACACTACCCACCCCAATACCTTCTTCGCAGTGCTTAAGAATACAATAAATCTTTCTCTTGATGTGGAAGCCGCACGCCTTCTCTACCATGGACTACCAGACCTCCCCGCGAGCGAGTCACCCATCTGGAATAAATGGCGTACTCTATTCGACTTTGTCGAACAACTCATTTCCACAGTACAAAATTCGCGCAACGAAAATGTGCTCGCCACCGTGCGCAGTTTCAGCTTAGCGATTACACGTTCACCTGCAGTGTCGCTGGCGCAAAAGCGTCCCGTTGAGCCGCGAGACTGGAGACGCTCCACCGACCACTCCTGTACTACCGCGGCATGCAACGAATTGCGTCGTTTTCTCGCCAATCCTACACAAGCCGTGGGACGCTTCAGATACTCGGAACGCGATCGCAAGCATATGCAACACAGTCTGCCTTATGAGGACTACAAGTTTGAAACTCTACGGATTGGGTCGCCGCTTACGCTCGTCGTTCACAAGACTAATAACGAGTACCTGAGGTTGGAGAGTCGCTGGAAACAGGATGTCAAGCAGATGCTGGACAGAATTCGCCGCTGGAGAGCGGATGTCAAGTTTCAGGCCGTGCTGGGTGAGGAGATTGTAAAGTTGGAGGAGGTGGAGCGGTGGTTGGATGGGACTGGTGCGCCGCCTATGCAAGGTGTCGATAGAGCCTCTGGGCGGCCCTTCCAGCCCATGTCGGCTTCGGCGCAGAATCATCGCGCTGCTGCGTTGGGAGATGGCATGAGGACTAAGACGGAAATTATCGATCTGACTGAGGGCATGGATGATTGAGGGATGGGAGGGAGAGATGGAGAATGTGTAATGTAGACGGAGTTCAGTGAGCATCTCTTTTCGCGTGCTAGTTTCAGATTTGCAGACGAGCTTCGTCTACAAAATCATGTGCTGGGTTTTGACGCTGGTCTTGTGCAAGGAGAGCAAGCTGAAATCTGGATACGATAACTGCGGATGGCATGCATGGCGATAACTGGCCTTCAGCGACAGGGCTGCGCGGGAACACATACTTCTTCGTCACTCGGCCACTGTCATGGAGTGTTTACACACGTGTTCGAGCTGGTGCGACGCACACTTGAGACAGTACCTTGCACTTCACATTAGGGTAGGAATAGTCATGTCCAGTCTTATCAGATGGTTCATTGTACTGTCTTCATCTACATTGGTATTACTAGCAACCCTATACCGTCGCTTTACTATATATGTTACAAGAAAATCAAAGATTCCTTGTGTCATGTCAACTACTATGAAAACCGCGGCCCCGCACCCTTCTCGTTACTGCTCGACGCTACCGTTGGCGGCTGAGCATTCGTCGGTTGTTGCTGTTGCGGAGCTTGTGGAGCGAAATGGCCATAATGCTGCTGATGCTGGTACTGCTGAGGAAACATCTGCTGCATCATATGCGGCGGAATCTGCCCTTGCTGCATCATCTGCGGCGGTAGTTGTCCTTGTTGCATCATATGCGGTGGTATCTGTCCCGGCATAGGTCTCATATGCGCCTGTCCAGGGGGCGGAATAATAGCACCCGACTGCACCATCTTCATAACGATATCCGCAGCAATCTTCTCCGCATCCTTGCTCACCTTGCGCGAGTTCCTCCGGTGGGTGTCGACGCAGGCCCAGATGAAAAGGACGAGGTGCAGGAAGAGGCCGAAAAACTGGCACACTGTGGCTGTCAACTCGGTGTTGAAACGATTGTTTTTGTCTGCCCAGAGCGCGTTGACGTAGTTGTCCTCCTCGGTGCAGTTGCTAAAGGTCCATCCGTAGTTGTAGCTCGAGTAGTAGCGGGAGCTCTGGGTACCGTTTCGCATGCAAGCGCGCATGCCTCCGTAATACGAAGATTGCGAGTTAGACGCACTGGAGTTCCACGCCCACGTGTTGTTTGACTCCTGGTAGAAGTAATACCCATCGCTCGAGCTCGAGTACCACGAATTGCCAATGCGTCCGCTCTGTCCCAAGTTCGCGACGCTAGACACGGCGAGAATAGCACACAGCGCGGTGGGGATGAAGGCGAGCCAAAGCACGAGGTCCATGCCGACTTGCGCGCCGGGGTGCACAGGCGCATTCGGGCGGCGCATGAAAAAGACGGCGATGCAGGCAAAGCTCCAGAGGACGGAGATGCAGAAAGTTATGAGGGTCCATGGCATGGTCCATGCATCGTCCAGTTCGTATAGGTATGGGTTCTTTCCGGGTCCGTATCTCACGACAACCCATGCTGCGCAGCCGATCCCAATGATGCCGACTATGACGAGGACGATGCGCATGCCGATTTTCCATTGCCAGTGCGCATCGGCGGCGTTCAGCCTTTCGCGTAGAGTCTGGGGTTCGGCGGTGATGGCTGGCGTCGGCGCTGTTGGTTGGGTGGCAGGGAGAGTCGCTGGTGTTTGGGTCTGGGGTTGCGTCGTGGGTTGCGACTGTTGTTGGTGTACGGATTGTGCTGTGTGCGAGTGCGCGGATCGGGCGGTTACCGGGCGCGCGGGCACGGCCGGTGTCTGTTCGGGAGAGACTTGAGACATTATTAAATTAAGTATGTAAGGAGGAAGAAGAAAAGAGAAGCGAGTGGACGCGCAGAATGCGCTGGAGCGAGAGTGGGGGAAAAAGAAGATAATAAGGCGGTAGAAGGTAGAGTGGAGGAGAGAGGAAGACGCCGCGAAAGAACCGGCGAGGCGGATGGGGAACGTCCCTGGGTCGTTGTCGCAGAGAGCTTGAAAGGATCATCCGTGTAATTTGCCATATTTAGCCTTGACGGCGCCAAGGGGCGCGAACTATACTCGTTTCGGTCCTATCGCGCGAGGCTTGGACTCTTTGCTGCCTAGTTTGATATTGGACTACACTACACTAGTACACGCACGATACTATCGGCTGTTGTGATTTTCGACACCATGGACGTCTCAATCAGCACAGCACGGGACAGCGCTGGTCTCTGCCGCCATTCTTCTTGCCTATTCGAGACGCTAATCTGTCAGTCGTTGCCACTTGGTGTCTGCTGCCACCTGGTGACCGTCGGAAGTGTCAGCTTTGACCCAACCGCTATCGAACTTGCACATCTTCCACTCCAGTGGCTATCTACTTAGGTCTGCTTGCGGAAAATCAATTGTTGCGTCTCTCATTCCGCTCGGTCAACGGCAGCTGCAAAGCGATTGCAGCATGTCGAACCAGCTCCGCCATGACCATGCACGTGAAGTGTGCAATACCTCGAAACAATGAACCCTGTCTAGGGGATGTAGGGTTAGGAACATGGCCGCAATTGTCCATGGTGCTCTATCTAGTCGCAAGCAGCATGTTGGCAACTGCCCAAGATGCTGTTGCTTACTCACGGTTCGCTTAACGCTAACTACCACTCCCGTAAAACCACGAGAGCTGAGCTGTCCTGCATCCGCCCCAGCTTCAGCGGCAAAAGCTCAGCCTGATGCGATATGGCATCAACACGTGGGGGCTATGCGCCCATCTCAGCCTGTTCCTCGAGCCTGACGAAGACTCTTACAACAACCTCCCGTTCTGACACTCGCATCTCCATCACACCAGGACTCCACGAATTACGCAACAACGATGGACCGCATCTTCGGTGACCCGCAGGGCCGCAACGCCTCCGTCGCTTGGCAGCCTGCCCCGCAAGGCCGCGGCACATTGTCTATACTGTGGACCTGTATCTTGACGATGATCCTCTGCGTGTGGACCGCCTTACACCTCAATGTCCCTCCTCCTGAGCCTTTGGAGAATTCCAAGCTGCGCACCTTTGTTCACAGACTTCTAAAAACGCTCCGTTGGATCACTCGCCAGGATGTTCCTGCATTTGACTCGGATGAGGTCTCTGATCTGTGCAGACGTGTTCGTTCGTTCCTAATAAAGATTGGCTGGTTGCTACTCGGTGTTTTCACGCCAGAGGTTGTCGTATACACGGCTGCGTCGCAATTCATCGAATCAAGAAAAGCTTCGCGAGTAGGCGAGGCCACTGACGGACACAGTGTGACCTGCAAAGAAGTAGGCCTCCATCACTTTCACGAGTGCCTGATTCTAACAGAGAATAGCTGTCTCCCACACAGATGTTCTTTGCGAATATGGGTGGCATAGTGATAGATACGAGGGAGTGGCAGAAACAGTACCTACGAGCTGAAAAGGCGAAAATCTGGTATCTAGACCCCAGAATGCTCGAACTCTTACTGGAATACGACCCGAGCATAGCCACACAAATCTCCGAGAGAGTCATTGAGGACAAAAGCAAAACCAATGCGTTAACAAGAGCCATTGTATTTATACAAACTTTGTGGTTCATGGCGCAGTGCATATCACGCTTCGCGCAACCTTTACCGATCACCCTACTCGAAGTAGGTCATTCCCAACGGAAACACATTCGTGCAAGTGTATGGAGAACTCCAGTGACTTACTTTTGTAGATGAACACGTTCACGCACTGCTTATGCGCTTCGCTAGTATACATTTTGTGGGGGCACAAACCCTTAGACGTTGCAGAACCCATTGTACTTCATGCCAAGAGCGCTCATCAGTTCTTAGCATGGAGGCACTGCGGTACTGAGTTCGTCGCCAAAATGGTACTCATCGAAGACGAAGAGAAAGGATCTCATGACCAAGTTATACCGGATGTGGAACACAATCGACGCGATGCAGACTCGGACGCTGTAATTGACCTCAACCCAGGGGACGAGCTACTGCACACCGGTTTTCGCTTAGACCCACGTATTGGGGAAAACCTGCTACTTGGAGTGGTCGATACTGAACTATGGACACTGGCTGCCCCTGTGCGTCACAACTTCACGCGGTACTCGCAAGTAACTTCCTCTTATCGGGGTTTGAGTCTTTTGGCACCCACCAATTTGGGAGAGAGCTTGCTTCCTAGCGAGCGTGATCGTTTGGTCCCAACAATCCTCATTGTATCCGGTATCGTGTACGGCGGTCTACATGCATTGGCGTGGAATGCCCCCTTCCGCAACTCTACCGAGCAACTCCTCTGGAGGATTTCTTCCATTACAATCATGGGCTACGGTCCCATTTTTTACTTGATTGTCCAGGCGTTCGTCGAAATGCCATTTCAGAGTGAAGACCAGGCAGACATGTTTTTTGCACACTGGGTAGCCCTCTGGACGGCCTGTAAAATGTTATTCTCAAACCCTTCAGGCCTGAGTAGCGAGTTTGGGGGGGTTGAGCTCTGGCAAACACCCTTTCTCGTTGTAGGATTTATTCTTAATACGGCGTACGCATTGGCGAGGGGGTATTTGATCTGGGAGTCGTATTGGAGTCTCTTTCATGCGGTACCTGGTGTGTTTTTGACACCGAGGTGGGCGGATTACTACCCGCATATTGGATAAATTCTCTTCTCTTCGCTTCACTTTCTCGAAGCAGTATACGGTATTTGTCATTTTTTGTTGTGCTTTTAATTATTGGAGGGTTTGAGGTACGGTTCTGTAATTACACGGTCGTGATTTCCGTGGGGCAGAGCCAATAAACCGGTCTGGACACTTGTCACTTGCAGTCTGAGTGTACCTCGCATCTGCGTAGTTCACGAACACGCGCAACACATGAGCCGGGATACAGACACACAAGCTGTACTACAGCTCTACGTACTCATACGTAAAGTTATTTGCAAGACGCTCTAAAAGAAACAAATCGTCCTAATTTCCACACTCTCACGCAACGGCGCATCCTCCTTACTATCCGGATCCACAAACGCCGTATGGCCCACAAACCTCGCTCTCCCATCCGTCTCCGAGTCAAAAGTCTTCAACAGCACGACTTCCTCGGGTGTCATTTTCGGATAATACCACCACTCATGCTTCTCATTAGGCTTCATCACGTAATTCTCACCCGTACGATCACGATATCTAAGGAACAGTTTGAAGAAATCATCGGATTGGGTAGACTGGGAATCGCACATTGCCAAGGGCCGTTCTTCGACAACACGATTGATGGGCTTCCAAACGTTGATGAAGCAGACGCGGCGAGAGAGTAGGTCATCGGCTTCAGTGGGCAGCAGTTGGCGTACACGGAGGGGCCCGGATTCAGATGTGTAGTCGCAGTGCACGAGCATGACGGGAGAACGCTGGGAAGTATTTGTCTCGTCGGTGATTTTCTTTCTAGCATTTGCTTCGCTGCGGATTGTATGGTCGAAAACAAGAACCCGTTTCACTCCCAACGTTTGCTTCAAGAAATCGACGACTTCAGGGTAGAAATGAGACCGTACGGCTTCATCGTCCTCCCAATTTTTATGCGCGGAGTGAAATGGATGCAATGAGAATCCGTTGTCGTCGAGTGTAAAAGAAGGCGTATGCGCGCGACCGTCGTGGACGAGAATGTCTACTGGGGCGTCTCCTGGTTCATGAACACCCTTAGCTTTCTCGCTCTCGTAGAGGTAGAATTCCGTTATGCCGGTGACGGCTTGCGTGTAGTTGACTGTGGTACGTACGGAGGAGCCCGATCCCGAGACACTCGCCATCATCTTATCGACTGGAGCTTGCGTTTTCTTCCAGCTGTCAAGCTTCTCCACCTCGCTGATCCAACGCTTGACGTTGGGGTACTGATCTAGTGGTAGCTTTGATGCAGCATGCAGGTGCATGGGCGCTGCAATGGCGATGTCAGCAATGGTGACGCTGTCGCCTGTGACCCATTTCGTCTTGCTGAGCTGCGAATCGAGCATGCCCGCGCATTTGTGGAAGCGTTCTGATTCGCCGTCGAGCACTTTCTGATCCGGCTCCAGCTTGAACGCGCCTGGTTTGATGCAGTTCTCGACCAGGTAAACATAGCAGCTGGGAAACCACGCAGATGCTTCCCAAAGCAACCATGTGTTTATGATGGCGCGCTGCTTGAGATCTTTCGGGTACATCGAGTCATCCGAAGAGAGATCGGCCGCGTACTGCAGGATTGCATTGGATTCGGTGAGGGTTAGGTCGCCGTGGACTGCCGCTGGGACCGTCGCCATAGGGTTAATCTTCTTGAAGTCATCGCTTTTGTGTTCGCCGGCAAACCAATTGATGTGGTTGTTGTTGTAGTCCGCATGTAGCTGTTCCAGGCCGGTCAACACCTTCCGGCTATTAATGGTAGTAGGGTCGCAATAGACTTGGATAGTCATTTTGGGGTTTTCCGGTGCTGGTGAGAGGTCTGGATGAGGTACGGAGGGAACATGCGGCTGCGCGAGGGTTTAAATAGGAAGGACCAAGCCTCACACAGACTAAAAAGCTGCCCCGCATCTGATCTTTCCAAATGATTATTCGAATAGTGTCGCAGAGGCTCAGCACGTACTTTCTCGGGCCAATCACAGTAATTGGAAGTACCCGAAGCCCCAGTTTAGTAGACCATTCGGTAAGGCATCCCCGCGCCCACTTGCCCGAGTTAGCGTACAGATCGTGCGACTGATAGCGCTAGCGACACAGTCAGCTTATGTATAGACGAAGCGCCTTACATGAAGATGTAGGGATATCTACATTGGGAAAGCGTGCCATAAGGTGGTACCTGTCAGGGATTAGATGTTGACATATCTCATTGGTCCGCTTACTACGATCGCCAATCCTCCCAGGCAACACTTCGAAACCTCAACACGCCTCAACAGCCTCTACGACAATCAACCCCAATGACAAAACTCAGGGCTCGAATCGAAAGCGCGCGCGATCGTTTCCGGTATATCGATTACGCGTTCGACATCATCCTTTTCTGCCCATGCGTGTGTATAGAAGGATTACGCTTCTGCTTCAAACCCAACTACCGCGGCAGCGACGAGAGACCCGAGTCCGAGCAGCCGATACCACTGGAGCCGAGAGCGAGGGCTCTTACTCTACCTTTGGACGACGTTGCTCCTGGTCAAAGGACGGTGGAGCAACCGCAATCAGCGTTCTTTGCAAAGCTGCCGTTAGAGCTACGGCACCGAGTCTATCAATATACGCTGGGAGGAGCTATTATCCATCTCAGAGTCACCGCAAGGAAGCTTCGCGGTGCACGTAGCCTTCCGCCAACCCGTAGAGATCCCGCTAGCACCAATGCAGAGAACGACCTCAAGTGTGCTTTGGGACTCCTCAGGACTTGCCGAATCGTGTACGTACTGGTGCCATCACAGGGAACGACTACTACTGATAATTGCATCACATCCAGCTACTCCGAATCGGTAGAGTTTCTATACTCCGCAAACTACATGATCATGTCAAACGTCCAACCGGAACCATTCGTGCTCCCCCACCTACCTAAACTCATAGTTCCCCAGCGATTGAATTCAATACGCCACCTAAGAATCAACTGGTCCGTGAACAAGTATATTCGCCGGCACGACTCTGATCTCACCGAATGGGACGCTGGCTGGGAAAGTCTGAGCCGATTAGAAGGTCTACATCATCTACACATTCGTATAAGAAACCCGGACTTGCCCAGCGGTCCTAGTGCCTCAGACTTCTTTCCCGACGTGCGGAATATGTGGGATGAGTTTTCGCCGTATATGTTCAAGCACGTGGAACGTGTAAAGGTCTTGAAGAAGTTTGTCATTACTTTGCCGCATGCGGATTGCTCAGCGGACTTCGATGTTGGGACTTCGAATTGTGTGTTTCGACTTCCAGTGAGGTAGGTTTTTTCAATGCTGTGTAAAGGTCCCTGGATTTCAAACTGACCAATTGAGCAGCAAAAGTGTCCTCGCAGCCTGATTAAGCCACTTGCATCCAACGGCATCCGTCGCATGGTCCGCTCGCTTCGTCATGGAAAGCTCACAACATCAACAGGCCAGCAGCTACGCGTATTCGTGGATGGATATGAGCTACCGAAACCACCTTTACGCATCTCTCGAAGTTTGACGGTTAGGCCTGCGTCTTGAAATGCGGTTGTCGTAGGAGAGATCCTTCATCTCTGGAATGGTCTGGATCTTGGGAGGAGGAAGATTTTTGGTTACTTTCCCAACGAGTATCAGGATTGGATTTACATTCTTTGCGAAACAACGACTCAACTCTTCCAAGAGGAACTCAAGACATCACCCGACTCTCGAATCATCCCAAATGCGCCTCAGCCTCGATCTCAATCTTCATCTCAGCATACAAACCCTTCACCTCAAGAAATGTCAAAAGCGGACCATGATCTGGACAATACTTTTGCAGATTCCTCACCACCTCGCCCGCCACGTCTTCGAAGGTCAGCCCGTCCCTTGCTACCCAAAACATGCGTGTCTTATAGACCTGCTCCCAGCCTTTTCCGCCAGCTGATTGCAGTGCAACGGCGACATTTTCAAAGGCTTGGTCGACCTCGGCGGCGATGGTGGCTGGGTACTTTTCGGTTTGGCGATCCCAACCGCCTAGATGTGTTAGTGATTGTGGTGGAAGAGGAGGGGAGAGAGGAGGTACCTTGACCAGAGATCTCGATGCGGTTGTCGATGCGAACGGCTTGACTGTAGTGGGTGTCTTTTCGGGAGCGTTCGCCGAACCCGGGGTAGTTGAAGTATTGGAGGTGCGACATCTTAGTCGAGCGTGTCAGGCTGGAGTTGTATTTGAAAGTATATGTAGACTGTGTGAATCACGTATTTTTGAGTGAGAAAATGTGCGGAAGGATTTGTAGCAGAAGTCATCCGTGGCGTTGCTTTTATGTGCAAATTCATAGGCCTCAAACACTGCGCGAATCCCACCATGCCTACCGAGCGGAGTGTCCACCACTCCGCGCCAAGCCTCCCAAGAACGCTTTTCGTAAGCACACAGCCTTGCAGAATGGGATGAGGAACTAGTCTAGCGCTAACAAGGTGGAGTCTTATTGTATGTGTTTGCTAAGACCTTGGCAGTCTGACATAGCGGCGGAGCCAATGGAACCGAAGTTTACACCGAGTGGATGGGCTGAGCTTAGCGAGGGTCAACACCACCTTTATTAACAGCGGAGCGACGAAATATTATGCTCTTGTAAAGAGTATGTAGTCGATCCATGCCCAATGGTAAAAGAAAGGGATTGTGTCGAAAACGTCATGAAAGTACGGCTTTCCGGGAACAGTAGCGGATCGAGACCTCATGACGCCCAATGTTCTCACATCTTCGTCTCTCCTATTCACTTTATATTTCAATGATTCCCACGGATTGGGCAAATCTATGTTGTATCGATACCACTCGCTGCTGTTACCGAACCCGTTTCGTGCTACAGACACACAATAAGACGAAAAGATGATGCACAAGAGTAGAGCCGCAGACGAGGGTCCGTTTCGAGTGCTATCACTGTTGCCCTCTTATGGAATCTCGCGACTAGGGAAAATACTCGACTCGGATTCGATTCCCGGCTCCAAAAATTTCAAGAAGGAAGAGTGGCTTCCTCACGGCAAGGGGTTCATGGAACGCAGTATTACCAAAGCTTGGTGCAGCTAATCAACGGCTACCTTTACTACACCTCAAGTGAAAGCAGATCTATTGGACTATTGTCGCTTGCAAGTTTTAACAGTTTCGTGCACATACCGACCTCAATTCCCAATTTCACAAAAACAACAGAAACTTAAACATTGTAGTACAAGCAACATGGAGTTGAGCGTACGAGCAATGGGGAACTGAGTTGAAAAGTGGCGCAGTGAGGGATTTCTACTACAAATCTAGTAGCTAACCTTTAGGTAAAGCATTATGGCGTGAAAGTTCATTTTTCTTAGCTATCCATCTCCACAACAGAGCTATTTTCTCGTTTCACAGGCCAAGGCCTCAAAAGCCGCACTCTGCGATAATACGCCAGTATATCACCTGCGCACCTCGCAGTCAAACCCCCGACCTGCTCAGTACACCAATCTCCTTCGACTCTCCCTTCGTTGAGGGCTTTAGCGACCGCCACTCACCACCGCCGCCATGAAGCTGATACTCCTCTCCATCGCAGCTCTCGTAGCTCTCGCCGCATCCTGCATCCCCCCCTTGCTGGACGCAACACATTGGAACAACATGACCAACCTCGCATTGTACATGGCCCAATTCGAATCCAACCCTGCAACAGGCTGGACCCACGTTGTCGACGACGCGAACACCAACCACAGTCCCATCAAAACCTGGCCCCGGAATAGAGTCCCCATGAGACCTGGCATCGTTCTCATTCCCTACTGCTTCCATGATGCGTTCGCCAAATCTCGACTCGCGGCCTGGCTTAATGCTGGCTGGGATCTATGGCGCAGCCGAATTGGAAATCCGAGCCAGGAGAATGGACATCGGTTGGGTGGCTTCTATGAGTTTACTACGGGTGGGAACACGCCATTTTGTCGCAATGCGGATGGGTCGTGGAACGGCGCGGTGCCACCTGACACTCTGGAAGTGAGGTCTGAGGGTCGGGTACAGTCGGGTCATGCCACACTTGGTTACCGGTATGGTATCTAGTAAGTTGTCCCGTGGTGGGTTGAGTATGTGGTTGGCATGTGTTGTTGTTGATGCTGACGTTGTGCGCTTTGCAGCAATTCACAACCTGGGCGGCATACCCTATCGATGGGAACAGATATAACACCTGGCATGCCACCTGACATGTTCACTGTTCTGTAAGTATAGAAACCGGATGTGTGCATTGGCGTCGCTAGTCGTGTCACACCCCGCCACTTTGCGTTTTGAAACCATCGCCGCTCAATTTTTCCGTGAACAAAGCTCGCTAACTCTGCATCCCTTGTCCAGCCTAAAGAAAGCTCTAGCTCACGAGATGGGTCACGTATTAGGTCTTTATCACGAGCACCAACGAGGTGCGCCCCCTAGCCCACCTCCATCTAGTAAAGCACTAATTCGTCTCTAGGAGACCGTAACAACCCCCCTCCCCCTCCTCAAATACCTTTAAACCACTAAAACTGAACCTATCTAGGTGACCACTATATCCACTTCGAATGCGAGTACTTGCAAGGCTATGCCGAAGCCAAAGCCGTCGTTGAATCCCAAGGCCAGCACACCATGGACGAAGTCTGCGACAGCAGCTACTTAGGCCGATACTACAACTTCCAGGCATACTCCTTTTCCACAGAAGTCGAGTGGGATATCGAGCTTGATCCAACCGGGCAGCACAAGTTCGGTAAGACAGTATCAGCCATGTATGACTTGAACTCGATCATGCATTATGATAGTTGGCAGGGTTCGAATTTGGGATTAGGCGAAGTGGAGCTGTTGAGGATGCATCTTTTGAAATGGAAGGAGAGGTGAGTTTTGTTTTGTGATGGAGAGAGGCTAGGGGAAGAATTTGACCACAGTGCTGATCTGTGTATGACAGGTACTCTGCCTCGAATCCGCCACCGGAGCACCCTACGGTTCATAATGTTGAGCCTATACGGCCAGTTTACCAGCCGTCTTACTTGGATATTGAGGCTGTCATTCAACTTTACGCTTGGTAGATTTGGCGGACTGATGCGGTATTAGATGAGCATGGCTGTACGGTGACTGCCGTATGGTACACCTTGGCCTAAATGATCGCGCTAGGTGTCAATATAGATGCTCTCAATGATCAACTGCCTACCTCTCCCGTGCACACAATGCTCTACCCACACTTCCGCCTCCTTACACCTCAATAGCCCTCTTTCGTAATTCCTCTTCACCCTCATTGAGCTGCTGCAATCCTCCCTTACTCGGCCCAATTAACTGCACCCCATCTTTACTAAATCGACTCCCATGCACTGGATAATCCCAAGTCTTGTATCTATCATCCAAGTCGCTGGCAAGATGCCCGCTCGTGCGACCACTCTCACAGAGAGAATATCATAGCCTTCGACCATGGCCACACTGACCCCACGCGTGACTAACGTATGCGATGGAGATACCAGAGATTCCTGATCCGATGATGCACACATCTGTCTCAAGATCTTGCTTCAGCTGAGAGATTGGGGGCGATTCGGTAGGGCTCAGTGTGGATCCAGACGTTGTTCGTCTTGGCAGAGGTTCGCATGAACTGTTCAGGTTTCGCCAGGTAGTCATAATGGGTCGCCGATGTACGATTGGGTACGGAATTGCTCGTCGAAATCTGGGGTTGAATGTAGCACTTCGTACTGCCTAGCCGAGTGTGGCTTTTGCAGCGTTCTTGAAAGCGTAGCCTGCAGCGCGTAAGTCGGGTTTGAAGCCGGACATCGTGCTGCAAAGGTGTCTTCAGATGCATCACGCGCTCTATATCAATGACGCGTCTTGGCTGACATGCCGAAACTACTGCTCTCTGATTTGTTACGGTTAGCGGTTTGTGTATGAAGAACAGCTCCACGTCTAGATGACAACGGAACAACGCGAACCCATCCGTCCAATCAAGAAATAGTCGAGTGCCAAATACTATTATGATCGTAATCGATCACTAAGGCTCAACATTCTTCCTCGGTAAACCGTGGACTGGAGAAAATATACATGCAAATGTAGAGAGAAGTTTTTGGAATGCAATCAAGTGCATATATCCAGTACATTCTTCTACTCTAGACGTCGAATGGGCGAAGCAATTGCGAAAGTATTTTGATGTGGAATTCCAGATACCCGCAGACAAGGGCACGGCTCTCCCATAACCACAAGCGCCAGCTCCATTTCGTACAATCGCGATATACCGCTTCGTGAGTCAGGAATGTGCCAGGTACCACCCCTAAAGAAACTCAAAATACCTCCCACAAAGTGGAAAATACCGCAAACTCCCTGTTCAATCCGAATCCCCCAACACCCGCAAATCACACACAACCTCTCCCCGTCCCTAGCAAACCCAGCCACCGCTAAGCACCCTGCCCACCCTCCCCACCCTCATCACCCTTGCCAGCACCAGCACCAGTACCATTACCTTTACCTTCCTCAACCCTCCTTCGCTTAGCCGGCCACTCGCGATCTTCAGTCTGTTTCCCCTTTCTCTTCAGATCTTTCCTCCACGGCGCAAGCGTCCAATTATCATCCATACCCACATGTGCGCGATTACATCTACCCGTCTTCGTACACTCCTCTTTCGGCAACTGACCGCTCTCACAAGAAGGCCGCTGGCACGTAGTACCCTTTGCAGCACAGTTTTCGCATGGCTCATTGTCGTCGCACCATAGGTTGGCCCAGATCTCGTGGCAGGCGGCGCAGGCGATGCCTGTGTACTGGCCTGGGCCGTTGGAAGTGGAGGTGGGTTTGGCGACAGGATTGGAAATAGCGGCCGGATCGGGTTGTTGTGGAAGAGCGTTTGTGTTTGTGGAGGATTGGGTGGGGCGGCTGGTGGGGTGCTCTTGCAAGCCGTGGGGTTGGAGTTGTGGGATACTGGGTGCTTTCGGAACATTAGGTATCATTTTGGCTTGGAATACAAGACCGCTGTCAGCCATTTGCTGTGGGTTCTTGTTCTGTTGCAATATTGGTGCCTGTCCGCCCCCCTGAGCCCGCTGCTGCATCGACTGTTGCAGCTCAGCCTGTTTTTGTTTCTGGATCCGTATCACTTGCCGAGCAGCACACTGGTACTGCTGTATCGTATGCCCATTTCCGTTGCCAGGCTGCATGCAGAGAAGAAATTTCTGAAAGTTACCGCGAAGTTCGGGTTGGATTTTCTGTTGTAGAAAATTGTCCATGACGCTCTGTTGTTCTGGTGTAGGCTTGAATGGTTGCTTCAAGAATCGGAGGTCGAGGTCAGAGTTTGAGGTCTGCGTATGCCCATTCTGTGCTGCGTTTCGCTGCATCTGTTGCTGCGATTGAGAGGGCTGTGGCGCGCGAGCCATGTTGAGAAGAGCTGCTTGCTGTGCAGTGTTTGGGTCGCGGTTTGGATGACGCTGATTATATACAGACAAGGCTTGAGCACCCACTAATTGATTATTTGTGGCAGATGTCAGCTGAGGATGACCATTCGTTGTATGGTTGAGTCCAATCTGGGGACGGGAAAGATCTCCTATCTGAGCACCGACTCCATTGAACTGCGCAGGTATACGTCCATCGGAAGGCTGACCATTGATCTCGTAGATTGACGCGTGTTGCTGCGATGGTGACGCATACGTGCTAGTAAACACGTTAGATGGTAACACGTTGCTCGTGAGATCCAAGGAGGGATGGAACATTCCTGGAGACCGAGATGCAGCATGGAACCCGTTCTGCAACATTGCGTTGAGCATAACGTCTGTCTGCCCATCAAATACAGCCGCCATGCTACCGTTGTTCTGGTAAGGAGTCGAAAGACCAGCTACCGAAGTATTCGACGCGGTACGGGGCTGCACCATCCAAGGGTGTGGTGATGGACCTGGTCCTGATACCGCGCCCTCGAATTGATTTGTAGATCCGTGGTAGAGACCCCCAAATCCGTTTGGTCCCGTTGTGAACTGCTGGTTGTTCTGAGGCGCTATCGACGGAGCTCGAGCGGTGGGTGACTGAGGTATAAAATTCTGAGGACCAGATTGCTCCGTGGGATTACGGACATCATATGAGAACATAGCCATTGCACTCTGTTGCTGCTCCTGGGGAGACTGCTCGACTCTGGATGACGTTCCCGACGGCGCGCGCGGACGCGAGTTGCCGTGTATGTTCTGCGAAGTCTCTCGCTGTGAAGGCAGCAGTGGAGGTTGCATTAGGTTCTCGTTCTGTGGCTTCGTTCCTTGGGTACCATTCTGCATCTGCATTTCTGGTTGTCGACTCATTTGCTCCTGGGCAAGGCTCTGGTCACTCAGATCTGCGAATGGGTTTGGGTTCAGGGTCATTACCTCCTCAAACCCTGTTGGCATGCCCTCCGCAGGGTGATTTGCCACTCCGCTCATTGCCATGTTAGGGGTCGAGTGTTCAGTGTAGTGTGAGAGGCGGGCCGCATTTATAGTAGAAGGACGAAATTCTGACGGGTTCTGCCGAGGCGATTCTGTCATAGGCAGCATGAAGGGTGATCTATGTGTATTTAAGCAGACATTCTGCACGTAGTATACAAATAACTCACCCAAGGCGACCCCCTTGCGGCATGAATGAGCCGTTACCATTATTGGCATTGATATTGAAGGTGTTTGACTTAGCGCCTGGCGATACACGCGAGTGAGGCGAACCACTAGAGTCAGTTTCAGTACGCAATCGAAATGACCGGGATATACTTACTTGAAAAGGTCCTCTACATTGCGAGCGCGAGCCGAAGTCTTGACTGGGCTTTTCCGCTGCTCAGGAGTGTACCGTCCCATCCGCAGATTCTTCAGTGCCTCGATATAGTCCGATTGCTCCTGAATCTTGTTCTTCAAGAAGGCGATTTCCTGGTCCTTCTGCGTCTTCTCTTCACGTAACTTGCGGACCTCATTTATGACTAACGCCGTTTCTTCTTTGGCCTTTTGGGCGGTCTGCTGCGCGTTTGCGACTTTCTCGACGTCTGCTTCACGCTCCTTCTGCACAAGCTGCGCAGCGGCTTTGTGTGCTGCTAGAACCTTCTCGTTGTGTTCGGTTTGTAATTTCTGAATCGCAGCATCGAGATTCTTCTGCATCTGCTCCTGTAACTCCTTCCGCACCTGCTCTTTTGCCTCGTCCATGGTTTCCAAGCTTGGGGCTTTGTCGAGTTTCTCCTTCAGCTCAGCAATGGTAGCTTGAAGAGTAGCATTGAGTCTCTCGATAGACATTTCTCGGCTTTGGAGCTCGGCGTTAGCGACCCAACCGCGCCGGGCATCCGCTTGTGCGTGCTGAAGCTCAGTCCACCGCTTCTGCGCGCGGTCTTTAGCTCCGTTGCGTTCGGATATGAGTGTGTCGCGTTCTTTTCGAAGGTCTTCGAATTGTTTGACCAAGTCGGTTGTCTCTGGTGGCATGTCCGCTTGAGCTACGGCACTTGTGTCGCTCATGGTGCTGTGCTCGCTTGAGTGGATTGGGAAAGGCAGTGGTGTTGGACAGGTGAAATACGAAACTGGTGCGCGATCGGGTCGATGGGTTTCGAAGACGGGCTGGAAGTGCGCGATCGACTAGGAGAATCCGCCTATGCTGAAAGTTCGGTATGTGAGGTTAGGGAAACCTACGTGCCAAGTCCTAGAGTGTGAATGGCCGGTTGCGCTTCCAAACCTGGCTAACAATGCAGATATACAAAAGTGTGAAAGATGTCTGAGCGGAGATCTCAAAGCGAAGAAGCAGTTGTCTGATATTGTAGGTCGAGCGCAGTCGCGGCGGGCAAGTGCGATGGGGGTGGTTGCAGTGCCGTGGTTACGATACGTCGACGAACCGTGGTGGAGTTGCAGGGTGAGTTGACGACGTAGAGGTCACGGCCAGATACTTGTTTTGTGGGAAAGGAGTCTACTAACAGGAACTCGTTAGCGGGTTGTTTATCTCAACGTGTAGTAAGAGTGATTATGTGGTAAAAGAATTGTCGAGGGTGTGTGAGTGCGTGTTGTGGTTTGGAGCTGTCAAGTCAGCCGAGGGATTATCAAACCAGGCCGGTCTGTCACCACAGTGAAGGTGAAAGCGAGTTTTTCTCGTCTGGCGATGCGGAAAAATCTCACCGCCGAAGCTTTCAAGTTGAGAAGACTGGTTCACGCACTGTTAATTTTGGAGCGTATTTCGAGTGAAGGCACTGCGCCAACTTCATCTCTTTTGACTGACACCACTCTGCTATCCAAATCGAAAGGGGGAGCATTAGCCGTACCAATCCGCAGTGGTGACTTACGTAGGACGCTGTAAGTCAAGATCTAACGACTTACAATCAGCCCAGTAAGGCAGAGTTGGACGTCAATGACAGCACTCGCGGCTCTAAACAACAGCCCCATAACAGTAAAGGCGGGATACATGTCGACCAGAGTCAGACACGGAAGGGCGCCTTTGCCGGTGGATTAGCAACTACACGATCCCCGCACGGCTCCCTGTTGGTGCAGTTCCCTTGTACTAGCAGGCATTGTAGAGTCGGGGTGAGAAGGCCACAGATGTTATCTGGAGCTTTGTCAGTGCCTGTCGTATTCCAGTAAATACCACATGCACTTACAGACGCCCGCCATGCCATGCCATTCCCTCGTCAGCTTATCAATCAGAGCGTTGTCCACCATCCACGCCTTCACGATCACGTAGCCAAAAGACAAGGTTGAGGTAATTGACGTCCTTCTACAAAATTACCGGGCATCACACCCTCTCCGCCCCTCTTAAACGTTGATCTCGCCACTCAACTTCAAGTCTCTTGAACTGAACCCAACCCACGCCCTGATAGCGCTAGAAGGAAGTCTCCAAGTCTGCGCATGAACATCCCAATAACTCAAATCCCTTCGACAAAGCGAAAACTGCACAGTAGCAGTCGCATTATTTGCCAGTACAACTTTCTCAAAGCCCCTCAGCGTCTTCACCATTAAACCTTCGCCGGCCTCCGACGGAAAAGCGACGTACAGCTGCGGGACGGTCGCGCCACTAAGAGTACCAGTGTTTGCCACAGTTGCAGAAATGATGGCAAGGGTCTCCCATAGCTCGACGTTTCCACCCGGTTGAATTGGAGCGGAGGCGCTAGGCACACGGGAGACATTGGAAGCTGAGACCTCAACTTGAATATTGGAGAGCTCGAAGGTGGTGTAGCTCAAGCCGAAGCCGAATTCATAGGCTACGCTCTTGTTCTGCGAATCGAACTCCTTATAATCGATCAGATTGCCCTCGGTGAAGTCGTCCTGCCAAGCGTCAGGATCCGTCGATTCTTGGAGCTCGGTGGAGTTGACAAGATGCGGCTCGTAGTCGGATTCCTGGTTTGCAATGGTGTATGGGAGCTTGCCGGATGGGTTGACGTCACCCCAGAGAATGTCCACGAGGGAGTTCCCGGACTCCTGGCCAGGCATATGGGCCACGACTATAGCAGTCACGTTCGCATTGTTTCTCCACGGCATGACGTTGGGAGCAGCACCGTGAAGGACCACAATGGTGTTCGGGCAGCGCTCTGCTGTATTCTCGACGACGAGTGTTGAGTTCCACTCTGCGATGAGGGAAGTACGATCGTCGCCCTCGCTGGCCCAGGACTTAAGGAACACCATGCAGACATCCGGCGGCGAGGGCTGAAGGCTAGACAAACCTCCAGCAGCGATGATCTTGTTATCAGTAATGTACTGAACAAGAGCTCCATATGATTGGCCACGTGCTTTGATCGCTTCAAGCGGGGACACAATGTAACTAAAGCGCCCAGTACCCGAACCACCGCCTACGGCCATGGTTCCAATGTCGTAGTCGCCGGCGGAGATGCCAGCGCCAAAGCCTATGTTTAGTGAATACTGGCCTGCGGAGAAATCGGCAGCATCGTTGCCGAAAACGCCAATATTCATGGGTTTCTTCAACGGTAGAGTGTTGTTCGTATTCTTTAGTAGTACGGTTCCGGCAGTTCCAATTTGGCGGATGATCTGATCATGGTTGGCGCGAACGTCTACGAGAGGACCTAAATCGAATTCATGCTGCCATCTCGCCCTTGAGGAGGAGCCGGACAGGGTCTATAGACTAGTTAGCAAAGCTCGTCGAGAGGGGCAATGCTCATTTGGACTAGACCCTGGGCCGTGCTGTTGGGGTACTTACCGTCTCGTCAACTACTGGGTAGTCAACATCCTGATTCAGGAAGAAGTAAGGCGTAATCACCCGCTGAATCATATCATCAACGCGAGAAATAGCAAGCGTCCCGTTATCGACTGCAGTTGTGATGTTGCCACCAAAGAATGACGAGGATGATCCCGTAAACGAGATTCCGCCGGGCATGTTCATATCCAGCCCAGCTTCAATCGACGCGACGCCAGCGTGGGTGGCCGCCCAATCCGACACAACGTAGCCTTGGAATCCGAGCTCGTCTTTCAGCAGCCCGTTGAGCGTCTTGCTGTTCTGGCAGCCGTAAGAGCCGTTGACTCTATTATAAGAGCACATGAGCGATGCAGTACCAGCCTTGACAGCATTGGCGAACGGCCAGAGGTACGTCTCGTGCATGGTCTTGTCATCGATGTTAGACGAGAGGGCCTCGACCCTTGTGCGGTTTACGGTGGTGGGATTCCGCTGGATCTCTTGTTCGTTGCCAATGTAGTGCTTGGTGCATGCTTGCACGCCGGCAGCCTGAATACCGACGACGCTCTCCTCAACAAGCACGCCGGAGAGATAGGAATCGGGAGAAAACCCCTCCCAATTGCGACCACCGTAGGGCGAGCGGCCAAGTGGCCCGACGACCGGTCCCAACGCAATGTGCGCTCCTTTGCCTCGGAACTCCTCGGCCATCTGAAGACCGCGCTGTCGTGTTAGATCGCGGTCCCATGATGCTGCGACTGAGAGTTGAGCTGGGAACACACTAGCCAATACGGCTTGTCGTATAGCAAGCGGTCCATCTTGGAGGCACAATCCTGAAAAGTTGAGGCGAGGAATAGGCGCGATGTTTCTAAAAGCGCAAATCGTCAGACACGTCAATAATAGTGCAGTTCTGGGGATTTTACCCCACACAAGGGCCCGGTGTGCCTGCCAAGGTTAGCAAAGAAGAAGGTGGAGAGTATTTGCGCCTACCCGTCACCATGTCAGCCTTCTCGTCCGGCGTCAACTGCGCGACGAAAGCTTTGGCCTTTTCCAAAGCAGCCTCCCATCCTCCAGAACCAGTGATGTTTGCTGTGTGTACTTTTGAGCAAAACCTTGGCAGCTATGGGAACAGCATGCTTACGCGACGGGTAGACGGGAGGGCTTGTGTCATACTGGTTATGTTTGATTCCGAACTGAGCGACTGAGCCTGTGGCAAGCGCAAGCCATGCCAATGCTGCTGTTGAGTACACCATCTTGAGCTCGTAGAACAAGGAGCTGATCGGATGTCGTCTTGACCTGCATCCATCCCGCACCTCTTATACGCAGACCACTGTGATTCATTGCGCCTCGGCTTCGATGGGAAGCTAGCTTACTCCAACCAATATTCGACCCATGCTACTTTGTACCGAGTAAGTTCCAAAACCGTTATGATGCCTGCTTATGGCAAGTATGCTTTTTCATCCACCGACCAGGCTTCAAAGCGGGATCATTCCCCATACGGCTACGGGATCCTCATTGGCGCGTCTATAGCACCGCACGAGAACTGCCGGCAAATCTTAGAGCGGTTCGCGGCTGACGTAGTGGACATCGTTGCGGGGGAGGCGCTCGAAAAGAGCTTGTTCCAAAGCTTGGCAACGTCCCTTATGTATCTTAGTATTGTGTCTCTATGTGCTCGTTCCCATGCTATTAGAGAACCCCCAACCTCGAGATAGGCCAAGCATATCGATTCAAGGGCGGGATTACCAAGACGCCTGTATTGCAAACAGCCCGCCCCCATTACCTCCCTCACCCGCTAAACCCTCAGCCACGCCCGTTGCATCAGCACCATACCACCCTTGATCTTGACGATGTCACGGTAGCCATTCCTGGGGTTACAAGGGACGGTGCGGAGATGTGGGGAAGGCGTCCCGCTGGCGTCGGGTGAATGCCGGGTACCTCGGCCCCGCGTTCTCAGAGCCAATCGGCCAAGGAACAAAACGAGAAGGGCCGCAAGTTTGGCTGCGATCTCCGTAGGTGGGTTCGTTGCATCGTCACGAGATGGAGCGATTTGCAAGGACTTGAATGATGTTCTCCCGAGATCCCCATGGTCACGAGATTGTCATTGGCATCATCAGTGACGACTCGAGGGGGATGATCACGAAAAAGGTACACGAGTCGTGCCATCGAATCGAGAAAGCTATCCTGCTAACACGATGTCTACAAAGCTTATTCTCATAGTCGTCTCAGCACGTGCTGTATCGACTGAGCCTGTGCAGCTACAGAGTCAAGCTCCAGATTCCGACTTGAGGCTGTTGCGGTGTTTCTTGGAATTATGTCGTGCGGTGTTCTCGTGTATCGACTGAGACTCGCGAGATCTGGATTCTACGACGCATTAGAAGTTCCTTTCGCTCCGACTCCTCTTCATCAATCTTGAAACCCTTCCTCTATTTTGACGGCGGGTCAATGCTGTCCTAGTTCTCTCTCATTCAATTCCAATCTTCTGCCCTTTCCTTGTTCCCGTCACGTCCGTCGCACCCAATGCATTGTAGCTTGTATTTGGGGGCCAACTTACCGGTAATGCCTTTGTCCTCGTCACTTTTCTGCCCATTAACCACTTTCGTACTAGTACCTCAATCTTTAGTCCAGGTAAGGTGTTGTATTAGACGTCACAAAACGAGAGCCTTCGATGTACTACGAGTCATGTTTATGATTTCGAGAAGCCGCCACAAATTTCACCTCGCTAGGCCATCGCAAACATTGCATATGCCGAGAACCAACGCCGCAAGAACCACATACCGTCACCTGTTTCCCGTCCACACGGCTGCTCAATCCTCTCCCCCTATCCCGACCACATAAATCTCAATTACCCTTAAGCGCTTTGATCTCCTTCTCCAACGCCGCAACCTTACCCTGCCACTTAGCGACATCTTGCACGTTCTTAATCTTCGCCTCCCTAACCTCCTTATCCCTCCTCTCAAGTGTCTCTCGATGTTTGACTTCCATGTCGGCCATGGCGACGCGCAACTCGTCTAATATGTCGTTCACGTCGTCAAGAGCGTTTCGCATCCTGTTGCTTTCCGCGTACGTCTCCTGGTTTGCGTGGATGATGGCTTGGTACTCGAGGCTCTCGGTAACGACGCCTTCGTAGTCCTCGTGGAGCTTCTCCAGTTCAGTGTTGAGGCCGTCGACCTCGGCCTGGGAGTTGATGACTTTTGCGCTAAGAGTTGAGAGTTCGATATTTACGCGGCCCTTTTCGGCGTTGAGACGGTCAATCTCAGTTTTGAGGCGCTGCTCCTCGGATTCCAAGACCTCAACTTTGGCGCGGAGTCGGGAAGCCTCGACTTGCGGGGGACGGAAGGAGTTAGCAGCGGAGGCGGAAGAAGTCTTGGGAGGCATTGACGATGTTGGTTTGTGATACTGGCTGTGTGGACTGGTCAGATTTTGAGCGCTACGATTTTGTGTGTTGGGTGGTAGGCGGAGAATTGTGGGTGGGTGGTGCTTTTCAACGGGCAAAGTGCGAGTAGGTCAGGATGTGAGAAGGGCTCTGGTGACGGTTGAGTAATTCGAGGCAATGTGCGGGTAAGAATTTGTGTTGACGTTGCCTAGGCCAGAGCGGCTTCTTTCACTGCGTTGCTATTTTCTTGCACCATTCGCGACCTCCACGAGAAACGTACCTTGCACATATCGAATCACTATTAGCCGTATTCCTTCGAACGAGATGTACCCGGCAGTTTCTAAGAAGTTCATTCTCATTGTGTACAGAAGGACATGGTTGTTGTCTATGTTCGCCCTCCGGTGCGCAGAAACAAGTTCGCCGGTTTGTCGCGACTCTTGAATTCATCGTCGACCTCATACACGATATCAGCTCCATCGCCTTCTGGCCGGAACCCAAGCTTCATGTACACGCCACGGCCCATACTAGAAGCTTCTGTCGTGCACTCCAGATTACCCCTCCTCTTCGCCTCGTCCAGCCCCCACTGTGCTAGCTTTCCCGCGATACCTTTGCGTTGGTGATCCGGATCCACGCAACACATGTCCAACACGAAGATAGCCGGTGGGTGATCATGCTCTTTCTCTCTCGTCACTTCGATACGGCGCTTCCAGAACGATCGAAACATCTGACTGGCGAAGCGCGCATCAGTCGGGTCGAGCAGCTCCAAGACTTCACCAAGGTCGTCAGAAGGCGGGTCGCCATAGCCATCCGCGAATGACGTTTGTTGCCAGATTGCCATGGCGACAATAGTCCGAACTGTTTCGTCCTCGGGGTCTCCGAGCGTGGCCTTGAGGAAAATCGTGTTGGGTCGGCCTTCTTTGTCCAGTTTGACGGACTGCCAGCGCTTGATCAGCTGTTCGGCGCCCTCTCGTTGGCCCCGAGGCGTGTTCCAGTCGGGATTCAGGGTGGTCCAGAGGGCGTCGTCGGATTGCCGGCCAAACGCCTCGCTGACACAATAAAAAATTTGCGCGAAGTCACTGGGGCTGTCGACGGCTTCGATGCGCACAGAGGCTGCTTGCTGCTGGTTGGATGAAGCCATGGCGGCTATGTTGCTCATCAACAGTATGGAGCCGTGGGTAAGGAAGTATAAATCAGTCGTGTAAATCAGCGTCTGTGGTCTAGAACGACTAGTTACCTTAGCACTCGCGCATACCAACGTCCGAATTCCATAAGCACTCGCGCGTGCCAAGGTCCAACTTCTGTAGACATTCGCGCATGCCAAGGTCGGAATTCTATAAGGCCGAGCATGATGACCAGTTGTCGCGATCTAGATATCTTGGGGACTGCTGGCTTTGTCAGGCAGGAGGAAGTGAGATGTCGAAGGGCATGGAGTGTGGCTGGTGATGTGGCGTAAGCCATTAACACGTCCCGGGTTTGCACGGACCAGCGACGCGGAAGGCGCGACTTTCGTGTCTGACATCAATCACCCTTCCGCATCCGCTAGTTTACACCCACGTCGCGTCTCTCTCATTGTCACATTCCTTTCTCCTCTTCTCTCTACCCTTGACCACAAGCTCGACTGCTCAAGATGCCCGGCGCCGTTGCAAAACCCCCCATGAAGCGTGGGCTCGCCGAAGCCAACAACACACGCGCGAATGTGCAGGCGTCGCCCCGCTCGGCGAAGAAGCTGAAGGTCGACCACGGCGCTGCTACCGTTGGAATTGGGCGTGCGCCCGTCAAGATTGCCAATGGATCTTTCAATGCGAGCCAGCCGGTCAAGAGCCGCTTCGAGGAGGAGGTGCTGGAGAAAATGTCCCAGGATATCGAGACCCTGAAATACAAAAACGCGGAGAGGGACCAGCAGTGGCACCGCCCTGATCTGCCCGAGGACTTCAACGAGATGACACACAGCTTGACGATCCAGCAGATCGACGCCGAAGAGGGCGTGCTCAATGGCGGAAAGGCTACCATCAAGCTCTTTGGCGTCACCGAGGCAAGTTGGTCGCATGTCTGTCCTACATAGTCCCGGCTAACTAACTGTTTCATTAGGACGGCCACTCTGCACTCATCCATGTCACAGGATTCCTCCACTACTTCTACGTTGCCGCACCGCTAAACTTCCAGCGAACCGACTGTGACGCCTTCAGGAATTACCTCGAGGGTGAATGCCAGAAGAATTTCAACCAGCACTCCGCCATGATAGCCTCGGTGCAGATGACAATGAGAGAGAACATCTTGCGCTTTCAGGGGAACCAGCAGAGTCCGTATCTCAAGATCACCGTGGGTGACCCAAAGTTCATCAACCGCGTCCGGAAACTGGTGCAGGAGGGTAACGCGAATTGGAAGCAACTGTGGACATACCGGGAGGGTGGCATCCTCACCTTTGACAATATCCAATACGTGCTGCGGTTCATGATCGACACCAAGATCTCGGGTATGTCCTGGGTCGAAGCACCAGCCGGAAAATACAAGATGATCAACCCGTACGACCGTCACTCCAATTGCCAAATCGAAGCGTCAATACATTTTGGAGATCTGATTGCACATGCCTCTGAAGGCGAGTGGGCGAAGATGGCACCTCTTCGTATCCTGTCGTTCGATATCGAGTGCGCTGGTCGCAAGGGCATATTCCCGGAAGCCGACACCGATCCCGTCATTCAGATCGCCAACGTCGTCACACGATATGGCGAAGAGAAGCCTTTCATTCGCAATGTGTTTTGCCAGGGAAAGACTAACCCCATTGCTGCAACCCAAGTACTCTGCTTCGAGGACGAAAGGGAAATGCTGATCAAGTGGCGTGATTTTCTTGAGGAGGTCGATCCAGATGTCATTATCGGATACAACACATCAAACTTCGACTTTCCGTACCTTCTTGACCGCGCAAAAACGCTAAAGGTGGGCAAGTTCCCGTACTGGACGCGGCTAAAGAACAAGAAGTCCGAGTGTGAGAGCACCAAATTTTCCAGCAAGCAATTGGGAAGCCGAGACACCAAAGCTACCAATACCAACGGCCGTCTCCAGCTCGACCTTCTTCAACTAGTGCAACGCGACTACCAACTACGGAGTTACACGCTCAATGCTGTTTGCGCCCACTTCCTCAAGGAGCAGAAAGAGGACGTCCAGCACAGTATGATTACGGAGCTGTACAACGGCGACCCAAACTCGCGGCGAAGACTGGCAGTGTACTGCTTGAAGGATGCATATCTGCCACAGCGGTTGCTCGATAAGCTCATGTGTCTCGTCAACTACACAGAAATGGCCAGAGTCACGGGTGTGCCCTTCAACTTCTTACTTGCTCGAGGTCAGCAAATCAGATTCCTGAGCCAGCTGTTCCGCAAAGCGCTCGAACACCAACTTCTCATCCCCGATCTGCCCAACCAAGGCGAGAGCGCCGACCAGTATGAAGGTGCCACGGTCATCGAACCGAAACGCGGGTACTACAAACACCCTGTTGCCACGTTGGATTTCGCCTCGCTCTATCCCAGCATCATGCAAGCACACAACCTCTGTTACACGACCTGGCTCAACAAGGAGACGGTAGAGAAACTGAATCTTAAGAAGGATGAAGACTACATCCAAACACCTAATGGCGACCTATTCTGCACTGCGAAAGTGCGCAAGGGACTTTTGTCGCAAATTCTTGAAGAATTGCTAGGTGCACGTAAGAGGGCGAAGAAGGACCTGGCCATCGAAACGGATCCGTTCAAGAAAGCCGTGCTCAATGGTCGTCAACTAGCCTTGAAGGTCAGCGCCAACTCCGTCTACGGTCTTACAGGTGCCACCACCGGCAAGCTGCCCTGTCTTGCGATTGCCAGTAGTACCACCAGTTTCGGCCGTCAGATGATCGAGAAGACCAAGGCAGAGGTCGAAGCCAAATACAACATCGCGAACGGATACAGCCATGATGCAGAGGTCATCTATGGCGACACTGATTCCGTCATGGTGAAGTTCGGCACCAGCGACCTTGGGGAAGCAATGAAGCTGGGCCAGGAGGCTGCCGACTACGTCTCTGGGAAGTTTATCAAACCCATCAAGCTCGAGTTTGAGAAAGTCTACTATCCTTACCTGCTCATCAACAAGAAGCGATATGCCGGCCTCTACTGGACGAATCCGGACAAGTGGGACAAGATGGATACCAAGGGAATTGAGACTGTGCGTCGTGACAATTGCCGCCTGGTCCAGACAGTCATCGAGACGTCTCTCCGCATGTTGCTCATCGACAAAGATCCGGAGGGAGCGCAAGAGTACGTTCACTTATTGCTTGTTCAGTGCGACGTCTAATGAAATGCAGATTCGTAAAAGACACCATCTCGGATCTGTTACAGAACAAAGTCGACATGTCCAATCTTGTCATCACTAAAGCACTCACCAAGCAAGAAGATAAGGAAGGAAAAGGTGGCTACGACAATAAACAAGCCCACGTCGAGCTCGCCAAGCGCATGAAGAAGCGCGACGCCGGCTCAGCTCCCGGGCTCGGAGATCGCGTCGCCTATGTCATGATCAAAGGTGCATCTGGTGCCAAGAACTACGAGAAGTCGGAAGATCCTCTCTTCGTCTTGGAAAACAATATACCCATCGATACGAAGTACTACCTCGACAACCAGCTCTCCAAGCCATTAGGTCGTATTTTCGAGCCAGTGATCGGCGAGAAGAAAGCGAACTCTCTGCTTACCGGCGAACACACGCGCTCCATCACCATCGCTGCACCGAGCATGGGCGGCATGATGAAATTCGCGAAGAAGACGCAAACATGCATGGGATGCAAAAAGCCGCTCGTCGGTGCCGCGGAAAAGGAAGGCGCTGTGTGCGAAAACTGTCGACCCCGGATCGGCGAGTTCTACCAGAAGACGCTGTCGAAGGTCAGCGAGCTGGAAGTTCGGTTCGCGAGGCTGTGGACGCAGTGTCAGAGATGTCAGGGTAGCTTGCATTGCGAGGTCATTTGTGCGAGTAAGGACTGTCCGATTTTCTATATGCGGATGAAGGCTAGGAAAGATGTGGAGGATGCGGGCAAGGAGTTGGTGAGGTTTGACAGGGATGCTGCGCTGTGGTGAGGATGGGGGATTCTTTGTGTCTGTGGGTGGGTGGTGGCAGTGCTTTCGCATAGGCGTAGCGTTATAGGGTGAGGTGTTACGCGTAGGATATGTATGTGTAGGTCTTTTTAGGTGGGTACAGGGTCTTTGTTGACGAGGATGATGGCAGTGCTAGCTGGATTCTAAGCATAGCTATCCAGGAAGTCGTCGATTTTAGCGAGTTTGATTAATGTTTGATTTACCTCTATGATTTATTCCACTGCTCCCCTACATAGTTCGCGTCTAGGATTTATTGCCAACAATGGTGTTGATTTACTTGTCTAGCTAGGAACAATGTATCGCCGAATCGCAAGTCCGGCTATGGCTGACATACAACTGGCACATAGTGTGCTTGACATTTATTATGTGCAATCCGCGCTGATTACGTTGCATCTCTGACAGACATCCAGATAGCTATCACGCATCCGCGCACCATACCAAGTTAGGCAGGTGGGATGGAGCTACTGGAGTAGTGGGGCAGAGGGGCAGACTACCCAAGCTATCTTCAACCCAGGTAACAACATCCCTACACGCCATTGACTCTTCCGCTTTTTTCAGACCCCCTTCTGCCAATCCGACTCTTTGTAACACAGCTTCCGGCCCTTCATCGCTGTCCAACAGCCCCAATACCGCCCACAATGCCCATCGTCGACATCCACACGCACATCTATCCACCAAGCTACATCGAGCTCCTCCGCTCCCGCACAACGGTCCCCTACATCCGCACTTTCCCCGACGCACCCGACTCCTCGCGCCTCATCATCCTCCCAGGCGAAGATGATCCTTCTACACCATCAACCTCGCGCGGCCGCCCCATCGGCCCTGAGTACTATGAAATAGAGAAGAAGATCGCATTTATGGATCAGCACAAAATTGATACGAGCGTTATCTCACTGGCGAACCCGTGGCTGGATTTTCTGCCCAAGGATGAGGCGGGCGAGGCAGCGAGGAAAATTAACGACGATGTGGAGGAGATTTGTGAGAGGTTTGAGGGGAGGCTGTTTGCGTTTGCGACGTTGCCTTTGAGTGCGGATACAGAGACCATTGTAAGGGAAGTAGAGAGGCTGGGTGGGTTGAAGCATGTTAGGGGTGTAATTATGGGGACTTCGGGGTTGGGCCAGGGGCTCGACGATCCAAACCTTGATCCCGTATACGCAGCTCTCGAGAAGAACAGCCAGCTGATCTTTTTACATCCCCACTACGGTCTCCCCGCAAGCGTATACGGACCACGGGCGAGCGAGTATGGACACGTGCTTCCGCTTGCGCTGGGATTTCCGCTTGAAACGACGATTGCGGTGACGCGGATGCTACTAAGTGGGGTTTGGGATCGATTCAAGGGATTGAATGTACTGTTGGCGCATTCGGGAGGTACACTACCGTTCCTTGCGGGTAGGATCGAGAGCTGTATAGCTCACGATGGACATTTGAAGAAGCAGGGGAAAATTGAGGGGAGGAGGAATGTTTGGGATATTTTGAAGACGAATATATATCTCGACGCGGTGATATACTCGGAGGTGGGCTTGAAAGCTGCGGTCGACGCGTCGGGGGCTGATCGGTTAATGTTTGGTACGTTTGAGACTCTCGGTTCGCTGGGTGTATTGAGAGGAAGTGGAACGATGCTGACGAGTGCTCATAGGAACGGATCATCCTTTCTTCCCACCTCTAGAGGAAGAGGCGAAGGAGTGGCACAGCGTGAGCACGAATTACAGTGCTATAGCTAAGGCGTTCACGGGTGATGAGAAGGCGGCGGAGGGTGTGTTGGGTGGGAATGCTACGAGGATATTGCGGTTAGGGTAGTGATGAGGTGTGAAGGGTATGATCATAAGTAGTCATTTGCAAACAGAGTTGAAAACTCAAAGCGCCCGGAGTCTTCTAGATGAAAAAATACGACGAAGGGCTTTCGCCTCAATGGGTGCCTCCCAGGGAGGTCAATTTGACTCAACGCTTACCAATACCGCTAGCATGCTCAGGAATCCTTGGGATTGTTTAATCACCAGACTCGAAGCACTTTTGTGACCGTGTATGATTACGACCTACTAATGTAACATCATCCAAGATCAAATTTGGACGCAAAATTCAAAGTTTGGACAATTGCCAAAAGGCACAGTATCATAAGTTACCCTAGGACGGATGAATCCTCTTCGGACATTAATTGGCATTACCAAGCCTTCATCCACTCACGTCTCACATGCCCAACCTCTCACACAGGAGTCTTAGCTCTCACCCTCATCGGATGCGCCTCGGTGTTATAAACCCAGTAATTAACATTTCCGTTTCCTACGCCATCAGGCGCATACTCGACATCCCACTCGCCTTTCTTCCCCTCGGGCGCTTGTACCAAATACTGATATTTGAGTACTTCGGCCAAGAAGAAACTCTGCATGGTATTCGACCAGCCACCGCCGTCCTCCTGGAGGATGTTGGTGAGAGAAGAGAAGCCCGAGCCTACGCGCTCGGTGCGGTTTTGCGCGAGTGTGTATGCCCATGCAACGTCCCGCCAGTATTGATTGCCAGTGACTTGGTAGGCATAGTACCAGCTTTCAATAGCCTCAGGAGTCAGACCCTGACCAAAAGCCGTATTGTCATTAATGAACCATCCACTCTTTTCGTAAAACTCGGTCTGGTTAGCAAACTCCGGCCGCGCCAACTCCGTCAAATTCCACGAATACACGACCGGGCCGATACCAGAGGGTGCATAGCGGTACCCATTTGCGCAGAACTCGGAAAATTCGAGGCCGTGGGTGAGGTACTCGGGTTTGTCGAGCACGGTGCTGCCTAGGATGAAGGTGGAGCCGATGAAGCAAGCTAATTGTTCTGAGTAGTTTTGGGGTGCACGGCCGGCGTAGGAGGACGCGGTTGTGAGGTCGGGTCGCGAAGAGGGGGAGGAGAGGAGATGTTCGATTGTGGAGTCGGCGGCGGCGGTGAAACGGGACGCGTAGAGGGCATATCTTTCTGGGTCGTAGACGTACATTTTAATCAAATACTGGGACGGTTAGTATGTATATGAGAGTCTTGCAAAGGAACTTACTTCGTATGCGGAATCGTTGCCAGAGGTCCATCCACCGTACGCATCGAGGATATCGCCCGTTCCGGTGCTGAAGTTACCTCCCGTGAGACCAGGCCAGACTTCTGCATTCGGCTTTAGGAAGTAGTCCTCTGCATTTTGTGCGAGACTGCCGTACTCAGGGTTCCCAGTCAGATCAGACAAATGTTGCCACTCCAGGACCAGAGTCCCCAGTTCAGCAAGCCCAGCAGCCCATGTGCCATCAGCCATCTTGTATCGTGGCGCGAACGTCTGGTTATGGATGAAGATGTTGTTGACAGGAATCCCGCTCGGCGTATCAAAAGCAAACTTGAGCACATCGGCCAGTACAACGCACTGCTCCAACAACTTATCTACCTTCTCTTCCTCAACGCCCAAGTACTCAAAAGGGCCCTTGAGTAAATCATACGAACTAAGCATGCCCCCAAGATACCTAATGTTCGTCTCAAACAGACTAACGCTCAAACTCGCACCCTGCCTCACCCCATTCCCCGTCTTAGTAAAATCGATCGTAGGCACAAAATCCAAAATCTGATTGACGATATCGACCTGTTCCATAATGATAGCGGTGTCAAGCGCATCGACGGCGGTGGCGCCCCAGCCGTTACGTGAGTTACCGAAGCTGTTGTTAACGGGTTTGAGGTCGTCGTTGGGGAAGGCGTAGGTGTAGTAGCCGTTCCAGGCAAAGCGGAACATTTCGATGACGGCTTCGGCGCGGCGAGTTTGGTTTTGCTCGAAGCCTGTGTAGTCGTAGTCGCGACCTTTTTGACCAGGATAGGTGATGTTCGAGTAGTTTGGGACATCGCGAGTGGTGAAGGGGTGCGGGATCGCTAATGCTGTGGATGCTAGAGCAGCGCTCGCAGCGATGGTTCTCGAAAACCAGCCCATTTCCGATATATCTGGTGAGTCGTTGGGCGAAGCGGCGTTAGACCTAGGACTTCATTTACTGAAGCCAATCGAAAACGGCTTTCAAGACTCTGCGATGTCTTTGTTTTGCAGACTCTTCCTCTGCTTGCTCCAACGTCAATCGCACTTGAGAGTCGCGCGACGGACTCTCCGAGCTTCTTATAATTTCCATCTTATCACCCCACATTGCACATTGCATATTGCAATATGCGCACTCCCGGTACTGTCCCCCGCGGCATGGTGACGAGCATTATAAATTGCCTTGAAAGACAGGAACAGGCAATTTGTCTAGCAGATCAAGTGGCGCTAAGCCTAGACAGGCGGGTCGATAGCTTTGGATAGAGGGACACCATAGGTGGGCACGCGGGGTACTACAGAAAGATCTTCGATCGATTGGCTGTCGGTGGTCGAATCTACTGGTGTATCATTGAGAGTATTCGTTGTGATGGTGTTGGGACGGAAAGGTGTGGCTGTTGAGTGCTAAACGAACCAGGTTAGCGGGACAGATGAAAGACAGGTGACATCCAGCAGCCATCAGTCAAACGTCTTTCGCACTTCGCTCTTCTTCCTTACATGCCTTCTTTCGATGGCACGCTTTTTGGTAGTAATTGCTGCGGGCGATCTGCCGGAGTACCCAAACAGGACATGCCGTTATCGGGCGCGGCTGACATCACCCGGACCTGCACGCTGCTCTTGGACCTACCTGATCGCGATGCGCAAAACCGGGTGTAGCTCATGCGCTCCTTGATGACCCTTTTACCGCTGTCTTGGCTCATACGAGGGTTACATTGCCAGCCGTAAGCATGCGGGGAAGCGGCGCAGCGACTGATAGCAGTAGTGGGATGCTTCCCTGGTCGCGTCGATGATCCCTAGCTAGCTACGGGCGCGGTGCCCTGCTAGGTACCTGCATGGCATAGCTACAGCTACAAAACCCTGGCCACCGCAGCGTGAGCAACCTCGCAGCCGCTTTTGTCCCTCCAAACACGAGTTAAAATGATCCTGTGGTGTGTTTACAGTTTGATCGGGGTCGTGGCGGCGTTGCCCCAACCTCTTCCGCCGGTACAATGGACCAGAAACGGATCTACGGGCGCTTTCGTGCTTGTAAACGCGCCGAACACAATATATATCGACAGTTCGTTTGCAGACCAGTCCGACACCGAGGGTCTAACGCTCATACCGCCTACTGCGTTGGAATTCGCAGAGACCTTCCGCCAAGACATCTCACAGTTGACCCATGGGAACTGGACACTACAACAAGTTGATTCATTTCCCGAATCTGGTATCTTCCTTGGTCGTTACAGGGGAGATGCAAGCCAAGTGACCTACGAGAACGGCGTCGAGACGGAAGAAGGTTATGAGTTGGAAATTGGCGATGGGACCGTGTTCATTGGCGGCACAGGCGCACGGGGGCTGTTCTGGGGCACCCGGACGCTGCTTCAAGAGTTGGCGGTTGCGAACGGGTCTGCTTTGCAAACTGGAAGTACCATCGATGCGCCTGCGTATTCGACGAGAGGGTATATGTTGGATGCTGGGCGGAAATGGTACACGGCCGAGTTTCTGAAGGAACTCTGCACATATGCATCCTTCTTCAAAATGTCCGAATTTCACTATCACTCGAGCGACAACTACCCACTGAACCGTGGACACAACGAAACTTGGTAAGTGACCAAAACAACGGTGGAGATGGCATCTCTAACAGAATGCGAAAGGTCCGAAGTGTTCTCCCACTTCTCTCTCCAACCAGAAGCTGCCGAACTTCAAGGCATCGTACAGCGCCCGAACGAAACGCTGTCGCGAGCAGAGTTTGAAGACTTCCAGCAGCACTGTGCCCAGCGCGGTGTTACTGTCATCCCTGAGATCGAAGCCCCAGGCCACTGCCTCTCTATTACAAAGTGGAAGCCCGAGCTTGCTCTAGCTAAAAAGGATCTTCTCAACCTTACCCACCCGGACGCAATCCCGACTGTAAAAGCCATTTGGGCGGAGTTTCTCCCTTGGTTTCAGACCAAAGAAGTGCATATCGGCGCCGACGAATACGATCCCACACTAGCAGATGACTACATCAACTTCGTCAACGAGATGTCCGTTTTTGTGAACGAGACGACTGGGAAGCGCATTAGAATCTGGGGTACCCATGAACCATCCGAGAACCTTACCATCAACAAAGACATCATCATCCAGCACTGGCAGTACGGGCAATCGGATCCCGTACAGCTGCAGAACGATGGTTTCGGGTTGATCAACTCAGAGGATTGGTGGGCATACATGAGCTTGAAGAACGATCACATGCCGATCCTTCCAGCGCCTTATCCACAGTTCTATAACAATACGCGCACATTGAACTTCGCCGATGAGCCCGACTGGCAATGGGACCCGAGTCTATTCAATCCGGTGAATACAACCGAACAGCTAGAGCCCAGTGCGAGTGGAAACAAAGGCGCCATCCTAGCCGCGTGGAGCGACAGCGGTCCGGACGCTACAACGCAGCTTGAAGGGTACTATGCCATGCGCGACGGTATTCCCGTAGTAGCAGCACGCGCCTGGTCAGGCACACGCGGCGTGAACGTTAGTGCAGACGATCTTGCCGTCACCCTGGATACCTTGATACCGTTAGCCCCAGGGCAGAATCTCGAGCGCCGCTTGGAAACCCCGTATATCGGTGCAGGACAGGACTCTGCCGCTGTTCTGTCATGGAAGAAAGGATACGGCTACGGCAGTAACACAACGCTGGGGAAGGGATCATACGGTCCCCCATACACGCTCACACTCACCGCATCGTCGCCATTCACCCTAGCCGGGCCTGACACCACCCTATCAGTCGGAACCGTGCCATCTAACATCTCCGCCAACGGAACATCAACCTTAGTCTTCAACACAGCTGACAACTTTCCCTACCCACTCCGCGCAACTTCCGAACAAGACGGTCACGATCCCGGCCACCCGGGTCGCATCTGGACAAATGTATCCTCATCTTCACATCATCCCGTGCCGCTCACTTTCCCCGCCAAAATTCGCATCACGACGGATGTGGTGAATGGAAGTCGCGTGTGGGTAGATGATACGTATAAAGGCAGGTTTGAGGTTTTTGTGTTTGGGGGGAGAAATACACTGTTTAGTTGGAGTCAGATGGCGTTGGTTGCGCCGCTTGATGGGGTTACTGGGGGGTTGGAAAGCCTTGTGTTGGAGAGGGGGATTGATGGGGCGGGTGGGAGTGGTGATGGAAATGGGACGCAAGTGGTGCCGCCGCTTGGAAACAGTGCGGGTAAGATGCTTGTGAGTGTGAGCACAACCGTGATGGCGATCGGGTTCGCGTTGTTTGGGGTGGTGATGGTGATGTGAGGCTGGTAATGAAAACGGCACATGTTGAGAAGTAGACTGGTAATCAAAATGGATAAAAACCACCTATGATCATACATAGCTGCGATTCCTACCACCAGACTTGTTCTATGACAGTGGTGATTGTTCTCGGGGCTTAGTAGACCGAAAGCGATCTATAGAGACTCCGCCTCACACATGATGACATCGTTGCTGCGGGTACAGTACCAGGAGTGGGGATAAAGTAGGGTGACATTTACTAGGAAGGCATGCGCGATTGTTTGGCGTTGAGTAGGTACATAAATGTTGGGGTTGGCAGTGGGTCGATTGGTGATTAGGTGGGGCTCTGTGTTGAGGTAGTCCGTGAAATAGAGTACACGGGCGAGGTAAGTGGACGTTGCGAATAAGCTAGTGCAGAGATGCCCAGTGTCATTTCTATGCTCTCATTGACTTAATCTGATTTTTAAGATAACAAGAGTGTTGACATTTCTTGCTTTTATCGCTCAATACGTCGCTGTCAGTCGCTTGATCAGATACTCTCCAGTCTTGATACCCTCGTACTTCTTCCCCGTCTCCTCATAGGTCCCAGGTATGGCCTCAATCACACGCTCAAAGTTTGCATTGCAGAAATACGCGATCGAATACCGGGGAGGGTATGTCTCGGTTCCATCGTCTTTCTCTTTCGGTGGCGGCTCGACCACGCGATGTTTGGTCGATCTTATTGTGTCATTGGACCATCGGGCTAGTAGGTCTCCGGCATTTACAACGATGGTACCCGGAATGGGCGTTGCGTTGACAAAAGTGCCTTTTGGTGAGCGGACTTGTAATCCACCTCGTGCGTCTTGGAAAAGTAGTGTTGCAGAGCCGTAGTCGCTGTGCTCGCCAGCCCGTACTTGCACCTGGCCGTCTGTTCTCTTGAATACCGACTTCGGTACGCCTGGGTAGTGGAGCAACCGTAGCGTGTTATCGCCGACGTCTGTGAATCCATCGAACCACTTCTCGTCGATACCCATGCCCAACGCAATGGCTCTCATCAACTGCACGTGCAAATCCTTACACGTGCCAAAGAACTCCTGCATCACCTCCTTAAACACTCTCGCATCCTCATCGCCTTCTACATCTGGCCACATATTCGGCATGCCCTCCTCCCCTTCCCGTCCAATCTCTAGACTCTCCTTCAAGTCCGGAACCGCCTCTCTCAACTTTTCCACATCCCCCGCCTCTTCGAGATCGGTCACCTTTTCCCGCCCCTGCGCACTGTATCCGCGATTCGCTTCTGGGGAATACCACTCCAGCGCGTCCTTTTGTGCCTGCGAGCGCGCGAAGAATTTGGCCGAGTTGGCGAAAACGGTGGAGACGGTTGAGGCATCGATGCCATGGTTTTTGAGGTAGATAAAGCCGGCGTCTTGGAAGCCGTGGAGGACTGCTTGGGCGGTTTGTTTCTTTTGGGTGGAGTCGCCGGAGAGGAAGGGTGCGAAGTCGATCAGCTAGGTGAGTTAGAAGGAGAATAAAGGAGGAGAGAATATGAACACGTAGGGGACGTACTGGGATCACTAGGTCATCTTGCGCGACTGCTTGGTCTACCGTTATGTCTGCCATGGTGAGTTTCGCGCGGTGTCGCGTGTGATTAATGAGTGAAGTGGAGGACTAGGAGAGAAGGGCTGCGAGTGAGGATAGGCTATCTAGACCGGTGCTAAGGGCTCGGCACACAGTCACTCCTAGCCTGCTCAGGCGATATATAAAAAGGCGACGATGCCGTGCAATTCGCTTTCTCGCGTCGGGTGAGGTTTGGCGGGGTTGATGTCCTAATTGGGAAGGTTGCTGATAAGATAAGGCCGAGGTGGGGTAAAAATCAACACCAAATGTGAACTTCTCCACATCCATCATGTCCTCCCCAGACCTATCCTTACTTTCTCTCGACTGCGCCGAACCAAGAATACTGTCAATGGTTTTCCAATATACTCGAAATTGCTCACTAAGGGGCAGAGATCGTATCGCGTGTCGCAGCTTTCGCCCACCGCACATGTAATCCATATCCGTGAGACCTTTATCGTCCTTCAACTTCGTAATATTAAAGGCTGGCATAGTTCCGAGCAAACCCCTTTGTTGGCCGCTCGTTCTCGAGGTTAAGAGGGTCGTGGCTTGAAGGGTCGTATTGCGTGGGTATGATGGATAGAGAAACGCTCCTGGGTACGCATGGGGACTTGAAGCTATGAAAACTGCGCTTGCTAACATAGGAGAAGAGCCGTACGGGTGATGGGAATATCTCTTCCAGCCATCATGAGCATTGTGCAAACATTTTCAATAAATGTTGTTCAGGATCGAAGGAAGTATGGCGTATGAGTTCCAGAGGGTCAAATACTGCGTCACCAGGTATCGCAATAGTTCATGCGCGCTTATCTCAGCGATTTGCCCTGGCAAAAGCGCGCACGAATTATTGCAACACCTGCTGGCGTCAACCTTGGTAGATATCATATTGCGGAACAACAGGGATCTAGCCATTCTTAGCTTAGAAAACAGGAACAAACCACGACCAGTGTTATGCAGATGAAGACAATGGGACAGCCTCGCGAGGCTGAAATCGGCCACCAATCATTGCACGTCCGCCGTACATTAGACTCCAAACAGAAAGTTGCCAATTGCAGAAATTACGAAGGATCTCGCGTGATGGTCCTGATACAGACACGCGCGGTTCGCAAGCCTACAGCAAGTAGTTAGCCCGTGCCATGTATACGTAAGCATATTCGGCCGATATAATTGGCTGCTCCCTTGAAAGAGGGTCTAGAATCCCGACCCGGACGGGATCGCTAGCGCATGTCGGACTCTCCATGTCCCGCGAGGTCGTTCCACTGACCATGTCGCAATGACAAGAGTACCGAGCCTCCGACAGCACGATGTAATAAGTAGGCTCAGAGCGCACCGCAATGGAGTTTTGTATCGCTCGACATCCCGACTGCTCGTCATCCCTCTTTGTACTAATTGTTCAAAAATTGCGTCTCCTTCATGGCACTTTCCATCCTTCGAACGCGCCCGGTCGCGTCAAGTCTAGTCCTCGGTGGCATCAGCGTCGTCGTTTTCTCAACGGTGTATAGTCGCAACGTCCACGCCGATTCCGGAGAGCCACGGAGAGTCTTCGGAAGGGGCCCAGCATTTGTCTCGTTGCCACTCGAAAGCTCGGAAGTCGTGAATCATAATACTCGACGGTTGCGATTTAAGCTTCCGAATCCCGATGACGTGAGCGGTCTATCAGTGACGTGTGGGTATTCGCATTCGATCTATCCCATGGGTGGTAATTAATGGTTGTAGCCGCCGTCCTCACAATGTCATGGCCAAAAGGCCGATGGTTCCCCGTAGCGCGACCCTACACTCCCATCAGCGAGATCGACGAACCCGGTGTCCTCGAACTAATGGTAAAGCAATATCCCGACGGAAAGCAAAGCACACATCTGCACTCCCTCCAACCAGGCGACACTCTTCTTTTCGCCGCCGCCCTGCGCGGTTACCAGTGGAAACCGAATACCGTGCCGCACGTAACGCTCATTGCGGGCGGCGCAGGTATAACACCCATTTACCAGCTCGCGCAGGGTATATTGTCGAACCCCCAAGATAAGACGGCCGTGACGGTCGTGTATGGCGCAAATACTGATGAGGATGTTTTGTTGAGGAAGGAATTTGAGGAGTGGGAAAGAGAGTTTGGGGAGAGGTTTAGCGTGGTGTATACGGTTAGTCGGCCGGGTGTGGGGTCGCCGTGGAGGGAGGGACGGGTAACGAAAGAACTGTTGGAGGGGGTGCGGGGTGGGCAGGCGGGTGCGGAGGATATGGTGTTTGTGTGTGGGCCGCCTCCTATGGAGGAGAGTCTGCTGGGGACAAAGAAAGAAAAGGGGATTTTGGAACAGTTGGGGTACCGAAAAGAGATGATACATGGATTCTAGGTAAAAGGGGAAGGCTAGGGCTACACTACCTGCGTCTGCTGAACCTTCAACCCATTCTTGTGCAGCGGAATCTCATCCCCATACGTATCGCCCAACGTCTCACTCAAACTATGCTCCTTCGAATTCGACCCCTCCCTCTCTTCCAACCTAAGCTTATCCTCCACCACAACATCCAGCTCCGTCTTCCGCGTAATACCGCCCAACACCTCATCATCGCTGTCGACCCTGCGATGCCCCTTGGAAATCGAGCTCAACTGGAAAGTCTGGAAATTCGGGTTGTTGAGCGCGTTCTGTGTGTTTCGCAGTTGTTGTTGGTGGTTGGAGCGTGGGCCGGAGCGAGGGTCTGAGGAGGAATGGTGCTCGTAGACTTCTGTTTGGCCGCGGGCCAGCTTGACGACGAGAGAGGCCATGGACATCTCGATGTTCAGTTTTACAATGTAGGTTACTGGGTGGAATTGGATGTAGACCACGGGGTTGGGGAGGAACATGAGGCCGATTAACATGCCCTGGGGTTGTTAGTTATGTGCGTAGAGAGAAGGGTCTTGTCTGAGGAGGAACTTACATCCATCAACAAGGAGACGACCATGAGCTTAGCGTTGAAGCCAACCAGTGGCTTGTACTTGACTAACCCGTGCTGGCTGACCAACCTCGTCTGCACGGTGCGCAGGAAGTAGTAGTTCAGCCCCGCGTCCACCAACATGATGAGAACCTTCGAGATCTTGTCCCAGACATTGTTGATGTTGACGAAAGTTTGGTTTGCAGGGGGCGAGGTATGCGCCGGAATCCATATGCACATGACGGCCACATTGATCGACGCAATTACCGCCACCGTGCCCCATTTCAGCCTCCAAATGGTTTTGCGGTGCTCAGCGATGAGCGCAATGCGGTTGATGATAATCTGCATGAGCAGCTGGATCTCGAAGACCCAACATAACATGATGAAGAAGAGGACCGGGACACTAGGTCGTTGTTAGCATGGTTTGATCGTACTGGGAGAGTATGCAATTGTTACTCACGTCGGACCGATTATACCAGCGAGGAAGACCCATCCTAGGATTCCGATGACAACGTTGGCGATGATTTCGCCCCATACCATGTAGATGTATGCACTCCGGAGCGGATTCCTGTTCGCACGCGTCTGCTTGATGGCCTCCCAAACAGTGAGTAGTCCAAAGCCCAGCGTGAAGCCTGCAGCCAAAGCCGCGATTTGTTCGTCGGAACGGCTCGCCATGATCTTGGGGTGTATGGAAAGCGGTACGAGAGTGAAGGATGGACACAGGGTCAAGGAGGAGACATGGAGAACTGAGCTGAGCGGAGCCTAAGCTTAAGTGGAGATTGAGTTGGAGAGACGCCCTGTAATTCATACATATGAGTGCGCAATACCCCTGCGTGTCTAAGACGGTGATGCCCGCACACACGCTCAGTCGACCCCTTTAGTTTAACTGCCGAACCTCCTCTGCATCAGTGCGAAGCGGAGCCCACTGACTCAAAACCCCATCAGTGTTGGCGTAGATACGCGCCAATAGCGCACACATATTCGCCTTGTTCCCCCGATTCCGCGGCTACACGGCGCCCTTTAGCCCGGTTATCTGCCACAATTCCCATGTTGACTTCTCGCAGTAGATCGCATCTTTTCTGGGAATTCGCGAGGGCAACTTGCCAAAGACGGACTGACACCCGAAGGGGCGGTGTCGCAGGTTTGGACTATGGGCAGGCCTCGGTCGGAGATGAACGCTAGACATGTGCTGGTGTTGGAGCAACGACGCAACGTCAGATCGGCGTGCTCCGCGGATCATTGGATCGACGGTCGCGTGGCGAGCAGGCCTGTGTGGAGTGATGGGCTTTAAGCGACGGAGGTTTCCACATGGGTGCATGGGGCTAGTTGACTCTTTGGGCGCAGCGTTGCGTAACTCGCCCGTTTTGTGTGTAGCGAGAATGCAGGAACGTGCATTAGAGTTTCAAGAATGCAATTGTCGAACCTGTCAATCCCACTTTTCCCACGAGGAAATCCTTCCGCAAAGCTTTAATGTGATGTACGCGATGTCATGCGTCTGAGTAAGGGAGCAGCCAGGCGCTCTGCGGCTTAGTTTGATCCGCACGCCGATTCTTTTCCGACCACAAAGGGTACTTAGAACGTTGCTCCTAAGGTATGGTACGTACAGAGCGTAAAGGATCTTTCAGATTCGACAAATTACAAGATAACAAATTAGAAGCTAACCTCAGCATGTCCTTGACTCTTTGAGTTTTTGACCGGATGAAAGTCTGGTACACCGTTTGCGGGAATGTCCGACCTGGCCACACCCAACGGGTAGATATAAACTTTCTTCATCAACATCGAACTAATGCAGAAAACCCGCAAATTCACACTTTGACAGCTCCTCTCGGCCGGAGCCGCTATAGAGAAGATCAACGTCACGCCTATCATTAACTATTATGTGCGAGCAATTTCGACGTTTGCGATGCCGGCAACACAACGCGCTACTGACTCACAAACCCGTACATTTACCCTTTGACGAATCTAGCCGCCATGGAGATGTCACGCCTATCATCGAGGATCACATTTGTACCAAGGGCAATTTCGACGTTTGTGAGTGCTGGCTCCGCAAGCGTCATGTCTCGAGTCATTCGAGCCGAGCCAAGCCACTTACGCTTCTAAAACAAATCTGCGGCGGAAGGAAAGAATCAGGCATAGTAAAAAAGAATTAACGAGGGGAAACAACTGTGCAAAGTCTTTCTGAAATTCAAGTTTAAAAGGAGTGACTGATAGGAAACCACTACACAAGCGAGCGACCCCATGCTGGAAGAAGAAGAAGAACAACGTGCTCAGACTAACGGGGAAGCCCCGCCCAAGAGCCCCATCACTCACCCCCAAAAAGCATCCGGAGTGCAATCTCCCCACTAAACGACCAATGACGTCCGCGCCAGCATCAGGCATCTAAGACTTCCGAGGCGCAGTGTAGGGAACATGCTCAACAATTTGGATTGCGAGGTCTCGAGACATCCACAGCGGCGCAAACATATATCCCTTTTGGCCCCAGACGTGACGAGGAGTATCAAGACTCCATCGAACTGGATCGGGCATGCGGTAATTCAAGCTTGTGCTGGGCTAAGTTTCAATGTCGATACACAATGGCAATGGTGATCATGCCTCCCTCCTCCGAGGCCAAGCGCAGCGTGTCGCGCTGACGAAGTCGTCATACGCCCCTGGCTGGTGGCATAAGATGGGATTTCCGTCAATGGCGGTATGCCACTTGATACTGAAGATGCACTGCAAGATGCATGAGGCCATCATGAGGAAATCAGTCGTAGTTGTGTGGTCCACCGAGCTGGCTGGCAAAGGCCGTAGAAACGCTCCTTGCGTCGTCGTCGTCGAAGCCGAGGCCGCGCAGACCGCGATTGCCACCAAAGCTGACAGGCGCATTTTCGTTGCGGCGGGTCGACTCTACGAAGCGATTCAGACGATCAGATTGACTCATAGAGGTTGGCTTGCTGTAGTCGTTCAGGTTCAACCCAGATAGACTGATCCCGCCGGGGCCGTCGGCGACGCTGCTCCTGGTGTCCGTCATCTCGCTTGCGGCGACCGATTCGCCCGCAACGCTCGCGGCGCCGTTTCTAGCCTTCGCAGGCCCGTTGCGACTACCGGGTAGCGGCCAGCTCTCCTGGAAGTTGGAGAACATTGGTGGGTAGTTGGAGCCCACGTTGACACCACCAGTTCCGCCACCGAGAGCCG